>Ga0209083_1000062_pt1 | contig 169262 bp, 135 predicted proteins | sample AM7aDNAmetaG_FD_184132 | JGI IMG/M metagenome (GOLD analysis project Ga0209083, IMG submission 184132) | Freshwater microbial communities from Finland to study Microbial Dark Matter (Phase II) - AM7a DNA metaG (SPAdes) (version 3) | ecosystem: Environmental > Aquatic > Freshwater > Lake ... | reverse complement strand
TCTGGGAGTTGGAAAAAGAAAACGATTCGAAGGCAGCGGATCATGATCCGCTGCCTTCGAACACTCCCCGGAGTGTCAAACAGTTAACCGTGGCTTAATTATTTTACAGAAAAAAAGTTGCACATCTACCCTTTATGAATCTTATGCCGAAGTCTTTGAAAAAACCGGTGATTTTCATCGTGCATATGAATATCAGAAAAAAGCCCTGAAAACCAGGATTGAAGCCTCACAAAAACAAGCTGCCACCCAAATGCGGCTTTTAAATGCATTATTAAGGGCCAAAAACAGGGAGATTGAGATAAAAGAAAAGGCTGATGAAATCAAAGCGAAACATGATCAGCTCGACAGGCTGTATATCTGGTTATTTGTACTGGTTTTATTAATAATATTAATCATTGTCATTTCATTATCATGGATTCTGCGTAAAAATTTAATGCTGAAAATCCAGGAAATCAATGCAGCAAAGAAACTAAGTGCAATTGAGGAAAATGAACATGCCCGTTTATCGATGCAGATCCATGATATTATTGGGCCAATTTCATCGGGTCTGATGAAACAAATTGAATACGTGGATATTCCGGATTCGGAAATAAAACAGGTTTTAATCAAAAGGCTTTCAGAAGTTACACATGAGCTAAGGCGAATTTCACATCGCCTGAATCCTCTCCTAAGAGACCAAATGACCTTTACTGAACTGGTAAGAAGCATTCGTGAAGATTACCAGGGAAAATCTGACCTGGTAGTGAACCTGCAGCTTCCCCAGGATGAACCTGAACTTTCAAAAGACACTGTAAACCAATTGTACTTTATTTTGCATGAATTATTGATGAATGCAAGAAAGTACGTTAAAACCGGCAAGGTCGATATCAGTATCTCAGAAGAGTTGGATAACCTGTATTTATTATATGAAGATAACGGACCTGGTTTTGATCCTGAGGGAGTACAATTAACCGGACTGGGATTACTGCATATTTTTGAACGCGTTAAATTGCTTAATGGAAAGGCGATTCTGAGTTCATCAATCGGTAATGGCACCCGTTGGACTATTTCAATTGCATTAAAAAATTGCAAATAAATGGAAGAGAGTAAGAAGAGTATCAGATTATTTGTCATAGACAATCATGAAACAATTATTGTCTCCGGATTTCACCAGATGTTCAGGCCGGCCAGGGACTTAATTGAAATTGCAGGTTCTGCTAATAGTGTTCAAACGGCATTGCACTCGGATACTATCAGCGTAAGTGATATAATCATTCTTGATCTCTGGATACCCGGCGAGAAACCTCTTGAGAATATAAAGATTCTTAAGGAAACCTTTCCTTTTAAACCAATACTTATGTATTCAACCGAAGATTCATCGGAATGGATACGTAAAATGATGATTGCCGGGGCTAAAGGTTATGTGACGAAAGATGCTTTCAGGCAGGATCTGAAAGCTGCGGTACAAAGCCTGGCTGTAGGAGGTGCATGGTTCACTAAATCCATGGAAGGGAATGATCTGGAATTAATCAGCCGGGAGGCTTCTGAACATGAAGTACTCATTTCTTCGATCCAGAAGAAAATACTTACAGGTCTTATTAATGGGAGTAGTCAGAAAGAAATATCAAAAATTCTGAATACACATGAACGAAATATCGAGAAATCCCTGAGATCTCTGAAAAAAAAATTCAAAGCAAAAACCACGGTTGAACTGATTAAAATTCTTATTGATAAAGCGCTGATTTGAGGTAACGTTTTCACGATTCTTATGGTTAACCAATGGAAAAGGAGCCTGTAGTGGAAAATACGGCCGCCAAAGTGGTTTCCGGGATGTTTTTTGTAATTACCTGATTTAAAATTTTATACAATAATTATTGTCTTATATCAGGTGGGGAAATCCCCCTTTTTTCTTAAGGAAAAATCCCTTTGCATATTGTTGATCTTTATTGGTACTTCGTAATATCTAACCAATAAAACCTGCCGAAGTATGAAAACAGTATGTTTTATACTATGTTTTATAGTATGTATTTCCATTAATTCGCTTTCAGGACAAGTTGTTAAAATCTATCCGATTCCTTCTTATAATGTACTGGTTGAATCTTCTGCAATTTTCCAGGAGATGTTACCTTCTTTTAACAAGGCAAAACGTGAAATAAAAATTCATATTATTCCTTCTCTCAAATCCGACTCAATTCCCTGTTTTGCCGAAGTAACGATTTACAGTCTTGACCACCAGACTGTTTTAGGTCCTTACACGGTAAATTGCGGGGAAACTTTGTCAGTTGAGATCGATGACCGTGAATGGGGAGTATCAGTGACTTCAAATACTCCGGTCGATGTATCTGTTTGGGTTGACACCTCAAGCAAGCTTAAAGAAAGGACCGGGTCACTTGTACAAAGCAAGGAACAAGAAATCTGCAATCCTGATTAAAAAATGATCTCCTTTCCAACTTGATGTGAAATGTTTGAGGCATTAAGTAAGCAAGCTATAAAACCTTTAACCCACAAGAGAATCCCGCAATTTTAACAATACGATGAAACAGCTTCAGGCTCATCAGTAATCAACTCAATCATTCATTGTACTGTTGACACTTCCAGATAATTTGTTACTGGTCTTAAATTCGGGATTTCTCTTGGCTGGGTTAAAAATAACAAATTAATCATCAAATTTTTATTATTCATTCTGCTTGGGAAAATAACTTGTAAAATGTCTATTGAAAATGTTAAGGATTTTTATTATCGATGATCATCCTCTGGTAATTTCCGGTCTGAAGAGTATGTTCAGGAAAGATCGCGATAATATTGAAATATGCGGCAGCGCCCTGGATGTTCGTATGGCCTTGCAGGAAGCCATGGCGCCTTCGTTCGACATCATTCTTCTCGATCTTTGGATACGCGATAACGACCCGTTTGAAAATGTCAGAATGCTTAAAAGGAAATTTCCTTTTAAGCCTATTGTCATCCTCTCTTATGAGGATTCCACGGTATGGCAGCATAAAATGTATAATGCAGGCGTAGCGGGTTATTTATTGAAAACCTCCAGGAAAGCGCAGTTACGCGAGGCCCTGGAAAAAGTCGCAGATGAGCGTCTTGCATTCCCGCATCTTTTTAAAGAATCAACGCCTCAACGCAATCCACATAATGAAACAATTAAAAAAATAGACCTTCTTACCGCTCACCAATTTGATGTCGTAAGCCTTCTGTCAGAAGGTAATTCAAGAAACCAGATAGGAAAAAGGTTGAGTATAAGTGTTTCGACTATTGAAAAAATCCTTACGTCTGTCCGTAAGAAATTTCAGGCCAGGACCACTTCCCAGCTTATCTGGATGCTTACTCACAAGAAAATTATCTGATTAATGTTTGCTTTGAAAAAATATTACAACCATGTCTTCCCTGTTAATTGACCGTGAAATGATCAATGTTTTTATCATTGATGACCATTACCTTATCAATGACGGGTTTAATCAGCTGTTTGACCCGGAACTGGATGGAATAAAAGTAATAGGTTCTGCATTAAACCCGCATGAAGCGATACAAAAGATCTCCAATCTTGATATTGATGTTATCATCCTGGATCTTTTCATTAAATTCACTGATCCTGTGCTCAATTATAATTACATACGAAAACATTTTCCTTCAATTCCTATAGTCATTCTCACCCAGGAGGCTTCATTTGAATGGAAACTTCAGATGTTCCACGAAGGAGTGTCGGCCTATATTAGAAAAGATACTGAAAAAAGCGAGATACTGAAGATCCTCTTTCTCGTTGCAAATGGGCATACTGTAATGCCAGATGAAGTTTCTTTGGCATTAACCAAAGCAAAAGATAGCCGGGAAAACGTATTTTTAACTCTTGAGGAAAGGGAACTCCTGAAAAAAATTACTGATGGGCTCTCCCTGAAAGATGTTGCCGAACAGTGTAATAGATCCATATCGGCACTTGAAAAGTCATTTAAAAAGATCAGGATTAAATTTCATGCCAGGACAAACCCCGAACTGATAAGGATATTGTTTCAAAGCAAAAATCTTTGCTAATCCGGATCTTATTTGAGATCAGGGCATGAAAAAAGCCCTGTCGTAATTCAACAGGGCTTTGAAAATAATAAATCAACGAAACAATTATTTTATATACGGTACTTTTAAGGTTTCAACCCTGGATCCGTTGTTTACATTGATAAAATACAGCTGGTCTGCAGGATGGAATTTCAGATCAACCTCCTTTTGTCCCTCCACATTGTTTTCAAATGAACATACCTTTTTCCCGGTAATATCATATACGCTGATCTGGTAATGGCAGGCTGTTTCGGCAGTAAGCAGGGCATGAATACCACCCTCATCCATTCCCAGGTACTTCCATATGCCGCTCCCGGTTTCATCCTGGTTTTTCAGGTTGCCTGATTTTGCATCTCCTTTATGAGTCGGACAATCCTGGTGAGGATCGGTGATCCATTCATATAAGATCCAGGGAATATCATGAGCAGTGGTGTGTAGCATGTCATACTGACGATGCCTGTATTGTGTTTTCACCTGGTTAAGATTTACTTTTCCCTGGGCGTAGCAGGAAGGATTACCGAAGTCAAAGCCGTTAACATCAACGAAATTATAACCGAATTCAGGTGTGAGAGTGCTATTATTGTTATATGACCCTACAATGTACAGATTGCCATCCATGTATACCGAGTTTTCGGGTGCCCACCAGCTGGTGATCATTAACTGGTTCCCTATTGGAACAAGGTCACATGAAAAATTGTCGATATACGGGTTGCCTCCAGGTAAATTATTTGCATTCGGGATATCATACCTGAACAAGCGCTGGTACCAATCTGCTCCGTCAGCTGTTATGTAACCGTTACCGGTAACGATCAGGTCATTGCCAGGGAGGAGATGCATAGTATGTCCACGGGTATAAGCAGGGAACAATCCCGGTATGCCCAGGTTGTAACAAATGGGCATATCAGCGGTATACTCTACAGGCGACTGCAGAACATTACCGCCTAAATCGAGCTGGGTTATGGCAAATGGCCTGTCTTCAGAGTTAAATAAGGCAAACACGCTATTGTCATTTTCTCCGAATACAACGTCCACCCCTGAATAACGCAGATCGGTCATCTGATAAGTATTGCACCAAAACACGTTGAGATTCATATCGATCATTCCGACCATAGGCTGGTATTTGCCGTTAAACTCAGCCTGGGTGTTTACCCCGGTGAATGCAATGGCATCCTGGTTTGTATTGATTTCTATATCATTAACCATGCTGTACCAGGCGAGCCTGGGATCTGCCAGTTGATCGGGGGGGAACTCTACTACATTAGCCACGGTATATGGAGGATCGATACGCATGACAAATCCGATTGAATGGCATACAGGGTTATTAAAGTTCATGCTCGCGAAAGTGCGGTCGACCATGATGCCGCTGATGTAGTAGGCATTTTCACTGGATGAATATTTAATGCGTGTACCTACAGTATTTTTTGGTACGTCAGCCCCGGGGTAGAGGAGATCATAGTATACAAGGTTCGTTATGGTGCCGGATGCTCGTTCATAAATTCCGAAAAATACATAACCATAACCGGTTGGCCCGTTTGGAAAATAAATTCCGGTTCCTGCGGCATACTCGGAATTCCCGGTTTCAGGTGCAATCACAAAGTCGGTCATCAGGATGTTCTCCGGGTCGGTAGTAACCCTTACGCCTCTTCCTGTTGAAAAGACGTTATTGTTGATGGCATTCCCCATGATGTCTTTGCTGTTGACCAGCCAGTCGGTTTGGTTGCCGGCTACCACCTGCCGCCCGATACCGTCCCTGTAGCCTTTTTCGATGGAATAGGAAAAATGCCGTTTAAAGGTTGCCAGGGTATTGCAGGTTGAAACTTCAAACCGTTGAGCCAATCCTGCGAAACACAGCGATAAAAGCACTAAGACCAATACACTTTTTTTCATAACATTAATTTTAGGTTAATACTGTTTAAATAAGCCGGCCGATGATAAAACAAGGGCCCTGAATTGAAGGCATAAAGATAAATTTACTGAATGTGTTTGTCAAGGTAAATGATTGGTAATCCGATGTTCAGGTATTAAGAAACCTCCATTCATATTTACAGAAAACCGGGGTCTGATTTTCGGAAAAGACCTTGAGGTTTTGAGCAGAATGCCGGTGGATTTTTGCCTGCTGGACATAGCCACTAAACCGGCAAACAATGAACTTATTTATTCTGTTCATTTTTTCACCCTAACACGATATTTATTTTTTCGGTCATTTACAGGATTCCGGGCTGAAATAGAAAAATCAGATTCAGGCAGGTTACCCGGCAGGGAAAATATACATCTGTTTCTATATATGGAGTATACAGAAAAATAATGTAAAATAATATGGAGGATATCATCCATATAAAATTACAGAAAACCTCCATTGTTTTTTGATTATCAGGCTCTTATATTTACCTCACGGAAGTGCATTCCCGATAATCGGTGTTTACCCTAACATTTCGATAAGAACCAATTTACTAACCAAACTGAATTAATAGAAAATTAATGAATTACCCTGGAAGAACAATTCAAATAGGAGAAAATGATAATAAGATTGTAAAGGCAATACAAAAGCAGCTGGTCAAGAAGGGAGTGTACCTGGAGATCACTGGATACTTCGGACCTGGTACTGAATCGGCCATCAAATATTTTCAGGCAATATCTCAGGACAATTCGGGAAATCTGCTGATAATCGATGGTATCGTTGGCCCGATAACATGGTCTGTATTATTTGAGGACAATCACATACCACTACAAGGGTTAACCGACAGGCTTTTACAAAAGGCAATAGAATTCGCTGAACTGGAAGTAGGAATAATGGAAAATCCGCCTTTTTCAAACCGTGGGAAAGAAGTTGAGGAATATCTCAGGTCAGTTGGGTTGCCGCCTGGAGAACCCTGGTGCAATGCATTTGTTTACTGGTGTTTCTCAAAAGCCAGCGATTGCATGGGTATTTCCAATCCCCTTTACCAGACCGGGAATTGCATTGAACACTGGAAATTTTCAGAGGCTAAGAAAATACTGCATAAAGAAGCCTCCGCTAATCCTTTTTTAGTAACGCCCGGCTGCATTTTTATTATTGACTGCGGAAGTGGTAAGGGTCATTCAGGCATTGTGACCCATGGCGAGCACGGTTACATAACGACCATCGAAAGCCGCCGCAGCCCCGACTGCTCACGTTCAGGCCTTGGGGTATTCTCAATAACCCGCAAAGTGAATTCAATTAACCTGGGTTTTTTGAACTATGGAAATTAATCCAATTTTTTAGTATTAAAATATACCAGTATGAGAAACCGAAAAACTTTAGTGAGTGTGTTTAACGCCCAGGAAGCAAGAGAAGCAGTCCTGGGAGGCGCTAGAATTATTGATAGTGAAGACCCCCGCTCGGCCCTTGGCAATATAAAACCCTTTAACATCATGCAGGTCAGCGATGCTGTGCTTAATTATAAAAGGAACGAAGAAGTCCAGTTAAGCACGAATATAGGCGAGGACCAGCTGCTTTATAAAAGAAGCGAAACAGGACAGGCAATTGAAAAGTCTGCTTATGAAATTGCAGGCAAATCAGCCCAGGCCGCCCTCGGCGTTGCAATATCCATGGGGACCAGGGTCCATCCCTGTAACCTTGTTAAAGTCGGACTTGATGGAATGGATGTTCAAACCCTGGGCGATGTACTTTCAGAAGTTGTAATCTCATTGAACAGGACTGAACAATTCTCCCACTCACAGGTAATGTCGGTATTATTTGTCCAGGACCTGGCACTCTGGGATGAACGTAAACAAGCCAGGTCAACCATAGAGGTCTTGATAGGATTAAGGGAATTCTACCCCTGCAGTGAGCTGGACGATAAAAAGCTTGACCTTCTCGACTATGCGGTGAATAACCTGAGAGACAGGGAAGGAAATATTTTGTTTACCGACAGTTCGCAGGTTTCGCTCGGTTCATTGATGAAAATGGGCATACTGCCTGGGGGTGCAAATCACACCTTCGTGAGACTTAATGAGCTTTTCCCTCACTATAAATACTTTAACCAGGTGAACCCGGCGACCAGGAAGACCTCGAAAGAAGTGATAAAAGCGATGATAGATGTAACGGCCGATGCCGGTGCAGATGCAATAATGCTTGACACTTCAATCCTTACAAAAGTCTCAAATATTTGCCTGGTCGACACTTCTTCAGCAGGCATGATCGACATCAACCAGTATGATCTGAGTATTGATGGAATTCCAACGAGGGGGATACTCTCACTGGATGATATTACTTATTTCGTCGATTATTGTCATTTCAGGGGGATTGAAGCCAATCTCGCAGGTTCAATTCAAAGTTTCCAGGCTCAGCAATTATGGCTTTTGGTCCCCGGGATAGACCAGGTGTCGACCAGGGGCGGGGCCTCTGCTGTTGCAAAAGAACCGAACACAAGCATTGTCGGAAGCGACACCAGGCAATTCAGGGTGATAACAAGGGATATGGTTAGGGGAATTGTTCCACCGGAACAAGGCGGGGTACTAAATATTCCGGCAAAGTTAAAGAACAACAGCAAGTCTTTGAAGGATATCGCCAGGTTAAAGGAGATGCTGATCCTTGAAAGGGAGAAACAGGATATGCCTGCCTTAAAAAGTTATTTCATTGATTCGTATGGAGTGCAAACCGAATTCTGATTTCTGATAACAACAAGGATATGAATACAGTTCAGCCATTAAGCCAGGATAGCCGCCCAAAAGTTTCGATAATCCTCGACGACGCAGATCTGAGCCTTAACAATTCAAATTATACAAAAGGGCTTGAATCCATGAGTGATTGGATCTGGAGTGCCAACCTGAATCCTTATGCTTTCCCGAATAATCTTGCCCGGTTTTTTTTACAGATCCCGGGGGTATATGAACAGCAATTGAATTTCTCAACATCCCTGATCTTCGACGAGCCATCCTTTAAAAACGGGGTACAGATCTCTGGATTTGTAAACAGGGTCCATAAAGAGCTGGTTATAAGCCTTATTGCCCGCACTCGAAGAGCCTGGTATACCATGACACATCATGCCTTGCTGGGTACGCTTACTGCCGTTAAGTTGGGTATGAGTAAAGAAACCTTCGCAAACAAGATGTATTATTTAAGCGAATTCGAAAAGCACCCTGAATTTTACACCAGACTCGAGCTTAAAATACTTGGGTTCGCGTATGCATTTGCAACAAATCCGAAATCATTATCTGACCGGCAGCTTGAAGATCTTAAAACTGAATTCAGGCAATTCAATAAAGAGAATTATCAGAAAACCGATTATTGGATTCTGAAACAGGAAGCTGCAAACCTGGCCAGATCAAAGGCATTGGCCGGTAATATCAAACTTGATGATAAAAAGTTTCCCGGTATCTTAAACGAATATATTTCAAGAGTTCCATTGGCTATCCCTGACGAACTCAATGAACAAAAAGTCAATTCCCAGCTTGTCGAGCTGTCCTTTCTCTGCCTGCAGTTTGTAGCCCTGGCAACGGTGTTCACCGCCTTAAATATACCCGATGAGAGCGCTTTTGCAGGCGTGATGGCACAGCAGGTTTCGCCCAAAGTCATTGAGAAGATCAATGAATATAATGAAATGGGACTGGCAGGAGAGACCCCTGAACTTCTGCCTCTCGGCATTGAGGATATTGAGATCCTGCTTAAAGCCCTGGATAAGGGGCAGCTTAAAGTCGAGCCTGCCCGTCTTAAAGGTTCCAGGATCCCCCTGACTCCTTACGAAGGGAAAGATGCAAACGGACAATTCAAACCGGCCTTTTCAATCTCCCCCGATAAAGATAAAGGCCTTACGGTTGGTGGTGTCCAGGCGGGAGTTTACGGATGGAATTTCGGAGGTCACGGCCCGGGAGGACTGATTTATTGCCTGATGCATCACCCTGAACTGGCAAGGTTTGAAACCCAGTATTCATTGCCTCTTCTTTTTAATGAGGATGAATGGAGGAACGGGGTTCAGACTGCCGGCTACGTTTCAAGGAAACTTAAAGAGCTGGTGATTCAAAAGGTATACCAGTCGAACAGATCCAGATATGGTTTGGAACATCACATGATCTACCTGTATAGCTGTTATTTGAATGAATACGGATTAGGGAGCACGCCAAATCCTGACTTCTCCCGCGAACAGGTCGAGACAATAAGGGAGAAAGCGCTTAAACATGCCGGATCAGCTGTTTTAAATATTCTTAAACCCGAAGATGCACCATCCGGAATATTTTCCCGCCTGGAACTTAAAGTGCTGGCCTGGGTAGGGGATGTCCTGAGAAAACCCCATACAGCTTATAAAAAGGAAGAGGAGGTAAAGGCTGCCTTGAATGAAAGCAACCTGCTTGAAATTGAATGTGGGCTCAGGGTCCTCGATGCATCGCCGAATATTGGCAATGAGGCTGCAATGAAGAGGCTGATCGATCACCAGGTCGCAGAATTGATCATGCTCACGGGACATATGGATGGATTGGGAAGGCTGCTTTCAATTCTTAAAATCGAATCGGAAGAAGCAGTGCAAATGGTCGAAGGCAGGTATACCGGTAAAGGGGGGATAAAACCTGAACTGGATGCCGACGGACAGGTAAGATTTACAGGGTATTTCAATAACCGGGCCGGGTTGTTCGACATTTTAAATTCATTGGGTATTAGCCAGGATGTTCAGTCATTTATTGAATTGCTTGTCAATCCTGCACTTTCCAAAAACATTATTAACCAACTGAAAACAAATCCAAATAAAACGATAATAGCTAAAAGCATGAGTGAAGGCTCAGCGGAATTCTGATTGGTATGTTGCAAATAATCTGGAAATGAAATGATATCTGAAAAGAAAATACCGGAAGCAGGTTTCCCAGTTGAGGGGTTTCAAATGAAATTCCGCTGGCAGAAAGGAGAATGGGAGCAATTGTTCAATGAACATCTGAAATTAATCAGGGAAGATATTGAACGGGCTAAAGTCCAGGGGAAGTTGATCATTTACTTAAGCTGCCCTATCAGCGGCAGGGGAGGCGGTTATTCAGGAACCAATGTCGAGATTGCTGAATTCACCCGTATGCGACTTCTCAAGGAATGGGGAACTGGCTTCTGGATCCTTAATCCTGCTAATTACCAGATGGAATCAAAAGCAGGAACGGGCTTGATGAACAGGCATGCCAAGGTTTTATGGAAGGACCTGGGCGAAAAGGAAGCGTTGAGGAAGCTGGATGAACTGATAAAAACATCCCCTGCAGCCGATGGCGATTACATGAGGATGTGGACCAAAGTCCTTGTAGAAGACGGGCAGCACAACCTCGGCTTCAATTTTGACGGGTTTTACTTTCTCGCGCCTTCCGATGTCCTTGCCTACTTTTTAAGCGGTGATTCCGGCGATTTAACCTCCAGCATTCAAAATTACTTTTCAAGAAAATATTCCTCCGATTCTGAGTTCAGGGATTATTATACGGTCAGGGGAATTTCCTGGGGCCATGATTATAATGATGATAATGAAGCACAGCCGTTACTTCGCTCTGAACAGGAGAAAGGGCTTGTTCAGGTATGGGAGAAGAGACGTCTTGATTTTTTCAGGTTCTATGCTCTGAGGGCAAGTATAAACTTCAGCCTGGGCAGCCATGATGAATGGAACATCTGGCATCTGCTCAATATAAACAGGGTCAACTATTATGACTTTGTAACAGAATCGGGAAGAAAAAACGGAATAGGAAATTTATTGCCCGGGTTCTTTGACGGCAGGCAGTTAAACCCTGCTGATTTCGTTACAAAGGCAATCACGGGTTATGAAGTTCCTTAGCCGGCTGAAATTATAGAAACAGTTCAGCAATATGAAGAAGACAATCTTGTTCATTGGCTTTTTGTCATTGGTGTTTTCACTCTTTAGTCAAAACACTCTTACTTATCTCGAGATTAAAGTTAAAAGTGGCAATGTAGGCGCTCATTTTTCACGCTATAACGGACCATTTACAACAGTCGCCAGTAACCAGGGCAACAGTATGAAGATCCCTACAGGGAAATCCAATTTTACCAAATTATTTAACCGTGATGACGATACCCGCAGAATTTATGCAGGTGAATCCTGGGTAATTCAAAATCAAAAAATCGGGGGGCCGGGTATTTTTCTTTTGGATATAACCGATTGGGATAATGCCTCAGTTTATGTTAAGCTGGTAATTAACGATCAGCTTATGTTTGAAGGTAATGGAGACTGCACAAATTTTAATTGCTGGATAAAAAAAGTGTATGGCAATAAGGTAAGAAAAACTGATGATAGAGAAATAGCAATTGATCTGTAACACTATGCCTTGCAATATAAAATCGTTTTTTACCTGCTTATTGATATGTCTTTTATTCTGCTCTTGTTCAAATTCCCTGGGTTGCATTGCAGAGTCTGATGATATTAAAAATAATAATGTTCATCCTGATTCAAACAATAGTTACAGGGAGTTTGACTTTCAGGCAAGCTTCTCCTACCAGGCGTTCAATTCTATTGTTTATGCTGATTTTTCTTATTCAACCTTCCGGCAAAATGCCGATTTTTCACATTCAGTATTCAATGTAAAGGCTAATTTTTTAAGTACGCATTTTAATTCCTCCGCTGATTTCTCAAAAACAAAATTTTCGTCAGAAGCTGATTTTTCGGCTGCATCATTCAACTCTAATGTTAATTTTCAATATGCTCAGTTGCCCGATATTCTTTGGTTTGAGAATGTCAAAGTAATCGGAGATGAAATAGATCTGACATATGCAAAGCTGGATACAAATAAAAAAGCGAAGAATAAAAACTATAAATGCAAAATAGACCTTTTCAATTCCGATATAAATAAAATACGGATCAACTATGTGCTCTTCCAGTTGTGGTTTCCTGCAGATAAAACCTGTGAGCAAAAAATGAGCACGTATGAAAAGCTTTTGAAAAAATTCAAGGATGAAGGGTTTCTTGAAAGCTATAAATTGTTGGATATAGAATACCAGGATTTTATAAACAGGCAAAATAAGGATGTTACATTAAACTGGTTCCTGAAAAACTGGTGGAACTACGGTTACAACAAAGAATACGTTTTAATCTGGTCGTTTTGCATATTCATCTTGTTTTTCCTGGTAAACATCTTTCTTTTCGACCATCTTCAGAAAAATGTTTTTGAAGTGGATTTTGCATTTTATAATAAATCCGCTTCAGCTGAAATTGTTCGACAAATAAATTCAGGTAAGCTTACTAAACCCGGACAAATTATCCTTGCCGCCAGGCATATAACCTATAAAACATTTAACACTTTCGCTATTCATATTATAAATCCTCTGATCTACACCGGGGTTGTGTTCTTCGGATTAACCATATCGCTTGAAAAATTTAAAAAATTCAGCGGCTGGGCTCTCTATATATGGCTGATATACATCATAGGCTTGTTTTGCCTTGCTTACATCATAAATATTATCATCGTTAAATAGTATTCTGATAATCAATAATAAAATGAGCGATAAAAACGATTGGTCTGCAGTTCAGCAAAGGGTGGAACAGACTTCAGCAGATCGCCAGAAAGTGCGGAAACTTGTATTTGAAGGAAAGTGGAAGCAAGCCGAGTCAGACCCGGACCGGCTTAACGGATTTATGTCAAGAAAGACTGACAACAGCCCTCGGAAAGGCGCTGAATCCGTTGTGGGTAATACAATTGATTTCCAGGCCGTAAAATTCCTGCCAAGTGGCAGCAGGATAAGACGTGCTATTGCTTTTGTTGAAGTGAATACCCCGCAGTATTCGGAACTCGGAAGCGGCTTTTTAATAAGCCCCGACCTGTTCCTGACTTGCCAGCATGTAATCCAGGATGCTGAAGCCGCCAAAGAAGCGCAGATCACTTTCGACAGGGAGATGGATGAACAATACAGGCCGAGGCCAACTACTACCTTTCTTCTTGATCCTGAAAAGCTGGCGATTTTCTCAAAACAGGATGAACTTGATTATGCACTGATCGCGGTGGGCCCTCTTAATGCCGGGTCTGCCTCTGTTAAAGATTTTGGTTTTTGTCAATTATCAAATACACCTAACCGTCATGTTCTTGGAATGAATGTTAACATCATTCAGCACCCCAGCGGATGGCCTAAGATGCTTGCGTTCAGGAATAATTTGTTAACAGCCCGCACTGACGAGACTCTTCTGTATGAAACGGATACCGATACAGGATCCTCAGGTTCGCCTGTTTTTAATGACGACTGGGAAGTAGTCGCTCTTCACCATTGGGGACAGCCTTTTTTGAAAAAAATTGATGACAAGGGTCAACCCATACCATCCAACATTAATGAAGGAGTGAGGATCAGTGCTATTTATAATGACCTGGTGTTGAAGATGCCAACACTAACAGAAGCCCAGCAGGCATTATTAAAAGAAGCCCTTTCAAATAATACTGCAATGGCCGACAGTCAGGGTCACACACTGTCCCCTCCTCATCCTGTGCAACAAGGCCCTGAGGGATTAAGGGTTGAGACTGATTATGGAAATCGTAAAGGGTATGATCCCGGCTTTATCCCTTCGGTTGAAATACCCTTGCCTGCCTTGACTGAACCGCTTGTAAATCAGCTTGCGCCTCTTATCGGTGCAGGATCAGTAGGAAGTGCAGAGCTGAAATACACTCATTTCAGCATTTTAATGAACCGGAACAAGCGCATCGCCATTTATACAGCCACGAATATTGATGGGGAAACCTACCTGGTTGTCGACAGGACCACTGGCGAAGTTAAAGACTCAGAGGGTGACACCTGGTACAAGGACCCCAGGATCAGCAATGATTATATACTCGACCAGTCATTTTACAAAGACTGGTCAACTTACTTTGATAAAGGACACCTGACCCGCCGGTCCGATCCCTCCTGGGGAACACCGGATGAAGCGGAACAGGCAAATACCGATACCTTTCATTTTACCAATTGCTCTCCCCAGCATTTCAGGTTTAACGAATCAGCAACATACTGGCAGGGTGTTGAAAGGTATGTCCTGGAAAACGGGCTCTTGGCAAACGACTCGAAAAAACGTATCAATGTATACCAGGGCCCGGTATTTAATGATAAGATAGATCACTGGGCCGATAGTGTGCAGATCCCTTCCTCCTTTTTCAAAATTATTGTCTGGCCTGCAGCAAGTGGGCTGAAAGCAGTAGGTATTGTCGTTGACCAGCTTTCATTGCTATCAGAGACAAGAAAATACCTGGGACAGCCGGAAAACCTGCCTTCGGTTAATGTAAATCATTGGAGGGTTGCAATACCTGTGATTGAAAAACGCACTGGTATTGATTTCGGGGATATCATTAGGCAAGCCGACACCATCAGTTCTGCATCCCAGCCACCGGTAGGTTCCGAGGGAGCAAGACCTATCCTTTCATTCAAAGATATATTGAACTGATTATTGAAAGACACTTTTAAACTTCAAGACTATGGCATCGAAAAAAAACTGAAATCCCGTATTGCCCCTGATGCGGTAAAAAGGATAATGTCACAATCCTTTCTGAGTACCTGGGAACCTGGAAATGTAAGTCCTGCTTCATCAAATTTGATTTTTCGTTATTGTTTATAGGACCGCCACCACCCCCTCGGCTATCCCGGGAATTTAGGGATGTGCTGACTACAGCCTTTCTACCCGTGATTAATCCGGCTTTAAACCAAACCGATAAAATATTCTTTGATCGGGATTTCAATGGCATCCGCATAACAGCGGATGAGAAATCATTTAAAACCTTTTTTAAATCAAGTGAGTTGCAATCAAAACTTCCTAAGCCTGATAAAGCAGGCAAAGGCAGGATAGGACATATGATTTGGACAAGGGAACCGTTCAAAGCACTGAATACTAATCTATAACTTCGATTATAACTTCAATTCTTCTTGTAGCATATCTTTTCATAGATACACTTCAGTATTTTGTAACAGCCCTTGCCTACCGTAAGCATTTCCTCGGACTTCAGGATGCAATTGATCAGGGAGAATCTCCGGATAAAATAAGAGAAAAAGAATGGAAAAAGAGAGAAGCCATCAATAACAGATCATTCAGGCTGAAGTTCTCAAAGGTTTCATTGTTTTTTATTGCATTTATCGGGATAATAATTACTCTTATATACAGGATGGGAAGATAAAGCGTATGAGGGTGCGGGTCATAGCAGCCACAGGTCTTAAAATTTTCATCCTATAGTTTTCTCAGCAGAGCTGCTCCACAAGAATACCCTCCGCCGACTACAGTTATTGCTATCAGGTCACCTTTCTTAAACTTGTCCTTATTCTGCGAAAAAACAATCCCGGTACTGGCACATCCTGTATTCCCTACCATATCAATGTTGATCAGCATTTTTTCATCAGGCAGGTGCAAGGATTCCTGAACGAATTTAATGATCCTCATATTAGCCTGATGAGGAATGAGATAATCTATGCTGTCAACTGAAAGGTTGTTTCTCTGCATGATTTCTTCTATTGTGCTGATCATGTATTTGTTAGCTTGAATAAAGACATCTTTTCCATACGGCATTTTGATCCCGCCATTCTTTGGGCGTAGATAGACACCCTTAATAGACTTTCCTATGTTGCCAAGACCTCTGGTTAGAATATCAATCACCTGATACTCGCCATTAGCTAACTGTTCTTTGGAAACAAAGATTGCCGCTGCCCCATCTCCCCATAAGTGACTCGTTTGGACATCCTGTTCATTGTTGTAGGCGGAGTTATGTTCTGAGGCAACAATAAGCGCACGATCGGCTTTATTCATGGCAAAATACCCCTGAACTATTTCAAGAGCATTGATACAGGAGGAGCAGGCGGAGGAAATAGTAACCGCCTGTGCATTGTGGATATCAAATTCATGCTGGATGTAATGTGCCAGTGTGGCTACCGTATCATAAGGTGTATAAGTAGCTCCAACAATTAAATCAACATCTTTTATGGAGTAAGGCAGGTTCTTGCATGCAATCCGAACGCTTTCGATAGCCATGCTGTTTGTGTTGTCATGAGGGAGAGCTCTTCTTCGCTGAACAATACCAGTTCTGGAGAAAATCCAATCTGCCGGTAAACCACAGACAGGTTTAAAATATTCATTTGTAATTATTAGCTCTGGCAGATAGTGAGAAACATCATTAATAAACATTTGAATTTTTTCACGAATATAATGAATTTTTTCAAATATGTTCATTTTTGATTAGTATTGTTGCGGTTAGCGGCATGTTGGCTGCTGGAAAGAACGGAACCCTTGACCGTCCTCTGCCGGTTTGTGCTGACCAAAATATTTTCTTAATAATCAATAAGGTGAGATGGTCAAATTATTCCGGCGAAGGCTGGTCAAAGTGAATATTTTTTCAAATTTTACCTCAAAGTTAGTGTGTAAACGAACGGAAGTCAATTATTAATCCTTCCTGCCAGTACTCGATATTTCTTCAAACATTGCCACGATAACCGGAGTTCTTGTTATGGCTGTATCAACCGGAAGAACACTGTAAATGCCCTCTTTAAAGGTGAGATTTTGCATGATTATTAAAAAACTATCAGCCAGAAATGCTCTAAGTCCCTCGGATGTTTCCCGGATTTCCTCCATCAGTTTATTCCGGTTATTGAACAGGAATATAATATCTTCAAAGTCTTCATCAGCACGGAGGTCTTTATTTCCCCGGGTCATCACAGCTTCTGTTTTTGTTGCAACATACCATGGTGCTGCGAATAAATTGATCCTTGCATCGGAAGGCAATTGAAATTGCACAAGATGATTGCATCCATCCTCGTACCATTTATTGGAGAAGCCCGGAATTTTTGGATCAGTTGGCATGACATCCACAAGAATTCCCTGGTAAATCCATCGGCAGATCACTCCGCTTTCGATATCATTCCTTAATCCCCTGGAACGTAAAAAATCCTCCAGTTGATAATATTTTGAACGTGCATGGATTTGTGTGATGCAATCTACATCTGTCGTGGGACGATATTCGTCAACCAAGGACTTGGAGGAGTATAACTCAGTCACTGCACCACCAACAAAAACAAATTCCGTTAACCGGTCTTTCAGTCCATCTGATATACTTTCAAGGGCCTTAATTTTATTCTCTAATATGGATCACTGCGTTTAATCTTTTCGAAAGTTCCTTTACAGCGAAATTCACTTCCCTGGCACGGCCAACCCTGATCGCATCGGTAAGCACGAGCAATTCATATAATTTGCTGTCTTCTTTCACAGCTTGTGGAACAGTCTTGTATAAAGGTATAATTGATTGCCCCCTGCGATCGCCTTCAGGATCTGGCCAGACATATGTTTCAGAGCCCTTGGAGATATAATCTAAGAGGGGAGGAGCGGAATGTGAAGTTGGAATTCCCCTGACCATGGGTCCCGGCAGAACAGGAAATACGTATTTCAGTCCGTAAACAAGGAATTCAAGCAAAGCAGTCCTGAAAACACTTCGCTTTTCAGAGTCTATCAGTTTCGCAATTTTACTTCGCTCAAGACTTTCGGTTATTTCCGACTGACTGATTTTTAGTCCCCTGGCCACATCAATATTCAACCACTGCTCATTTTCCATCGAAAGGATCTTGAGCAGGATAAGTATATCCTGGGGCCTCATACCGTTATGTCGTTTCATTTTTAATATTTAATATCGTAATTCGCGATTCGCGAATTGCAAATATGCAACAAGAATACACTGGATGCAAATTAATTATGAAAAATTTCTTTGCCTTTGTTCATGAACATATAGAGATAAGGAAAAACAGGGAAAAGCTAACAGGTGGTTTGAAGTGCGGTCAATCCAGCCGGTTTAACCGGGCAGGGTCAGTTGTCATTCTCCTTTAATTCATTTTCAACCTTCAGGGCTACGTGCCTGATGTTGACCCTTTTATAGGTATAAAGTATGTGAATTATGCCATCTTTCGTCTGAATTACAGCGGGGTAACTGAATTCCCCTTCGGCCTGGTCTTCGAGCGTATAAATGTCTTTCCAGGTTTTGGTGTCGGACGAAACAGCGATGCATAGTTTGTTACGGCCGTTCCACCAGTCTTTTCCTTTTTTCCCGGGATTGTAAACGATCAGGTGAATTCCCGAATTAAGGGTCACGGCATCAAAGCCCGAATTCGGGTTCTGTAGGCTGGTCTTCGACAATGGGCTCCAGGTTTTTCCTTCGTCGGATGACGTGCTTTCCATGATGCAGCCCTGGTCGCTTCTGCAAAAGGCGTGTAACCTGCCCGTGGCATCGGTGAGAAGACAGGGCTGGATGACTTTTGCTTTGTTTGCGGTGTCGACAGGGATTATATTCCATGTGATTCCACGGTCGGCGGAGCGTTCAATAAAGACCTGCCAGCGGTCGCTGGTTTCCCTGCTTGATGGAAGAAGCCAGGCACCGTTATGGGTTAAAAGGGGTTTGTTTTTCGCCGGACCGACGATTGCCTTAAGTTGAACAGGGGAGGACCAGGATTTACCTTCGTCAGTTGAAATGATCATCATCCCGGACCACTCCCGGGGCGACCGTCCGGATTTATAATACAGGTACAGGCTTGAATCGGAAGGCTTGAAAAATACGGGATTCCAGCATGGAACTGCAGTCCCGCCGGCAGTACTTCCGCAGATCAGTTTTACGGCGGGTTGCCACTGCCCCTTCTCAAGGCTGGATGACCATATGCACACATCGGGAGAACCCTCATGATCTCCCCCGAAACATGCGGCTACCAGGCGACCGCCCGGGGTCTCAATGAGGGTGGGGGCGTGACATTGTTTAAACGGAGGCTGGCTAAAAACGAATTCCTCTTTGAGGATTCTCACCCGGTAATTATTCCCGGCATTTATGGTTTGAACCGCAATGACTATTAAAAACAGGATGAATGCTGATTTTTTCACGGGGGAAATGCAAAATGTAAATGTAGGATTTTTGAGCCAATCACTACCTTTGCCCTGCTCAATTTCACAACATGATCCGCAGACTTCAACAACTCGAAAAAGCCGCAAGCGCCCTGGAACCTGCGGCCGGCAAACGAAAGAAAACCAGGGATAAGGTCATTGCTTACGGGGAGGAGTTTTTAACCGGTATTGAATCCTTAAAGGCTTATGATTATACTGCGGATAAGGGAGTTGGGCTTCTTGACTCCCCGGTCTCGGAGCAAGGTCTGGACATAGAGCAGGTTCTGGATCTGCTGAAGTCCAATGTGGATACTCACGGACTTAACCCGGCCTCCGGAGGTTACCTGGGTTTCATCCCCGGGGGCGGGATTTATTATTCAGCTCTGGGGGATTATCTGGCCGATGTGACGAACCGTCTGGCGGCCTTGTTTTTCGGCTCTCCGGGAGCTGTGCGCATGGAAAACATGATGATCTCCTGGCTTGCGGGTATACTGGGCTTTCCGGCAACTGCAGCAGGGAATCTCACTTCGGGTGGCAGCATCGCCAACCTCATCGCTGTGGTTACGGCCAGGGATGCGAAGGGAATAGGTTCGAAAAAGGTCCCTGTATCTGTGATCTATCTTACGCAGCAGACACATCATTCGGTGCAAAAGGCGATCCGTATTGCGGGGCTCAGTGAATGCATTCTGCGGTATGTACCTATGGATTCGCAATACAGGATGAATGCCGGCGAACTGGAATCTGCCATCCGCAGTGACAAGAAAAATGGATTTAATCCTTTCCTGGTCGTTGCCTCGGCGGGGACTACCGATACAGGGGCCGTTGATCCGCTGGAGAAAATTGGGGAAATCGCCGCTGCTGAGGGTTTGTGGTTTCATGCGGATGCGGCTTACGGTGGTTTTTTTATCCTCACCGAAGAAGGGAAAATCAAACTGGCGGGCATCGAAAAAGCCGATTCGGTTAGCATAGATCCGCATAAGGGAATGTTCCTGCCGTACGGACTGGGTGCCGTGGTTGTGAAAGATATGAACAGCCTGAGGAATTCGCATTATTACCTGGCTTCTTATCTGCAGGATGCTCAGGGGACTAACGAGGAGATTTCTCCCTCGGACCTCTCGCCCGAACTTACCAAGCATTTCAGGGGACTGAGGATGTGGCTGCCGCTGAAACTTCTCGGGACTAAGCCATTCGTCGCGGCCCTTGAGGAAAAACTCCTGCTTGCAAAATATTTCCACCGGGAGATAGTGAAACTGGGCTTTGAATCGGCATGCGAACCGGATCTGTCGGTGGTGACCTACCGCTGGATCCCTAAAACCGGCAATCCCGATGATTTCAATAAACGTCTTGCCGAAGAAGTGGTGAAGGATGGAAGGGTATTCATTTCTTCCACAGTCCTCGATGGAAAAGTAACCCTGAGGTTGGCCATTCTCTCATTCAGGACCCACCTTAAAACGATACGGCTCACCCTGGAGATCCTCAGGGAAAAAGTGGAGTTGCTGGAAGGATAAGATGGAAATAACGGAAACGATTACCACTTATTTATCCTGATTAATCATGTCCGGCCTACTTGACAATGATCTTTTTCGTGGTACAGAAAAGCTGTTGCTTTCCTTGTTCAAGAGCGTATAATCGTACGGTATACATCCCTACGGGCAGACCTTCGGGAATATCCCAGGCCATGTTTTCGCTGCCGTTTACCAGGAGGTTGTTTGCCGGGCGGTCAATCAGCTGCCCGGATAAATTGCTGATGATGATCGTGATATTCGTCGGATTTTTAACATTGATCTCAAATACGGCAACATCATGAGCCGGATTGGGATTTACTGACCAATCAAGGTCTGCGGATGTCCCGAGATCGGCAAACCCGCTTCCTTTCGGGCGCAGCAGCAAGGCACGGTCATAAATGAGCTCTTCGGGCGAAGGCCCTACATGGGTCAGGGTATCGATGTAAGCACGAAACCCCAGGAAGGATTTGTCGCCGTAGTTTATCCCCATCATATTGTGAGCCGTATCCTGGGGAACAACAAATACATTGGTATCACCCGGCAGCGGGGAGCGGGCAAATTTATAAGTGAAAAAGTAATCCGCAGTCGTCGTATCACTGAAGTATTTCCTGGCGGTTTTTGCGTAACGGGAATCCTCTATCCCTCCAAATCCGGCAAACAGGGAATCCCTGTAACAGCTCACGTCGGTATACACTGCTTTCCCTGTTTTGGTATGGTTCACTCCATAGGCAACGACCATATCGTCCTTATTGAAGTTAAAAGGTTCGGTGCGGATATACAGGGCATCCCTAACCTCACCAAGCACATCTTTTTCCTCCTGTATCGCCTCAAAACCTTCGACCAGCCATACACTCGGATGAAGCAGGGAAACAGCATAACTGCTGTCGTATTCATTGAACAGGGTTTTTTCGAGGTATTCGAAGTCTTCGTTCAGGAAGAACTCATCGATACCCGAGTTCCTGGAGGTGAGTTTGGGAGTGTGAAAGAACAAAGGAGTACGAGGGGAAGACGGAGTGATACGCAGAACCTCAAGGGTGGGATTGTCCACGTATGCTGTCCCGGCGCTGTCGTTTTCAAAGACCGAGGCACGATGCAAAAAGCTCCCCCAGTCGTCCTTAGGCGCATTACCGAATTTGAATATATCACCCGGAATGATGTCAAAATAAATATCGCTTTCGGGAATTGATGTATTTTGAAGGATCAGCTGTTTGGTTTTGGCGGCAATGTTGCTGTCGGCAGCACAAATCAAAGCGAAGTCACGTTGAAACATTGCTGAAACGGGAACACTGTTATTCATCGAATAGAGATTTTTAGTATCGCCAAGGCTTGCATAGATTTTCTTCAGTGTGATGTCGGGCATGGTGTACACCCTGCCGGCCAGGTAACTCCTGTAGCTGAAATATTTACATTTTGGGGGAGTTTTTCCCATCAGCAGTATAGCCTCATCGCTCTGCAGGTTAAACACTATGGTCATATTATTCAGGGTGTCGAAGGCAGGCGAGGGAGGCGTATTCATCACGAGGTAGGGGAAACCCGCGTTGTTACCCTGGCAGTTTATTGAGTAACCTGCATTGCAGATATTGATCGCGCTGGTGAGGTTGATGCTTCCCTGGTTTACCAGATAGCCATTCTGTACCAGTTTTTTAGCAACAGCAGCAGCAGCCGGGTACAAGCAACCAATCGTATCGGGAGGATGGATCTGAAGCTGGAGGAAGCCCGAAGCATTATCGAAATACACCGTGTCGCCCAGGGCTTTTGACAGGAAGTTAAGCGGTGCAAATTGCAGGAGTGACCCTGCATATTCGATCTTTTGAGCCGGAGGAAGCATTTTCACTACTATGGATTTATAAAATCCCGTATCATAGCCATCCCTCGCGAAGGCGATGATTTTACCATACTGGGTTGCAAATCCGTGAATATCAAAGAGGTCTGCAAACGGGAAGAATTTTCCACCCGTTGCTTCCACCAGTTGTTTAACTTCAGCCGAATAGTATCCGTTCTCATTAACACACAATACTGAATCGGGATGCTGAATCCCATTGATTTTGAATGGGCATTTAAAGACTGACGGATTCTGGGCTTCAGAAGAAATTGAGATTACGGCAGTAATCAGGATTGCCATGAGGAGAGTGATTTTTTTCATAGGAATTCCGGTTTAGTTACTTCAGGTGTAGGGATACAAATATAATGCATTCATGAATAATACTCCGGTTCTTTACAGTCGATCAACCGGTATATGGTTATTCCTATCTGACAGTAATTGTGCTGTGGTTCAGTTTTTCGAGAGTCTGGTATATTTTTCCTACTTCAACTGTTTTATCAGCCTCGACCCAATCGGCCAGTGTGATGAATTTTCCGATGATCCTGATCTCATTATTATCCAGGATTATAAGCGATTTTGATGCATTGTTTGTGGCTAAGGTATCCGAAATGGGTCCTCTGGCAGAAGCGCAGGTGATAAAGCAAGTACTAAACCATAATGTAAAAAACAAAAAGAGCTTCATGGTAAGTGTTTTTGGGAGTTCTTGAAATTCCAACAGATCTTTAAGGAGAAATAATCCTCCCCGTTGACTTTTAGTGGTTCAATTATAAGTAATTTTCAAATGTATAAATTTTATACATGATTCGGAAAAATTGTCATTTTTTTCAGGCCCGAATTCAGAACACCATCACCCGGCTATAACAGACCAAGGTAGTGGGGAACTATCCCCGGAAATACCTGCAACAGGCCAAATATCAATCTATAATGCCCATGGTCAGTTACTTATCAAACGAACAATCATTGCAGCTTCAACACAGATTGACATAAGCACCTTACCTCGTGGATTTTATCTTGTAAAGCTTCAGGGCGCCTGACCTCTTAATGATTATATCTTTACAGACAACCTTCCGGTTATAGGAATGTCATATATATATAAACACTGTTTCTCAGAGTAAGTTTTCCGGTTAAAATATATTCTTTTGATTCCGTAATAAACAAATCTCAAAACATATGAAAAAGCTATTCCTGGTTTTCGCCACACTGTTCTGCCTGGCATTTATTTATTCCTCCTCCGCCCAAAATGGTGGCGCTCTTTCCCCTGTAGGTCCGTTTGCCTGGTCCGTTTTTGGTTCAGCGGGGATATCAAACAATGAAGCAAGCTGGGTACGGATTGCAGTAGATACAACCGACCAGCCCTTTGTGGCATACTCAAACATGAGCGCAAATTTGGATGTCGAAGTTCAAACCTATAAAAATGGATCGTGGCAACAACTAGGCCAGGCTGGTTTTGCATCGGGAATGGACTTAAGTCTTGCGCTGAATAAGACGGGGAACCCGGTAGTGGCTATGGTGCAATGGCATCTCCCAATGGTAAACCAGGCCTCAGTGATGGAGGTTAACGGAACAAGTTCCACCTACATTGGGAACCAATGGTTTTCGGCCGGTGACACTTACCATACCTGGATCGATATCAACAGCTCAGGTGAACCCTGGGTGGTATACCAGGATGCGGCCAATAACAACAAACTCTCGGTCATGAGATACGAAAACGCCTGGCTTAACGTAGGCCCTGCCGGTTTTACCAACGGTTGGTCGTTCAATCCCGTGATTAAATTTAATATCTATGACACTGCCTACGTTGCTTTCAGGGATGGATCTCAGAACGGGAAAGCCAGCGTGATGAAGTTTAACGGTACGGCCTGGGAATATGTGGGAATGCCGGGAATATCAAATGGGGACGCTGATTCGCTAAGCCTGGCATTCAGCCCCGATAATCTTCCCTGCGTCTCATTTTGTGCATCAGGGGACAACTGGAAAGCATCTGTAATGAAATTCGATGGGACATCCTGGGTTTACATTGGCAATGAGGGCTTTACAAGCGGTGCGGCAGGATGGACAAATCTTGGTTTTAACGTGATGGGTAGCCCTGTGATTGCCTTCCAGGATGGTGGTCATGGCAATAAAGCCAGTGTAATGGAGTATCTCGGGGGGAACTGGATTTATATTGGAGCACCTGGTTTCAGCCCTGGAAGCGTGACCTGGGTCAGCATGGCCGTTTCTCGCATTAACGGCAGGTATTTTGTAGCTTTCTCCGACGGGGCCAACACCAATAAGGTGACCGTGATGGAATATAATGACATTGAAGGAATCCCCGCATCAAAACAAGCAGAATTCAGGATTAACCCAAACCCTGCAAACAGCTTCATTCATCTTTCGTTTAATGATGCCGGAAACCTTACCAAACAAGTATCTGTTTGCGAGATTTCAGGGAAATTAATTCAATCCTTCACCACTCCGGGCCAGGGGATTGATATAGATATTTCAGATCTCGCTTCAGGTTTGTACTTTATCAGGTCAACCTCCGCGTCGGGCAGTATCGTTCTTAAGTTCCTCAAAGAATGATAATAACAACGCTCTCATAGTTCTATATTATTTGAGCTGAATTGTGACTGTATTATTTTCAATGTGAATATCCATGGAGGATGTTAGTGAAAATTCATCTAAATCCATTTTATTCTGATTATCTGTGACGAACCTGGTTGGCGGAGCATCGACCGAAAAGATAATTTGTTTTTTGTCCTGGTCAACGATGACAGGAATAGCTTGTTTGAAATCGAGCTTACATCCTTTAGTGATGTAGACTAAAATTGGCACCATTTCATAAATTGCTGACTGTTTGCTGATTTGAGTGACTCCAAAAGGGGTATACCGTCCAACCTTCACGTCTGGAGTCAAACTGCCATAAGATATTTTAACAATGGTTTTTCCTGTCGATGTTATTGAAGCGACTTTTTCTTCAATCTTCCTGTTCCCTTCTTTTTCAAATTCCAGTTTGTTTTGGTAAGCTTCATCATACTTGTACTCCTTTTTCGCCTGATCGAGGTATTGCTTCATTTCCTCCTTAGTCAACAATAGAGATTGTTTCAACAGTTCATCCAGATACACATGAGGTTTAAAGATTTTATCTTTCCAGTCGGGCATGAAGCTGTCGAGTAATAATGCCTCACAGGCACCCAGATCATAGAGTTTGAATCGAAGCGGTCCGGAACCGTATTTGTTGCCAAACCGGTCATCATTTACAGCGACAATACTAACCATGTTATCTATTTCGTTGCTGAATTTCTTTGAAAGAACAGTACGATAACCATTGAATCCCTGTTGATACTGCATTTCTTTGATTGGTTTAATTCCTTCCCCCAACTGCATAAATTTATATTCCACGTATTTGGCAAGACCTTCCTGGTATTCATTTAAATTCTCATATCCGACCCAACTGCTGTCAAGACGCGACTGCCTGTATGAGCGGACGGCAACAAACTTTTTAAGCGCTTCCCTTTTTGCTTCCGGCTGTTGAGCTAACAGAGCGTCTTTAAGAATATTCCCTTCCAGGACGTAAAGGGCGTTATTCTCGGGATCAAGCAGAGGGTATTTTGAAACAACCGACTCATCGGCGTATTTATCGGGTGCCATCCTGTTCTGGTAAACATGGAATGCCTCATGCAGTATAACTGTTAACTTAAAATAAGGATCAGGGATGAATTGCCAATTCGTAAGCCATTGATCGGTAACTTCCCTGGGTCTTCCCATCATATCTCTTATCTGGTTGCGCAATGCCGAAAATGGATCAGCCACAACGAGAACAGGAATGCTGTCTATATCAATTGATGTATTCTGATCGTCATAAGCAATGGTTGTTGCGCCATCACGGATATATATATTCTTGTCATGCAGAGGATTAAATCCTGTATAAAGAGAAAATCCTTTGGGCTGATGGGGATAATTGATCAGCAGTTCCTGAACGTTTGGTCGATAAAACAAAATGGGAGTGCTTTTAAAATCCCATCCGTGAAACAAATTATCACCCAGGACTTCGGTAATATGCCGGCATTCTTTGAGAAATACCATAAGCATCGGATCAATCTTCAATTCACAGGAATCCTGGGCAAAAGAAGCTGGAACCTGGTTGATCCAACTCATGAAAACGAGGAGGGAAGCGTAAATCAAAATCTTTTTCATACGAAATCTTTTAAAGGATCAATTGTAAAGAAGGGAATGTGCAGTAGCTAGGGCGAACAATTCTTATCCCGAAAGATGAACAGTTGAAAGGTCTGAAAAACAGTTTAACCAATAGCTGCAGCAAATGTAAACAGGCGGGTACCAATTTGATGCGCCCGAACCGGACTTTAACAAAACTTTAACCGAAAACCTGGATTCAGATTTTATGGTCAATTTACATTGTCCTTGACAGGTCAAAAAGTGAAGAAGCGTTCAAGGCTTAATGGCATCTGTAAGAAAATCTTCTGAATTGCCAGGTGTGATGTTTTTAATGATGGCCCTGCCCTCGGGTTAATCCTGGTTTATTGTCACTGATTTTATTCCCGGGGGGGGGGGGCAGCAGCAATCAATAATTAAAGATTTAGTTTTAACCCGATTTTCAGTTCCAGCGATGAATTATGGTATGCAAGCGTGGCATTTGGACTGTCACTATCGGAATTCTGCCAGAACAATTGTGATTCACCAGAGTTATTCGGTGTATATTCACAGGCTTTATTCTTTACATCAATAAAGCCTATCTGGTAATTGATGCCAATGGGTATGGATAATCTTTCAGTTAATTTGAATGATACACCCACACCGATTAACCCTCCAAAATCAACTGATTTATAAGGTTTTCCCTTTGAGAAAGATGCAGTCTCCGATTCTGATCTGTCAGGAGTGGTATACCCTTGTGTGTAAGAGGAGCCTTTTGCCGTTGCTGTAAAGGCTGAGCCGTCGCTGGCGCTTGCTTCATTTTTATCTTTGTACCCCAGTAGGAAACCTACATAAAAACCGGCAGAAACAGTAAACGATATGTTTTTATCGGGAAATAGAATGTAATTGGCCTGTATTGGTATTTTTAAATAATTCAGGGAAACAGTTCTTTTCCACACCAAATTATTATTTCCAACAGTCCAGGTGTAATCCTTAAAGCCTTGACCCTGTTTTGAATACATCACTCCCAGGCTTAAGCCTATGTAATCGGTGAAATTATATCCGAAGGAAGCCCCGGCATCCAATCCAAAGGTAAAAGCCTTTTTAAGCGAAGCCCATCCTCCTTCAAGGGTAACAATATCTTCGGGAACCTGGAATTTGCCCCCCATCGTCATACCGGGATCAACAAGAATCTCAATGTTCATTCCTTTCTGCGCATACGATGCGGCAGATAAAAATAATACTGCTAATGAAAGCAGTGTGAGTCTTTTCAGTTTAATTTTTTTCATGTCTTTCCTTTTTGAATTTTTTATGATGATTTCAGAAGTCTCTTTGTTGTTTGCTGATGATGTTTCCACGAAATTATTCCCGCTGATGTTAGTGTGCAGTCCCTGGCCTGACTATGTTTATCAGTATCCCGAATGTGCTATTCAGGCAATCTTGTACTCATTAACACAAACATAATATATTAAATTACATACATGCAAATATATTAAAATCGCTTTAACAAACCGGGCAGAATGATCATTTTATTGATAACGCAAATCCTTCTCGTCTCACATTCCTGATCCTGATTTCAGCTTTTAGGCCTTCTCCCATCATGCCTGCTATTCGGACCGATCCCCTGTACAAGATTCAGGACCCGGAGCACAAATACCCACTTCCTTCCGTTCGGCACATCTGGATCTTCTCAACCTGAAGAATTCAGGACCGGGCCAACAGTTTTTCTCTGATGTTCACCGAGTGAAAAACAGCCCTGGCTTTACTCATATCTCAGGGTTTCCACAGGATTTCTCGAAGCAGCTCGCCAGGTCTGCCACACCGTGGCCGCAATGGCAATAAGCAAAACAAAAAACATGCTCACGAGAAAATATCCCACATTTAAATGAATACGCAAGGCATAATCACTCAACCATTTATTCATGATGATAAAACTTGCAATTGAAGCTATAAGGCATGCAATGGCAACAGAGATCGCAGTTTCTTTCAATAACACAGAGATCACCTGGACGACCGAACTGCCGTTCACTTTCCTTATCCCTATCTCTTTGGTGCGACGCGAAATCTTAAGAACGGTCAGGGCCAGTAAACTTATCAGGCTGATGAAAACCACTTCAGCTCCTCCGATGAAAACCATTTCTGCAAGCCTGTTTTCTTTAGTGTACATCCTATCAAAGATATCTGCCAGCAATTGATGGTTGAATATGAAATTTTCATCAAAGCGATGGAACACAGTTTTAATCTGCATCAGCTGAATTCCTGTCAATGGTTTATTACTGCGGATGTAAATGTTTGGAGTCCCCCAAAAACAATTAGCGATAACAAGGGGGGCAATGGCTTCGCCCGGATTGCTCATGTAATAAAAATCCTTCACTATACCAATAACTTCTACTCGTTCGTCCCTGTAAAGAATTGTTTGTCCGGCTTTGGGCTTTATCCCCAGGTATCTGACTGCCGATTCGTTTAAAACAACAGCCTGGCTGTCGACCATGGACTGTCGAAAAAACCGCCCGTCAACCAGTTCAAATTGCATGAGCTCTCCAAAGCCCGGTTTTTCGCGGTATTCATTGATGGCTTTATTGCTGTTCTCCCCTTCAGCCAGGGTTCTGATATACTGTCCGCTGCATCCTCCACCCATAAAGTGTTCCCCTCCGCAAACAGTAGTAACGAAAGGTAATTTCAGCAATTCCGTTTTGACGCTTTCATATTTCCTTGTAAGAGGCATGCTGCAATCGCTGACCGTGATGACATTATTCCTGTTGAATCCCATGGGGACGTCGTGCATATAAGCCAGTTGAGAGAAGATAATGAAGACACAGCTTATAAAAAACGAGGCTACCGTAAACTGCACCAATACCGAGGCTGAAGAAAGCCAGTTGTTGTTTCCCGTGCCTGAAATTTTTCCCCTTAATCCCAATGCGTATTTCATCCTGGAGAGATAGAGCACGGGATAACCGGATGTAATCACAAGAAGCAAGGCCAGCAGAATAACACAGGAAATTATGCCTCCGGATGAAAACAAATCAGAAAGATCAACTTTCGACTGCAGCAAGGCCGAAAGGAATGGCATTGATTTATAGATGACCAGAAATGCTATTATGGCTGAAAAAAGAAACACAATGACTGTTTCCAGGAAAAACAGCCTGGCGATGCTTGCCTTTGTGGCACCGAACATAGTGCGGGTTGATATTTCGGTAATGCGTTTCTCGCCCTGGATGATAAACAGGTTAAAATAGCTGAGCAATGCCGTGAGAAGGACAAACAAGGCGATCAATCCAACTATCAGCATTTGTTTCGTGCTTCCATGAGTCGGGATGTAGTCCTTTGCAACAGAATGCAGGTACAGCCCGGTAAGAGGCTCAACCCCTGATTGTACCTTTGCGAAAAACGACCTGGCCCAATCCTGCATAAGAATATTATATGCACTGGCTATCTTAGCGCCTGCCGCTTTTGAATCAATATTTGGTTTAAGTAAATAGTAGGTTTGAAATTCGAGAGATGCTGATAACCATTTCATATTAAGTGTTGACAGGGATATCAACAGATCGAAGCTCAAATGTGAGTTTTTCGGAATTTCATTTATGATCCCTGTAATCATCAAATGTTCGCCATCCGATTCAATTTCTTTTCCGATGCAGTTGGTCGTATGGAACAGTTTTTCGGCAAGTGAAGTAGTGATCACCGCGGATTTTTTACCGAGCAGTGCTGTTTTGTCATCGCCTGCATTCAGTGTAAGTCCGAATACCTTGAAAAATTCAGGATCAGCATAAAGCATCCTGATTTTTCCTACTTTGTTTTCTTTGTTTTGAACAGATGTTTGACTAAATCCGTACAACTGAACGGCTGACTCAATTTCTGGAACTTTCCCTGGAAGCTGGGTATACGCCTTGCGCAAGGCGATGCCATACACTTCGGTTCTCGTATTGTCGGTAACCCGGCTGTACAACCTTACAACCCTGTCACTGGTTTTAAAATGCCTGTCATAACTCAACTCATAGCGTATGTATGTCAGAGTGAAGATCACGGTGCTCAATGCCACTACAAGTCCGGTCACATTAACAAAAAAGGGAAGTGGATTTCGCTTTAAAATTCTCAGGACAAACAGCAGATCTTTCATGTGATGAAAATATTTGTTGTTATTCGTATTTAAGGGATTCAACAGGATCAGAGATGGCGACCCGGTAACTTTGCCAGCTGAGTGTAAATAAGGAGATCAGCATAATGAGCAAACCGGAAAGTGCGAAGATCCACCATCCCAAACCTGTTTTACAAGTAAAATTTTCCAGCCATTTCTTCATAGCGAAAAAAGTCAGTGGGGTTGCAATGACGAACGCCAGGGCCACCCATTTCAGGAAATCCTTGTTCAGAATGACCATGATCTTGAAGACAGTAGCTCCGTTGACTTTGCGTATGCCTATCTCTTTGGTGCGGCTCCTGGAGATGAATAACCCCAATCCGAAAACTCCCAGCATCGAGATGAAAATGGCAATCAATGTCATGGCGGTTAATACGTTTTTCATCCGGATCTCCTTTTTATAGTTCGACAGCAGCTTGTCGTTAATAAACCTGTACTGAAAGGGAACGCCTGGTTCAATACTGTTCCAAATCCTTTCAAGTTTCTTCAGAGTCTGAGGAACGTCACCCGGATTCAGTCTCAGGATTATTGAAGACAGGTTCCATGAAGACAGGAAGAAGCAGGCAGGTTGGGGAGCCTCATGAAACGATTCATATTGGATATTTTCAACAACGCCGGCAATCTCGTATGTTTTCCCGGGATCCCCTGTAAAGAAATTTTTCACCTTTTTTCCAACCGGATTTTTAATACCCAGGGCATCCATCCCTGCCCGGTTAATAATGATCTTGCTGCTGTCGGATCTCAGGGAAGGGTCAAAACCTTTTCCATAAATGAATCTTGGCTCTATAGTCGGCAGGTATCCTCCATCAACAGGTACCTGTCCAAAATTAACCCGGGTCAGCTGACCGTCGGCTCCGTATACCTCCAGCGGTCCATAATTGTTTATATTTTCGGCTGGCGTGTTCCACGAAGCTCCGAAACCGCCGACTTCGGGAAGCCCTGAGTATTTATCTTTCAGGAGTCTGTACTTGCCTGCCGTACTTTCATCGTCAGGAAGAGCCATCTCAAGGAGCCGGTTCTTGTTGAATCCCAGCCGCTGATCGATCAGCAGGGAGGTTTGACGGAATACGATAATTACACTTGCAATCAATCCAATGGAAATTGTCAGCTGAAGGATCAACATCGATTTTGAAATCCAGGAATATCCTTTGTTCATTTTCGAACTGAATTTGTTCCGGTTCCCGGCGAGAATCATGGATGGATTAACATGAATCCTGAACCAGGATTGGAACAATGAAGGGATAAGGACAGCGAAACCCGAAAGTGATGCAAGCGTGAGAAACACTCTCCCCGGGGAAAAGGAAATCTGCAGAGAAGTTCCCATGATCTGGTTAAAATAGGGCAGGAACAGGAATGTGATCAGAATGGCAAGTGATGAACAAATAACAATCAGCAGGAGGCTTTCGGTAATTGTGGCTGTAAAAATATCCCTCTTTCCGGCTCCCATGGTTTTCTGGATCACAGTGATAAAATCGCTTTTCCCCGACAAAGCCAGGGAAAGATTTATATAGTTGAAGCAGGCTATACACAGAATGAAAAAAGCAATGATCGCGAATGATTTTACTACCCTGATATCCCCCCTGATCGCTATATCCCACAGGGTATCTGCCGAATACAGGTGAATTTCGGAGAGCGGCTGCAGCTGATATATGGTTTTCATCTTCTTAATTCCATTTGCGGCCATAAACTGGGTTTTGATTTTTTGTTCCAGCTGATGACAATCGGTCGATGGAGGCAGTACAAAGTAAAAACTGGTAGATGAGTTGTTCCAGGATTCGGTCAGGAATTTGTCGATTCCTTTCAGTGTCTCGGCCGAAACCAGCATATCCACAATGAAATGCGAAGTTTTCGGAATGTCTTTGATGACACCTGTTACCTCCAGGTCATATTTATTCCGAAACCTTATGCTTTGTCCGACAGGATTGGTACTCCCGAACATTCTCAAGGCGGAGCTCTCGGTCAGAACCACTTTAGCGGGAGCGGAAAGTGCATAAACGGGATCTCCTTGTATGAAAGAAGCGGTAAAAACGCGAAAAAAATCCGGAGTGGTAAAAACAATGCCATCGAAGAAAAAATTGTGATTATCCAATTTTATGAATTCAGAAGAACCGCCCCGTATTTGTATTGTTGTCCCATTTTGCAGCTCCGGTATGTTATCCTGGAGCGCTTTGAAGAACACCATTGGATGGTTCGGCATACGCTGGCCTTCGGCGCATTTCAGCAAACGGTATATCTCCCCGTAATGTTTGTTTTGCTTGTCAAAAGAGATCTCGTTCTGAATGAAAAGCAGGATTATAAGACAGGCTGCAAGGCTGATTGATAAGCCTGATATGTTGATCACACTGCCCGTGCGTTGGCGGACCAGGTTCCTGAGGGCAAGTTTGAATGAATGTTTCATTTGATACGGAATATTGAAAATCAATTTTTATTCACATTATTCCTCCCTGATGACTTCGGCCGGATTGCGTCTTGCAGCGATCCAGCTCTTCCAGCTGACCGTTATCACGGCTATTATGATAGCCATAAGTCCTGATAAAACAAAGATCCACCACCTCAGGCTGGCTTTATAGGCAAAATGCTCCAGCCATTTGTTCAGTAAGAAAATACTCAGCGGGACAGCGATCAAAAACGAGATAAATACCCATTTGATAAAATCGCTGTTGATCATGAGCAGGATTTGCATGGTATTGGCTCCGTTGATCTTCCTTATCCCTATTTCCCTGGAACGGCGCCCGATGGAATAGGAAAGCAATCCGAACAATCCAAGGCAGGAGATGAGGATGAAAAGCAGGCTTTTCCTGTAGTTCCTAAGAGTAATCTTGATGATATGCTTAAACATGATGGCCGTTAATTAATGTTGAAATTATTCCAGCTCCACCTTATCATTATTCCCGAATATCGAATAATCGGAAACGATCACCTGTTCGCCCGGCTGCAGTCCTTCAAGCACCTCGTAGTACTGGGGATTCTTCCGGCCGATTTTGATGTTCCGCTTCACGGCATAAGCCCCGCTCCTGTCCAGCACAAAGATCCACTGCCCGCCGCTGGTCTGGTAAAAACTACCCTGGGGGATCTCTATAGCGTTGGAGGGCTGGCCCAGCTGCAGCTTTATGAAGTACGACTGGCCTATCCTGATATTATCGGGCAGTTTACCGGTGAACACCAGGTCTATCCTGAACTTCCCGTTCTTGACTTCAGGATAAACCTTCTTTATCTCGAGTCTCAGGGTATCGCTGGTTCTCTCTATGCAAGCCGTCAGGCCCGGCCTGATCCTGTCAATATAGTGTTCGTCAACATCAGCTTCGATTTTATAAGAAGTCAGGATATTGACCTGCCCGATGCGGAAACCGCGGCTTACCGACTGCCCGATCTCAACTGCCAGGCTTCCAAGCTGGCCGTCGACGGGCGATTTCACGTTCAGGTAATCCTGCTGCTGCCTGATCAGCGAAAGGTTCATCTGCAGGTTCTGCAGGTTCGCGTTGATCTGTTCTAATTGAAGACTGCGGAAGGCCGAGTCCTGTTTCTGACGCAGCATCACCAGTGCAAGGGTTTTGTCCGACAGCTGGTATGCTTCGTCGGATCTCAGCCATTCGTCCCTTGAGATGAGCTTGTCCTTAAACAATTCCTGATTCTGTTCCCAGGTACGCTTTTTGGCAATAAGATCAAACCGGGCCGTAAGGACTTCTCTTTCGAGGGAGTGTTTTTCCTGCTCCATTCTGATCCTGGCTTCGCGTATGGAACTCTCCTTTTCGGCCAGCTGGGACTCGCTGTTGAGGATGTTCAGGTTAAGCTCGCTGTTGCTCAGCCTGAGAATGAGATCTCCCTTCTTCAGCATACTGCCTTCTTCCAGCAGTATCTCTTCGACTTTCCCTCCCTCGTAGGCATCGAGAAATACGGTTGAGATGGGAGCCGCAATGCCGTCATTGGTGATATAATCGTTGAAAACGCCTTTAATCACGGGGGCTATCGTAATCCGTTCCCTGCTTACCCTGATCGTGCTGGTCCAGTCCCTGAGAAGGAAAAACAAAATGACCGCAATCAGCAGGGCTACTCCCAGGATGTATTTCCAGTATTTCTTTTTTATCCAGCGTTTATCTGAAATGATCCTGTCCATTCCTGATGATGACTGCTCTTCCATATGAGTTGTTGTTTTCAATGTTTATCTGTTACTCTTTACCGACCCTCTATCCCGTTTCGCTCTGAACCGGGCACAGCGGCTTTTCCCCTTCTGTTCTCCTGTCATTTTCCGCTCAGTAATGATCCTGTCATCAGAAAGCGCAGGTAAAGCTCTCTTATCATGACCTGCAACCCTGTCCTGAGCAATTCGGCTTTTGCAGTGACCCATTTGTTTTTCTGAATGTCAAACTCGATGATATTGATCAAACCCTTATCCAGCTTTTTCTCAGCAGCTATATAAGCGCTGTAGCTTTTATCCAGCTGCCTGAGCGATGACTTGTATTCTGCCATTGCCGCACGCCAGTCGGTAAGTGATTTTTCTGCCGTCATCTTCAGTTTGTAGTTTGTCTCATCATACTGGTTCTTTGCCTGGTGATACTGCAGCTTCGACTTGTTCAGCGAGGTATATTTGGAGAAGCGGGAGAAAAGCGGGATGGTCAGGTTGAGGCTGAGATATTCATAGGAGTTGTTCAACAGCTGATCGGAAAACGGTGTGATGCGGTTGTAGGTATCCTTATCCGTTTCAGTATATGATGAACTCCAGTTTCCGTAAAGCCCAAGGCTTGGCGAAAATCCTCCCTTGCTTACCTTTACCGCCTTTTTTGCCGCCTTCATCTTGTTCCTGTATAGCTCCAGGTCGGGCAATACTTCGGAAGCCGCCAGGTAGAGCTTATTCATCGAGAGGGTATCCATGGTCCCCGACAAAATGGAAGGGACTATGGTATCGATGGCAAGACTGTCGGAAACGGGGAAGTTCATGGTCGACTTCAGCGAAAGTACCGCCTCTTCAAGAAGATTGTTGGACTGAACAAGCAGGGAACTGTCGGCCGCCACATTGGCTTCGGTCTCCAGCAGATCCGTCCCGGGCTTTCTTCCCACTTCCACAAATTTGATGGTACTCCTGAGCTGGTCGTTCGACAGCCTGCAATTCTCAAGGGCAATGGCAGCCAGTCCAGTCTTGAGCAGCACATCAAAGTAACTGTTGATGACTGTGAACCCCACTTCATTCCTGAGCTGCTGTAACCTGTTCTGCTCGGCCTGGTAATTCAGCTTCTGCATCTCCGCCGAATTTATCTTCATGAAACCGGCAAACAGGTCGAGGGAGGTCGACAAACCGAAACCGCTGTTGAAATACTGTACGTTGATGTATGAATTGGTCGTGGGATCTATGCTCCTTCCGAAGTTCTGGCTGAGTGAAGACTGGAAGCCCAGGTCGGGCAGGAGATTGTTCAGGGCCTGCCTGTAATCGGCTTTGCGTATTCCTACATCAAGATTCTCATTCAGGATAGCAAAATTATTAACCCAGGCATAATTGATGCACTCGTCGAGAGTCATCATCTTCTGGGCACAAGACAATCCGGAATAAAGAACCAGGATTAAAACCAGGATACACGATGCCACACTTCGCCTGTCCATAATCAGATCGCCTGCATCATTTGTTTCACTTCTTCAGTCACGATCTGCCCGTCGAACAGGTTCACGATACGGTGGGCAAAGGTGGCATCCCTCTGTGAGTGGGTCACCATCACGATGGTGGTTCCCTGCTTATTCAGCTCCGACAAGAGGTTCATCACCTCTATCCCGTTTTTGGAATCGAGATTCCCTGTGGGCTCATCGGCCAGGATCAGCTTGGGATTCGGAACAACAGCCCTTGCAATGGCAACGCGCTGCTGCTGCCCGCCCGAAAGCTGCTGGGGGAAATGCTTTTTCCGGTGGCTGATCTTCATGCGGTCGAGAATATCCATGACCATTTTCTTTCGTTCCGCATTTTCTATGTCGAGATACAGCAAAGGCAACTCCACATTCTCGTAAACATTAAGCTCGTCGATGAGGTTGAAGCTCTGAAAAACAAACTGAATGTTCCCTTTGCGGTACCTGGTGCGCTTGCTTTCATGGTAAGCCGAAACATCAAGCCCGTCGAAGAGATAGGTGCCTTCACTGGGATTATCGAGCATTCCCAGCACATTCAGCAAGGTCGATTTACCGCATCCCGAAGGACCCATGATGGCGACAAACTCGCCTTTGTTCACCTCCATGCTCACCTTGTTCAGTGCGGTGGTTTCGATTTCATCGGTTATAAACCGTTTCGTGAGATCAATTGTCTTAATCATGTGCATATCAGTTATAATTGTTAATAAAATACAATTTTTATGCCAAAACAGGTAAATCGCAGTTATTCAATAACATATAAATTTGGCATGTTAAATTTTGTACATAATGTGAACAACGTACTGTCCACTTTGTGTACATTTGGTTTGGTTATGAATGATAAAAACCGCTTTAGAAAGAAACCAATGAGTGAGAAAATCAAAGACGGCCGTTTGTTGATTGTCGACGATAATAAGAGTGTACTGAGCGCATTGAAGATGCTCCTTAAATTCGAGTTTAGCGAGGTCTTCACCATCCCGGGTCCGAAAACCCTGCTGCACGAAATTGATGAGTCCGATATTGATATTGTATTGCTCGACATGAATTTCAAGGCAGGGGAAAGTTCCGGGAATGAAGGGATGTACTGGCTTCGGGAAATCAAAAAACGCCGGCCGTCCACCGAAGTAGTCATGTTCACTGCATACGGGGACATAGAGACTGCGGTAAAAGCCACGCATGAAGGTGCCGCCGATTTCATTTTAAAACCCTGGGAGAACCAGAAGCTACTGGCGACCCTGAAGTCGGTTCTCAAACTCAGGAGGTCGAACCAGGCTTTAGGAAAAATGATCAAACGGGAGCAAGCCTTAAAAACGGAAATGAACCGCGACGAACGCAGTATCATCGGGGATTCTCCGGCAATACGCAAGATACAGGATATGGTGAGAAAGGTAGCGGCCACCGATGCGAATATCATGATCACAGGTGAGAACGGGACAGGGAAAGAACTCATCGCAAAAGAGATCCACAGGCTGTCGGACCGCTCGAATGAACTCCTGGTCACCGTCGACCTGGGCTCCGTAGCTGAAAGTCTCTTTGAGAGCGAGATGTTCGGCCATGCCAAGGGCTCGTTTACCGACGCTATTGAAGACCGCACAGGGAAGATCACGCTGGCCGATAAAGGCACTCTGTTGCTCGACGAAATCGGGAACCTTCCTCAGCATCTTCAGTCGAAACTTATGAATGTGCTTCAGAACAGGACAGTGGTCCCCGTAGGTTCCAATTCCGAGATCCGGGTTGATCTCCGGCTTATCTCCACCACGAATAAAAACCTCTACCAGATGGTCAGGGAAAAAACCTTCCGCGAGGATTTTCTATACAGGATAAATACCATTCAGATTGAGGTTCCACCCCTGAGACAAAGACTGGAAGATATTCCTGCTTTGGCCGATTTCTTCCTTGGGAAGTACTCCCAAAGGTACAAAAAGAGCGGGGTTAGGCTTTCTGCCTCATCCCATGAGAGTTTGACAAACTATCCCTGGCCCGGTAACATCAGGGAACTGCAGCATACCATAGAAAAAGCAGTCATTCTGTGCGATAGCGAAATCATTGAGCCTGCCGATCTGCATCTCAACCAGCCAGACTACGTCCTCACCGACGAAAGTGTAAGCCTGGAAGAAATGGAAAAAAGGATCATTTCCAAAGAGTTGAAAAAAAGCGGCCAGAGCCTGATCATCACGGCAAAAAACCTCGGCATTTCACGTACCACACTATACAAAAAAATGAAAAAGTATGGGCTATAAACGCATCACATTAGCCACCCTGGTAAACACCGGTCTCATTCTTGGGGCTGGTTTTGCCAGTGGATACCTGTTAAGGGAATACTCCAACGCCTGGTATCTCTTGTGCCTTCTTCCCGTGCCTTTTGCTTTCGCGTTGATAATCCGCAATTTCAACCAATCAAACAGGCAGATTGCATTCTTTTTCGAAGCGATCAGGAATGAGGATTCTTCCCTTAAATTTCCGGCTTCTGTAAAGCAGAAATCTCTCCGGCATTTATACCAGAGCCTCAATGAGTTGAATAACAAGATCCGGGAGATCAAGCTTAAAAATGAATATCTTGAACAATATTACCATACTATCATTCAGCATGCCGCCACCGGTTTGCTGGCCCTGAACCAGGACAACGAGGTGGAGGTCATGAACGAAAAAGCCTTCGAATACGCAGGTATCCCTTCCTTCACTCCCCTTCACCTGGTTCCCTCGAGGAATGCAGAACTATTCAGCGTTCTTTTGAACGTTAAACCCGGTGAAGCCATCAGCTGCAAACAATCTAATGGGGAGACCCGGATCGACCTGCTGATCCGAACCCGTGAGATCCGTTTCGGTGAAAAGGTATCCCGTATCATTTCTCTCCACGACATCCACCATGAACTGGAAGAAAACGAGCTCGACTCCTGGCAAAAGCTTATACGGGTGCTTACCCACGAAATCATGAACAGCATAGCCCCCATAGTGTCGCTCACCGATACGCTTGAACATTTTTTCACCAGTAACGGAAAGGCCGTGGAACCTTCCAAAATTGATTCCGAAACCATAGCCAATGTGATCCAGAGCCTGCAAACCATAGGGGAGAGAGGCAAAGGGCTTGTCAATTTCGTCGACAATTACCGCAAGCTCACCCGCATCCCCAAACCTGAATTCGCCTCGTTTTCGGTAAAGGCCTGGCTTGATAACGTTCATTTGCTATTAAAGTCACGCATTGAAACTATGGGAGTCAATTTTGAAATCATTATCGACTCCAGGATCAGGGAAATTTCCGGTGATAAAAAACTCCTTACCCAGGTGATCATTAACATCCTGAATAATGCCATGGAAGCGCTTGAAGAAAACCCTCATGAAAGGAAAATAAGGGTATCGGCAGAACTTTCAAAACAAAACCGGCCCCTGTTACGCATTTCCAATAACGGACCCCCTATTCCAAAAGATATCATCGAAAAGATCTTTATCCCCTTTTTCACGACCAGAGAACAGGGTTCGGGCATTGGCCTCAGTCTTTCACGCCAGATCATGCGATTGCATAATGGTTATATTCATGTCGAATCGATAGAAAATTTTACAACTTTTGTAATAACGTTATAAACTTCCTGCAAAGAACAGGACTTCACGCCTGTATTGATTTCTAAACCCTGGTATATGAAAGTATTGAAAATTTTCCTGCTTATCCTGCTTCTTGCTTCTTCAACGATTCTTCGTGCAAAGGATTATAATGCCTCCCTTTTCGGGATCTGCTCCGATGGGATGGCCATGAATACGAAATCTATACAGTATGCCATCGATTATATTCATGATAATGGCGGAGGTACCTTGGTCTTTTACGTGGGGAGATATGTTACGGGCAGCATTTACCTGAAGTCGGATGTGTCGCTGAGGCTTCTGGAAGGGGCTATACTTGTGGGTTCTTTGAATCCCCTTGATTATGAAAAGGTAAACGGGATTACTGCGATGATTTTTGCTGCCGAACAGCATAATATCTCCATCAGCGGCAAGGGAGTCATCGACGGACGTGGATTCCAGGTTGCTACCAATCTCGTTTCACTTATCCATAAAGGAGTGGTAAAGGACCCGCTGAAGTACGACAGACCCAGCGAAAGCATACGCCCTATGAATATCTACTTTCATAAATGCCAGCATATCCTCATCAGGGATATCACCCTGAAAGATCCTGCCAGCTGGAACCAGACGTACAACCAATGCACTGACCTCAGTGTCGAAAACATCATGGTCGATAGCAAATCATACTGGAACAATGACGGGATCGATATTGTCGACTGCGACAGTGTTCGCGTTACCGGTTGTTATTTTGATACCGCCGACGATGGGATATGCCTGAAATCCCATGCTGCCGGCGCTGTCTGCAGCAACGTCATCATCAAGGGGAACAGGATACGCACCAGCGCCAATGGCATTAAATTCGGAACTGCTTCCTACGGTGGATTCAGGAATGTCACTATCATCGGGAACCTGGTTTACGATACCTACCGCTCTGCTATTACTTTTGCGGCGGTGGATGGAGGATTCGTGGAAAATATCGTGGTGGACAGTCTGCGGGTTATCAATACCGGCAACTTGATCTTCCTGAGGATAGGGGAGAGGCGGGAAGGGAAAAAGGGGAGGATGAAAAACATCTCCATTTCCAATGTCTATGCCGAAGTCCCTTCAACCAAGCCTGATGCAGGTTACCGTTATGAAGGACCGGTCGAGGACATGCCAAGGAATATTTCTCCCGCTTCTATCGTTGGAATGCCCGACGCCAGGATTGAGAATGTTACCTTGAAAAACATAGAGATACATTATCCCGGGGGAGGTGACCCGAACTTTGCCCGGGTCGGTCTGGATGAACTCAACAAAGTTCCCGAAATGGCTTCGTCCTATCCTGAATTTTCCATGTTCAAAGAGCTTCCCGCCTGGGGTTTCTATATCCGTCATGCCGGAAATATCACGTTCGACAATGTAAAACTTGTTTGCGGGCGTAAGGATTACAGGACGGCTGTGGTGATGGATGATGTTCATATTGCCAGGTTTTTGGATCTGAAAGTTTCGGAGCCTGAGGGCGGTAAAAAAACTGCATTTACAAGCGGTTGTTCGGAAGTTGAATTCATAACAAAATGATGTTATGAAGAAAAAAACCTTACTGCTCTTACTTTTTCTGCTTTCAGGATACTTCAGGCTCGAAGCCCAAAATCGCAATCCTGTAAGCATCGCAAAAGGGTTATCCGGAACTGAAATTCAGAATCCCAACCTCGTAACTCTCGCAAACGGGGCTTCTTTTGAAGCATCTTCGGTTCTCTCAAATCCTCCTACCCTGGGCCGGCCTGCCAACATAGCCAGGGAAATCTACGAAAAGCGCTGGGAATCAAACAACGAAAAGGAAGGCGCCTGGATCAGCGTGAAATGGGGGAAGATGCAAACCCTTAAGGAATTATGGATCATGACCCGCTCAAAGCCTTACGACATTGCCTTTGAGCCTGATGAGTATGATGGACGGTATGCTCTTCCACGCAAGGTCAGGATCTCATTTTCCGACGGCACAGGCATGGAAACGGAACTCCGCAATGCCGGATATTTCCAGGTCATAACCTTACCCGAAGCCATACATACTGAGCTGCTCAAAATCACCATTGAACAGGTATGGGAAGGTTCAGTAGCCGGGAACACCGGGCTTTGCAAGGTCAAGGCTTTTGCCACACCGCATCAGGCAGATTTTGACCTCCAAACCTTCGAAATGTACGACATCAAAGATGGTATTCCACTGCAATCGGCCGAACTGAAAATTATCAATCCGGGCGGCGTTATCCAAGGCGCCCGCCTGTTCCTGGAGATTGACGGGAAAAAGACCGGTATGTTGGACCTCGAGGAAATCCCTCCTAATTCAGTCTCTGCACAACAAATCAGGATACCGGCTCCTTTTGCCGTGGGTAATTTAACCTGTGCACTCAAAACCAAAGACCGGCGTTTCCCCAACACCCGTCCTTTCACGATTACACCATATTACAAAAATTATTTCGATGCGGGCGAAATAGACATCATGGCCGCCAGCCACAACGACCTGGGCTGGCTTAACACCCAGGCCATCACTGCTGATTATCGTGCCGATGTGCTGATCGCGCCGGCGCTGGACCTGATGAAAACCAGCCCGGATTTCAAGTATACAATGGAATCTGTGGAATACCTGAAGGAATTCCTTGTACGCCACCCCGAACGCAAGGATGAACTGATCCAGCGCATTCGTGAGAAACGTTTCGCCTTTGGCGCCAGTTATGTTCAGAATCTCCAGGCTCATGTTGGCCAGGAAAAGCTGGTGCGTCAGTTCTATTATGGGAAGCGCTGGCTCAAAGAGAACTTCCCGGCTTGCGATACCCGATTTTACATCAATACCGATGTTCCCGGACTGACTTATCAGTTGCCCCAGATCCTGAAGAAATCGGGTATCGATTACATCGTACAAGGCCGTTTCCCCTGGGGATTTTATTACTGGCAGGGATTGGACGGCACAGTCATCCCCATGTTTGCCTTTCGATACGGTTCCGATTCCAGCCTGATGAATCCTAAAGGCAGTACAGGCTACCTGAAATTCCTGGATGAGAGGGAATATTACTACAAACCCCGTCGGTTGCCCAAATCGGTGTTATATGATTTCAATTCCGATTTTCTCCCTCCCTGCCCTGCCCTGATCTCATTTGCAAAGGACCAGAATACAGTTATGGAAAAATTCGCAATTCAATGGAATACTCATTTTAAAAATGAACCTGGCAAGCAGATTACCCCTCCCAAAATCCGTTTTGTCGAGCCGAATACCGCCCTTAAAGAATTTTTCGGCCATGGTGAGTTGAATATCGAAACCGTGAAGGGTGATTGGCCCATGTCGTGGGCCTATTACGATGAACCCGGGCACCGTGAGGGTTTGCTGATGGGTAGGAAAGGCCATAATGCTTTGCTGAAAGCCGAAGGATTGTTTGCCGGTATGAATGCCATAGATCCGAAAATAAATTACCCTCAGGATCAGTTCGACCGGGGCTGGATGGCCAACTGCTGGCCCGATCACGGCTGGGGAGGGAACCGCGGAATTATAGGAGACCAGGTTTGCGTGGATTCCTATGCCAGGTCGCTACGCATAGGCGACTCACTGGTGGATGTCGCCCGGAAGCTGTTGCTGAAACTCGTCCCCGGGGGAACATCCGCGCAGATCCCTGTGGTGATTTACAATCCCTGCAGCTGGGTCCGTAGCGATGTGGCTATCTCGAGGATCAACTATCCCTCTAACTGGAAAGGCCTGGAAATACAGGATGCCAGCGGTAATGCAATCAGCAGTGAACTGATCACTGTGATTCCCGAAAAACAGGAAATTGAACTGGCGATAGAAGCTACGGATGTTCCCCCTCTGGGTTATAAGACCTATTATGCCTGTGAATCCGGGGCTTTCCCACCGGGCTGCCGGGAGATCCAGGGCGATTCGATAGAAAATGACCTGGTCAAAGTGAAGTTCGGTAAGGGGGGGATCTCGGGACTGTTCGACAAAGTGAAAAAGCTGGATGTGCTCCGTACCGATAAATTCTTCGGAGGGGAAGTCATCCAGGTTGAAGCGCCTACCGTGGCCTGGGAAAACCAGGAAGCGGTGAACATGAACGATTTCGACAAAACCAGTCTGCACGAATTCCGGACCATCCGCGCTGTTGAAAGTCCTGTCAGGTATATTATTGAAAAAGAGGCTAAGATGAAATACTTCACCTTACGTGAACGGTTCATCCTGAATAAACATGATCGCGGGCTGATCGTCGAAACCGATGTGCTGGACTGGACAGGGGAGAAATCCAGGGAATTGCGTATCGTTTTCCCGCTCAATATGGACCGATCTTTCGAGGCAACCTATGATGTGCCCTTTGGCCGCGTAGAGATGAACCGCGACAACGTGGATTATTCCTACCTGCCCGAAAACTATGAATGCCAGTTTGTGCCCGAACGCTATGGCCGGAAGAACCTGCCTTTTAGGGAAGCCGTAAACTGGGTGGATGTTTCTACGGGGAATTATAAAGGGAACGGCTGCCTGTTTGCCTCGGACATAACGGTTCACCTCTTTCGCGACGAAACTGCGAACCCCGTGGACTATCCACTTGTACAGCATGTCTTGCTTTCAACCCGTGCAAGTTTCGGATGGAACCCGAAATATTCGTTCACCCAGAAGGGATCGCACAGCTATCGTATGGTGTTATACCCGCACGACGGGAACTGGAGGTTTGCCTGCCAGCAGGGAATGGCATTCAATAATCCTCTGACGGCAGTTTGCGGAAAAGCGGAAACAATGCATGAAGCAAAAATGGAGACCAGGCCGGGAGCAAAACATGAGCCAGGAACAAACACCGCACCGCTACTTTTTTCAGCAAGTTTCCTTGAGGTATCGCCGTCAAACATCATGGTCTCTGCGTTTAAAAAGGCCGAGGATGGCAAGGGGACTGTCATCAGGTTTTACGAATGGGAAGGGCGTTATTCCAAAGCCAGGATTACAGGTTTCCAACCCTTTACCAGGGCCTTTCTCACCGATATGCTGGAATACAACATCAGTGAGCTGCCCGTCGATGCCGATGGAAGCCTGGAGATCCCGGTGAAGCCGTATGAGATCATTACCCTGCGCACTTACATGGAATAATTTCACTTCTCCAGGAAAACCTTGCGCAGATCTTCCACCTGCTCATCGCTGATGGGCGTCATTTGTCCAAGGGGAGCGCCGGATATTATGGATTTTGCACTGAATTCGGCTATCTCCAGGCGGTCGAACGTTTGTAAGAGCTTATCCCCTGTGAACAGCACGGAGTCGTTGCCGATAATAACTCCAGGGTTGCCGGTGGAAAGCAGTCGGGGTATATTCGTAGTGGAAGGCGAAAGTGCATCAAATGAAACGGTTGGCAGATCCTGCAGGAATATCCAGCTTTCGGGTATGGTCCTTACGTTCATCCTGGTATTGGTGATCCCGAACGCCATCAGGCAGGGGCTTTGGGTTTGAATAATGGAATTGATGCCCTGGTTTTCCCTGTAAATTCTCTCATGCAGCCATGCTGCATGGCTGGGGATTTTACCTGCTTCTCTTTTCCCCTCGCTGACCTGAACGATATCTTCCCTTTCAATCTCCCATTTGGTTTTTCCGGCCGGGGTGATCAGGAAATCATTTCCCTTGCATCTTACCGAAGCTGTTCCATAGGTGCTGATCATAAATCCCTGCTGGCAGGCGCGATCCATAATTTCACAAACAGAGGATCTCAGTTCGGCCTCATCAGCAGTATGAGAAACAGTTTCCATCCCAGGCATGGGTGTAGGTAGTTGGCGGCCAAATGAACTGATCTGTTCGTCGCTCAGGTACCTTATATCGCCCAGTATTTTGCCATAAAGGATGGTTCTCGCACAATACTCCAGTGTTTCAAAACGGCGGTAGACATCCGCCAGGCTTGAACCGCCTATAACAGCCCCATGGTTTTCCATGACCACTGCATTGAAGCCTTTGCTGAACTGCTCCTCGATTTTCACACCCAGGACCTCGCTCCCGGGTAATTCGTACCCTGCATAACCTATGTTTCCGCAGATTCTCCGGGCATTGGCAATGGCCCTGGTATCGGGGATCTGCCTTGCAATACTGAAGGATACCAGTGCCGGTGGATGGGCATGAATGATGGCTTTGATATCGGGGCGGGAATTATATACAGCCTTATGAAAAGGATACTCTGAAGAGGGTTTATGCGGACCGCTGATCTTCCCGCCGGATTCGATGTGGATAATGTCGGAAGCTTGAAGAGTCCCTTTATCTATGGCCGCAGGGCTTATCCATATATCCCCGTTCTCATCCCTGACTGAGATATTGCCTCCGGATGTCGTGGTAAGTCCATCCCGGTATATTCGTTGGATGATGAATGATATTGATTCGGCCGGACTCATTTCGTCCATGGTTTTTCTTGTATTCATCGATGTTTTTTTTCGATGCCTCCCCCCAGGTCGCTGCTGTTCATTGAGTTCGGCTATTTATTTTGAATGCTTCAATTTTTCTGAGTCCCAGCTCTGCTCCAGGCTCATTCCCTTTGAAAACCTTATTCCAGATCACCATAGCCGCACCCAGGGCGGTGGCATTATCCATTTTCGATGCATAGACCGTTTTCCCGGGCAGCAGCGTCGCCATCAGGCGCATGAAAATTTCATTTCGGGCAAATCCGCCGGTGACGTATACTCTTTTCGTTATATCCTGTTGCGGGATCACCAGCTTAAGGGATTTCATTCCTGCCAGGCTCAGATCAACGATCAGTTTGTGATACGCCTCTTCGAAATCAGCAAACAAAGATAAATCAACAGGGGGGCATTGATTCGCCTCGCATGGTTCCCTGGTGAAAACAGGCGGTTGTTCAAGGAATTTATCCAGCAGGCGTTCATCGGGCTTTACACGCTTATAGTTAGCGGTTTCCTGCTTGAAAAACGAGGCGATCTGCCCGGTATAAACCTCGTGGAAATGACCCATGAAAAACCGGGTTGATTTGACCTGGTTTTGATTTACGCCCAGGTAGCATAGTGCATCCTGTTTCAGCTGATCCAACGTTAAAGGTTCCTGGTTGAAGGGATTCATAAAAATGCACCATGTTCCGGATGAAACCAGGATAAACGGGTCAGGACTGCCTTTTAAATATGGGACAAGGGACGATGAGCTGTCGTGAATGCCAATCCCGGCCTGGATAGTTTTGCCTTCGGGGCTGATCTCATGGGTTTCATAATTCGGAACAGGATGGGGGAGGGTGATGCCTTCATCGTCAAGCCATGGATGATAGCGCTTTTTATCGAAGTTCCACATTGCGGTATGACAGCCTATAGAAGTAAGATCTGCCCGGATCTCCTTACTGAGCAGGAAAGATAAATACTGTGGGAAATGCAGGATCGTATGTACATTCGCAAATAGTCCCGGTTTATGTTTCTTCAGCCAGAGGATCTGCAGGCCCGAATTGAGCATTCCCAGGGCAGGGGAGGCGGTATTCCTGCTGAATTCCCCTATGCCGCCGTAGCGTTCGTAAAAACCGGCAATGACATCCGCAGGCATGGGCTTTAAATAATTGTAAACAGGCGCAAGTCTTTGTCCGTTTGAATCGAGATAAACCAGGGAAGCCCCGTAAGTTGCGAAGTTTACGGCCCTGAGGTCATAATCCCTGCTCAGTGCAAGCCGGCTGATCCCAAAGATAATCCATTCTTCAATTTTTTCGATGTCGTCGCAGGGGAAGCCATCCTCATCAAGGCATTCTTTGAATTGCTGTTCTTCCAGGCTGAGCAGTTTCAGCTGGCGGTCAAACAGGAGTATCTTTTTATTGGTCTTCCCTATATCGAACACGGCAATCACATCCAGGGCCATGATCTATTGTTTAACAGTAAACCTGTATTTTCCTGAACCTGTTGTAACGACAACGAATCCGGGAACCCTCCCTTTGACCACCAGGTCTGTTACAGCATTCAAAGGTTTCCCGCTTTCGGTGACCAAAGCTTCATCCTTCGCCGGGATATAAATGGAAGCGTTCGTATTTGCAGGGATTTCCACGTTCAGCTCCAGGCTGCCGTCCCCGGTGATCCAGGATGAAGAAAGCATTCCGTAATTTGTCATCAGGCATGCAGAGGCATTGGTAAGTTCCTTCTCAATAAAAGGTTGTATCCTGGTTTTTTTATACCCTGGCCCGTCCGTCTCCGTGTTAATCCCGGCAACCACCCGGTACATCCAGTCGCCTATGGCTCCATAGGCATAATGGTTGAATGAATTCATGTTGGGGGTCTGCAGTGAGCTGTCGGGCCTGATTCCATCCCATCTTTCCCAGATCGTGGTTGCGCCCATTTTTACAGGATACAACCAGGAAGGATAAGTTTCGTTGAGCAGTAATTTATAGGCCATATCGGTTTTCCCGAAGCGGCTGAGAACATCGCAGAGGTAGGGTGTGCCTAAGAAACCCGTGGTGAGATGGTTGTTGTAATTTTTAATGTTCTGCACAAGCCGTTCAACCGCCTGTTCCCTTATATTTTCGGGGAGCATGTCGAACCGGAGGGCAAGGACATATGCGGTCTGGGTTCCTGAAACCAGGCGGCCTCCCGCTGTTACATACTCGTGATTGAATGCTTCTTTAATATTCCTGAGGAGGACTGTATAATGAGAAACATCATCGGTTTTGCCGAGAATGCTTGCGGCAGCTATCAACAACTGGGTGGAATGTGCCCAGAAACACTGGGCGATCAGGTATTTATCGGTAACCGCGGCACGTCCTCCGTCATCCACCGAAGGACTGTAAAACAGCCAGTCGCCAAAATGGGAGCCGGTATTCCACAAATTATCCTTGCTCTGGGATGTCATATAACCGACCCAGGCTTTCATGCTGTTATATTGGTCCGATAAGATTTTCCTGTCGCCGTAAGCCAGGTACATATTCATGGGAACGATGGTGGCAACATCAGCCCATCCGGTAGATCCACCCGATCTTTCTCCTAAAACATTGGGAATTACATGGGGTACCGCTCCATCGGGGAACTGATCCAGGGCCACATCTTTTAGCCATTTGACAAAGAAATTATGCACACCCATATTGAATGTTGCAGTCGCTGAAAACACCTGTGCATCCCCGGTCCACCCAAGGCGTTCATCCCTTTGCGGGCAGTCGGTGGGCACATCCAGGAAATTTCCTTTCTGCCCCCATTGTATGTTGTGCTGCAGCTGGTTGACCAGGCTGCTGGAGCAGGTAAACGTGCCGCCTGGTTGCATGTCGGAATACAAGGCGAAGGCGGTGAAGTTATCCGGGTTTATTGCTTCTTTCAGACCTTCGATTTTGATATACCTGAAACCATGAAAAGTAAAATGGGGTTCAAAGGTTTCCACCCCTTCCCCCCTGAGTATATAAATATCCCTGGCTTTTGCCGACCTGAGATTTTCGGTATAGAAATTACCGGCTTTATCCAGGATCTCAGCATGCTTTATAGTGATGGTGTCGCCTTTCTTTCCCGAGATCCTTACGGTTACAAAACCAACCAGGTTCTGGCCGAAATCAATGAGCTGTTCACCCGAAGGGGATTTGAATATTTTGACAGGTTTAAACTGTTCGTGTTTCCTGATAGGTTCGTTGTAAGTTGCGACCAGGTCAGCAACTGGTGAGGGATGGATGATAACAGGGACCCATTTTGAGTCGTCGTAGCCGGGCATGGCCCAGCCGGTCTTTTCGTTACGGTTGTCGATGGTTTCTCCATGATAGATCTCGGAGCTCATGATGGAGCCTGTAGATGACTTCCAGCTTCCATCCGATACTATGGTTTCAGTTGTTCCATCGGTGTATTGTATCTCCAGTTGAAAGAGCAGGGCGGTATATTCTCCGTATTCGTGATTATGCCTGCCCCAGGCTATGTAACCTGCATACCAGCCGTTTCCCAGAGTTACTGCAATGGCATTATTTCCCTGCTTTATACCGGAGCTAACATCGTATACCTGGTACTGTATCCTCTTGCGGTAGTCGGTCCATCCGGGGGTGAAAAAAGAATCGCCCAAACGTTGGCCGTTAATCTGGGCCTCATACATTCCAAGGGCCGAGATATAGGCGGTAGCCGACCTGACCTGCTTTTTTGCCGTAAATGTTTTACGGAATAAAGGACAGGCTTCGGATCTGGCGAATCCTGCCGTATCCTGCATGATCCATTTCGCTTTCCAGTCATTGGCTGAAAAAAAGGCGGTTTGCCAGTAAGCGACCTGGCTCCACTGTGAAACCTTACCGTGATTGTCCCATACTCTCACTTGCCAGTAATAACGGGTTCCCGGCTGAAGATCCGGACCTTTATAAGTCACATATACCGAGGAATCGGAGAGTACTTTCTTTGAATTCCACACCAGGTTTTTCTCTTTTGAAAGACCGGGGATGTTGTCACTTACTTTTATTTCATATGCGGTTTGCATTACATTTCGCTGATCCGAGGCCAGTTGCCAGCTGAACCTCGGCCGGGCCATATCCAGTCCTACCGGGTCGATCCGGTCTTCGGTCATTATACTCCGTACTTTAACCTGGCCGAAGCCGGCAAAGCAGGGTGTCAGCAGCAGTACTGAAAGAATAAGGTTTCGGGTTTTCATTTTGTGACAGCTTAACTTCTTTTTTTCAGAACGCCGGCTTCGTATTCCTGTATTTCGGCAATGTATTGCTCACCCACAGCGACATCCGCAGTAAGGCAATAATAGTCATACACCGCTCCGAAAGGCTTGGTCTTAAGGAGCTCCATGAAAGCAAGGCGCTCGAAGTATTTCTTTTCTTCCTCCAGCTTTTTCAATTTTTCTGTCGGTTCGAGAAACGCAAACAAAAAAGCCAGTTGAGCTGCCCTGATACCGCTTACATAAGCCCCAATGCGGTTGATGCTTCCGTCAAAATAATCCAGGGCGATATTGACGCGTTTGACGGCATTTGCCCTGACGATTTCCTGCGCTATTAGCTGGATCTCGTCGTTGAAAGTGACCACATGGTCGCTGTCCCAGCGTACCCCGCGTGAAACATGCAGCAATATCTCATCGATATACTGGAGTATGGATGAGATTTTATCACCGACCTGTTCGGTGGGGTGGAAATGCCCGTTGTCGAGACACAGCAGTATATTGTTTTTAACCGCGTATCCCATGTAAAATTCATGGGAGCCTACGACCATAGCCTCGGAACCAATACCGAAGAGCTTGCATTCAACGGAATCTTTTAAATATTCCGCGGGGTAGCTGATTGCAAAAATTTCATTCAGGGATTTTTTCAGGATGGCACGATGGGTGAAACGATCTACAGGTATGTCTTTTGAGCCATCGGGGATCCAGATGTTGTTCACCACCGGGTCGTTCAACTGCTTACCGATGCCTGCAGCTATTTCCCTGCAACGCTTCACATGTTCCACCCAGAACCTGCGTATCGTTTCGTCTTTGCTTGAGAGAGTAAATCCATCGTCGGCAAAGGGATGTGAGAAACAGGTTGGGTTGAAATCAATCCCCAGCCCGAGTTTTTTTGCCCAGTCTGTCCAGCTTTGAAAGTGCCGGAGTTCGATCTGGTCACGTTCGACATGCTGATTCTGAAAATCTCCGTAAATGGCATGAATATTTATCCGCTGACGGCCGGGTACCAGGGTCAGCACTTTTTCAATATCCTGGCGCAATTGCGCCATGTTGCGGGCTTTCCCGGGATAGTTCCCGTTAACCTGTATTCCTCCGCCCCCCAGTTCGGCATCCGGCCTCTCAAATCCGCTTACATCATCAGCCTGCCAGCAATGCAGGCTGATCTTAATCTCTTTAAGCCGTTCGATGGCTTTGTCAGTATCAATTCCAAGGCCGGCATATTGTTCCTTTGCGATGGCATAAGCTTTTTTAAGCAGTTCTTTATCCATGTAGATTTAAATTTTTATAAAACAGGGGCAAACCCGATGACCAGTACGGATACAAGCATGACGAACAGCCCCAAAGAAAGAACCGTAAAGGTCTTTCCCGACACTCCTTTCCATTCACCGCTTATCATCCCGATAAGATTACTGAATACAATAACCAGGGAAAACAGCAGGCACCAGGTGATATAACTCAGGTCAGGGGTCATTTTACTGGTACCCATGCCTTTGAAAACAAATTGCGAGAACCAGAGCAGGCCGGCCAGGGCTGCCAGGCCGTAATATATACCCGTACCGGGTTTCCTGAAGTCAGTAAAACTTTTTCTTTTCATGCTCATGTACACGCAATAAACCACATTGGCAATAAACCCGCCTATGAGGATAACTGCATATACGGGATTATAAACCCAGATCGAGCCCGGGTTCAGTTGTTTTGCAATATCCACCATACCCTGGCCTGATTTTTCACCGAATGCAAAACAGGCGCTCATGATCCCTGCGATGAGGGCCACTGCGAATCCCTTCCGGCTGTTGAAGCCATCGGCTTTCGCAATTCCCGATCCTTTCGCTTCACTGTCTTTTAAGCTTGCAGCCCATCCGCAGATGGCGATCCCTGCAAGTGCGATAAGCACTCCCGAAATGGTGATGATCCCCGGCCTTTGGGCAAAAACATGGGATGCGGTCCCATCCATAAACGGAGGTATCAGGGTTGAAAGAGCCAGGGTAATTCCGAGGGGTAAGGAATTTCCTAATCCTATGCCCAGGTAACGGATAGACAAACCCCAGGTGAGTCCGCCTATTCCCCAGCCCAGTCCGAAGAAAACAGGCATATATATGCTATGCCAGGGGGAACTGCCGATGATTTCAAATAAATGCGGAACAGTAATCATGGCAATGAGCCAGGGGCCTATAATCCAGGCGAATAATCCCTGCACAAGCCAGCTGGTTTCCCAGCTCCAGTTGGTGAGTTTTTTTAAAGGCCAGTAATAAACAGATGAAGCAAAGGAACCTATCGCGATCAGGGCTATACCATAGAATGAGTTCATAGAGTTTTATATTTTTCCGTTAACGCCCGGGGAACCTGGTAGCATACAAAACACCGGCTATGGCGAAAACTCAAACGAAAAGTACAAAAGATTTTTTAAATGAATCTTAAATCTTATCAACCGTGACAAAACATTCATGTTTGTATGCGGACTACTTTTTGGAAAAGCCCGTACCGTATTCCCGCTATGTGAAGATCCGGCAATTTCCTATATTTGTCCTATGAGATCGGTTAACATTATGCTGGCGGCCCTGCTGTGCTCGCTGCTGCTTGCCGGCTGCGGAAGTTCCGGGGAAGGTAAAAGTCATTATGCTTCATCAAAACCCCTGGCCCGCTGGTGGTGGTTTGCGAGGCAAATTAAGAAGGAAGACGTCAGGTATAACCTCGACTGGGTGAAGAAGAACGGCTTCGGGGGTGTCGAGATCGCCTGGGTCTATCCTCTGAACCGGAAACGCTTCTACAGCGAACCCCTGGATACCAATTACCTTCCCAGGCAGGAATGGCTCAGCCCCGGCTGGACGGCCATCGTCGCTTATGCAAAGCATTATGCCGACAGTCTTGGCCTGAGCTGCGATTTTACTTTCGGTACCGGCTGGCCTTTCGGAGATACGAAGGTAAAAAGGGAAGATGCCACCCAGACCTGGAATGAAAAGAACGACAGCTCCAAATGGACCTATGCCGTGGTTTCCTGGGAATACCCCAAAAGGGGTTATATCATCAACCATATGGACGAGGGGGCGTTCAGCAGGTACGCTCAACGCATGGGAGCTGCCTTGTCCCCGGCCCTGAAAGGGTCTCCATCGGGACTTTTCTGCGATTCCTGGGAAGTTGAGACCAACAGGATATGGACGACGGGTTTCGGAGAGACCTTTAAAAAGACATACGGGTATGATATCGAACCGTATATGGACAGCATTTATTCGCGCTTGAACTCAGGAGAACGCTATGATTACATGAAGCTGGTCTCGGAGTACGTAGTAAACAGGTTTTACAGGCCATTCGCAGCGGAATGCCGCAGTTTGGGCGCTTTCTCCCGAGTACAGTGCGCGGGAGCCCCTGTCGATCTGATCTCAGCTTATGCCTCTGTGGATGTGCCGGAGACTGAAGCAATGCTCTACGAACCTCCCTATTCAAGGATTGTGGCTTCGGCTGCCTGCCTCGCCTCGCACAGGGAGGTTTCTTCAGAAACATTTACCTGTACCTACGGTTTCCCAAAGTATGACACTGAAAAAATGAAAATGGATTTCAGGCTAAGGGGCAAGGAGCAGGTTGCCGACCTTAAGCTGGTGGCCGATGCCCTCTTCGCGAACGGGGTGAATAAAGTCATCTGGCATGGCATGCCCTTCAACCCTGTTGGAATAGACACCATCATGTTCTACGCCTCGGTGCATGTGGGGAGAAAAGGAAACCTGTCCAAAGATATTCCTGCATTCAACAGCTATATGGAAAAAGTATGCGGGTATATGAAAAGAGGTAAGACCTTTTCGGAAGTCGCTGTTTACCTGCCTGTGGAGGACAGCTGGGAAGCGGGAATGATGAAGCTGCCCGATCCCCAGCAGCCCTGGGCCTGGGGGGAATACGAGATGAGAAGGACGCTGCCACCTGCTGAACTCCGGGGATACAACCCCGTATGGATCAGCGGAAATTTCCTAGGAAATGCCTCCGTGAAAGATAATAAGCTGGTATGCGGGGATGAGGCTTTTACAGTCCTGTATGTCGACGCCACTTATATTGACCTCGATGCACTTAAAACGATCGTTAACTTCGCGGGGAAAGGACTGCAGATTTGCCTCAGGCAGATCCCGCGACAGCCGGGAAAGAACAAATCACCTGAATTCGATCATCTGCTGGCGCAACTTTCGGGCATGAAAAACGTGAGCCGTGAGTTCCCGGGCAGGACCGGTATAAGGCCGCTGGTAAAGGGGGACAGCCTTCCGGATTTCTGGTGTAGGAAGGAAGGGGATGAGTATTATTTTTTCATTGCAAATCCCCGGGCGATGAACCTTCACCTCCCTCTGAGTTACGGGCAGGCCTTATGTTCGGAAACGGCCGGCAGGGACCTCGAATTTAACGTAAACGGCCGGGAACTGAAATTCAGGGTGGAATTCAGGCCTTACCAGTCGGTATTGCTGAAGATCGGCAAGAAAGGTGATCCTGAATACCTGGATATCTTTTATGATCCGCCTGTTCCAATGATGGCCATCAGCAGAACTGGCTCATTCTTTGCAACTGTTCCCGGTTAAGAAGTTCCATTTCGTTACGGGTAAGCCGTATGATACGTTCTTTATTGAACTGACGGAGGACCTGGACAGCGCTCTCCCTTGACATCCCCGAGAGATCTTTGATAAATGCTCAGAACATGATCCCTGTCGTGATGGTGAAGCTTTGCCGGTAATAATCAGCATAATAGTCTTTTTCGGAGTTGATCACCTCGTTAAAGGGTTTTATACCGGGATCGCCGCTCGTAAGGTAACTGTACTGGACCCTGATATATGCGTTGTCGAAGGGTTTGAATTCCAGCCCGGCTGAAAATCCGTATATCATAAAATGATCCGTTTTTCCGGTATAATGGTCGGTAATAAGCATGTTTTCAGGATCATAGAACACCTCTCCCCTCAATGCGAAGGAAAATTTCGGGAGGATCCAGTATTTTGCTCCAAGCAGGGCCGACACCATCAATCCCCGTTTTACCGAATCCTTTTCCTTGTGTTCCATTTTTTGTAAAGCAAGGTCTGTCTGTGCAATGACATCCCATTTTTTAGCCGGATTCCAGGTAGCGTAAAGATTGTTGAAGAAATAATATTTGTCATACAAAGCTCCGGAAGGAGCTACGTTACCCAGGGCATTATTATAACTCAACGTAAGCTGCTGCACAGGATTCCAGGAAACGTCGATGCCATACATGACACGGGTGTTTTTGCCAAATGGTACCGTAAAGGGATTGCCTGCCCAAAGGATGAAGACCCACGAACTGTCATTGGTGGTATATGACAGCGCACCACCCAGCAGTGTGCTCGGTTCGTAGTAACTTCCAACAGTGCAGCTACTTAACAGGTTATTGATAGGCATGCTGGATTCGACTCCCACCGGGCTCTCCAGATATCCGCAGTCAAACCACAAGCCTTTATAGATTCTGTAACCCATGGTAAGCTGGCTTACATAGTTTGTCCACATGGCCGTGGAATTGCTGGCCAGTAACTGGGGCTGGTCGCCAAACCTGATATCGCTGGTTACCCTTGCCCAGCGATTGGCATAATGAAGTGTAAGATCGAACATATTTACCCTGACTTCATTGATAAAAGGGCTGTTGCTTTGGAATTCATAGATGTGCGAAGTGGGGATTGTGCCGCCTATGTTCCCGACGTAGTAAACATCTACATAGGCCTGGATTGACAAGCCTTTCATCAGGGTCTTGGCTTTCCATTGCTCGGCTTTGGTCAGCACTGAGTCTACAGATTGTCCCGAAAGCTTTAAAGCCGGGAACAGCATGATCATTAATGACAATGATACAATCAAAAGGAGGACTTGTTTTTTCATTTTACCGGAGGCTTGTTATTACATGGTTTTGACCATGCATATTACGTAAAACTCCGGTATTTTTATAATGTCTGCAGGAACTTCTCAAAAAACCGTCTGCAGGAGGTACGCTTGAGGAACCTGAAAAGTATTTTAGTGGGAAATAACGGCATTCCCGTTTTTTGCATTTTGCACGGGAAAAACTATATTTGTTACGGTATTGAGAATCCTGTATGCACCCTCTCCACGCTAAGCTGCTTACTCCCGTTAAAATCCTTTTCGGGCTCATCACCCTCATGACCGTTGCAGTTTCCTGCACCGACGAAAGGAAAAACCTCGATGAATACGAATTCGACGAAACAAAAAAGCTGGTGGCTTTTGTTGAAGATGCGGCAGGACTTTTACAAACAAAAGGGATAGTTGCATTTAGGGATTTTGCACAAAAAGACAGCAAATGGCTGAGCGGCAACAGCTACCTTTTTGCTTATGACCTGCACGGAACCTGCATTTTTCACCCGGTTACGCCTGAACTGATCGGGCGGAACCTCATCAATATGAAAGACCTGAACGGTAAACCTGTGATAGGGGAGATCGTGCAGATCGCTTCCAATCCAAAACATCCCTGTGGATGGGTCCATTACCTTTGGATGGAACCGGGCGAAATCTATCCCGAATATAAAAGCTCTTATATCATGAGGGTTACCGACCCGGCCGGCCATATTTTTGCCATCGGCAGCGGGAATTACAAACAGAAGGCCGAGAAGATCTTTGTTTCGGATATGGTCGATTCGGCATGCATACAGCTCGAGAGATCGGGGCTGGCCATGATCCCTCAGTTTCTTGATAAATCGGGAAAATACACCTTCTATGACTCTTACATCTTCATCATAGATGAAAAGGGCACGGCCCTGGTCGACCCTTCTTTCCCAAGCCTGAGCGGCCGTAAGCTGCTTTACCTGAAAGATGCCATTGGGAAGCCTATTGTGAAAGAGATGATAGAGAAGCTGAAGATAACTCAAACTGCATGGTTTTCGTACATGTCGAAGAGCCCCGACGAAAACAAACCGGTTAAAAAACTCGCTTACATCCGCAAGATTTACATCAACCATAAAGGATACATCGTCGGATCTTCCATACGGCTTGAAAAACCGGTATGGCTTAAGATCTGATCTCAAATCAAGGCAGTATGGCTACACCTCCTAAAGGAATGATCTATGGCGTTGATGACAAGCCTCCTTTCCTTGTCACGATTTTACTCGGGTTGCAGCATATTTTTACCATGTCGAGCATGCTGGTGCTACCTGTGGTGATCGTACAGGAGATAGGCGGGAGTTTCCTCGAGATCAACAGCGTGGTGTCATTTTCGATGATCGCAGCCGGTTTCGGGACCATCCTACAGTCCCTGAAAAAAGGCCCCATAGGATCGGGTTACCTCTGCCCGAATCTCTGCGGACCGTCGTACATGGCGGTCTCCCTTGAAGCGGGCTGGCTTGGCGGACTTCCATTGATGCACGGCATGATCATGGTCTCGGGACTGGCCGAGATGGCTTTTGCACAGCTCATACCGAAGCTGAAGAAACTCTTTCCGCCCGAGATCACGGGACTGGTCGTTATCATGGTCGGCGTAGCCCTGATACCGCTGGGTGTATCAAGATTCATTGGCGTGGAATACTCAGGCGACTCAATAGAACCGTCAAAGCTCATCATTGCATGCATTACCCTCTGCATCATGATCGGTCTCAACCTCTGGTGCAAAGGCAAGATCATGCTTTACGGGGTGCTCATCGGCATCATCGTGGGGTACCTCCTTTCACTGGCTGCAGGCCTCATCGGTTCGGCCGAATTAAAACAGGTATCCCAAACGCCTCTTTTTGCGCTGCCCGGCCGGGGTGTGAAAATGTTCAGGTATGCTTTCGATCCTTCTCTCATCATCCCCTTTATCCTGATCTCTATCATCCAATGCCTGAAATCGTTCGGGAACATCATCACCTGCCAGAAACTCAGTGATGACGACTGGAAGGAACCCGACCTGAAAAACGTGGGCAAGGGACTGATGGCTTCGGGCATCAGCGTGTTTACCTGCGGATTGCTGGGCGGGGTTGCAACCGACACTTCGGCCAGCAATGTGGGGCTTTCGGCTGCAACCGGAGCAAACAGCAGGGTCATCGCCTGGAGTGCCGGGGGAATCTTCATCCTCCTTGGCTTCCTTCCTAAATTGGCGGCCTTGTTCACCATCATGCCCCAGCCGGTGATGGGCGCCATCGTGGTTTTCGTGACCTGCTACATGCTTATTTCGGGTATGCAGATCATCCTTTCAAACCCCATCTCCACACGCATGATCTTCATCATAGGCATTTCAATGATCTTCGGATTGAGCGCCGATATCGCTTCCTCCCTGTTTTTCACGGTCCCCTCATGGCTGGTGCCGATATGCTCTTCATCGCTCACCGTTTCCACACTCCTGGCCGTATTATTGAACCAGGTCTTCGTGGTCCCTGGCAAAAAACCGGCAAAGACCGGGCTTTCGTAAGGATGTTCATTGCTTTATGAACTTCACCCTTGCCATGCTGCTGTCGGTGGTAAGGCTCACAAAATACAAGCCGCCGGGCAAGCCCGATATATCAACCTGGGTCCTGGGCTGGGTGATCCGGCGGGTGATCAGTTGCTGGCCGTTGAGGTTTGAAATGGATAATTGGCCCTGGCTTGTTATTGCTGATGTTTCGATGGTAATTTGCGCAGAAGCAGGGTTTGGGTAAACCGTAAGATTTCCATGTTGAGCCACAACGTCATTGATTCCAAGAACTGTATGATAAAAAGAGTAGGAACTGTCGCCTGACTCGATTTTCGTACCAGCGGCATTCCAGTCTTTATAGGTATAGCTTTGTTCAAAGTTGTTTACATCATAGGTGCTTGTATATTGCCATACATTTACCCAATTGCTCCCGTCCCAGTTTTGGAATAACTCGCTTGTCTGATTATTGTTTGCATCGTACGTAAGGCTTATTTGCCCTGCATTCTCCCAAATAATGCCATTCCAGGTTTGTATTAATTCCTTCGTGAGATTATTATTAGCATCATAAGTATTGGTGGCTTGCACCGAATTCTCCCAGCTACTCCCGTTCCAGCTTTGGTATAAATACCCCGTCTGATTATTTTTTGCATCGTAAGAATAGGTGTATTGGAAGGTATATACCCAGTCGCTGCCGTTCCAGCTTGAGTATAAAGAATTTGTCATATTATCGTTGGCATCATAAGTATTGACGTAATTCGAGGAATTCACCCAGGAGCTGCCGTCCCAGATTTGCCTGGTCCGGCTTGTGCGATTATTTTTTGCATCATAAGTATAGGTGTATTTCGAGTAATTCACCCAGTCGCTTCCACTCCAGGTTTGGCTCAAATTACCTGTCTCATTATTGTTAACATCGTAGGTGTAAGTGCTTTTCGAGTAATTCACCCAGCCGGCGCCATTCCACATCTGGTACAAATAGCTCGTCTCATTATTGCTGGCATCGTAGGTTAATGTGTCTTTACCGGAATTCACCCAGGCGCTGCCGTTCCAGAATTGCTCTATGTAAGATGTCATATTATGTTTCCCATCATAAACGATGTTTGTGACTTTGTTTGAAATGATCCATCCGGTGGTAAGCGTATCCCACTGCCAGTCATATACGCTGTCAAAGAGCTGGATCAGGTCCTGGGGTAAGTGGGTTTGGCATTGTTGGATGTTCCCAACATTCATTTCGGAATTCAGCCTGGATGTTTTCATGCCCTGATTGTGCCTCCCATCCTGAGCGTTTTCAATAAACCCTGATGCCGGGTGTTTGCTTTGTGACAGGATTTTAATTGATAAGGCAGGGAATGAGCCCTGTGGCATTGCACCGTTCATCATAAACAGTACTGCCAGGAAAACGTAAAACTTTTTCATAATCTGCGGTTTTAATAGGTTGATACGAATTTACATCCTAAATGGAGGGAACACGAATTGAATTTCAAGAGGGTAGTTAAGCGGTTTGCGAAATATCCAAAATCAGCGCACGGGATGGGGATGAATTGGTGATAATTGCAAAATCAAGGAAGTAAATGCAAGCTTTTTGCGGGGAATAAGAAATTTTTATTCCTGCTCCTAGTTGTCAAACGAGATCACAATCTTCTGTTCATTCATGGTATAGGTGTAAACAACAGGGGTGAATGGCGTGGTATTCTGGTATTGGCCGATCTTTGTGAAACGCTTTAAAACAAAGGGCAGGCCGTTGCACATGAAGAAATCAGGGCTGTCGCCGATTTGGAAGTGAAGGTGGGGGGCGTCGGAATTCCCTGCATTTCCAAGCAGTGCCAGGGGCATTCCTTCAGTTACGTGATCACCGGCCTTAACCCTCATAGAACCTTTTACACAATGGGCGTACATGGCATAATGGCCGTTGCCGATATCGATGATCATATAATTCCCTGCATAATCGATGGGCGCTTTGAAATTCAAATGGTTGTGCGTGTTCCCGTCATTCTCGGTCATGGTGTCGCTGGTGGCGACCACCAGACCGTCGGCCACCGAAAATATGGTGTCACGGTAACAGAAGTAGGAACTGTTTTTGGTAGGATCTCCCTGGTAGAACTTGTCGAAATTATCATCAACCTGCATATTGTCGAAGGCAAAACGTTCACCGGTACCGAGTTTTCCCCCGACAAAAATGATTGAATAAAAATGATAGTCGTTGGTCGATTGGTTGATAAACATCCATTTGGTTCCCTTTACAGGGGAGGCGATGGCAATGGGGATCTCGTTGTATTTGGGAGTGAATACTCCCCCATCGATGGTAACATCCTTGTTATTTACCGTGTCCCGGAACACCAGCCGGTTTGATATCCTCGGGGGAGGGGTCGTGCTGAGTGGAATGGGCAACTGTATTGAAAAATAATAATTGTAAAGTTTGTCGTATGGCATGATGTTGTTTGAAGGTAGAGGGTCTGAATAGACCTTCGGGAAATCTCCTGCGTTATAAGTCACCAGCACGTTTTTCGTAACATCGTCAAGTACATTGATTTGCCTAAGCGAGAGGCCTTTCTTCTTCCACTCCAGGGTCTTGAGTGTGAAAGGGATCCTCAGGAACTGGTCGGTCCTGAACGGGGTATCATTAATGATTACTTCTATGGCCGCCGTTTCCGTTGGCGTGTAAACCGTTTCCTTTTTGCTGCAACCTGTTAAAAGGCCGGGCAGGCTGAACAGGGTGATAAAATACATCAGTGTTTTCATACTATATATTTTTTCTGGTGGATGGCCTCAGGCGGGAAGAGACGCGCATTAACGGCAATAATTTTTTCATGAAACAATAATGTTTCTTCAAAATTAATATATATAGTCTGAAATACAATAAGAATATTAAAGGTAATTGCAAACGTCAAAGGAAGAACACAAGCCTACTGGCTTTTTTGAAAACGGCAAGTTCACAGGACCTGCCCGGAACTCCTGAAAAAGCCGGGATCCCTGTTCAGAGGGGAGCCTTATAATGTCTTCGAAAACACGAGGATTTCATCCCGGGGCTCGCAGCCGATCTTTGAATAGAAATCCTGAGCCCCTGTATTATCCTTCAGCACCATCATATGGCACTTTGTAACATGGATCTCCCTGAAGGATTGAAAACACTTTTCCATCAACTCCCTGCCTGTATCTTTTCGCCTGAAGTCCTCATGAACGGCAAGATGATAAATATACCCCCTTCGGCCGTCATACCCTCCCAGTACTGTCCCGACCAGCTGATCCTCTGAGGTTGCAATAAAATTATGCTTAGGGTTCATTTTAACATGCTCCGACAGATCCCTGATGTTATCTGAGCCCCGTATTGCCAGCCCTTTCATATTTTTCCATAATTCAATGGAAGCAGGTATGTCCTTTACTTCCATAATACTGATCGATATACCCATAGGATGCCTGTTGATTTATCTGCCCAAAATTAATAAACCTTAGCTGCCATCCCTTATTGCCTGCTTTGAAATATTCTACCTTTGCGCTCATGCAAACATCATTGCGGATCATAAAGCCCGCAAATGCGAAGCCTTTGCCTGTAATTGCCCATATTCCTCATTCCTCGGTGATCATCCCCTCTAACGTGAGGCCCCAGATCATTCTCAATGATAAGGAGCTTGCAGATGAACTGCTGGCTTTGACCGACCGTTATACCGACGAACTGTTTGATTGCATTGTCAAACTGGGAGGATATGCTTTTGTGAATAATCTTAGCAGGCTGGTCATCGATCCTGAACGCTTCCTTTCGGATAGCATGGAATCAATGGCTGCAAAAGGAATGGGGGCTGTTTACAAGAGTACATCGAAGAAACTGGTACTGAGGGAGGATAAGGTTTTTGATAATTGCCGGCCTTTCCTGATCTCAAGGTATTTCAAACCCTATGGGTTGGAGCTCGAGGCGCTTACGGGAAACCTGATTAAGGAAGCGGGGCGATGCCTGATCATTGATTGCCATTCTTACCCTTTGAATCCTCTGCCATATGAGGACGAAACAAAGGCTGAAAGACCTGAACTCTGCATAGGAACATCCGGATTTCACACACCGGCCTTTATCATTGATATTATTACTGCCTATTGCAACGAAAACGGGCTCTCATTGGGTTTCAATATGCCTTTTAAAGATACCTATGTCCCTTTGAAGTACTATAAGAAAAGCCGTAATGTAAGTTCAGTTATGTTCGAAATCCGGCGCGACCTTTACATGGATGAGTCGAACGGCTCTAAGAACAATGGGTTTGAGCTGATTAAAACCCATATTGAGGCAATAATAATAAGGCTGAAGGACGCCTTTATGAAACCCTGATGTTGCAGTCCACACAGTCAATCATGGCCCGGGGAAGCTTCAGCTTTGGCAGGAAACTTTTTCAGTAAGGTGATATACAATGTCTGCCCGTCTCAATTATTTCCCGAACTTCCCCAGCAGATCCTTCACCGCATCCTTATGCACAAGAAATGACATCATCTTCAGTTTAATGTAATCTCCCCTGAAGAAATAATATCCGAACTCGGGCGAGGCCTCGTCGTTGTTTCTTGAACCTGAACCCGAATCCTTGATAAGGTACCAGTCGCTGCCGTCTTTTTCGTACCAGCCGATGAGGTGCATGCCGTGGTCGTCGGTGGTGGTGCCGTTCGAAAACCTGAACTGCCTCGCATTATCGTCAATGTCGGCTACAGGGATGTCAAAGCTGGGTATTATGGCTACCTGTGACTCGCGACTGAAGCCTGCTTCGGATACGTCGCCTCCGACCACTACGGTGTAATGGTTTTTGATGGCATTTTTAAGGGCAGTCATGAAATCTTCGAGGGGCACATTGTAGTAATCCTTGCTGTGCCACCAGTTATCCTCCACTTCATATTCAACCTTCTGCCAGAAGGGCTGCTGCAGGTATGAAAGTACATCCACATAATCATCCATCCTGAGCCTGAGTACATTAGCGAGAAATTCTTTCGGCGTATACTTGGTCCCTTTATAGTCAAAGGTTTCGGGGGGAGCTCCCATGTAATGGTTCATAATGCTTTTGACTGCGGATATCACCGCTGCCTCGTCCCAGGCGTTGTTGTTTTTAACGCTCTGCATGTAGTTCTTAAGCTCGGCATACATTTTCGCATGGGTGTAGAATTTGCGCCCGGCTTCCATCCCGGTGTACGCCTCTCTTGGCACTATCCCGTATTTTTTAAAATCACGCACAACGGCATTGCCTTCGGAACCTTCGCCAAAGGCTGAATTCCCGCGTTCTGCCACGAATCGGCCGGCCCTTTCAACGTATTCCCAGTAAACAGTGTACATTTCGGAAAGCCTGACTTCCTGTTTCGTAAGCCGGTATACCTCGGATTCAAAAAAGGAGGTTGTCGAAAAACACCAGCAGGTGTTGGTGTTACCCTGGGATACCGGGGGGTTATGCCATTCTTGCTGGTACAGGCTTACTTTGTTTGGGAAACTCATCCCGCTGAGGTCGGCCTGGAAGCGTTTTTCTTTTTTGGCGGGTTCGCTGCCCTCATCCACCGCCCTTACATCCTTCATGATGGTGTTCTGGAAATAACCGGGTTTCCCTTCCTTCATGACCCCCGGGGTCTTTGGCTGCTGCGCGAAAGCTGCTGTTGCAATGATAAAAACAGAGATGGCAAAAATGATCTTTTTCATGGTCAGGCGATTTTGTTGCAAATTACATGAAAATTTGATCCTTGTAAACGACTTTAGTATATTTTCCGGGCAAAACTCATCCGCAGACAAAAAAAATCATTAATAATCCATAGGGTATTTCCATTTTGAAGTATCTTATACACAGAAGAAATACAGAACCTGAAAAACCATAAGCCATGAAAACATTCAATAAAAACCTGCTGCGTTTCAGCCTCTTGTTCCTGCTGTTTGCAGCTACTGCTGCAGCTACGGCACAAAGCAGCTTTGTTACCGTAAGCGGAACCCTCAGGGACGCCCGTTCCGGTGATAAGATCAGCTATGCCGCAATAACCGTCCCCGGCACGGGGATTGGAACGGTATCAAATTCCGACGGGGATTTTACCTTAAAAGTGAACACCTCGCTCAATGCTGAATATTTTGAAGTGTCGCATTTGGGATATGCAACCATGAAGTTTAAGATCAGCGAAGGGCTTGGCAGCGACAAGACTTACCAGCTTGATACCAGGCCCGTCAGCCTGCAGGAGATCTCGGTAATACCTAAAGACGCACGTGAAATCGTTGAACTGGCCATTCAGAATATTAAAAAGAATTACAGCCAGTCGCCTAATATGATGAGAAGTTTCTACCGTGAGTCGGTGAGGCAGCGCAGAACCTATCTTTCGGTTTCGGAGGCCGTGGTCGATATTTATAAAACCCCTTATTCGGGGCTGCTGAACGACAAGGTGAGGATTTTCAAGGGCCGCAAGGCCACTAACGTGAAAAAAGCCGACACCTTGATGGTCCAGCTGCAGGGCGGTCCGCAGGTTGCCATACTGCTCGATATCGTTAAAAATACCGATCTTAGCATAGCCCTGGATAATCTTGATAATTACCGTTTCGAATTCGTTACTATCGCTAATATTGATAACAAGCTGAACTGGGTGATCAGTTTTGCACCGGGTGTCGTCAAGGAAGAACCGCTTTATACCGGCAAGCTTTACATCGAACAGGATAATATGGCAATAAGCAGGGCCGAATTCAGCATCGATCTCAGTGATGAAGAAAAGGCAGCCCGGGTTTTTGTGCAGAAAAAGCCTTCGGGGCTGATGTTTATGCCCACCTCGACAGGCTACCTGGTAACCTATAAGGAACAGAACGGTAAATATTACCTCGACTATGTGCGCATTGATCTGAAATTCCGCTGCGACTGGAAGAGACGGCTGTTTAAGAATTCCTATACGCTGATGTCGGAGTTGGCCGTTACCGACAGGCGGGCCGATAATATCGTTAAATTTGCCAGCCAGGAGATTTTCAGGTCGAACATGGTGTTCACCGATAAGGTGGAGGCTTTTACTGATGTTGACTTTTGGGGTGAAAACAACATCATTGAACCTGATAATTCCATCGAAAACGCCATCAAAAAGCTTTCGAAAAGCATGAAGAAATAACCACCGTTGCAGGCATATAAACTCTGCCATTCCATATGAATCTTAATGATTTATACATACAGCAAAAGATCCGGGCCGGTGACATCAGGGAATTTGAACGTCTTTTTATGCAGTACTACGAACCTTTGTGCAGGCATGCCGGTAAAATACTGAATGATATGGATACTGCCGAAGACGTGGTACAGGAGTTTTTTTATAATTTCTGGAAAGACAGGGAAAGCGCAGGCCTGAAGTTTTCACTGAACGCTTACCTCTACCGGTCGGTCCGCAACAATGCCCTGCATTACCTCGACCACCTTGCCATCCGTAAAAACTATGCCGAAAAAGCCTTATGCGAGTTCAGGGAAATGGTGCCGGCCAATCTGCAAACTGAGCTTGACCTCAACGAGCTGGACGAAGTTATAAACACCACCTTGAAGCATATGCCCGAACGCTGCGCACAGGTATTCAGGATGAACCGGTTCGAGGGGAGGAAATACAGGGAGATTGCCGGGATCCTCTCGATCTCAGAGAAAACCGTGGAGGCGGATATGAGCAGGGCCCTGCAGATATTCAGGAGATCATTGAGGGATTATACGGGGGGAAAAGTGAGATGATGAGATGCGGGATAAAGCGCTTCGCGCTGATGCGGGATGCGGGATGCGGGATGCGGGATGAAGCGCTTCGCGCTGATACGGGATGCAAGATGTAAAATAGATCAAGATAACTATGCATATGGAAGAGATTAAAGAGATTAGACCAATTCACTCACGTCAGGCCTGGGATAAGCTTTATGCCCGGCTTCAGGATGAGAACCTGGTCGCCGAACAGGGGGGGGAGGTGAAAAGCAAATTTCTTTATTATAGTCTGCGGATGGCTGCCGTGGCCTTGATCCTGCTTGGGATTGGCTTTGCGCTGTATCTGAATCTGAACCGCAGGCCTGAGATTGCCATGCTTAAACTGAATACCTCGAACGAAACGGCCACCCTTATCAAAACCCTGGAGGATGGATCGGTGATCTATATCGCGCAGAATTCACTCTTCTCTTTTCCTGCCCGGTTTAATCCGGCATCCCGAAATGTTGAGCTCAAAGGCGAGGCTTTTTTCGATATTGCTCCCGATGCATCAAAGCCGTTTATCATTGAAACTGACGAAGCTTTGATACAGGTACTGGGAACGGCATTTAATGTGAAAACGAAAAACGGTACCGGCTTTGAACTCTTTGTTGAGAGAGGAAAAGTCAAAGTATGCCTGAAAAAGGATCCTTCACACAGCGAGATGGTTTCGGCAGGGGAAAAGATATCCACCCTCAATCAAAGCTTGTTTAAGTCGAAGTTTGCTGCGAACGAAACCAGCTTATGGTATAAGCAACGCATGCATTTTAAGGATGAGAAACTCAGTGATATCATTAGCGTGCTGAATCGGAATTTCAGCACTAACTTTGTGCTGGCAAATAATGAGACCGGGAAACATAAGCTTACCGTTACGTTCCAGAACGAATCGGCCGGAACAATGACCGAACTCATTTGTGCGGCTCTGAACCTGAAAAGCCAAACCATCAATGGGTCTGTTGTATTCTCTGAAGTCAAGGAAGGCGCAAAACCCGATTGAGTCTTGCAAACACCGCCTGTGGCGCTTCCCCGGCCATGCCTGTTTGTTAAGTTTATTTGTCTTGCTGTGCCCGCTAAACGCAGTTTTCGGGCAGGTGTCACTGCTCGATAAAGTCATCAGCATACACAAACAAAACACCAGTCTTTACGAAGCCTTGAACCTGATTTCGCAAAAGGCCGACTGCCTTTTTGTTTATGAAAGCGGGGTTATTGAAAGCGAAAAAAGGATCAGGCTGCATGCCGAAAACCAGCCCTTGCACAGCCTGCTCGATAAGCTGTTGTCGGATCCTTCGCTTCAATACAAAGTGCTGGGAAAGCATATCCTGATTTATAAGGCTGATAAGGCGAATCCTTTGAATAAGGCGCAGGCGGATATCCCGCCAAAGGATAGCTGTAAAAATATCGTCATCAGGGGCCATGTTTACGATAAGGAAAACAAAGCGGCTATACCCTATGCCACGGTGGGGACTGCGGAGGGAAACACCGGGACCGTTACGAACAGCGACGGATTTTTTGCGATCAGGATCCCTGCCCGGCTTATAGGAACTTCACTGTTGGTATCGCACCTGGGATATATGAGCCAGTCGATCCCGCTTCGCCTGGTCAACGGGCAGCAGCTTGATCTTTACCTTAACCGCAGGGTTATTTCCATACAGGAAGTCATTATCAGGTATATCGATCCGAATATAATTATTCAGAAGGCGATGGAAAGCCGCAGGGCAAACTATGCTCCCGATCCAGCCTATCTTACAACGTTTTACCGTGAAGGCGTGCGCAAGAACACTAAGTATGTCAGCTATTCGGAGGCTGTTTTCAAAATATACAAATCACCTTATACTGCCGGTGAGCATGCCGACCAGGTGAAGCTGCTCAAGTCGAGAAAAGTTCATGATGCCAATCCCCGCGACACGGTATTGCTGAAACTCAAGGCCGGTGTTGAGTCGGCCCTCATGCTTGATATTGTTAAAAATGTCCCTGGTTTTCTTGTCCAGGCCCCGCCCGTGGAATACACCTATAAGTATTCCGACCTGGTTTCGTATAATGCCAGGGATGCTTATGCCATCACGTTTGTGCAGAAGGAAGGCCTGGACAAAGCATTATATGCCGGTACAGTTTACATTGAGAAAGAGAGCTTTGCCTTGCTTGGAGCTGATTTTGAAATAAATCCTGCTTACCTCGACATTGCAGCTGAAGACCTCGTTCTGAAAAAAAGCAGCAGGCTTAAAGTAAAGCTTGAAAAGATAACGTATTCGGTCAGCTACCTGCCCTTCAACGGCCGGTATTACCTCGGGCATGTGCGTTGCGAAATACAGGTGAAAACACGATTAAAGAACCACCTGTCCTCCGATAATTTTTACACCTTCCTGGAACTGGCAACCTGTAACATCGATACTGCAGGCGTTATAAAATTTCCGAAGCAGGAAACGCTGAAGCCTAATGTTGTTTTTTCTGATCAGCCTTACAGCAGCAATGATGATTTCTGGGGCGATTTCAATACCATCACCCCCGAAGCAAACCTAAGCGAAGCCCTCTCGAAGATTATAGGGAAGATTGAAGAGATTCACTAAAATTTTTTCAGTGCGTACTTCAACCTGATCTCGTCTTCCCTGCTTTTATCCGTGACATAAATGATGGTGCGGCCATCGTTGAGAATGATGGGATACTTGCCTGTTAAAGAACCTGTATAGGATTTATTTTTTGGAACTCTCCTTGGATGGTTTGAAACGCTTAACCTGTTATCGAAGATATCGTTATTTGAAATATTATGATTTGCTTTCATTATCTTAAGAATATTGATGGTTGACGGATTGCTTTTTACCCTCCGTTTACTATTAAACACCAATATCATGGAAATATTCTTTAAGCCTCTCATTCTTAACATATAATTAACATTTGAAACCTGTCGGTGGTTTGAGAACCCTTATACGATCCTGAAGTTCAAAATAGTGATGATTCTGACTGGGTTTTGCAGTATCTTTGCCGCATGAAAAAGAAACTCTCGGGATTGGGAATCCTGTTCATGCTTATCCTCAAACACCCGCCCCTGCCGGAGATCTCCCTCTTTCAGAAGACTTCCATAGTGGAGGTCCGCAGTTTCTCCCTTAAGAAGGTTGCCCTGGACTATTTCCTGAATTAAATTATTATTTTCCCTTGCTGGCGGGGTACCCGAAGGTATGCCCGAATAAAATCTTCTGTTCGGGGCCCAGTTTCAGTTTTGTCTTCAAAGGGACTTTATTGCAGTTGTGAAACCAGGATACAAGTCCCTCCGATGCCGCATACACCGAAGCGTTTCCTGCGATCAGCCCGGTATCGACGAAGTAATAGGATTTTTGCACCTCGGCATCCTGCAGCCCGGGTTCCTGGTATCCCTTTGTATGCGATAGACAGTAGATGTCGGCCACATAAAGAAAATGCAGGGGCGCATCGGCAAGGAGTTCTTCCTGCGCCTTGTTGATGGACAGCGGCCTCAGGTCGCCTTCACATACCGGGATCAACCTATGCTTAAAGGGGTCATATAAAAAGATTCCTTGCTTAAATACGACATACACGTCGATTTCCTGTGAATTGCTGGCGCTTGCAGCGGTGCGTCCGGGCAGGCCGAACGGCCCTTTCTTACGGTTTACCCCGCAGGCTGCCCAAAGGAGGTTCGACAACAATTGAAGGGGGATTTTTTTATCGCCGACTTCGCGAATGGTTTTTCTTTGCTTTAAACCGCTTAACACGTCTTTGCCTTTACCCCGTTTTACCGGGGGCAATGCGATGATTTCCTGTCCCATATCCGCAGTCAATAATATTATTTTTTAGGAGCTTCTCTTTTATCTGAGTCGAACTTGAATTTTACAGGTAGATTGAAATGAAAATTAACGTTCTGGTCGTTTTTCTGCCGGGCTTCGTGAATGGCCTTCATCTCCCTGGCGGCAGGCCCGGGGATGAATTTTTAATCACTCCCGGTAAATTCCCCGCGCCTCCGGGGCGGAACCCGGGTCCAGGGCTCTGCCCTGGGGTTAATACCAGTTTTATTCCCTGTTTCTTTTTCTTTCCCGAAGAAGAGCGAAAAGCCAAGGGATGCAACGGCCGAATTGAAACAGGAAGTCCTGTCGGTATTATAGGTTTCGCCTGATCCATCCTTGATCACGGGGAATACTTTTGTATTGATGAGCGAAAGATGGTCGCTCAGCGTCAGTGAGATCCCCATTCTTTTACCAAGGGCGACTTCCAGCCCCAGGCTGCCGGTAAAACCCAGGTCGTAAGGTAATCTTTGGGTATAAGTTGAAGGATCTATTTCCAGTCCGCCGTTGCCCCATGATTTATATGCGACATTGATATAATTCTGTTTGAGCAAAATGCCGAAATAGGGACCGGCATTGCAAATAAAACGGACCTGATCCCCGAAACTGGCCTTCAGGAGGAGGGGGAGCGTTAGATAATCGACCCTGATGATGAAATCAAAGGTAGGGTCATTAAATGTGCCTCCGTAAGTTTTGGGCTTGTATTCGCACCCTTTTTCCTCCCAGGCGAGGCCGGGGGTAAATGCGAAGTGCTTCTTGAACTGGTAATTGAAATAAACTCCTGCGTATCCTCCGACAATGGGTAAAAAATCACTCTTTGTCATATTGCTTTTATACATGTAGGTACAGGAGGGGCCGCCTTCAACCGAAATCCCGAACTTCCCGTCCTGGGCCAAAGAATTCGTTGCAGTAAACACAAGGATCACCATGAAGGTGAGTAGAAGATATCGTTTCATAGTTCAGAAGTTTTTTACAGCATCAGGGACAGGCATATCCCATGACAAGAGAGCTCTGAATGTGATTCAATGAATCGGTGAGAACGCAACGCAGGGGATAGCCGTTTGAGTTGAATAAGGAATAGTTAAAGAGTACCACCGAGGATACGTTTTGCAGGGGATAGACGAATCTCACCCGGGTGATGTTATTCACACTCCCGAACAATCCAATACCCATACCCAGTGAATTGACCGGGGGAATCCCCAGCAAATGATAAAAATTCTTATTGGTCCCGAACGTAAATTCAGTCCTCAGGTTCGCTACGAAGGACTGGCCGCTCAGGGAATAATTGATACATGAAATGCAATTATTATTCGCATCCCAGGTATATTCGGAATACGCCATTTTTATCGAATTCTGGTATTCTTCCACGCTGTTGATCTGGTTCAGACTGTTATACAGGATTTTATAAACCACGCCGTTCTCGGTAAACCCTGTATACTTCCCCGAATCCCAGGTATACCGCACGGTATCGTAATGGAATGTTCCCCAGGTGGTCATGTACGAAACATGGTCTGCATCATAATAATAGGTATTCCAGCTGGTGTCGGAAGGGGGGTAGATGAATTCAGCGCGAATGATCCTGTTCGAAGCATCGTAAAAATAGTTATTGACCTGGCTGGTGTCCTGGTAGTAAGTCATCCTGCAGCTGCCGCCGGGGTTGGGATTGTCGTTTGAACTGTTGTCACTTTTCTTGCAGGAAAAAAAGGCGGTAAATCCGGCCAGGACGATTAAACCTAATATCTTTTTCATTTGCTTAAAGAAATGATCGGGATGTAAAAATAATGAATTAATGCCTGTATTGGCGATGGCATAGTCTGTAATTTTGGCTTATTATCCATATATGCTGATTTTTTCTTAATATTGAACATGAAGATGAACAGAATTCAACTTGCCAAAGATCTTTCGTTATCGGGGATCGTTCACGGGCAAATGAGGCTTAAAGCCTGGAATTTATCGGCCCCGGGCCTGGTACAATTCACGGAGGAGATGATCCAGCTGGGGGTGACCACTTTTGATCATGCCGATATCTATGGGAATTACAGCTGTGAAGCCCTGTTTGGGGAAGCGCTTAAGCTTGAAAAAAGCCTCCGCTCAAAAATCGAGATCATAACCAAATGCGGCATCAAGCTGGTGTCGGATAAATTCCCGGGCCGCAGGATCAAGCATTATGAGTACAGTTATGACTACATCGTTTCGTCGGTCAACAACTCCTTGAGAAACTTTAATACCGATCGCATCGACCTGCTGCTGCTGCACCGGCCTGCCCCGTTTTTCGATCCTTCAGAAGTTGCCAGGGCATTCTCGGTTTTGAAACGGGATGGGAAAGTGCTGCATTTCGGTGTTTCAAATTTCAGCCCGGCCCAGTTTGAAATGCTGAACTCGTTTGCCGGGGAAAAACTTCTGACCAACCAGGTGGAGATCTCTCCTTACTGCCTGGAACATTTTGAGAACGGGAACATGGACTTTTTCGTGAAGGAAAAGATCAGGCCGATGGCATGGTCCCCGTTGGCAGGAGGCAAACTTCTTGATCCAAACGATGAAAAAGGGAGAAGAATATCTGAAGTCCTGCTTGAAGTTGCCGGGGAACTTAATATCTCTTCCATTGATACGGTTATTTATGCCTGGCTGCTCAAACACCCGGTTTCAATTATTCCCGTGGTGGGTTCGGGCAGGATCGAACGGGTAAAACATGCAATAGAGGCATTGGACGTAAACATGAGCCTTGAGCAATGGTACAGGATCTTTATTACCGTCAAAGGATCGGAACTTCCTTAATATTTCTGCGGATGGCAAATCCCGGATATTATATATATTTGTTCTGTTATGTGATTGCAGATAAATTTTCACCAAAAAACATGGTATTATGGGCGTGAATTACACAGTTTCTAAATACATCCTGCAGCGTTTGCAGGATATCGGGATAAAACATGTTTTCGGTGTGCCGGGGGATTATAACCTCGATTTTCTTGATGAGCTGGTCCTTAGTCCTGTTCAATGGATAGGAAATTGTAATGAATTGAATGCCGGTTATGCGGCCGACGGTTATGCCAGGCTTAAGGGCGCAGGCGCGGCCGTTGTGACTTACGGTGTGGGTGGACTGAGCATACTGAATGCCGTGGCAGGGGCCTATGCCGAACATGTGCCCGTTATCGTCATCAACGGGGCTCCGCCGGCCAGGAGGAGGGAAGCGGGGGTTATGGTGCATCACCTGGTTTCAAATTACTATCTTCAGCTGGATATCTTCAAAAAGATCACGGCCGATGCGGCTATCCTCACCGACCCCGCCACTGCCCCCGACGAAATTGACCGTGTTTTCAGGAACTGCATTTCGCTCAAACTGCCTGCGTACCTAGAATTGCCGGCCGATATGACCAATGCCCCCTGCCGGCCGCCGGAAGGGGTTCTTACAGCCGTACTTCCGCAGTCAAATATAGAAAGTCTTGCCGAATGCGTGGCTGAGGCTGCCGACATCATCAACAAAGCCGAACATCCGATGATACTTGCCGGGGTTGAGCTGATGCGGTACGGTTTGGGCCTTGAAACCCTGAAGCTGGTTGAAACCTCGGAAGTCCCTTTTGCCACCATGCTCAGCAGCAAATCGGTTCTGCCGGAGCTTCATCCACAGTTTGTTGGAATGTACCAGGGTGGCTGGAGCAAACCGGCGGTAAGGCAGCAGGTCGAAGGTTCCGATTGCCTTCTTTCTCTCGGTGTTTGGATGACCGACCTGGCCACAGGGCTGTTCAGCATGAATCTTGACAACCGCAGGATGATCACCGCAGGCAGCGGGCAGGTGCGCATAGGGAGCCATTTTTACCAGGATGTGCAGATGTGGGATTTCATCAGGGAGCTTACCCTGAAAGTCAAACAACGTTCCTACCTGGCTTCGCATCCGGCAGAAACCTATACACCGAAACGGACGTTCGTGTCTCAGTCCTCATGCGAACTCACTGCGGTAAGGCTTTACGAATGCCTGAATTTCTACCTGAACGACCAGATGGTCCTCCTGGCAGAACCCGGCGATGCTTTTTGTGCAAGCCCTGAATTCCATATAGAAGAAGCCGAGAATTTCATTGTGCAGGATTATTATTGTTCAATCGGTTTTTGCACTCCTGCAGCCCTTGGAGTATCCCTGGCACGACCCGGTAAACGCCCCGTGGTGCTCACAGGCGACGGAGCTTTCCAGATGACGGCCCAGGAGGTCTCCACCCTGGCCCGTGAGCATTGCCCGGCAATCATCGTCCTCATCAACAACGACGGTTACCTCATCGAACGCCGCCTCCACCAGGACGGACCCTATAACGACATCAGGATGTGGCATTATTCAAAACTGCCCGCTGTGTTCGATAACAGCTCTTTTGTTGTCGGTATCCGCGTCACAACCGAAGAACAGCTTCAGCAGGCCATGCTAACCGCCCTTGGCGAAAAAGACAAGCTGGTGTTCATCGAAGCACTGATCCCCGGCCGTGACTGTTCAAAAGGCCTGGAGCGACTGGGTGAGTCTTTCAGAGCGGCCCAGAAGAAAACATGATATCAGAAAGGCAGGTCATCGGCCGGCATCATGTTGGGCTGGTCCATATAATCGGGAGGCGGAACTTCCTGTGAAGGGGAGGAGTTTCCTTTCTTTACGGCCTTCCATGCCTTGGCTTCGGTATACCATCGGCCGTTGTATTCGCGGCTTTCAAGGTCAAACGAGATCTCAAACTGCTCCCCTTCGTTAAGCCTGGCCTGGTCAATCTTATCACCCCATAATGAAAAGCAAACCTTCCTTGTAATCTGTCCCGGTGTTTCCAGCACAAATTCCTGCTTCTTCCATACTCCGTTTTTTCCTGTGCCGGTCTGCAGGGGAAGTATTTTTATGACCTTTCCGCTTAATTCCATGTCGGGGGATTTTGATATGAGTTATTGAATCGCTTTGAAGAGGCGAAATTAATGAAATTGAATTCACAATCCCGGGCAACCTGATTATTTACCTGCTGATCGCCTGGGCTGCTTTTATCAGGACCTCGGGCCTATGTATCGCATCGTAAACAGGCATTACCTCCTTACCGGTTTCAAACAATCCGTATACGGCCATCTGGGCGGTGCGCACCGAATACTCAACCGTAAATACGCAATCTTTCGGGGCTTCGGCGAACTGGCCTAAAAATGCAAAGTTGGTTGCTCCCTTTGGCAGTACATCCGGCCTGTCGCCAATTTCCCTCGGCATGAACAGGCTGTCGACATAAGGCATGGCAACAGGAATGCAGTTTACTTTTCCCGAGTCCATCACCGGCTGCATTAATTCCTGTATCTTCAGGTGGTACCATAATTCTTCCAGCATTTCTTTCCCGCTGCATTCGGCCATGGTTTTATTCACGAAATTCCCTTTGCGGTCGGGATACAACCCATACCCCCAGAATACTTTTACATCCTTTGCCTGGTTTGGAAAATGCGGCTGGCGGGCAATGACAAACGACATCAGCCAGTTGGAATCTGTTAATGTTACCAGTCCTCCGGTACCGTCAACATTACCCGAGAAGTTCTCCATATAGTCGTGGAAGGTGCTGTCTTTTATGGTGGCTGTAAAGGAATACCATTTCTGAAGGTCGATGTTGTCGCAAAAAGGGCCCGGTTTCCCGAATGCAGGATCTTTTGCTGCAAGTTTTTTCCATAACTGCCAGGAGCCTGATTCGGCCATGCCTTTTAATTTTGCAGGGATGTCAAATGTGCCGTTGTCGGTGCTTTCGGTAAGTGAGCCGTTGGTTATGAACACGTAATCATTTTCACTGAGTACGATTTCATTTTTATCCTTAAGGTGGATCACGGTAGCGGTTTTTTTATCTGCAGCAAGGTTGAAGTCAATATCAGCTACTTCCACCCCCATATCAAAATTCACTCCCTTTTCGAGCAGGTACTTTTTCATGGGAAGCACCACCGAATGGTACTGGTTGTACTTTGTGCGCATCACGCCCCCCAGCCTGTTAAGCCCGTCGACAAGATGGATGAAGCGTTTCATATACCGTCTCATTTCGGCCAGGCTGCTCCATTTCTGGAAGGCAAACATGGAAGTCCAGATATACCAGAAATTGGTTTTGAAAAAATCCTGGTCAAACCAGTCTTCAATCTTTTTATTTCCAAGGGATTTTTCGGAGACGAAAGTCAGCTTGAGCAATTCGGTCTGCTGGTGAAGGTTAAGTCCGTATGAAGAAACATCCAGCCTCTTCCCGTCTTTTAAAAGCCTTGCCTGTGCATTGGAAACGAAGCGGGCATTGAAATCAAATGATTCATCCCGCACCGAAACATCGGGGTTCTCGTACGAAGGGATATTCGAGAGCAGGTCCCAGTAACATGTATAATGCATCTCATGCATCCTTCCCCCTCTCACAACGAAACCTTTTTCGGCATCGCCAGCCCCGTCCATTGCTCCGCCTGGGATATTGTCTTTTTCAAGGATATGGATGTTCGGGCCAGGGACACCGGCATCCTTAATAAGAAAAACGGCGCTTGACAACGACGCGATGCCGCTTCCGACCAGGTAAACCTTCGAATCTTTTGGGTTGCTGTTCTTTGTTGATTTCATAGTTTCTCCTTTGTCTCGTTTATAATGGGGTTGTTACCGGATATAAAGTTAACCTATTTATCAGGCAAATATATTTTTTGCAGGCTCAAAGCCCGCATTTTGTCAAAAGATTTCTATTGGAGTGGAGTTTTCCTGCTTTTTCCCATGGCATCAGCTGCGATCATGGCTTCCAGGACTATCCCGGGCGTAACCTCAACTGTTTCATGGTGTATGCCTTCGGCAGGAGCACAGGCTTTTTTTGCGGCTTCCATCAGCCGGGTCCTGCTAATATTGGTGATGCCTATATCATTTAATGTTGTAGGCAGACCAATTTTTGCGCAGAATGCATACACTGTATCCATTTCTTCGGAAGGCGCATTGTTGAGGTGGAGCCCGGTGAGAACGCCGAAGGCTACTTTTTCGCCATGATAGAATGCATGGGTATCGTGCAGGGCGGTGAGCCCGTTGTGCACCGAATGCGCTGCCGCCAGCCCGGAACTCTCAAAGCCTATCCCGCTCAGCAGGATATTGGCTTCAACGATATGGTTCAGGACAGGAGTGATTTTGTGATTCTCATTATCGGTTTTGGCTGATGGACCGTAGAGCAGGAGAGTGTCGTAGCAGAGTTTGGCAAGGCTTAATCCGGCCATGGTGCTGTATCCCCCGCATTCGTTGGGCGAATTGGAAAGATCGCATGACCTGGCCTCGAACCAGGTGGCCAGGGCGTCACCCATGCCCGAAACCAGGAAGCGTGCGGGGGCCTGCGCCATTACTCCCATATCGACAAGGACTACCTGCGGATTCATCCTCTGATAATAAACAGATTCGAAAACGCCATCAGCTGAATAAATAACAGCACAGCCGCTGCAGGGCGCATCGGTGGATGCTATGGTCGGAACTATGATAACCGGGATCCCAGCCCTGTCGGAGGCTATCTTTGCAGTGTCGATGGCCTTGCCTCCTCCCATGCCCACAAGAACGTCGATGTTATTGACGGTGATCAGCTCAACAGTACGTTGAATCTCTGATTCGCAGCATTCTCCCCCGAATTCTTCGGTAAGGAGGCTGTCATCCTCAGTCATAAAAGAATAAGAAGGGAGTATGCTCCGTTTTGATGTCGGGGATGCCAGTATAAGTCCTTTGTTGCCTAAAAGCCTTACCAGTTCAGGCAGGGAGGCAAGGGCATTTTCGCCCTGTATGTATTTGCCGGGGAATACGGCTTTCAGTGGTTTGTTTTGGGATGGCATACTGTTTAAGGTTTATGCGGGATTTCAGCTCCGTGTCACGATAAGCAGGGCTGCAATCACCCCGGGGATCCAGCCGCAGAGGGTAAGTATGAATACGAGCAATACCGAGCCGCAGCCTTTATCGATAACGGCCAGAGGGGGGAAAATAATACAAAGGATAACTCTCCAGAGCGACATGGGGTCAAATTTACACATTAGATGCATGAAATCCAAAATGGTTTCAGTCTATCGGCATCCCGGTCTTTTTTTTGTTTTATGAGATGCAAAACACCCCTGTTTCTCCGTACCTTGAAGCAACAATGATTTTTGTTCCCATAGCCTGCCTGCTGAAATGTTCAAGTACGAGCTGGGGTCGGTTGTTTTCGGCCGAAAGGTGGGAGAGGATAAGCATTTGCATGCCGGGGCAGCGGCGGCTGGTGAACAAATCCAGGGCCTGGGAATTCGATAAATGCCCCTCCATTCCACTGATGCGGCGTTTGAGGTAAACAGGGTAACGGCCGTTTTCGAGCATGTCCTCATCGTAATTGGCTTCAAGGAATGCAGCCTGGCATTGTGAGAAATGCAGGGAAACATTCTCGCAGATCGAACCTATGTCGGTAAACACACCGGCAGTGAGGCCGTTAACGCTTACAGTAAAACTATGGGGCTCGCTGGCGTCATGCCATTTGGGAAAGGGATGTATGCTGAGATCCCCGATCTGAACAGGGATGCCTGAGCTAAAGGAGTGTAAAAGGTGCTGCTCGAGGTATAGCCGGCTGCTCTTATGGGTTGCGGCGGTGATATAAACCGGTATGTTATGTTTGCGCGAAAGCACTTCAACGCCCCTAGTATGATCGGTGTGTTCATGGGTAATAAAGATTGCCTTTACAGTATTTACCGACAGCCCAAGCCGGTCCATCCGCCTTTCGGTTTCACGGCATGATATACCTGCATCGATGAGAACGGCTTCGGTTTCGCTGCCTATATAATAGCAGTTGCCGTTGCTTCCCGAATTGAGCGAGGCGAGATAGAGTGGCATGTGCTTAATTTTCAAGGTAATTGATGTATCCCGGGGCCCCTGAAATGCAAAAGCACCGAAAAACTCTTCCCGGTGCCCCTGCTTCATCTTTATTATAGATTTAATTTCAAACCGAACCGCAAAGTTAAAGGCATATTACAATAAAGCAAACTTTTTTTATCTTTCAGGATAAATATTCTTTCGGGTGAATGGAAATTTTTCGTGCTCAAACCCATGCATGGTAAACTCCCTGTTCTTTTGTTTCGAGCCATGAACGTGGCTCTGAGACGGTTTTAAGGCAGGTTTTTCTCTGTGATTTTAATCCCTGAAGAATTCTTTATAAAAAATAAATGTTAAAAAAGTTAATAAATGTTAAAATATCTTCTTATCTTTGCAGCCGAATTTAAAAAATCACAGAACAAATGAAAAAACTTGCATTAATTTTAGTTATCGGTGCTGTAGCATTCATGACATCATGCGGCCCCAGCGCAAAAGAAATCGAAGCAAAGAAAGTTGCTGATTCTACCAAAGTAGCTGATTCAATGGCCAAAGTACAGGCTGCACAGCAGAAAATAGCTGATTCAATTGCTAAGGTTCAGGCTCAGAAAAAAGTAGCTGATTCAATTGCACATCAGGATTCTATCAAGAAACACCTGATTAAGCCGGCAAAGGCAGCTAAACCTGCTCCCAAGAAAGCTCACAAAAAGTAATTTTTGTGTAACAACTTCAAAAAGAGTCCGGGTGACCGGGCTCTTTTTTTTGGTATAAAATGCGCAATACCGTGTTCTGAGCCAGCATTGGCAGGAGAAAATGTCACTGATGAATCAATTTATCCGGTTCCTGATTTTCCCTCCATTATAAAAAAATCGTTAAACTTTAGTTAAAATATTTTGAAAAAAATAAATTCAAAATATTTTTGCATCCTGAATTTTAAATCAAGCTTATGGAAGTATGTGTCGAAAGCATTTCAAAATCGTACGGGTTCCAGAAAGCCGTCGATAATATCTCGTTCAGGGTGAACCAGGGCGAGATCGTCGGCTTTCTTGGCCCGAACGGCGCAGGAAAGACAACCACCATGAAAATTATCACCTGCTTCATGCCTCCCGACGAGGGGAATGTCACGGTTGGAGGAATGTCGGTGGTTACAAACCCCGAGGAGGTTAAAAAGCACATCGGTTACCTGCCCGAGTCAAACCCTTTGTATAAGGAAATGGCCATCATCGATTACCTGGCCTTTGCGGCTGAGATCCAGGGTGTTCCCAGGGATAAGATCAGGGAACGTATCTTTGGGATGATACAGGTATGCGGGCTCAAAAGTGAGAAACATAAAAAGATAGGCGAACTTTCGAAAGGCTACCAGCAGCGTGTGGGCCTTGCCCAGGCCATGATCCATGATCCCGAGGTACTTATACTCGACGAGCCTACCTCGGGCCTCGACCCAAACCAGATCGTTGAGATAAGGGAGCTTATCCGAAGGATTGGCCGTGAAAAAACCGTGATCATGTGTTCGCATATCCTGGCCGAAGTGGAAGCTACCTGCGACCGTATCGTGATTATCAGCGGGGGCAAACTGGTGGCCGACGGCACTTCGACATCCCTCAGGAAACAAGCCCAGGGAAAGGAAATTCTGAAGGTCCGCATAGAGGACGGTGACCGCAATGCAATTTATAATGCTCTCAGGGGTATTGACAGTGTTGAGCTGGTGGATTTCCTTCCTGACCATACCCAGTCGTTCGAGGTCCAGAGCAAGGCCGGTGCCAACTCCCGCCGTTCTGTCTTTAAACTATGTGTGGATAACAACTGGGCGCTTACCGAAATGACCCCGGTCGAGCGCAAACTTGAAGAGGTGTTCCGCGATCTTACGATCAACACTTAGTGAGAACAAAAAACGGATACTCATCCGCAGTCAAAAAACAGAAAAATTTCAGGTATGAATAAAATATGGATTATCACTAAACGGGAACTGAGGTCGTTCTTCAATTCGCTGATGGCCTATGTGATGATAGTGCTTTTTTTGGGATTCAGCGGCTTCTTTACATGGATCTTCGGGAATGATATTTTCCTTGTGAACCAGGCCAGCCTTCAGTCTTTTTTCGGGATCGCTTTCTGGTCCCTGTTTTTCTTCATCCCCGCGGTTACCATGGGTTTGCTTGCGGATGAGCGTAAAAGCGGGACCATAGAGCTCCTCGTGACCAAGCCGGTGAGCGACTGGCAGATCGTTATAGGCAAATTCCTTGCCGCTTTCCTTCTGATCTGCATCACCCTCGCCCTTACGTTTCCGTATTATATTTCGGTGGCCGGCATAGGGAAGATCGACCATGGGGCAGTATGGATGGGTTACCTGGGGCTGCTTTTCATGAGCGCATGTTACATCAGCATAGGGCTTTTTGCCAGCAGTATCACGGGGAACCAGATCGTTGCCTTTCTCATCGCACTGTTCATAGGGATATTTTTCCAGCTGGTGTTCGGGCTTATCGGGAGCGGCTCCCTGGGTTTGTTCGGGGGCCTAATGAATTACCTGAGTATAGGGACCCACTTTGAAAGCATGGCCAGGGGAGTGATTGACTCGAAAGATGTCATTTTCTTCCTCTCTATCATATTCCTCGGCCTTACCGGAACTGAACTTGCACTTTCAAAACGTAACCTTTTCAATTAATCCAAGGGTATGAAAAAAGGAAAATCAATCACAGCTTATATTCTCCTGGTCATAGGGATTGTCGTACTCGCAAATATCGTGTCGGACCGTTTTTTTGTAAGGCTGGATTTCACGGCCGACAAGCGGTACACTCTTGGGGAAGCCACCAGGAACATTCTTAGCTCTCTCAAGCAGCCTGTCACCGTTACAGCCTATATCAGCGGGGAACTGCCTCCTGATTTTGCACGGCTGCGCAGGGATTTCAAAGATGAACTTACCGAATATTCCAACCGTTCGGGCGGCAAAGTGATGTTCGAATTCATCAACCCGAACAAGGATGAGCAAACCGAGCAGAAAGCCATGCAGGAAGGCGTACAGCCGGTCCTCATCAACGTAAGGGAGAAAGACCAGGTGAAACAGCAGAAAGCCTACCTGGGGGCTGTGGTGCATTATGGCGACAAAAAAGAGGTGATCCCTTTCATTCAGCCTGGGGCTGCGATGGAATACAGCCTATCGACCAGCATCAAGAAAATGACCATTGAGGACAAGCCTAAACTGGGGTTCTTACAGGGTCATGGAGAGCCTGACCCGAATTCGGTGATCCAGGCCTGGCAGGCTCTTTCGGTGCTTTATGATGTTGAACCCGTTAAGCTCGGCGATTCGGCCCTTGACCTGAATAAATATAAAACCCTGGTATGGGTCGCCCCAAAGGATTCTGTGCCTGCCCTTCAATTTGCGAAACTTGATTATTTCCTCTCGAACGGGAGGAATATCTATATTGCCATGAACCGTGTTGAAGGCAACCTTCAGACTGCCTCAGGAACCGAGATCAGGACGGGGATCGAGAAATGGCTGGCAGGGAAGGGCCTGAGGGTGAACCCCGACTTTATTGTTGACCAGAGTTGCGGAAGTGTGATGGTGAACCAGCAGCAGGGAGGGATGAGTTTCCAGACCAGCATGCAGTTCCCATACCTCCCCCTGCTGACAAAATTCCCTGAAAGCCCGGTTACCAAGGGTTTGACTTCGGTTATACTTCAGTTTGCCAGTTCCATGGATTATTCGGCCCTGAACAAAGATGTGACGTTTACGCCTGTTGCAACCTCATCTGAAAAGTCCGGGGCTGAACCTGCCCCCCTGTACTTTAACATTTCTAGAAACTGGCAGCAGAAGGATTTTTCACGCTCCAACATCGTTGTTGCAGGTGTTTTAAGCGGGAAACTCTCGGGGAATGCAAATTCGAAAATACTGGTGGTTTCCGACGGGGATTTCCCTATCAACGGCGAAGGACAGCAGGCAAGGCAGATCCCTCCCGACAACCTGAATTTCTTTGTGAACGGTGTGGATTGGCTTTCGGATGATACGGGCCTGATTGACCTGAGGGCAAAAGAAGTCAGTTCAAGGCCGCTTGACCAGATGGAGGACGGGAAAAAAGCGTTTATCAAATACCTGAATTTCCTGCTTCCCCTTCTTATCATTGTAGGCTACGGTTTTTTTAACTGGCAGTACCGCCGCAACCTCAGGATGAAAAGAATGAACGAAAATTATATTTAATCACTCCCGGTAAATTCCCCGCCCCTCAGGCGCGCAACCCGGGTCCATGGCTATGCCCTGGGGTTAATACGGATGTATTATGAAGAACATGAAAAACAGCACCCTTCTTATTATTTTCGGCGTCCTTGCATTGATCGTTTTTTTATTTTTCTTTTATGACAGTAAAAGAGGGGAGAGGAGTTTTCGCTCCGAACTATTTACCATCGACTCGGCCAGGGTGAGCCGGTTTACGATTTATCCCAAAAACAGGAACGGCCAGGCCCTTGTACTTTCAGGCTCGGGCAGTGACTGGAAGATATCGGGCGGAAGCAAATCCTGGGTAGCCGATACTGCCATACCCCGGCGCCTGATCAGTTCTTTGCTGCGCGCTAAACCCGAAGGGGTTGCGGGTACCGATAAACCTTCATGGAAGGATTTTGGGGTTACCGATACCTCATCCATACGGGTTGTGGTGGAGCAGGGCAAGGATGTGGCTGCCGACTTCAGGGTGGGGACGATATCCTACAGCCAGGGCGGGCGAAATTCATACGGACGCCAGGGCATAAGCGTTAAATCGCATTTGCGTGTTGCCGGTGACGAGAGGGTGTATGTTGTGGACGGTTTCCTTTCAATGGCTTTCAGGGACGATGTTGCGGCTTACCGGGTAAAACAGTTGTGCCGTTTTGACAGGAACCAGGTGAACAAACTTACCCTGATTTATCCCGGGGACTCTTCCTTTGTACTCCGGAAGCAGGAAAATAAATGGGTTATTAACGGTAAACCTGTCGATTCAGTAGCCACGGCAAATTATCTTAACAGCCTCGCCTACCTTTCGAACAGCGAATTTGCCGATGAAAACGAGATCCCGGTGACTTATTCCCATACCCTCAGGATTGAAGGGACGAACATCCCTGCAATTGAGCTCCAGGGTACGGCCAATGAAGCTTCAAGGAAATATTTCGTTAAATCGAACATGAATTCTTCGGCGGTATTCGGTGGTGCGAATTCCTCATTGTTCAGGATGGTATTTCCCTCCAAAGAAAAATTCCGGAACCCTAAGCCCAAAGCCCAAAATACCGGGAAGGGCAAACCTGCAAAAAAGAAATAGGATCGGGGCCGGCAGTTTTATTTCAGCTTCTCGAGGTTGACTTCAACAGTGATCTCTACCGATTTGGAGATGTTGTTTGCCACGGCTCCTGGGATTTTTATGTTGTAATCGGAAAGCAGTATGCTGAACTTTGCACTCCCTGTAATTTTATCGGATTTAACTTCAAAACTTCCCTTTGTTTTAGCATTCTGGGTCACCCCGTGAAGTGTTAGTTTGCCTTCGACCATGGCGTCGTACACACCGTTCTTTGCAATGTTGACATCTTTGATGTTGGTGACTTTGCCTGTAAACAAAGCGTTAGGAAATTTATCGGATTCCACGTAATTTTCGTTAAAATGCTCCTGCATCAGGGCTTTTTCAAATTCAAAGGATTTCATAAGTACCTTGAATACAAAATCCCCGCTTGCGGCATCCAGCCCTGCATTTACCTGGTGGTTGTGGGCTTCTATCTTTTCGAGCGAGCCTTCGGAATAGAATTTTATATGGCCTGTTTTGGTGATGAATTTCTGGGCATTGGCGGCGAACGAAACGAACGCCAGGCAAAAGACTAAGATGATCAGCTTTTTCATGGTTTGGATTTGGTTGCTATTTTACAATTGAACATTTATCAAGTATTACATCGGTGTCGTTAAACCCGGTGCAGTATCCTTTAAGACTGATTTCCTGCCCGGCAGTGAGTTTCCCGGCATGACCGGCATACTTTTGCAACATGGTACAACGCAATCCTTCGTCGCCGAACATTCCCTGGTTGAATACCAAAACACAGACAGTAAGCGAATCGGTGGTTTCAACTTTCGAGAGCTTCCCCTTGATTGCAATTACTTTCCCATTGTATTTGGTCCCGGCCGTTGTTTTATCAGTGGTAAATGATTTGTATAGGTCGGCTGCAGCCAGGGTGTAATCGGCATCCATCTTCTCAAAATCGGGATGGGGTTTGTTGTAAAGGAAATGAAACACCAGCAATCCACCGATCAGTCCGATAACCAACAGCGCCAAAATGATTTTAACCCAGCTTTTCATGTTTTCTTATTTAAGTAAGCTTTATTTCTTTTTCCTGAATTCCTTTGGTTTTACAACGGTAAATATCCTCGAAATATTGAATCCAAGGAAAATATCCCCGTTTTGCCATTTACCTGTAGTTTGAGTAATGAGGCTTTCGGTGTTTTCGCCCATGGCGTTGGTAAGGAAGATCTGGAACACATGCCCCCCGGTTTCTATATCAACCCCGACTGATAAAGCGCTGGTGGCCGGAGTCGACCTGATCTGCTTCGGGATAAGGTAATAATATTCGGCGTTGATGGCAACACGCTGGCTGATCTTAAACCGGGCCCCTGCTCCAACCGAGAAAATGTTATTATGGTCTTCGGGAGTGGGCACAAGGTTGACGTGCACATAGGTAGGCATGATCTGCAATGAAAACCTCTGGCCGAATTTCCTTGCCAGAATAACCTGGGTGGCATATGACATCCTTGAAGTGAAATAATTCTTACGGGTGGGATCAGCCCATTTGGTGGTATAAATGGATGTGCTCCCGAGAATAGTCAGGGTGAAAGGCATCCTTCTTGCACCTTTGCTTTGCCTCAATACCTTGAAGTTAAGAAAGCCGTCCCAGGTGTTCTGAAGGGTGTTCAATCCAACACCAAAGCCCAGCCACTTTGTTGCCCCATACTCAAGGCCTAAACGGACCTGGGCCTGCTTTAATCCGAACAGGTTGTCATAGCCGGTATTTATTGCCCCGAAATGATGTGAAAATATAAAAAGGAGGTCGCCTGTTCCGGGAATCTCGCAGGAATGTCCAACAACCACCCTGGTGGCTTTGAATGTGGCGGAAGTATAATCGATAACGGGCTTTGCCTCCTGGTTGAGAAGGTTCATCATGTCGTCCTGTGCATTGGCCCTAATGCTTATCATTGCCAGGAATATCAAAACGGATAGCTGTATGCTCTTTTTCATCTATGTGTTTTTAATTGTTGGGATATCCCTGATTGATCCATTTTTTTATTTTACCCAGGTCGCATGGCGACAGCTGGCTGCTCTGCTTTGGCATAGGATTATAACCTGATGCCCAGCTCACACCTGCCCATAAGCTGCCGCTGGCTGCCCATGTACTAAGATCAGTGTATGTGTCGGTGATTACACCCCCTGAGGCAAGCGCAGTGGAATGGCATACGTTGCAGTTCGCCGACATAATTGGGGCAATGGTCCCTGCATAAGTGACGTTGGAGCTGTCACAGGGGGCCGAGGGGAATGGATACAGGTCATATTCGTTGTCATTGTAGCATGAGCTTAATAACAATACCAGGGATGACAGGATAAAAGCACCTTTAAAAATTTTCTTCATCGTATATATGGGGTTTTTATTGGGGTTTACCTAAATTTATCCAATCCTGAAAAAGGTTGATCTCACAGGGCGAGAGCGATTCTCCTCCCTTGGGCATAGGATAAAATCCGGTTTGATGCCTGAGAGCCCCCATCAACCTGTTGCTGTTTGCACAGGCAACAACATCGCTGTATGTTTCAAGGCTTATACTGTAAGCCGGACTTGAGCCTCCGTGGCAGCCCAGGCACCAGTTGGCGACGATAGGGCTTATGGAAGCGGTGTAGGTTACATTGGAGGAATCACATCCCGCCGAGTCACATCTGTTATTATAAGCGCCCTGTGCAATCCACCAGTAAATTATGCTTTTCTGGCTAAGATTAAAAGGTGTGCCCGGGGGCATCCTTCCTTCGGAGTAGCTGAAAAGAACTTTGTACAGCACACTGTTCTGAGGGTCAAAGGGCGTGACCAGTTTAATAATGCCTGCATAATTGTCGAGGATCTTGTTCGACTTATGCGATGCTTCATCATGGCATCCAACCCTGGCACAGCCTGTGAGGATTACCGGCAGTACTGAATTCCTGAAATAAATAGTGTCGTGGGAACATAAAAATTCCGGTCCCGGCGGGATTGGTCTAGGTGGTGCAACAGAAAGATCCGCGTTGTGGTGGCAGGAGGTAATAATCAGGGCAAGGATGATAGTCAATGCTTTTAAAGATGATAATTTCATTTTTAATGGGATTAATTATATTGATATATCTGTTGTAAATGAGCATCTTAAAAGAATTATCCCCTGTTGCGGAGCTGAAAAAAAATAAAAGATTGGTAAAAACGTATTTTAATACCGAATATTATATCGATAAGATTCTGTATTGCAAAATTACAAAAAAAAATTGCTTATAACCAATTTTTCCCGATATAAATCCATACATCCAGGACCGGAAGCATATTCCCGGAAAAATGGCAAGGGATAAAGTTTTTATCATGATTAAAATAAAAAAATAATTTCCGTGCAATATGTGAGTTTGATTACATATCCTAAAAACTGATAATGAAAACGAAAGTAATAGCCCTTATCTGCCTCCTTGGTTCCATTACGGCTTTTGCCCAAGGCCACAAGGCATCCTCCGATTCTTCTTCCTCGTACAAGATCAACACCCTGTTCAGTTGTAACCATGGCGCCTGCAAGGTCCCTCTCGGGTACTTTATTGAGATGGATGCGGGTTATACAAGGTTCGGGCACCACAATGTAATGCTTCCGGGTATCAGCATGGGCCTTATTCTCAATCATAACTGGTCGGTTGGGATGACGGGCAGTTTTATTGGCAACCCCCAGGGATTGCACTTTCACCATTCCTATACCGACTCCACCGGACAGGAAGAAAAGAAAAGCCGTGACCTCAGGGGCGGCTTCGGGGGAGCCCTCGTGGAATACACCCTCTTCCCCAAATCAAGAGTCCATGTTTCATTCCCGCTGATGATAGGAGGCGGTTATCTCTACTGGAGCCAGGTCCATTATGAAAACAGCTCAAATAACAACGACAACTCCTATAACCACAAATATAACAACGGGGCACATTTCTTTGTCGTTGAACCCGGTGTGAAACTGGAACTGAACCTGGCAAAAATGTTCAGGCTGGGACTTGGGGTCAGTTACCGGTATGCTCCGGACCTGGACCTGAGGCACGCTCCTGATAACCTGGTCAACCAGTTTACAGCCAAACTGAGCCTGAAGTTCGGCAAATTCTGACACCGCTGAACCCTTACCCTGCCATACTCAGCGGCCTGAATTTAAGTTTGACCCTGACAGGATGTTTCCCGCTGGCTTTTACATCATAGGTGGAGGCCTGCGGCAGGGTTACCTCCCCGATTCCGGGCCCGCTTTTGATCTCGTAATCCCAGGTTTTACTAGTCCATAAAAGATTGTTTTTATCGTCGGGCTGTAACTCGCAATTAGGGATTGAATTAATGGTGACCCATTTGCCGGGCGTAATAAGGACCTCGGTAATAATATATATTTCTTCGGTTTTGTCGAGCTGCCAACCATCGTCACCTTTAAGATAAATGGCAAAGATCTGGGCATCGTAATATGATTCCTCTTTAGCATTGTATGGCAGCAAATGCAGGTCGATCCTGAAATCTATCCTTTCATCGGACCTGGCAATGCTGGTAATTGCTGCCTGTTTGAACTCGATGAGCTTGTCAAAACTCCAGCCGGGGATCTGCCTTCCTATCAGGTCCGATTTGATCTTCTCAATCCCGGGTTCAGGAAATGATTGTATTGCCGGCTGATTATTTTCACCATCGGCAATCCCTGTTGTGCTTGCCGGCTGTTGGTGAAAAATGGAATAAAGTGTACTCCCCGGTTTGGGTTTCAGGATAAGGGACCTTGTAAAGGGTATTGAAAAGATCACGATAACCAGCACAAGGATTATCAGGAAAATGATCAGCAGGATTTTCTTCATGGGCAGAAAGCGTATTTTTGCATTCCCTCATCCAAAGATATCAACATTATTTTTCATAATAAAACCTTAAGATTTTTTGAGATCATGAACATGGCAGCCCGATTGATGTCCTTAGACGGACCAGAGCAGGATGAAAACCCAAAACAGGAGAAATTCAGGTTCCTTACGGAGCAGTTCGGAGATTCGAAAATCCTCAGGTACCAGGTTCCCGGCTTCGACAGCCTGAGCCTGAAACAGAAGAAACTGGTTTATTTCCTGAGCCAGGCTGCTCTTTGCGGAAGAGACATCACCTACGACCAGAATTGCAGGTACAACCTGCTGTTGCGAAAGACTTGCGAGGCGGTGTACGAAGGCTACAAAGGGGACCGGACATCCGCAGACTTTAAAAATTTTACAGTTTACCTGAAGGAACTCTGGTTCAACAACGGGCTGCACCATAATTATTCGACCGACAAAACCCAGCCTGAATTTTCGGCGGATTTCTTTTCCTCGGCTGTAAAGTCCATAGTCCCCGGGAGCCTGCCTCTTGCAAAAGACCAGGACCTTGATCAGTTTATTGAAGAGCTTTCAACTATCATTTTCGATCCTTCGGTAGCCCCGAAACGTGTCTCGCTGGATCCGTCGACTGACCTCTTGCTTGCTTCGGCCTGTAATTTTTACGTGGGGGTGAGCCAGAAGGAAGCCGGGGAGTTTTATATAAAGCTAAGGGAGTCGGATAAAAAAGCCGGGAGGGACACGAATATTTCATACGGCCTGAATTCAAAGCTGGTGAAGGTAAACGGTAAGATTAAGGAGTTGACCTGGAAGATTGGGGGATTGTACTCCCCGGCAATAGAAAAGATAGTGTACTGGCTTGAACAGGCTGTTGCTGTTGCTGAGACCCCGGCCCAGCAAGCTTCGGTGGAGAAGCTGGCGGAATATTACAGGACCGGGAGCCTTAAGGCCTGGGATGAGTATAACGTGCTCTGGGTTAAGGACCTGGATGCCCTGGTGGATTTTGTGAACGGTTTCATTGAAACCTACGGGGACCCGATGGCGATGAAAGCGGGATGGGAATCGGTGGTGAATTTCAAGGACCTTGAAGCCACGAAACGCACGAAGATCATCAGCGATAATGCCCTGTTTTTCGAAACCAATTCACCCACAGAGCAACAGTATAAAAAGAAGGAAGTGAAGGGCATTACGGCCAAAGTTGTTATCTTGGCCCAGCTGGGCGGAGAATGCGACCCAACCACGCCCATAGGGATCAACCTTCCGAATGCGAACTGGATACGTTCGGAATATGGTTCCAAGTCGGTGACCATCGACAATATAACCTATGCTTACGACCAGGCTTCTACGGGCAATGGTTTCCTGGAGGAATTTGCGGCTTCGCCGGATGAGGTAGCCAAAATAAAGGAATGGGGCTATGCGGCTTCAAGCCTCACCACCGACATGCATGAATGCCTGGGGCATGCTTCGGGACTGCTTAAACCGGGTGTGACCCACGATATGCTTAAAAACTATCATTCTTCAATTGAAGAGGCGCGTGCCGACCTGTTTGCCCTGTATTATATCATGGATCCGAAAATGGAAGAGCTGAACCTGCTAAAATCGTTGAAAGCCGGGGAGGCTGAATATGATGCCTTTATGAGGAACGGCCTGATGACCCAGCTTGTGCGCGTAAAACCGGGCAAGGAAATCGAGGAAGCCCATATGCGCGACCGCTCCCTCATTGCCCATTGGGCGTATGAGAAGGGGAGGGATAAAAAGATTGTTGAGCAATTTGCCCGCGACGGGAAGACTTATTTCAGGGTCAATGATTACCAGGGTTTACGGCAGCTTTTCGGACAGCTTCTGAAGGAAATACAGAGGATCACTTCCGAAGGGGATTACAAGGCAGCGAAAGAATTGATTGAAACCTATGCTGTGAAAGTTGACAGGGATCTTCATAAGGAAGTGCTGGAGCGTTATAAAAAGCTGAACATCGCACCTTATGCAGGGTTTATCAACCCTGTTTACGAAACGGTGATGAAAAGAGGTTCTGTCATCGATGTTAAAGTTACCTATCCCGACGACTTTGCCACACAAATGATGGAATATTCGAAGAAATTCTCATTTTTAACGGCAAGATAGTTGGGCCAATTTTGCCGTTTACGAAGTTTACAGTTACAAATACTAAATCAGGCTGTGATCATGAGGGATTTTCAGGTATGTTTGTATCTTACTAAACGAGTTCACCTGGGTGATCTGTACTATGCTGAAAATTCTGATTGCTGAGGATGATGAAGTCAACCGGAACTTCCTGTCACACCTTCTGAGAGCTCTCACCAAAAATATATTGTTTGCCTGCAGCGGTCTTGAAGCTGTTAACATGTCGGAGGCCAGCTCAGACCTGGACATGGTATTAATGGATGTAAATATGCCTGTAATGGATGGAGTCGAAGCGATGAAAGTAATTAAAAAGTACCGGCCCAAACTCCCTATCATAGCAGTTACTGCCTACGGACTAAGTTACGACAAAGTGAATCTGCTGCAGGCAGGGTTTAACGACTACCTTCCAAAACCCTATACCCGGGAGCAGCTGCTTGATAAAATATTGAAGAACCTCTGATCCGGCTTTAATCCATCCCGGCCATCAGCACCCTGTTCATAAATCACATAATAACAAACCCCGCCCTCATTAAGACCGGGTATCGAAAGAAGCTAATTTTATTGCGCTGATCATGACCGTCAAGTGATCGCGAAATATTATGACCAAATTTATTTTCATCTCTTTTTTCTCCTGGATGCTCCTTGTCCCGCATAATATGCCGGTAGGGTCTGACAGGTACCCCCAGAATTACTTTCGTTCGCCTGTGGATTTCCCGATCTCGCTGGCAGGCTCGTTCGGGGAGTTGAGGAAAAACCATTTTCATTCAGGTATTGATATACGTACAGGAGGCCAAACGGGAAAACCCGTACATGCCGCAGCCGACGGGTATATTTCGAGGGTGTTCGTCAATCCTGCCGGATTCGGCAAAGCCCTTTATATCACCCATCCCAACGGCTATACCACGGTTTACGGCCACCTGTTGAATTTCAACGGGGAAATAGGGAGGTGGATCAGCAAGCAGCAGTATGCAGGGGAATCGTTTGCAATAGATATGCAGGTTCCCCAGGGCCTGCTTAAGGTTAAAAAGGGAGAGGTCATAGCCCTCTCGGGCAATTCAGGAGCCTCGGGAGGCCCTCACCTGCATTTCGAAGTGAGGGAATCGAACAGCCAGGAAGTAATCAATCCCCTCGAATTTGGTTTTGATATACCCGACAATACTCCTCCCAGGATCACCGCTTTGAAGGTATATCCCTATGATGCCGCCGCCCTGGTGAATTCTTCAGATAAGGCAATCCTGCTGGGCGTAAGCGGGGGCGGGAATCTTTATTCGGTCAAAACAAACGATACCATCAGGGTTTCGGGGAATATATATTTTGGTATCGAGACCACCGATTTTTCGGATAATTCGGGGATGAAAAACGGGGTGCCTTCAGTGGCCCTTTCAGTGGATAATGAGCAGGTGTATTCACACCATCTTGAGAAATTTGCTTTTGCCAATACCCGTTATGTAAACAGCCTGCTTGATTATCCATTGCTGAACCACGGAAACCGGAAGATACAGCGGTCGTACATAGCCCCGAACAATAAAAACGATATTTACGGGAAGGTTAAGAACCGGGGCATCATCAGCTTCAGTGACAACAAGGCCCACAAGGTGGTTTATACCGTGACCGATCTTTACAGCAATTCCTCGAAGCTGGTGTTCTGGGTGAAAAGCCATCCGCCCGCAGGGCGAAAAACCGAAACAACAATCCGGCAGGGCGTTCAGATGATGCAATGTACAGCCGACAATCATTTCGCAAGGGCTGATGTTGTGCTGGACATACCCAGGGATGCGCTGTATGATGACCTGGACTTCGAATATTCCAGCGAAGCGCCTATCCCCGGGACTTATGCCCGCATCCACCGGCTGCATAACGCCGACACTCCTTTGCATATAAACTGCACCCTCGCGGTCAAGCCTGTTTCTCTCCCCAAAGACCTCATGGATAAGGCGGTCATAGTGGCTGTTGAACCCGGCCACAGGTTCTATGCAAAAGGCGGGGCCTGGGAGAACGGTTTCCTGAAGACCCAGGTGAGGGACTTCGGCGATTATAGTATAGCCGTGGACCTTGAACCCCCGGTGATCAGGCCCATCAATTTGAAACCGGGTAAAAACGTGAGCCACCAGGGCAGCCTCGTGTTCAGGATCTCCGACAACCTCTCGGGAATCAAATCATACCGCGGAAGCATGAACGGGAAGTGGGTGCTGATGGATTTCGATGCCAAATCCAGCCTGCTTGTTTATTTCATTGACGAGCATATGCCCAGGGGGAAGAACAGCTTCCACCTGGTGGTGACCGATGCGGTCGGGAATAAAAGCAGCTACGACGCTTCTCTCATCCGCTGATTTTCTTAAATTTGCTTCATGCAAGAAACGATACTGATCCTCGATTTCGGTTCCCAGTATACCCAGCTTATCGCAAGAAGGGTAAGGGAACTGAATGTTTTCTGTGATATTCATCCGTATAATAATTTCCCCCGGGGTATCCAGGGCCTTAAAGGCGTGATCCTGTCGGGCAGCCCGTTCTCGGTGAGGGACCAGAACGCACCATCCCCCGATCTTGAGGGAATAAAAGGCGTGATCCCGGTCCTGGGCGTGTGTTACGGAGCCCAGTACCTCGTGCATTCATCGGGAGGAGAAGTAGCCCCTTCGAAGATCAGGGAATACGGGCGTGCAAACCTGGGTTTTATCGACCAGACATGCCGGCTTGTAAGGGGGATGGCCCAGGGTACACAGGTATGGATGTCGCATGCCGACACCATCCTGAATGCTCCTGCATCGTTTAAAATTACAGGTTCCACAACGGATGTGGAATACGCAGCATTCAAAATCAGGGGAGAGGAAACTTACGGCATACAATTCCACCCCGAAGTGTATCATACTACCGAAGGCCAGCATTTGCTGAAAAATTTTATTGTAAATATCTGCGGATGTAAGCAGGACTGGACTCCGGAATTATTCGTTGAATCTACCGTTCGGGAACTCAGGGAAAAGATCGGGAATGACAAAGTCGTGCTCGGATTATCGGGAGGAGTCGATTCGTCGGTCACCGCCATGCTTCTTAACAGGGCCATCAGCAAGAATTTATACTGCATATTTGTCGATAACGGCTTGCTCAGGAAGGATGAATTCAGCAAGGTGATGGAGCGCTACGAAAAACTGGACCTGAATGTGATCGGAGTGGATGCGGGCGCCCAGTTCCTGGACGCACTCAAAGGAGTTGCTGATCCTGAGAAAAAACGCAAGATCATTGGCAGGACCTTTATCGATGTGTTTGACCAGGAAGCCCATAAAATACAGGGAATTACATGGCTGGCCCAGGGGACCATCTATCCCGATGTGATTGAATCCCGCTCGGTGAAAGGACCTTCGGCCACCATCAAATCCCATCATAATGTTGGCGGATTACCTGAACACCTGAAACTGAAAATTGTTGAACCTTTGAATTTCCTGTTCAAGGATGAGGTTCGCAAGGTAGGACTGACCCTGGGGCTGGATCCTGAATTCATCCACCGCCATCCGTTCCCCGGTCCGGGTCTCGCAGTTCGCATTATAGGAGACCTCACCCCTGAGAAAATCCGTTTACTGCAGGATGTGGATGATATTTATATCGCCGGCCTTCGCAGGAATGATCTCTACCATAAGGTTTGGCAGGCGTTTGCCGTATTGCTGCCGGTGCAGTCTGTGGGGGTGATGGGGGATGAGAGAACGTATGAGAATGTGGTCGCCCTGCGTGCAGTGACCTCAACCGACGGGATGACGGCCGACTGGGCCCATCTTCCCCATGAGTTCCTTTCGCAGGTCAGCAACGATATCATAAACAAGGTTAAGGGAGTAAACAGGGTGGTGTACGATATTTCTTCAAAACCCCCGGCAACGATAGAATGGGAATGATAATGATAATGATAATGATAATAGTCATATTATAATTCAATCAATCAACCAATCAATCAATCAATCAATCAGTCAGTCAATCAGTCAATGAAAAAACTTCTGATTTTTCTTGCTCTTTTCGCAGCATCGATCAGCCTGAGCGCCCAGACCTACCAGGAGCAGCTGAAGGCCATTCATTCGAACGTGGTTGAGCAAAAGGACGGGAAGTCGTACTATGTCCATATCGTCAAAAAAGGCCAGACGCTTTATATGATATCCAAAGCATACGGGATAGAGGTAAACGATATCATTGCAGGAAACCCGGTCGTAAAAGAAGGGCTGAAGGCCGACCAGAAACTTTATATTCCCCAATCTGCATCCGCCATCCCGCATCCCGCTACTGATAACGCTCACCAGGCAACCGACAATCCTCATCCGCCCACCATAAACCAACAGCCCTCAACGGCTAATCCCCGCAATGCCGCTGCCGGCCAGCAGCCACAAACCGGCAAACCGCGACCCTCAAGCCCGAAACCCGACTCAACGGCTTCTGTAAGGCTTGCCATACCCTGCGGCTCCGACACTTCGGCCCGGCATAAAACCTATAAACTCGTACTAATGCTTCCCCTCTACCTGGAAGAGGTTGAAGCGATGAACCCCGAAACCGCCACGGATTCGGCCATTGAGAACTGGAATTCACTGAAATACCTGCCATTCTATGAAGGCTTTGTCCTTGCCGTGGATTCCCTGAGGAAACAGGGCCTTCACCTGGTCCTTTACGTTTATGACGTGGGTAAGGATACCCTGAGAACCCAGCATCTGCTTAAAAAAGCCGAAGTGAAATCCGCCGATCTGATTATCGGGCTGCTGTTCAATAAAAATTTCCAGATCGTTGCAAAGTTTGCGCACGAAAACAGGATCCCTATCATAAACCCCCTGAGCGAACGTTCCGAAATAATCCGCGACAATGAAATGGTTTTCAAAACCAACCCCTCGCGGAATTCCCTGCTCGAGAGCCTTGCCTCCTACATGCAGAAAAGCATGTACCGGGCCCAGATCCTCATCGTGAGGAACGGGCAGTTTAAAGATAAGGATATTGCCGATAAACTGAAAAAGGAATGCCTGGAGAGAAACCTCAACGTGATTCTTGCCGAGGGGCAGGACATGGCCATTGGAAAGCTGGCCAAATCGAAAGAAAATGTTATTGTTGCCTTTGCCGACAATAATGCCTATGCCCTTGACCTGATGAGGAGGTTCTACGAGCTGCGTAATGATTATAACATCAGCCTTATCGGACTTCCCGACTGGGAACAGATCGAGGGGCTGGAAACAGATTTCCTGAACGGGCTTAACACCCACCTGGTTTCGCCTTCGTTTGTGGATTATTCAAATGCAGGGGTGAAAAAGCTTGTTTCGCTTTACCAGCAGCGGTATAAAGCTGATCCTGAACCCCTGGCTTTCCAGGGTTTCGACCTGGGGTATTACTTCCTTTCGGCCATGATGAACTTTGGCAAGGCCTTTCCGAAATGCATACAGAATTTCAGGCTTAAAACCTCCCAGACAAATTTCGAATTTGTGAGAGGAAACAGCAGCGCCAACAACGGTTTCGAAAACCATTACTGGTCGGTTTATAAATATGAAGGGTTTAAGCTGTTAAAGCTGAACTAAAGTTTCCCCACCGGAAGTGCCAGCAGGGGCACATTGGTTGCAAAGAGGTTCTTCTTTGTAATATGCCTTGTAAATACCATGTATACGAGTGAATGCTTATGTGGCTGGAAAGCGATAAGGTTGATCAGTTTCCCTTTCACGAACTGGTCAATCGTATCCTGGTTCTCGCCCCCGATCTCGATCACATTGAAATGTATCCTGCCCTCGGCTGATTCCTTTTCAAAACCCGACTGCAGGGCTTTCATCCTGGCCTGGGCTTCGGCCATTTTAACAGGCTGGCAAAAGTGAACTGCATGAACCTGGTTGCTGAAAGGTTTGAAAAGTTCAAGAAGCGTTGAAATGGATTGACGGTTCCCTTCGGAAAGGTCGGCTGCAAACATCACATTGTCAAAGGATTTAAATCCTTTCATGATAGGGATTGTGAACACCGGCACTTTGACATGATCGATGATAAACGTTGAGACTTTGCCCCAGACGTTAAGGTTGTTTCCTTTACCGGTAGTGCCTATCACGACGATATCGGGTTTGAACTCATTGTAGATTTCGATGAGTTCATGCTCAACTTCGCCTCCGCTCACATGGGTTGTGATTGTTATGTTTGCGAGGTTCTTTTCCCTGATACGGGCTTCAAGCTTTTCATGAAGTTCTTTCATGCTCGCTTCCGCCTGCTTGAAGATCTCCCTCATCAGCTGCTCGTTATACAGCGTAGTCATGTCGAGGGTGTCGGGAAAGCTCGTATCGGTAAGGATGATCTGGTCGAAATAAGTGTGAAACAGCTTAAGCTCAGCGCCATAGGTGGAGGCAAGCTCCAGGGCATACTGACATGTGATGTCGGTATGCTGTGAAAAATCAACGGGGACTAATATTTTTTTCATAGCTCAAAGTTATCAAATTCTGTAATTCGTTGCAACTTTTTTTATTGGAATAGTTGGCTTCGAGGTGCATCAGCCTGGCCTGTATCATCTCTTCGGTGAATTCCTCTTCGAAGCAGCTCATGGCTTTTTCCCTGAGTTCTTCAGGCGTATTGCCGATAATGCAAAGGGGTGCGAGTATGGTGCCGGCCACCATCTGTTCATTCACCAGGCAGAATCTCCCGTTATAAAGGGCATTGAGCAGTTTCAGCTTCAATCCTGTCGGCTGGAAAGTTACCATGACATGCAGCTGGGCTCCGCGTATAAGTTCAAACATCTTTTCCTCTGAAGGATTTGGAAGTATGCTGATGTTCTTTTTCCCTCTCGCAAGCAGCCCCAAGGCCGGCGAGGGGTTCTGGCCGGCTATGACCAGCTCGGGCATGGCCGGGTCCCACACCATTTCGATAAGGTACTTTGCGGCCTGCTCGTTCTCGGGAACGCTTAACTTGCCATGATAAAGGGCGAAAGTACCCCTGCCTTCCTTCATGAAAATCCCGTTTTCCTTATGGAAACTGGGCATGTATTCAATCCGTTTCGAAGGGAATATCTTTCTCAGGTATTTCCTGTCATCTTCCGAAACTACAAGCATGAGATCGGCATGCTTCAGGTACTTCTGGAAATTCCTCAGCCTCAGGCTTTCGATAAAGAAAAAAGTCTTGTTTACAATCCCTTTTCCTGCCTTGAAAAGATGATAATAATACTGGTGCTCGATATTGCTCTCACGGTAGATCTTCAAACGTTTTGCAAAACGCCTGTCCTTCATGAGATAGCAGGTGTGAAGCCCTTCAAAGAGTATGGGATGCTGATCGGCCAAAAGATTTTTTTCCAGTTCTGCCGATATCCTGCTCCCGACGATATAAGGCTTGATGCTAAGATGCGTTTTCAGCCCGTTTTGCCTGGGGTAATAATTCACACTTTCGCAATATTCCTCCAGTTTCTTCTCGGGTTTGCGGTTATACTGGAAACAATGCAGGTGGATTTTAAAGCCTGCCTCGCTGAGTGTCTGGATTTTATAAAATACATCTATAACCCCGCCGTAATCAGGAGGGTACGGGATATCGAACGAAATAATATGAAGGTGCATTTCCATCAGCTTGCTTTTAATTCCCCCAGAACCTCCAAAAGTACGTTTTCTTCATTCTCCCAGCAGAGCTCACTGGCTGCCCTGACCAGGTTTTGCCTGTAAAGTTCCATCCTCCCGGTATTCATAAGCATGGCATCGAAGCGCGAAGCCAGGTACCTTGGCTCATGGTTCTCTATGGTTTCACCGATGAAATATTTATCAACCACCGATTTCATTTCGGGGAATGGGGAGATGAGCACCGGAACACCCGCCTGTATATAATCCATGAATTTATTCGGAAGGGCATAATGGTAGTTGAGGCTCACATCTTTCTCGATGGATAAGCCCAGGTCGGCCATGAGGGTTATGGGATGAAGTTCCTGGAAAGGCACAGGCCCGAGGAAAACGACTTTCCCCCCGACTTTCTGTTCAATGGCAAACTGCCTGATCCTGTCAAACACATCCCCCGTGCCTGCAATCACAAGTTTTGCATCGCTTCTTATGAACTTCATGGCCAGTATGGCTTCTTCCAGCCCCCTGTCTACATTCACCGCTCCCTGGTAAAGTATTACCTTCTGCTCTTTTTCTATACCGTACTTTGATTTGTCGGCAGGCAGCTGTGGTTCCCTCCTGAACGGTACATTCCTGACCACCCTCACCGGCAGTTTGTATTCCTGACTATAAAGGCTGGCAATGCTTCGGTTCACGGCGATCACTGCCTTGAGTTCAGGGAAAATATGATCTTCTATCCCTTTCCATAAGCTGGTGGTGAATTTGCGCCCGACCAGTTCGGGAACCCCGCGGAAATACTCATGGCAGTCGTGCAGCAGCTTCACCCTGCTCCCGAAAAACCGTTTCCATCTCATGGCGGTATAACAGCCTGTAAGCGTATCCAGGTCGTTCGAAACGATCAGATCGGAGCGCTTCAGCATCAGGAGCAAAAACAAACGAATGTTGAAATTGGCATAAAACATGGGGCCTTTGTCGAAACTCAGCTTCATGCGGTGCATGCCGTATGAGCGGGGTGCAAGGGGGAGGCTGTTTATCCTTTGCCTGCCTACGAGCAGCACCTCGTACCCGGCTTTACTTAGGGCCATGCAGGTTCGGTGAACCCTCTGGTCGGTTGTCAGGTCGTTGGTAACCGAAACAATGGCTTTCTGCATCACTTATTGGTCCCGGGTTTACATGGCAAAGTTAATTTTTTTACTTTTGATGCATGCAAGTACTCCATAACATCTCATTAAAACAATACAACACATTCGGGATTGACGTAAAGGCAAGGTATTTTGCCGAATTATATTCAGATAACGACATAGCAGCTTTTTTCGGCTCGCTTCAGCGGGAAATGATGCCGGTGCTTATCCTCGGTGGTGGCAGCAATGTATTGTTCACCAAAGATTTCCAGGGCAGCGTGGCCTGTATCCGCAGCAAAGGTATTGTAAAGCTGATGGAAGATGAACACCATGTTTATCTTAAAATTGCGGCAGGGGAGGTATGGGACGATGTTGTGAAGTATGCTGTGGAACACGGACTGGGGGGGATTGAGAACCTCTCGCTCATTCCGGGCAATGCCGGAGCCGGCCCTGTTCAGAATATAGGAGCCTACGGTGTCGAGCTGAAGGATGTGCTGTATTCGGTTGAAGTCGCCGATGTGATAGCCCGGCATTACAGGGCTTTCAGACCGGCCGAATGTGAACTCGCATACCGCACCAGCATATTCAAAAAGCAGGGAAAAGACCGTTTCGTTATTACAAGCCTCTGCCTTAAACTCGATAAACAGCCTGTTTTGAAACTTGACTATGGTGATATTCGAAAAGAACTGGACCAGGCGGGGATCAAACAACCAACGCTATCCGCAGTCAGGGATATAATTATAAAGATCCGCAGCGGCAAGCTTCCCGATCCTGCCGTTCTCGGCAATGCCGGCAGTTTTTTCATGAATCCTTTTATAACTGCGGATGAGCACGCCCGTTTGATCAAAGATTTCCCTTCCATGCCTTCGTTCAGCAGCGGTGAATTGCTCAAGGTCCCCGCTGCCTGGCTCATAGGGCAATGCGGTTTCAAAGGCCGGCGCATAGGCGATGCCGGCGTGCATGAGCAACAGCCCCTGGTACTGGTCAATTACGGAAATGCCAGCGGACGGGAGATACTCGCCCTGGCAGATGACATCATTAGCTCTGTGAAGCAAAAATTCGGGATTGACCTCGAGAAAGAGGTGAATGTGATCTGAATTTGTTTTCCCCTGCAGCCGGCCCCGGCAGAGGTAAAGCTGCATTTTGTAAATCAGATCGTACAGCTAGTTTTTTATCAGGAGATAAGTGTAAACAGGGTTGTTCAGGTTCAGGATAATGGTGTAATTGCCGGCAACTCCAACTACTATATCCGCTCCGTTTAGCTCAAGGGTGCCGTCGGCATTATTATCGCCGTAATTAATATCCCAGGCATGGTTGGCACGGAATTTAATCTGCCCTGCCGTAAGATCCATCGTAATGATCCAGATCTTGTTGGTAGCATCATAGCTCATGTCAGTGTCGGTGGTCCATCCTCCCGGAGTTGAAGTCCCGATAAGCCCCCAATCTGTTTTTATGAATGTATGTGTAAGTGCGTTCAGATCGGCATTGAGCTTGTAATAGCCCTCGGCAGTGGTATTGATATTCGATCCGTTCAGCTCAAGGGTGCCATCGGCATTATTGTCGCCCCAGTTTGGGGTCCAGCTGCCTTTTGCATACTTGTACTGGTTGTTGGCCGGGAACCAGAGGTACCCTTCGTACATTTCGTTGTTAAGCAAGGATGTGATGGCAGTAGTGGAATCTCCGGGGTTCCAGCCCTGGTATGATCCCGGCACGTTGAGCAGGGGATAGTTGACAATTTCGGTTTTCATACATCGAAGGCTGAAGCCGAAATACTTTGCCATCGTGTTCCCTGAAGCTGCGGAATCGGTATTCACCATGTACCTGCTGTAAGCCAGATCCTGGTTCAGGGAGGTGAAGGTCCACCAGTCGCCTTCACTTCCCAGGTTTGTAAAAGAGCCTGGGTAGTTACGATACCCTCCCGGAATAGCAGAAAATCCGCTCCGGTTGGTCGCTCCAACATTCGGTGAAAACCATAAACCCGTTCCCGCCTCAACCGTACCGCTTGCTTTTAACTTTCCGCCTGCTACCGAAGGCCCTCCAAGGATTGTGACCAGGCTTGTCCATTCTGCGTCGAAAGGGACGTGAAAACCGGTCGGACAAATGGGCCTTGAGTTGAATACAGCATACCAGTTAAAAAGGGCCCCGTAAGGAATTTTATAAGCACTCTCATCATTGTTGTACCAGCAGTAGGCTTCGCTTGTAAGACCGCCCCATGTGCTGCCGTCGGTGACATTGGGTATGGCGTCCCCGTTGCGGAAATGTGTGGTCCTCAGGTTTTCCGCCATCCAGATCTGGGAACCGGTACCTCCGTAACCTATATCCACGGTGGTGTAATTATTCCCGTCGGCATCGGTGCAGGCTGTGAAATTAAATGTTGTTGTACGGTTGCTGATGGGTATGTCCGTTACTATTTTGCTGTAAATTCCTGAAGTTCCTGTATAGAGCATCTGATCGCCGGTTTCATAGTGCATGTCAACGACGGTGGAGGTGCTTTTTACTTCTTTTTCCGCCGGGGTGTCCTGGACCTGGACCTGTTCGATCGATAAGCCTTTCCCGGCATCGCCCAGGCTTGCCAGTTTTGCCGAATACCTGTACGTTTGTCCTTCGACGCTTAAAAAGTACATTCCTTCCGGTATACGGGAAATGCGGAATTTATAGCTGCCTTCAGAAAGCCATTTGCGCAGGCAGCCTGCCTCCTTTCCTGAAAAATCAGTGATCCTGATCAGGACATCTCCCTTTTCCGGGGCTGTAAACCTGAATGTCGCCTGATCTTTCACAGGGTTGGGTGTTATGATCATCTGACCATCGAGATTTTGACGGCGGCCGATACCCACTGTTGAACCCAGGTGAAGGATGTCGCCCCCGTTCAACGTAAGCGATGTCCCCCTCGTCAGGTTAGAAGCTTTTACCGTTACTACTTCCGTGGTGTCTCCCTTTGCAGCGAAACTGACCAGGTAATCCTGGGCTTGGATTGCAGGAATAAAAAGGACCAGAATGAAAAGAGTGGAAAGGATAGAAATTTTTTTCATCCAATTAAACTTTTAATATGTGTATCACAAAAATAATGCATTTAGGCTCAAAAGGCAAGTTTAATCTCTTCAGGTAAATTGCCCTTTTGTTGCGGAATCCGGGGCCGTGGCTTGAAACAGACGTGAATATTTTTTAGCAGACTTTCAGAGCGCCAACGATATCGCGGGCCGAAGCAATGTTGTGGCGGTCGAGGTATTCGTTTATTCCTTCAGCGATTTTAGGGGCTACCATGGGGTCGATGAAATTTGCGGTTCCTACCTGGATAACGGAAGCTCCGGCCAGCATGAATTCTATGGCGTCGGTGGTGTTCATGATGCCGCCTAATCCTACAATGGGAACATCCACGGCTTTAAAAACCTGCCATACCATGCGCAGGGCAACGGGTTTGATGGCAGGGCCTGATAATCCGCCGGTAATGGTTGAGATCACGGGCCTCCGGGTTTCGGCATCGACAGCCATTCCAAGCAGGGTATTAATCAGGGTGAGAACATCGGCGCCCCCGTCGACAACGGCCTTGGCCATTTCACAGATGCTGGTGACATTGGGTGAAAGCTTAACCATCAGGACTTTCTTATAGACCCCGCGAACAGCCCTGGTGACTTCGGTTGCCGTGGAAGGTACAACCCCGAACGCCATGCCTCCCTCTTTAACGTTAGGGCAGGAGATGTTCAGTTCAATGGCCGGGATGTTTTCAAGCTCGTTGATGCGTTCGGCAACCATCACATATTCTTCAATGGTAGATCCTGAAACGTTGACAATGATTTGGGTGTTGAAATCTTTGATTTTCGGATAGATGACCTTACAAAAATTATCGACTCCTTTGTTTTGCAGGCCTACCGAATTAAGCATACCCGAAGCGGTTTCGGCCATGCGGGGGTATTTGTTGCCCGGGCGGTTTGATCCGGTGACGGCTTTGACGAATATCCCGCCAAGCAATCCAAGGTCATAAAAGTCTTTAAACTCCTCACCATAACCGAAACAACCCGACGCAGTCGTTACCGGGTTTTTGAATTGCATTCCTGCAATGTTTATACTAAGGTCAGCCATATCTAAAATATAAGTAGGGAGGTAGTGAAGTACCGAAATAGCGAAGTAGCGAAGTAGCGAAGTAGCGAAATTAATTTTAAATTCATAATTCGATTATTCAATTCTCACCATTTCAGCCTGCTTGTCTCAAAAACGGGTCCTTCAATACAAACTCTTTCGTTCCCCGTATCGGTTTGGGTGATGCAGCATAAGCAAACCCCGTAACCGCAGGCCATGAAGTTCTCGAGCGAAACTTCACAGGCCACGCCTTTGGCGGCTGCGAGCTTTGCAACTGCATGCATCATCGCATCAGGGCCGCAGCAGCAGATCCTGTCGTAGGGCAGGGGCGAAGTTGCGAACACCGGATGCTGTGTTACAAAACCTTTCTCGCCCATGCTGCCGTCGTCGGTGCTGAGGTATACCTTGCCGTAACGGGCATACTGATCCATCTGGGATACCTCATCCGCAGACCTGAAACCCACAAGAAAATCGGGCCGTATATTTTTACGGTTCAGGTAGTCGCCCATGATCATCAGGGGGGCCACTCCTGCACCACCTCCCACCAGCAGCACCTTGCCTGAGGACGGAGCTGAAAAAGAGTTCCCCAGGGGATAAACCAGGTTAAGGGTATCCCCGGTTTTAAGCATCCCCATATGTCTTGTGCCTTCTCCCTTGATCTGCACCAGCAGGCTGAGGGTGTTTTTTGAATAATCGGCAAAGTGAACCGAGAAAGGCCTTCTCAGGAAAGTGGATGGGGAATTATGTACAAGCACCTGTACGAACTGCCCTGGAAGTATTTCGGGCAGTGGCACAGGCGCCTGCAGTTCTAAAACAAAATGTCTCGCGTTTAGTGGGTTGTTGCCTACAACTTTAAAATCATGTGCAAACTTCTTCATTAGCTGACTGAATGACCGTTTTAGTTGCCAAGCCTTGTCTGTGCTTCACGGATGACCTCGCGGTATTTCCTCAGGATACGATCCCATTCCTTGAACATCTCATCGCTTTTAACGCTGACCTGGTTTGAGTTGGCAAGTTCGCTTACCAGTTTGATTTTATAAGCCAGGGGGTCGGTCGAAGCCAGCTTTACAATGAGACGTGTGCGGATTGTCTTCTGTTTGAAGGTCTGCACCACCCATGAGGTCCGAAGGTAACCGGTATTTTTATCGGTGACTTCGATTACGTCGAAATAAGTAGTTATGATCTGGCTCAGCAGTTTCCATGCATCATCTTCTTTCTTTGACGTTTTGATTTCTATATCGACATTGGCCACGTCGGTTGCTTCTGATGCATCAAAGGCATCGTCTTTTTCCATCTGGTAAAAGTAAGTCTTTGGAGGGGGGCTGTAATTGGACTTGTTGCAGAATTCAATAAGGCCGTCAAGATAGCCCATTTTTTCAACTTTGACATTCACACATGCATAGGCAGGGATTGTTATGTCAAGTTGTCCAGAGCCCATTAGTTTGCCGTCGACATAAATTTTAGCGTCTGGTTCTGAAACCGTAAACCGCACAAGTTTCTTCTTGGCCATGGCCGGCAGGCTTATCGCTACAATGGCAAGTATAAGCAAAGTTGTTTTTAAAATGGTTTTCATATGTTTCGTTTTTTACAATCCAATATTATAAATTATTCAGTCTTCTTTTTACGGGGGGCTTTCTTTTCAGGTTTTGCTTCTGTTTCGGGCTTTTCTGTTTCGGGTTCAGATTCTGCAGTAACAGCAGGACTTTCGGCTTCGGATGTTGTGGCTTCGCCTTCGGCGGCAGGTTCTTCGGCAGGTTCGCTGAAGTCGAGGAGATCCTGGGCCAGTAGCATATTATACCAGCTTATCATCTTGCGGATATCGGATACATAAACCCTGTCACTATCGAAATCGGGAACCATTTCCCCGAAGAATTTAAGCAGGGCCGGGGTTTCAGATTTGGGGTCCATGGCGGCTTTGCCTTCGAGCTTTTCATAAAAGGCCTTGAAAACATCTTTCAAAGGACGGTCTTCATCGGTGGTGAAAACGCTGATCTCCTCAAGGGAGCTCATTTTTTCATGTCCAAAAGCCGGGACGCGTTTCTGGTCGGTAAGAGATTCAACGATAACCGCGTTTTTGCTCTGGGATACTACTTTAAACAACCCGCTTTTGCCTGAGATGGAGACGATTTTAGTAAGATCCATAAGTTCATATTTTTTGCAAATATACAAAAAGCTAATTCAGATTATCCTGTAGTTCTTATATTCACCTAAGCGCCAGCCGATAAGATCTTCGATGCCGTTCAGCAGCCTGTGAGTCAATGGCAGCTTGTTTTTTTCGGGTTCGGGATGAAAGTCCCAGTTCTTTAATGCGATGCGTTGTTTCATGACTTCGGGCTGCTCCCCGGTAAATGGTTTAAGCCCGCTGATATTGGTATAATCGAATTCGGGCAAAACGGGAACGTGGTTTTTAAGCCAGCTATCGCTATGCCAGTATTTGTGGAAGGATTCCAGCTTGGCTTGCTGGAAGACAGGGGATTTCACCCAGCCGTAGTGGTAGATCCATGCGTCAAGGAGTTTGACCCGTAGTTTCTTCCCCTGTTTACGGAAACCCTGTGCGTCCTTGTAAGATCTTATGCCGGGCTGTTTCCTAATAATCCTTACTTCGCGGCGGTACCAGTCACGCGAACTTGCCACGTAATCATAGGATCCGAAGAAATGCAGGTAATTAAACAGCAGGCCCTCCACCCTGGGGTCGTCCTTATAAGATTCCATGCCTGATTTTATGAGGCTTAGATATTTTTGGGGGACAACCTCATCAGCCTGAATGTAAAAAGCCCAGTCATTGTCGTTGGAAACCGCATCCAGGGCTTTATTGGTCTCAACGGCCAGCACCCTGCCCCCTTCCCTCAGCGTATCATCCCAAACGGTATCTACGATGCGGATCTTTGCGGGATCGATCGAAGCAATGAGTTCACGGGTGCTGTCATCGGATTTCCCCGCGGCCACTATGAATTCATCGCAAAGCGGAAGTATCGAACGTATGGCTTCGGCAACAGGGTAATCGAATTTTACCGCATTTCTCACAATAGTGAACCCGCTGACTTTCATTTCAGATGGAGATAATGCCAGTGTAATTTTCGGGGGTGATTTTTTTTAGTTCGGTTTTAACTTTTGCAGGTATTTTCAGGCTGTCGATGAATTCGTGAAGCACGGCTTTGTTCACATGCCTGTTGCCCCTGGTCAGTTCCTTGAGAGCTTCGTAAGGATTGGGATATTTCTCTCGCCTGAGTATGGTTTGTATGGCTTCGGAGACAACGGCCCAGTTGTTGCCAAGGTCCTGCCTCAGCTTTTCCTCGTTAAGGATCAGTTTATCCAGGCCTTTCAGGAGAGATTTAAACCCTATGACGGAATGGGCAAACGGCATGCCAATATTCCTGATCACCGTTGAGTCGGTGAGGTCTCTTTGCAGACGGCTGATGGGCAGCTTGGCCGATAGGTGCTCGTACAATGCATTTGCAATGCCAAGGTTCCCTTCCGAATTTTCGAAATCTATGGGGTTGACTTTATGGGGCATGGTGGATGAGCCTGTTTCGCCTTTCCTGACTTTCTGCCTGAAATACTCCATGGATATATAGGCCCAGATGTCGCGGTCGAGGTCGATGAGTATGGTATTGATTCTTTTGAGGTTGTCGAAAAACGCAGCCAGGTTGTCGTAATGTTCGATCTGCGTTGTGGTTTGCTGTCGTTTGAGGCCAAAAGTCTTTTCGAGGAAGATATTGGCAAAGCCTTCCCATGAGATGGAGGGATAAGCCGCTTTATGGGCGTTGAAATTACCGGTAGCCCCCCCGAATTTACCTTCAAACCTGAGCGATCCTAGCTGGGCAATCTGTGCCCCCAGCCTCTCGGTAAACACGTAGAGTTCCTTGCCAACTGTAGTGGGGGAGGCAGGCTGTCCATGGGTATGGGCCATCATGGGGATGTCCTTCCATTCCTGTGAACGGGTATAAAGGATGTTAAAAACCTCTTCAAGCAAGGGAAGGTAAACATCAACAAAAGCATCCCTTGTGGCCATAGGGAAAGCGGTATTGTTCACATCCTGGGAAGTGAGGCCGAAGTGTACAAATTCAGAATACTCAGAGAGGTCCAGCTCTGCGAATTTTTCCTTCAGAAAATATTCTATGGCTTTGACATCATGGTTGGTCTCTTTTTCGATCTCCTTGACCCGCACCACATCGGCTTCGCTGAATTTCTGGCAAATCCGGCGCAGTTTTGCAAAGGTATTTTTATCCAGGCCTTTCAGCTGGGGGAGGGGGATCTTGCAAAGGGCGATAAAATACTCAACTTCAACCACTATGCGGTATTGAATGATGGCAGCTTCGGAAAAATAAACCGCCAGTTTCTCTGTGGCTTTCCTGTATCTCCCGTCAACAGGGGAAATTGCAAATAGGGATGCATCCATGGCAAATAGCATTCAGGTTAATTACTTCACGAAAATACGAATACTTAAGCAAAATGAAACTAGAGTTATTTCACAGTTTGCAAAATCCATGAACCGATCAGTTCAAGAACCTTGGGCTGTATAGTTTCTTCAATTGTTCCGTACTCGGAAGGCGAGCCGGTCTTAGCTGTCTGGAAAAGATGGTTTACACCATGGACCTCTTCAATAGTGTATTTTGAATTGCCTCCGAAGATGAGGGCTTGTTCGATCGCCGGCAGGTTGATCTTTGAATCCACCTGCTCGTCCAGGTCCCCGTTGATGGCCAGCACATAACAATGCACTTTTCTTAAATATTCCTGGGGATCCAGGGTTAGGAAGGTCCTGAACCAGGGAGATGTCACTGTCTTTATGCTTTGTTCTATTGAGGCTGACGACAAGGTGTCGTTACCGCCTCTTTTCACTTCTGCCTTATTTTCCTTTTGAATGAACTTGCGGATGGCATCCGCAGCTGCTCCATCATCGGGGTTCTTCTTCACGATTTCATAAATCTTCCGGTTGATCGCCTGTGCACGGAGCTTCTCATCTTCATTAGAACTATCGGCTTTTTGAATTGCAAGGGTCTGTGTGATCAGGACCTGTTCCCCTGTTACGCCGGTGCCTGCCATCAGTACTATAAAATCAACCTCCTTATTGCGTGAAGCTATGACAGGTGCTATAATACCTCCCTCACTATGCCCGATCAAGCCGAGTTTGCTGGTGTCGACTTCGGGTCTGGTCTTGAGGAAATTCAGGGCAGCCTCTGCATCGGTTGCAAAGTCGAAGGTTGTTGCAGTGGAAAATTTGCCTTCCGACTTGCCCACGCCCCGGTCATCGCAGCGGAGAACGGCAATGCCTTTGCGGGTAAGATAATCGGCCAGCAAGAGGAAGGGCTTATGCCCCATCAGTTCTTCATCCCTGTTTTGAGGACCCGAGCCAGTGATCAGCACGACCGCAGGAAATTTTTTACCATTCCCGGGAAGTGTAAGGGTCCCTGCCAGTGTGATCCCGGTTTTTTCGTTACGTACACTCACATCTTCGGTCAGATAAGGAAAAGGAGGCTGGGGTTCCTGGGGACGAGCCCGTTTAAAGGCTTCCTGTTTATGTTCAAGGTCCAGTGGGAGGTCAAGCCCGCTTTGTTTCCATCGGCCCTCAAGTTTTGAATAATCGGAGTTGAATTTGCCGAGATAAAGGCCCGAAACGAGTTTTATTCCGACTATCATTGAATCGGACGTGATCCTGACACTGCTGGTGGGAATGATTTTCGCTCCCTGGTCGGGGCTCTCGAAATTAACGATAAGGCTATCTCTTTCATTCGTTTTAACATTCATTACCAGGGTAAGGGAAATGGCCTGGATCTTGAGCGAACCAACCCAGGAACCGCTGAGCTTTGAGGTGGATGGTTTAGCCTGTGCGCAGGCAGAATTTCCTGCAGCCATTATCATTCCTGCAGCCAGCAGCAGAAAGCATAAAGATTTTTTCATGGTATGATTATTTTGGAATAATATGGGTTGCGAATGAATCGGAATAGGCAAAGAAGAAGCCAACCGCCCCGTTGTTGATGTTTCCTTCAACATTGGCAGGAGGGCCTGAGAAGAAGGGGATCTGGTAGCCGGCCTGCTGAACCTGCTGGATGAAATCATAGTATTCCTTAGTGATGCCGCTCATCTGCACCTTGACGGTGTCGCCAGGATAAAGGGTTTCCCAGTAATTTGCATTATTGATACGAAATGCAGTGAGGCCCCTGATATAGCTGCCGTTGAAAAATTTGTCATTCGAAGTACTCCATTTCTGGATGGAGTCCGACATCAGGATCCCGTTGCGATAATACCGTAACAGGTAATAATTGACTTCGTCCCCGGGTTCCTGGGCAAAGATCTTGATCAGCCAGCGGCCGTTTTTACCCAGGTTGGGATCGAACTCAGTCTGTATTGAATCCAGCCTTGCAACCTTCATGATCTTGCAGGTAGCTGCGTATTCTGCACTGTTGCCGATGACTTCAGGAAGCTTTATGCTGAGGCTGTATGTTTTGCCTATTACCCCCCTGAAAGCGGGATCCAGGCCGTAAACTCCCGGATTGCCGGGAAGCTGTTCTTTAAGTGTATCCAGAAAAGAACCGTCGCTCAGGAGAACTATGGCATGGCTTACCATCGGAGGCGGCTGGTTGTAAAAATAACTGGCCGATTTGCTGAGGGTGACCGACCTCTGCATGCTGTCGCTGGTGATCCCCCCGTCAACCACAAGCCTTATGTAAGAATTGTCAAGTTTGACATTTATCTTCTCTGTGCATCCGGCGGCAAGCAAGAGGATCAGCAGGCTTAAGAGGAGCTTACTCATGGTTGAAATGGAAATTAAATGTCACAGATGGGATAATGCCGAAGAGGTATACCTTTTCGGCGTAGGTAGTGTTTGGATCAATGTTGTCCTGCACGAAATTCACCGACCATGTATTATGCCGGTCGTAGGCGTTGTATACCGAAAAGTTCAGGTCCCAGGTAAATTTTCTCTTCGGCTTTTGCTTTGACGAAAATGTAACGGCCAGGTCGAGCCGGTGGTAATCCTGGTAACGGTAAGCATTTCTTTCGGAATAAATGGGAATTACCTTCCCTGCTATGGTTGCCCTTCCCGTGGGGAAGGTCACCGGGGCCCCGGTTGCATAGACCCAGTTGGCCGATATATTCCATCGTTTTGCCACCTGTACATTGATAACAACGCTGATATTGTTGGGTTTATCGTATGGTGCCGGATAGGGGCTGGCCGATATATCGGGGATCAGGCGGAAAGACCTGGAATAAGTATAACTGACCCATCCGCTAACGATCTTTTCGTTAAGCCTTACCAGGAATTCAAGCCCGTATGAATATCCTCTTCCGGTTCGTACCTGGCCTTCCAGCGTATCGACCAGCAAAAGCTGTGCGAAATTCTTGAAATCGATGACATTCTGCATCCATTTGTAATAGGCCTCTACTGAGGTTTCAATGGTATTATGCCTGAAGTTCCTGAAATAACCCACTGCAACCTGGTCGCCGATCTGGGGCTTGATATTGGGGCTCGCAGGGAACCATATATCAAGAGGTGTCCCTGCCGATGAATTTTGTGCAAGCTGAAGGTACTGGTAGGTACGTGCATAGCTTGCCTTGACCGATGATTTTTCATTGAACTGGTACATCAGCCCTATCCTTGGTTCAATACCGCCATATGTATTGTAAACGACCGCTGATTTGTATACCGACGAATCGATAGCCACATGGTTGGGAGTATAATTGTAAACGGTTCCGGGGCCTATATTCTGGAAAAGGGAGAGCCTGAGGCCGTAAGTTGCAGTAAAGTGTTGCCCGATCTTTTGCTCATTGCTGGCATAGATGCCTGATTCCAGGCTGTAATTCTTCGGCACCTGGATTGATGTAAACACGGTTTCACTCCCGGTACCGCTGGCTGTTCCTGGATTGATCATATGATAAGTAACAGCCGCACCAAGGTGAAGGGTGTTGTTGGTGTTGAGGTACCATGCAAAATCGCCTTTCATCCCGAGATCCTTGAGACTGGCGTTCCATTGGAATGAATTTGTATTTCCGTCAGGCGTTCCCAAAACATACCGGTAATCGCTGTATACCGTGGTGAAATTGAAGAACAGTTTTTTCGAGAATACATGGTTCCAACGGAAGGTCCCTGTTCCGTTGCCCCAGTTCATCTTTGAAAACTGGTTGCTGAAAACGTCCCTGCCGAAATAGCCGGACAGGAATACCGTGTTGTTGTCGTTTATAACATAATTGATCTTTGCATTGATGTCGTAAAAATACAGCCGGTTGTTCTGCAGCGCCTTGTTGGACGAAAGCGGCAGAAAAAGGTCCGCATAGGTTCGCCTTGCCGATACAATGAATGAGCAGCGTTCTTTCTTGATCGGCCCTTCTATCGTGAGCCTGCTGGCAATGATCCCTATACCTCCGTTTACTTCGAATTTCTTGGAATCGCCTTCGTCCATCCTCACGTCCAGCACCGATGAAAGCTTTCCCCCGTAATTGGCAGGGATATCACCTTTATATAATTTTACATCTTTGACTGCATCGTTATTAAATACCGAGAAAAATCCCATGAGGTGGGAGGCATTGTATACAGTAGCTTCATCCAGCAAAATCAGATTCTGGTCGGGAGCCCCTCCGCGTACGCTGTATCCACTCGATCCTTCACTTACGCTCTGAACCCCGGGCAGTAGCTGTATTGCCTTGATCACGTCGACTTCACCCATCAGCATCGGGATCTTCTGGATGGTCTTGATGTCCATTTTGAATACGCTCATCTCGGGCTTGGCTACGTTCTGATCGGATTTTTCGCTGATCACCACCACTTCCTGCAGTTCCTTCTGCTCTGTCTCCAGTTCCACTTTCAGACTGATATCCTTGTCAAGGGTGACAGCCCTGCTTGATGAGGCATAACCGATAAAAGTAAATGATAAAGTATATTGACCTGGTACCATGGTGAGCGAAAACCTGCCATACTGATCCGTGGTTGTACCTGTCTTGAGTTCCTGTATGAACACCGTAGCCCCCACAAGGGATTCACCGTCGCTTTTGTCGGTCACCTTTCCTGTAACGGAAAATTTTTTGTGAGTGTCGGGCAGGGAATAACCGGAGAAGGCCATCAGCAGACAAAAAAGAAAAACAATGGTGGCAGGGAATCTCATGAAGTTGTGAAATTATGGTCTGATAACGTTGAATTCCCCGTTATCGTATATTTTGATCATGCGTGAGGCTCTTGAAGGCGTAAGTGTATCGTGGTTAATGCCAACGGTATAATCGACCTGCCTGATTATTGCGGGGTTGATATCACTGAATGCATGAGGACTATCTTTCCCCGACAGGTTTGCGGAAGTTGAGACAATGGGTTTGCCGAATTCCTTTACCAGTTCCCTGCAGAATTCGTGATCGGGTATGCGAATTGCAATTGAGCCATCCTCTCCAAGCAGGTTATGGGCAAGGTTTTTGCCTTTGGGGTATATGATGGTAAGCGGGGTGGTGATGTTTTTGAGCAGGTCCCAGGTGATCAGGGGGATATGCTCAACATAGATCGGCAGTTTTTTGGGGCTGTCGAGCAAAACGATCTGGCTTTTACTCCCGATGCGCTTCTTGATCCTGTAAATCCTGCTTACAGCTTCGGGGCGTGTGGCATCACAGCCAATACCCCAGATCGTGTCGGTGGGGTACAGGATTATGCCTCCTGAATTCAAGATGTTAAGGCACGCAATAACTTCCCGCTTGAGGACTTCGCTTATCATTTAACAGGTGGATAATAAAGTACAAAAATACCTACAATTTTTGAATTTTGGCCGGGATTGGTTCAAATTGATCAGGGCTGATCGTATTTGCACAGTCGAAATGTTGCAGGGGGCATTCCTTTTTGCCATGCAGTCCGCAGGGGCGGCATGCCAGTTGTTTGGACGTTTGTATGATCCATTTCTTTTCGGAAAGAGGGCCGAAACCGAATTCGGGAACCGTACTGCAGTAAACCACTGATACAGGGGCGTTTACCGATGATGCCAGGTGCATGGGAGCCGAGTCATTGGTGTAATTCATCACTGCATCTTTCATAAGTGCTGCAGATTCAAGGAAACTAAGTTCCCCGGCAAGGTTTGATAGTTTGTCCCTGCCCGCCAGGGATATGATCTCTTCACACAGCCGGGCATCAGCCGCGGAGCCTAAAAGGTATATATGAACCGCGGGGGGCAGGGTGTGTACCAGCTCCACCCATTTCTTCGCAGGGTACTGCTTTGTAAACCATAATGAAGCCGGGGAAATGCTCACGTAGGGTCCCGGTTTAAATGCGGCCACCCTGGCTTCATCCGAAGCCGAAGGGTAAAGCCTGGGCCTGGACAGGCTGCCGGATTCTTTCGCCCTCTGCCCCGCTGTTATGGCTGGACTGATCAGTGAGATGTTCCTTTCAACCTCGTGTATGCCTTTCCCGATATGATGGTCGACGCGTCTGCTGAAAAGAAATGAAAAGGGGTTCTTGCTGAAGCCCGTGGTGGCTGCTGCCCCTGAAAAACCGGTAAGCAAGCCTGTAAGGGCAAACCTCTGGATGTTGACAATGAGATCGTATTTTGTTTTCCTTACATCAATGAGGATCCTGAGGAAATCCTTTAATTTTCTTGATTTATCCCAAACGATGATACGGTTCAGGAAGGGATGCTCCTTAAATAAACCCTCCATCCCTTTTTTTACAAGTAAGTCTATTTCTGCGGATGGGTAAGCGTGGTGTAAGCCTTCGGGCACCGGCGTGGCGAGTATCACATCACCTATCGAAGCCGTCTGGATTATCAGTATCCTTTTCAAGTGACTAGGCTGCATCTTTTAATTTGTACATGATACATGGTACATTGTACATCATTTCAGGCACTCACATTATAATCCCGTAGCGCCTGGTTCAGTGAGGTCTTCAGGTCGGTGGAGGCTTTGCGCTTCCCGATGATCAAAGCACAACTTACCTGGAATTTGCCGGCCGGGAAAGTTTTTTCGAAACTTCCGGGGATAACGACAGAACGAGGAGGTACCAGGCCCTTGTATTCCACAGCCTGGCTGCCCGAAACATCGATGATGCGGGTCGACGAAGTTAAAACAACATTGGCACCTAGAACAGCTTCTTCGCCTACCCTCACGCCTTCTACAATAATACACCTGGAACCAACAAAACAACCGTCGCCTATGATCACAGGAGCAGCCTGAACAGGTTCAAGCACTCCTCCTATCCCGACCCCGCCGCTGAGGTGAACATTCTTCCCGATCTGGGCGCAGGAGCCCACAGTGGCCCAGGTGTCGACCATGCTGCCATGATCAATGTAGGCTCCTATATTAATATAACACGGCATGAGGATTACACCCTCGGCAATATAAGCTCCATACCTTGCTACAGCATGGGGCACAACCCTTACTCCAAGGGTTTTATATCCTTTTTTCAGGGGTATTTTATCGTAAAATTCAAGAGGGCCGGCTTCCATGACCGTCATCTTCTGTATAGGGAAATAAAGGAGGACGGCTTTTTTAACCCATTCGTTAATGATCCATCCTTCCATCACAGGCTCTGCAATACGTAAGCTCCCCTTGTCGAGAAGGCGGATCACTTCCCGTATTACTTTCTGGGTTTCAGGCCTGCCCAGAAGTTCCCTGTTGTCCCAGGCAGACTCAATAAACGAACGAAACTGATCTGACATGTTAAGCCATTATTGGGATTCAAATGTACGAAATATATTCTTGCAATGCTTCAGGTATGAAGGATGCGGTATACGGCATGCATAAAAGGCTTTTGAAAAATTTCTTATCTTTGCAAAAGGGAAAAGATATGGGTCGGATTCTGGCAATCGATTATGGTCAAAAGCGCACAGGGCTGGCAGTTTCTGATGAACTCAAACTGATCGCTACGGCTCTCGGAACTGTGCCTACCATGGAAGTCATGCCGTATCTAAAACACTATATTTCGGAAAACTCAGTGGAATGTTTTGTCGTGGGAGAGCCTAAACAGATGGATAATTCGCCTTCCCAATCGGCCCGTTTTATTGAACCTTTTGTAAAACAGCTGATGAAGGCTTTCCCCGGTACAAGGCTTGAAAGGATGGATGAAAGGTTTACATCGCTCATCGCCTCGAGGGCCATACTTGAATCGGGCCTGAAGAAGATGGCCCGCCGGGATAAAAGCCTTGTCGATACCGTGAGCGCTACACTGATACTGCAGTCTTTCATGGAATCGGAAAGAATTAAAAAAGAACAGAAAAATTCATGATATTACCTGTTTTATCATACGGACACCCGGTTCTGAAAAAGAAGGCCCTGAACGTCGATCCTGATTACCCGGATCTTCAGCAGTTCATCAGCGATCTCTGGGAGACCATGTACCAGGCCGATGGCGTTGGCCTGGCAGCTCCCCAGGTGAACCGCTCGATCCGCATTTTTGCAATCGATGCCCAGGCTTTTGTCAAAGATCATCCTGAAGCCGAGGGCTTTAAAAAGCTGTTCATCAATGCCGAAATTTATCATGAAGAAGGCGAGGAATGGATGTTCAACGAGGGTTGCCTTAGCTTCCCCGGGATGCGGGAGGATATTTTACGCAAGCCTGAAATCCGGATCAGCTGGGTTGATGAAGACTTCAGGCCACATGATGAGAAATTTGAGGGAATACTTGCCCGTATCATTCAGCATGAGTATGACCATATTGAAGGTATACTGATGGTCGACAGGATAAATTCCCTGAAGCGCGTCCTCCTGAACAGGAGGCTTAACGATATTACCAAAGGAAATGTTGATGCTTCCTATAAAATGCTCTTCCCCCTGCTTAAAAAAAGAAAGAAATAAAGAACCCTATGAAAGTAAAAATCTTTTTATTGCCGATGGTTCTCCTCGGGCTGTTCTCCTGCGGTCCTTCAAGGAATAAGGATGTGGCCAGGATACATTCTATTGAAACCCGGCTGTTCTCGCCTAAATCGACCTCCCTCGACAAGGAGGCCGCCGACAGCCTCCTTACACTGTATTCGGCCTTCATTAAGAATTTTCCAGCCGACTCCAATACGCAAAGATATATTTTCAAGGCCGGTAACCTTTATATGAACATGGGCAAGGGTAAACAGGCTATTGAAATGTTCGACCAGTACAGGGCCAGTTATCCCAACAACCCCCGATCGGCTCTCTGCCTGTTCTTTACTGCTTATATATATGAGAACATTTTAAAGAACCTTGACAAGGCCCAGGAATCGTATATACTGTTCATTGAAAAGTATCCCCGGCATGATTTTGCCGATGATGCCCAGATGGCTTTGAATAACCTCGGTAAAACTCCCGATCAGATGGTTAAGGAGTTTGAAATGAAAAAGAAAGCCGACAGCGCCAGGGTGGCTGATTCACTGAAGAAAACAGGGAGGAAGAAAAAATAATCCTTAGTTGCTGAAGGTTTTTACCAGGTATTCCGATAATTCTGCAGGACTCACCTTTTCTACCAGTTTCCCGTCAATACTGTACGAAATTGTTCCCCTTTCTTCTGAGACTACGATTGCTATGGCATCCGATTTCTCGGTGAGGCCAATGGCAGCCCTGTGCCTCAGCCCGTACCATGAGGGGATTGTACTTAGTTTTGAAACCGGCAGAATGCAGCGCGCGGCTTTTATGGTGTCGCCCGATATCACCACAGCCCCGTCGTGAAGCGGGCTGTTCTTGAAAAATATGGTTTCGAGAATGAGTTCCGATACCCTGGAATCGATGATCTGCCCGGTTTCGACGAAAGCCCCGAGCTGGCTTTCCCTTGCAATAACGATCAGTGCGCCTGTCCTGGCCTCAGCCATCTTCTGGCAAGCCATAACGATGCCATCAATCACCTCGAGAAAAGGGTCGCTTACTTTGAACTTCCAGAAAAGGAACCTTCGGTTGCGGCGACGGATGAGACGGGTATTCCCCAGCATCAGCAGGAACTGCCGTATCTCAGGCTGGAAAACAACAACCAATGCGATTACCCCAACGCTTATGAACTGCCCCAATATCTCGCTCAGGAGCTGCATCTGGAATGCCTTGACCACCTTCCAGATGAGGTAAACCGCTATGATGCCTATGAAGATCCTGATACCGGCTGTTCCTTTTACGAGGTTATATATTTCGAACAGTAAAACAGCAAAAAGGATGATATCGACCAGGTCGACTATTCTTAAATTGAACAAACCGCTGATGAACAAAAACTGGGACATTATTCTGTTTGTTTATAATTAAAGTGAACTCTTTTTCAGGGTTTCAAGAAGGCGTACCGCTTCCACCGCCTCTTTTACATCATGGGCCCTCATGATCAGGGCTCCTTTCATCAAGGCGACCGTTTGCAGTACGATGGTCCCGGTAAGGGCATCTTCGGGCCCGCTGCCAAGTGCTTTGTAAATCATTGATTTTCTCGAGAGGCCTGCCAGGACAGGTGTGTTGAGCGACTGAAGGGTCTCCAGGCCCGAAAGCAGGCGGTAGTTGTGCTCAATGGTTTTCCCGAAACCGAATCCGGGGTCGATGATGATATCCTGTATGCCTTTCGCCTTAGCCCCGGCAATCTGTTTTTCGAAAAAGTAAGTGATCTCAGCGAGGATGTCTGAGTAGGTAGGATTGGCCTGCATGTTATGCGGGTCGCCTTTCATATGCATGATGATATACGGCACCCCGAGGGAGGCTATAACATCCAACATCCCACCCTGCTCAAACCTTCCCCCGTAAATGTCGTTGATCATGTCGGCCCCGTTTTCGACTGAGGCCCTTGCAACAAGGGGACGGAAAGTATCGACCGACAGTATGGCTGATGGGAAACTATGGCGGATGGCTTTGAGCGAAGGGAGAATCCTTTCCAGTTCACCGGTCTGGCAAACTTCGGCGGCCCCCGGCCGTGTTGACACAGCCCCGATGTCGATGATTTTAGCTCCCTGCCCCAGCATGATCTCAACCTGCCTGAGCTGGTCGGCAACCGAGAAGTATCGCCCCCCATCGAAAAAGGAATCTGGTGTGATGTTCAATATGCCCATGACTGCCGGTACCGACAGGTCTAAAGGTTTGCCGTTGCAACTGAGCCTGAACATGTTTTTTGCAAAGGTAGTAAAACAGGAGAACGGAGAGGGTAGCGAAATATCGAAATAGCGAAAAGCAATTCATTGTCCGATATTCAATACACTCGTTGTTAGCTTTTTTTCATAATTCACCTTTGCCTTAATTCAATACTTTCGCCATTTTTTCGTACTTTAGGCCTCACAAACCAGCCGTCCTCAGGCAGGCTCTTTCGCAAGAGCGGGAACTGCCGGGGGCAGCGGCAAAATTCATCAGCATACACATGAGCAAAGACCAGGATACAGAAAAGGAATTTGAACATATCATAAGCCTCTGCAGGGATATATACCTGACCAAACAGAAAGATTACGGCACGGCCTGGCGTATCCTTCGCACAAGATCCATCACCGACCAGATCTATATTAAGGCCCAGAGGATACGCAGCATCGACGACAAAGGGTCTCAGAAAGTTGAGGAAGGAGTGAAGCCCGAATATATCGGGATTGTCAATTATTCGGTGATGGCGCTGATACAGCTTGAGCTTGGAGCAAGTGCAAATTCAGAACTGAACCCGGCTGAAGGGGAGAGGCTGTATAATAAGTTCATATATGCGGCCAGGGACCTGATGCTCGATAAAAACCACGATTACGGGGAAGCTTGGAGGAATATGAGAATAAGTTCGCTCACCGATATCATCCTCATGAAATTGCTTCGCATCAAACAGATCGAAGATAACCAGGGCAAGACTTTCATCTCCGAAGGTCTTGATGCAAATTATTTCGATATTATCAACTATGCAATATTCGCCCTCATCAGACTTGAGTATGAAAATTCTTAGAACCGTCTTCCGCATACTTGTCGGACTCGTATTTATCTTCAGCAGTTGCGTCAAGGGAGTTGACCCTATGGGAACTGCTTTCCGCATTGAAGATTATTTCGTCGCTTTCGGCATTCCCTGGGCAGGGCAGTTTGCCACGTTTTTCGCCATCCTTCTCATCGTGCTGGAATTCACCATAGGCGTAAGCATGCTGTTGAACCTCTGGATAAAAAAAACAGCCTGGCTGCTGCTGCTGGTGATGACTTATTTCACCGTTCTTACCTTTATCGATGCGATCTGGAACCTGGTGCCCGATTGCGGCTGCTTTGGCGATGCGGTCAAACTCACCAACATGCAGACTTTTTTAAAAAACCTGCTGCTGATGATTTTTGTGGTCCCCATATTCATGTGGAGGAAAAAGTACCGTTCGGCTTTGCCCTTAAGCCTTGATGTGATAGTACTTTGCGTTGCCGCTTTTGCATTTGCCTGGATGTCGGTTTACAGTTCAAGGCATCTTCCTCTCATCGATTTTATGGCCTGGAGAAAGGGCAACAAGGTGAATAAAACAGAGAGCCTCCCGGTGAAATTTTTTGTGACCTACAGGAATAAGAAGACAGGTGAAAAAAAGGAATACCTCGCATCGAGCTATCCCTGGAATGATTCCCTTTGGATGTCGCAGTGGGTGTTTGACAGCCAGAGGGTGGAGGATCCCAACTCGGGAAAAGTGTCAAGCCTCCAGGTTGAAGATATGAACGGGGATGACGTAACCTCTTTCATCCTGCAGAATCCCGACTACCAGTTTATCCTCGTGGCATACAACCTCAAAGAAACCAATGCGGAGGCTTTCCTGAGCATACTGCCATTCTATAAAAAAGCCCAGGCCGCAGGAAAAGCCTTTATCTGCATTACAACTTCGATGCCGTCGGAGATCCGGAAATTCCGCATGGTTCACGGAACCTCTTTTGAATTTTTCAATGCCGATGACGTGATCCTGAAAACCATGGTCAGGTCAAACCCGGGCCTGGTGCTGCTCAAAAACGGTGTGGTTATCGACAAATGGGCGTTCAGGGATTTTCCTGAGTGGAGCGAGGTCAGGGAGAAATATATCAAATGACAAGGTTTATCTTTCAAAGGCTTGGCTATGGACTACTGGTTCTTTTCGGGGTAGTGCTCGTGATCTTTTTCCTTTTCAACATCCTTCCGGGAGACCCGGCCAGGATGATGCTGGGACAGAGGGCCGACAGCGCTTCAGTGGCCGCAGTAAGAAGGGATCTTGGCACCGACAAGCCTTTGTATGTCCAGTTCGTTTCCTACCTGAACGATCTCAGCCCATTATCGTTACACACTTTGAGACCGGCTTCGGGAAGTTTTACATACGATACGCTTAAATACGGGAAGCCGCTTCTTTCCCTTTCTGCTCACAATATAATGCTCGCAGTCAAATACCCCTGCCTGAGGCAGAGTTACCAGACCCGGAGGAATGTTTCGGAGCTGCTTATCGAAAGTTTCATCAACACATTTATCCTTGCAATCGTTGCCATGGCCTTCGCCCTGGTTGTTGGAATCAGCATAGGCATTGTTTGCGCCCTTTACAAGAACTCCTTCATCGACAGGATTTCCCTGGTGTTTTCAGTTCTGGGCATGTCGCTCCCATCCTTTTTTGCCGCTATCCTCAATGCATGGATATTTGCCTTCGTTTTGTCCCATTTCACTCACCTCAATATGACGGGCAGCCTGTATTCCGTTGACGACCTTGGAAGGGGGGAGTATCTTGACCTGAAAAACCTCATACTGCCCGCATTTACCCTTGGGATCAGGCCGCTTGCCATTATTGTAGAACTAACCCGAAACTCCCTGCTCGAGGTGTTGTCGCAGGATTATATCCGCACTGCCAGGGCAAAAGGCCTGAGTCCCCGCAGGATCATCCTGAAACATGCCCTTAAAAATGCAATGAACCCCGTAGTCACAGCTGCAACCGGCTGGCTCGCCTCCCTGCTGGCCGGAGCAGTTTTCGTGGAATATATTTTTGACTGGAAGGGAATAGGTCTGGTGATCGTGAATGCACTTGATAAATATGATTTTCCCGTGATCATGGGTGCTGTGCTGTTTATTTCGGTAATACTAATCATTATTAATATGCTTGCAGATGTCCTTTACGGGGTAATCGACCCGAGAGTGAGGATAAGGACCTGATCCCGGGAGCTGGCTCCGCGATGGGCATTATTCAATGTTAGATCCCGGGACCTGGCTTCAAACCATGAAATGAAAATTTACAAAAAACAAATAACAGAAGAAATGAGAAAGAAAATTGTTGCCGGGAACTGGAAGATGAACAAGACATTCCTGGAAGCTGAGGAGTTGGTTGCCCATGTGGCCGAAGACCTCGAAACCCGCAAACTGGAAAATAAAATAGTGGTGCTTTGTCCTCCGTTCCCATACCTGGAACTGGCCACCGACATTGCCAAGGATTCCAAATTCTCGGTTGGAGCCCAGAATGTATATCCCGAGGACAGCGGGGCTTTTACAGGTGAAGTGAGCCCTCCCATACTGTCGTCGATGGAAGTTGAATACTGCATCATAGGCCATTCGGAACGCCGCAAATATTTTGAAGAAAGCCATGAATTCCTTGCCCGCAAACTGGATTCATTGCTTAAACATAATATTATCCCGATCTTCTGCTGCGGAGAACTGCTCCCCGAGCGTAAAGCCGGGAAACATTTCAAGGTGGTTGAAAAGCAGCTCAACGAATCGCTTTTCCACCTTAAAAAGGATTCCATGGCGATGGTTGTAATTGCCTATGAACCCGTTTGGGCCATTGGTACGGGCGTTAATGCCACGGCTGAACAGGCACAGGAGATGCACGCTTTCATCAGGGGCCTGGTCGAAAAAAAATATACAAAAAAACTTGCCGGGGATATCTCCATTCTATACGGTGGCAGCTGTAATGCGAAAAATGCAAAAGAACTGTTCAGCAACCCGGATGTCGACGGCGGGCTTATCGGAGGCGCTTCCCTCAAAGCAGAGGATTTTATTGCAATCGTTGATTCGCTCTGATGGAATATGTAGAAGTTAAATTCATCGGGATCTCAGGGGAAAATGCCGGGATTATGACCGCCCTGATGTGCGAACTGGGCTTCGAAAGTTTTACCGAAGAGAGCGGGGGAATGTTTTCGGCATACATCCCGCTGGATTCCTTCGATATCATGAAAGTCGCCAACTTCCTTGAAGAGAATGCAGCGAAATACAGTTTCGGGTATAAGGTGGAAAAGATTGCCCAACAGAACTGGAATGCTGCTTGGGAATCAGCATATCATCCTGTAAGGATTGGTAAATGTTTCATTCGGGCGCCTTTTCATGAACCGGATCCTTCAGCCGCGATGGACCTGGTGATAGAACCCAAAATGTCGTTCGGAACTGCCCACCATGAAACCACCAGGCTGATGATACAGGCATTGCTGGAGTGCGATCTTAACGGGCTGAGTGTTCTTGATATGGGAACGGGAACCGGTGTGCTGGGAATCGTTGCGGCAAAACTGGGAGCCGGGCCGGTCGTGGAAATTGATAATGATGAATGGTCGTTTCTCAATGCAAAGGAAAATACAATCCGAAATAATGAGCCCGGTATTGTCGTTATCCATGGTGACTCAGCTGACATCCCTGCAGGCAGGTACGGCTTCATTTTAGCTAATATCAACCGCAATGTCCTGCTTCGCAACATCCCCCTGTACCATACTTACCTTGATGATGGGGGATTCCTTCTCATCAGCGGGTTTTATGAAGATGATCTGGGGGTGATAAACGAAATTACGGAATCCCTGGGAATGAAACAAATACAGGCAGATACCCTGGACCATTGGGCCGCAGTAAGATTTAAAAAATGTTAAGATCGGGACCTTCGTTTATTTTACTTGTATTATTTGCCCTTCTGTTGCCTGTACTTGAAGCTCAGTCGCAGAACCAGAGGACAAGCAGCTTTTCGGGTGATTCCACCAGGTTTATCAGTGAACTTAACGGGCTGCTGTTCGGGCTTTCCGACAACGACAAGAAACTGGTTCAGCCCATCATGACCAGTTTTGTGCAGAAATGGAACAAGGAAGCTTTCGACCCCGGCACTAAAAATTTCATCTATTCCCTCTGCAACGAGATGCTGAAAAAGAAGATCCGCGTCTTCCCCGATTTTTTTAACTTCATACAGGCCCTGAATGTTTTCGTTGATTCGCATCAGCCCGGGTCGGGGTTCTTACCCTGGTCGGTCATACTAAGGAAGCTGATCTCGGAAAAGAGTTCCAGGAATTTTTCAAGTTTTCTGGAGATCACAACCAATCTCTTTGATGAAGGGCTGATCTATAAATCCCAATCGACCCGCTGGAAGGTAAACCCTGCAACTTTCACGATGAGGCTTGACTCGGTTCCCGTGATCGAATTTTCAAAAGCCAACCTGGTGTCATATGTAAATAAGGACTCGATGATGATCTATGGCACAGCCGGCGTATACTTCCCGCTCTCGCTGCGCTGGTCGGGTCATGAAGGCAGGGTCGACTGGCAAAGGGTAGGCCTGGTTCCCTCTCTGGTGTTTGCCGATCTCAACAATTACCAGATCCAGGTAAGGTTCTCTAAAGTTATCGCCGATTCGGTTCAGCTTTATAACAAAAAATATTTTTCCTCACCCATCAGTGGCCGGCTGATCGATAAGGTGCTGGTCGATGTGGATGAAGACAAAGCTTCATACCCGCGCTTTTACTCTTATGATAAGGATATTGGCATTAAGAACCTTTTCAAGAACATGGATTACACGGGTGGCTTCGCAATGGAAGGAGCCAGGGTGCTCGGGTCGGGGGTGCATAACAGTGATGCGAGGATAGCGATAAAAAAAGGAGATGAGGAATTTATGCTCATAAAGGCGCCTGCCTTTGTGATCCGCCCAAAAAAGATCACGGCCGACTCAGCTTCCATTGCTATTTATCATGAGGGGGATTCAATTTATCATCCCGGGCTGGAAATGAAATATTTCGACACCGCAAGGGAACTCTCATTTACAAAAGATGTGAGGGTGAATTCAATCACTCCCTGGTTTGATTCCTGGCATAAAATTGAGATCTATTGCGAGCAGGTCTCATGGAAAATGGATACTGCGAGGCTGAACTTTAAAATGATGCCCGGCCCTAACAAACAAAGCAATGCCATCTTCGAATCGACGAATTATTATTCAAGGGACCGTTACGACCGCCTGCAGGGGATAGACGAGATCAACATCCTTAACATCATCAAGGAGTTTACCGATAAAAAGAAATCCAGGGAAATAAACCTGAATGAGCTTACCCGTTTTATGAAAAAGCCTAAGGAACAGGTGGAGGTTCAGCTGCTGAACCTCGCAAATCGAGGGTTCCTGGTGTATGACTATGAGGATAAAACTGCCAAGGTTAAGGAGAAACTGTTCAATTATGTCAAAGCAAGGAATGGTAAAACCGATTATGACGAGATCTTCTTTAATTCCAATGTGACCAATGCCAGCAACGCCATTCTTGACCTCAATAATTTTGATCTTAAGATAAAAGGAGTAAAAAACGTGAATATCAGTGACTCCCAGCATGTGGCCATATATCCTAAAGGTGAGGAACTGCTCGTGAAAAAAGACATGGATGTACTTTTCCATGGCAAGATCGAAGCCGGGCTCTTTGATTTTTACGGAAAAAATTGCGCATTTGAATACAATAAATTCAAGATAAACCTTCCCAACCTTGATTCCATGGTATTTTATGTTCTTAGCAAGACCTGGGACCCGAAGAAAGGCAGGTTCCCCCTTGTAAAGGTTAAAACTTCCATACGAAATCTCAGCGGTGATCTTGAAATAGACGAGCCCGATAATAAGGCCGGGCTTAAAGTTCTAAGGCAGTACCCTATCTTCCATAATAAGAACGAAGCCCAGGTATTCTATGATAAAAAGTTCATACAGAAAGGAGTTTACACAAAGGATAAATTTTTCTTTGATGTGGATCCTTTTACCATCCAGAGCCTTGATGTAGTCCATACCGACAGCCTTGATTTTGGAGGGGCCCTGACATCCGCAGGTATTTTTCCGAAGATTGTTCAACCTCTGAAGGTTAGACCCGATTATTCACTGGGTTTTGAAAAGTACACCGAAGCCGGCGGCCTGCCGGTATACGGAGGCAAGGGTACATTTGTTTCAAAAGTTGATTTAAGTGAACAGGGGCTTCGGGGCGATGGCACCCTGCTTTTTCTGAATTCCACTTCGCATTCGGGCTCCTTCCTTTTTCTTCCTGATTCCCTGCGGTCGATTACAAAGAATTTCACGATGACCGAGCAGGTTGCCGATGTTGAATACCCGGCAGTAATGGCCGATTCGGTAAACCAGTTCTGGATGCCTTATAAGGATTCCATGGTTATAAAAACCATAGTGAAGGAAATGCATATGTACAACAACCAGTCGACTTTTGGTGGTATGCTTGCCCTCACACCCAGGTTGCTCTCGGGCAATGGAACGGTAAAGATCAAAGATGCTGAAATGGATTCCAAAGGCTTCAAGTTCAAACGGAGAACCTTTGATGCCCTCATTGCGAATTTCCGCATTAAATCATATGACCTGAACGACCTGACCATCTCAACAAAGAATTACCAGACCCACTTTGATTTTGACAAGAGAAGGGGGGAGTTCCGCTCCAATATAGGCATCTCAAAAGTCGAGTTCCCTCTCAACAAATATGTTTGTTCGATGGACCGTTTTGACTGGATGATCGACAATGAAGAGATAACCCTGGCTAACGAGCAGAGCAGGAAGCTGATATCGGATTCCCTGAGCCTTTCCCAACTTATCGATGTTGGGTATACAGGTTCGGAATTCATCTCGGTACATCCCCTGCAGGACTCACTGAAATTCTTTGCTGCCAAAGCCAGGTATAACCTCCGCACTAACGTTATCAGTGCCGAGGATGTCAGGATTATCAAAGTGGCGGATGCTGCGGTTTTCCCTGATTCAGGCAATGTGAAGATATTCAGGGATGCCAACATGCAAACGCTGAAGCATGCCATCATTATTGCAAACACGAAATCAAAATTCCACCAGTTTTACCAGTCGGAGGTTTCCATTGCGTCAAGGAAAAGGTATACCGGCAATGGCTTGCTCGATTATGTTGACAGGGACGGAAAGCGCGAAAAAATAGAATTTTCCTCCATACGGGTGGATTCAAGCTTACAGACAGTGGCTACTGGAATGGTCACCGACTCGGCTTATTTTAATCTCAGTCCTGAGTTTCAGTTCAGGGGGGATGTCACTGTAAATGCCGCACGTAAAGAACTGAATTTCGACGGAGGCTTCCGTACCTTGTCGGAATGCCTGCGTAAAGTAAAACCTGAATGGATAAAATTCAATGCCAATATCAATCCTTATAAAATCATGATCCCTGTCGCTCCCGAGCTTTCCAATATGCTTGGCGAGAAAATGGCGCTGACCCTGGCTTTTTCAAATTCAGAGGCTTCTGTTTACCCGGCCTTTTTTGTACGAAAGAACAGTTTCAGCGATTCTTCCATGGCGCTTGCCTCGGGTATGATGACTTACAACGTGACAGCCACGGAATTTAGGATAGCCGATACCGCCAAGTTAAGGGATCTTTCAATTCCCGGCAACTTCATTTCCTTCAACCAGACCCTTTGCAGAATGAGAGGTGATGGCAGGCTCACCCTGGGCCTGAATGGAGGACCGCTTGCGATGGAGGCCTACGGGACTATGGACCATTTCCTCATCAACGATTCAACCACTGCACATATCGCATTGGCCATGGATTTTCCTTTTTCGGAAGACGCTATGCAAAAGATAAGTTCGGACCTCACCAGCACTAACCTCACAGGGCTTACGATTGACAGGACGCCATTCAATGAGGCATTGCAGCTCATACTTGACCCAAAGGAAATGGAACGTTTCAAGAATGAACTTTCCCTTACCGGGCGGCTTCGAAAATTCCCTGAACAGCTTGAGAGGACGATATTCTTCGGAGATATAACGATGCACTGGGACACTACATCCAAGTCATGGCTTTCGACAGGGCCGATAGGAATTTCAACACTCGGGAAGAACCAGGTATACCGTTATGTGGGTGGAAAGATGGAGTTCACGAAGAAAAGGAATGGCGATGAGTTCACTTTTTACCTCCAGCTCACGGGGCAGGACTGGTATTTTTTCAATTACAGGAACAACATCCTTCAGGTTATCTCGTCTGACCTTTCATTCAATGATTTGATCATTAGTGCGCGCAAATCAAAGGCGGAACAGAAAAAAGCCGACAAACAAGCCAAGGGCTTCAGCTACACCATCTCAACGGAACGGAAAAAAAGAGATTTTCTAAAGAAATTCGAGAAAACAGATGAATAAAAAATTGCCGTCATGATGTTAATATTTGTACAGGTAATTATTGCCTATCTCCTCGGCTCCATTCCTTCGGCAGTGTGGATAGGGAAAGTTGTATACGGGATTGATGTAAGACAGCACGGCAGCGGTAATGCCGGGGCCACCAATGTGATACGCGTGCTTGGCTATAAGGCAGGAATCCCTGTTCTGCTGTTTGATGTTTTTAAAGGATGGCTGGCTGTTTTCATTACCGGTTTTTTTCCAGGCCAGGGCATGAGTCCCGACCAGCTAATATATATAAAGATAGGGGCGGCGGTGGCTGCCGCACTCGGGCATGTTTTCCCGGTATTTGCCGGATTTCGAGGCGGTAAGGGCGTAGGGACGATGGCAGGTGTGGGCATTGCGCTTTTCCCCATGCCACTGCTGATCGTCCTTGGTGTGTTCATTGCCGTACTGGCAGTGAGCCGTTATGTTTCCTTATCGTCCTGCATTGCCGCTTCGGCATTCCCGTTCATTGTGGTTTTCATTGGAGGGGAACGTCACCCGGACCTGGTAGTGCTTTCGGTATTTGTAGCGGTCTTCGTTCTTTTTACACACAGGACAAACATCATGCGCCTGCTGAAAGGAGAGGAGAAGAAATTCAATTTCAAAGGTGGTGGTAAAAAATAAAATTTTGAACAAAGCCACCTTGCAGTAAAAAATTAAAAACTGTATATTTACACCCATATTCAACCAAAAATAAAATAGTATGAAATTCATCATTTCCAGTTCCTTGCTGTTAAAAAACCTGCAGGCAGTCATTGGCGTGATCAACAGCAATAATACCTTGCCTATTCTTGATGATTTTTTGTTTGACCTTAAAGAAGATAATCTTACCGTCACAACCTCAGATCTTGAAACTACCATGAGTGTGACGGTAAAACCTGATAAATCGGAAGCAGATGGTTCAGTTGCCATTCCCGCCAAGATACTGGTCGACACTCTTAAAACCCTTCCCGATATCCCGGTTTCCTTTTCCATAGACCTGGGCACTTTACTGGTTGAGATATCGGCAGGCGAGGGTAAGTATAAACTTAGCGGGCACAGGAGCGACGAATACCCGCGTACCCCGCCCCTTGAAGAACCCACATCCATAAACATCCCTTCGGGAGTGCTTTCCAAGGCTATTACGAAAACTATCTTCGCCACAGGCAATGATGAACTAAGGCTTGTTCTTTCGGGCGTTTTTTGTCAGCTTTCTATCGATGACATCACCTTTGTGGCCACCGATGCCCATAAGCTGGTAAGATACACAAGGCTTGATACAAAGGCCGAAGCTTCGGCTGCATTCATACTGCCCAAAAAACCGCTAAACCTGCTTAAAAATATTCTTGCAGCCCAGGATACGGAAGTAGCTGTAGAATATAACCGCACCAATGCATTTTTCTCCTTTGCGAACATCAGTCTTATTTGCAGGCTCATCGACGGTAAATATCCCAATTACGAAGCAGTCATCCCCAAGGAAAACCCCAACCATATGGTGATCGACAGGATGTCACTGCTTAACTCCATCAAACGTGTATCCATCTTCGCAAACCAGTCGACCCACCAGGTCAGGTTTAAAATCACGGGCAAAGAACTTCTTCTTACTGCCGAGGATGTTGATTTCTCGAATGAAGGCAAGGAAAGGCTTACCTGTTCCTACGATGGGGAAGATCTTGAGATCGGCTTCAATTCAAAGTTTTTAATGGAAATGCTTTCGAATATTGATGCCGACGAGGTCAGGATGGAGATGAGCGGCCCGAACCGTGCCGGCCTTCTGCTCCCGGCCAATGCCGAGAACAAGGATGAAGATATCCTGATGCTGGTTATGCCGGTGATGCTGAATAAATAACAAGGTATTTTACTGGATAAAAAAAGCCGTCTGGTCAGGACGGCTTTTTTATGCATTCAAAACAAAAAGGATTATCCCCTCTTTACGTTGATTGCCTTTTTTCCTCTTTTATCTTCTGTTACATCAAAAGAAACTACATCATCCTGTTTGATTTTGTCGATCAGACCGCTGACGTGTACGAAAATTTCCTGCTGGTTGGAGTCATCAACGATGAACCCGAAACCTTTTCTTTCATTGAAGAATTTAACTTTACCTGTAGACATAAAAACAAATTTTAATTAATTAATCGCCAAAGGTACACAAATATTTATTTATTTTTACAAAAAACATTTTCATGAAAGAGATATCAGTTAACCTTGAAAACCTGGACGAAGTTTTTCCTGACGATTTTACCCAGGAGCAGATAGCAAAAGGCAAGACCTTATTTTTAAAGAAACTCGCCCAGGAAGCTCATTGTTTTTATACCGGGAAGATACAGACAGTGCCCAAAGCACCGGTTCCAGGGTTTAACTGGTTTAATGTATGGTACACCCCCGGTGTTTCCAAAATCTCGACAAATATCAGGGATCGTAACGATTGTTCCTTTGAACTTACCAACCGCGGGAACCTGGTCGCAGTAGTCAGCGATTCAACCAGGGTCCTGGGCGACGGTGACTGCACCCCCTCGGGAGGATTGGGTGTAATGGAAGGAAAAGCCTTCCTTATGAAATACCTTGGCGGTGTTGACGGGGTTGCATTATGCATCGACAGCAAGGATGAAAACGGTAAAAATGATCCTGAAAAGATCATTCAGTTTGTAAAGATGGTCCAGCATAGTTTCGGCGCCATCAACCTTGAGGATATATCCCAGCCCAACTGTTTCAGGGTGCTGGATGTATTGAGGGAGGAATGCGAAATCCCGGTATGGCATGACGATGCCCAAGGCACTGCTTGCGTTACTCTGGCGGGTGTTATCAATTCACTGAAACTGTCGGGAAAGAAAATAGGAGATGTAAGGATTGTTTTGCACGGTGCAGGCGCTTCGAATACCACTATTGCCCGCCTGCTGATAACCGACGGGGCTGACCCGGCAAAGATGATCATGTTCGATACCAAAGGTTCTCTGCATACCGGGCGCAAGGATATCGAAGATGACAAACGTTACTACCGCAAATGGGAGCTTTGCTTATCGACCAATCCAGGCAAGGTGGCCACGATGGCAAAAGCAATGAAAGACGCGGATATCCTGATCTCGCTTTCAACCCCCGGGCCCGATGTTATCAAGAGGCCATGGATCCGCAGCATGGCGCCCAAATCCATAGTTTTTTGCTGCGCAAACCCTGTTCCCGAGATTTATCCTTATGCAGCCAAGGAGGAAGGCGCATTTATTGTGGCAACAGGCCGGGGCGATTTCCCTAACCAGGTGAACAATTCTACCGGTTTCCCGGGAATCCTCAAAGGTGCCCTTATGGTAAGGGCCCGCAAGATCACCGATACCATGGCTATAAGGGCCGCCCATTCCCTGGCCGATTATGCTGAACGCAGGGGGATCCATCCCGAGGACATTGTTCCCAATATGGAAGAAGCCGGGGTTTTCCCTCACGAAGCCGCCGATGTAGCCATGCAGGCTATAGCCGACGGGGTTGCGAGGATTACCATGACCTGGGATGAGGCTTATGAGAGAGCCAAAAAAGATATTGAACACTCACGCGGCATGACCCGTTCGCTTACCGATAACGGGTATATCGAACAACCTCCCATCGATATGGTCAAAGATGCCCTAAAGTGGGCTGTGGAGCAGGTGAAATGACGGATTGATTGATTGACGGATTGATTGATTGACGGATTGATTGATTGACTGATTGGTTGTTTGATTGAAAATATTATAATAACAAACCTTTTTAATCAGTAAATCAATCAATCAGTCAATCAGTCAATTTTTTCTCAACACCAGCAGTTTCACCCCGTGGGGAAGCACGTTCATTTCAAAATGTGTCTGAACAAATCCAAGATCTTTCTGGGTCCATGCATCCCTCATCATCCATTTGCCCTTAATCCCAAGATAATCAAGCTTAACATTTACCGGTAAGGGCTGTTCGGTGAGGTTGAATAGCCCGATGGCTTTTGAACCATCGGCAAGCTCCCTTACCCAGATCTGGCATTCGCCCGACTTCCATGCCTGCCTTGCCTGTTTTCCAAGGGGATCCTGGTTGATGGCAAGCACTTCATCGTTGGTCAAAAGGTTCAGAGTGAACGCATCCAGCTGGGTGAGGTCACAACCGATCAGCAGGGGAGCTGCAAGAAGGGACCATAAACTGATATGTGTATACTGTTCATTGGGAGTAAGTTTGGTATAATGCAGATGAGGACCCCAGCCAACCCAGCCAACCACTAGCATATCCGGGTCGTTCCACCTTCCGGGAGCAGAGTAGGGCGAGCAGGCGTCCTGAACAAACCCTATGCCTGAAAGGCTTTCCCAGCTATCGTCAATATCGCCCGTGGTTCTCCAGGAATTGGCATCAACCTCATTCCCCCATTTCCATACTTCCCCCATCCCATACTGGCAAAGGCTGTAGTGAATGTCGCGGTTAACTTTACGGAGATATTTCCTCATTTCCCTGTATGGGAATTTCAACTCCCGATCGTTAGGGTTCGGGGCTATGCCTCCATATGAACACCAGTCGTATTTAAGATAATCAATTCCCCAGTCGGCATAGTTCCTGGCATCCTTTTCCTCAAAAGTATAGCTGCCTTCAAAACCCCCGCAGGTTTTGGGGCCGGGCGATGAATAGATGCCTACTTTAAGTCCGAGCGAATGAATATAACTGCACATTGCCTTCATATCGGGGAACTTGGAATTTGTAAGGATATTCCCGTTTTTGTCGTGAGTATCCTCCCATCCGTCATCTATGTTGATATAGGTCCACCCGTGACTGATCAGGCCGCTGGATACAAAAGCTTCACCGGCCTGCCTTACTTTTTTATCACTCACACTAAGTCCCCATACATTCCAGCTGTTCCAGCCCATGGGAGGGGTGAGGGAGATCAGCTCGCCGCATTTTATCGTAAGATCCTTTTCGGCAGTGCCAAAACTGTTGGTCACTTTTAATTTTACCTTGTATTCCCCTTTTTTGGATATTGCACCTGTGATCAGCCCATTATCAGCATGAATACGCAGGCCCTCGGGAAGCCCCTCGGCGCTGTAAGCAAGCGGAGGCTCCCCGGTCGCTGCAACCAGGTACTGGAAGGGAGACCACGGCCTTACGCCGAATACCGATGCCCCGTTGATCCTAGGGGCCTTGCCCGGTTTGGGAGTCAGGATATATGGCATCTCGAGTTGGGCGTTAACTTCCTTGCCTGAGGAATTTTCTTTGAAAGTAAAATATATGGTTGCCGGCACCGAAAGGTCCTTTATTACATTGACTGTAAAAACCATATGGAGATTCGGGCTCATGTCCAGTATCGTTTCCTGTTTAAACAAAGCATTCCCGTTGTCGCAACGGTTGGCCTTTACCGTGAGCAAACCCCTGAAATCTTCATTCTGCGAAATATTGTATATCGCAAACTGTTTACTGACCAGGGTATCACCCGAAAATTTGAAATTACTCTGGCTGAAATCGAACATGACATGATCGGGAAGGTCGATCATGCTGATCTCGAAGGGTTTTGAGAACATACCCCCGGCTCCGCCTGAGTCGTATGCCCTTACCGAAATAACATTCTCCTTGTCCCAGTGAATGCGGGGATCATTGGCGGCAAGAACATACCTCCTGCTTACATCCCATCGGCTTGGTCCGTTGAAAAAATCGGGCCTTGGTTCCGTGTTAACCGGCAACACTTTTGCGTTCTCGCCTATTAATTCCCCGTTGAGGAATACCTGGTCGTAATCGTCGATCTTGCCAAGTTTTATCTGAAGGCTGTCTTTGATGTATGCATCGTCGATGAGCGAGTGAGGTATTACGATCCTGAGCCTGTACCAGGCAAAACCATCCAGGTTTTTGTACCCCTGGTTTTCCCAGTTATCGGTAGGTTTGATCAAATCCCATTTGGAATCATCAAATGAGGCCCCTGACCATGCAATATCATCTCCGGTATGGAACTTCCATTGAACCGAAAGGTCAAGCTTGTTTTCGGAAGGTGTTCTGTGGCATGCCATCAGGGCTGCCAGGGCTATTGCAAAAAGCCCAATTGTTAACTTCTTCATGAACCGGGGTTTTTGATAGGTGAGACCATAATTCATTCAAAAATAGGAATTTTCTAAGACAAAGATCAAAACGATTCATGTATTTATTAATTTTGCAAACCTGTACTCGTTAATAAATTCTTTATACCTGCGGATGACTACCTGGTTAAGACATGCTGTTTCCCTGCTGCTCCTGCTGCCTTTCCTGGCAGGAACCCTGGGTATTTCGGCCAGGGAACACCGTTGCACCTCCACCAATAAAGTCAGCCTTAAGCTTTTCCCTGAGATCAGCGGAGGGCTTGCAGGATGTTGTTGCTCAGGTTCAGTCGCAGACCCCTCAGCAGGGGGTCGGGCAGGCTCCGGAGACCTGGATACCCCCGACTGCTGTAAAACGATCCGCTTGTATTTCAGGGCTGATTTTCAGACCACCCTTTCACGTACTGCTAAACTGCCATACATATCGTTTAATTCGGCTGACCTGAATTTGCTTCCCGGTATAAAAATCAGTAAAACCACAGGATTCATAAGTCTTTCCTTTTATTCTGATACGGGACCTCCGCTTACAGGCCGCCAACGCGTAATCAGTTTTCACCAGTCAAAAATTCCCTGCCCTCCTGTTTTTATAAGCTAAACAGGCGAGGGTTTTTTCAGTTCATCCTTCATTTTTCATAGCGGTATCCTTCAAGCCGGGCCTTGCCGCCCGTGAACGCCTCATTATCCCTTTCCTTTATCCGCAGTCTTTTAATAATATTTGAGGATTAAGAAATGAATATGCCAAAGGCTATAAAAATATTGATTTTTTTACTTTTTGCTGCTGTCTGCACTAAGACGGTCCACTCCCAGAATTTCTCAGGTTACGTCTATGAAAAAACCACAGGAGGGAAACAGGGGGCTCTCACCGGAGTCAATGTTTACTGGGCAGGGACCACCCAGGGCACCGTGACCGATGAAAAGGGCAGGTTTCGCCTTACGAAACCGTTAAACGGGAGCTCCCTGCTTGTCGTAAGCCTGCTTGGATACCGCAGGGATACGATTGCAGTTCCTGTAAACAAGTCAAAACTTGAAATTGAGATGCAGGCGGGCGACCGGCAACTGTCAGAAATCGAAGTTAAAGGCAGGCTGGATAATTCCTATGTTTCCAAGATGAAAACCCAGGCTACCACGGTCATCAATATTGGTGAACTGCAAAGGGCTGCCTGCTGCAACCTGGCCGAAAGTTTCGAAACGAATGCTTCGGTGGATGTGTCGTACAGCGATGCGGTTTCAGGTGCCAGGCAGATACAGCTGCTGGGCCTCAGCGGGATCTACAGCCAGATCATGACCGAGAACGTGCCTCTGATCCGGGGACTTGCAACATCCTACGGTTTGAATTATGTACCCGGCCCGTGGATGGAATCCATACAGGTTGCCAAGGGCACTTCATCCGTTGTGCAGGGATATGAATCCGTCACAGGCCAGATCAATGTTGAATATAAAAAACCCGAGAACAGCGAAAAATTCTTTTTGAATCTTTACGGCAACAGCAACCTCAGGTTTGAAGCCAATGCCATGGGTGCGGTCAAACTTACCGATAAACTGAGCACCTCGGTGCTGGTTCATGCCGATGATTTCAGGCTGCCCTTCGACAGGAACGGCGATGGCTTTATGGATATGCCGAAACTCACCAATATCAGCGTTTTTAACCGATGGGATTTTATCAACCCGGGAAAATGGGTGTCGAGGCTGGGCGTTAAATATCTTTATGAAGACCGTAACGGGGGGCAGATGGCATTTAATAAAAGTACCTGGAATACAGATACGGCCGGCATTACCAATGATTCCAAGAAATACGGTATCGGGATCAGGACAAACCGCCTGGAAGCTTTCTGGAAGAACGGGCTTATGTTCCAGGGATCAGCCCGATCAAGCCTGGGGCTTATCCTTTCGTTCATCAACCACGAACAGGATGCTTTTTATGGCATCAACCTGTACCATGGCCACGAACAGAATTTTAATTCCAACCTCATCTATACTGCCCAGTTTGACGGTGAAAAGCACAAGATCTCGGCAGGGGGGAGTTTTTTTATCGACACCTACTCTGAGAATTTCATACAGACCAGGCTCGCATACCGTTACCAGTATCTTTCCGATACGGTAACTCCAACCTATGCCGATAAGTTCACCCTTGTCAATGATTCTGTAAATACGTACCTGATGGACCGCAGGGAATGGGCGGCAGGTGGGTTTATGGAGTATACTTTTAACCTGAAGGACAGGTTCACCCTCATTGCAGGTGTTCGGGGAGATTACAATAACCGCTGGGGTTTCCTTTTCACCCCCAGGTTGCATCTCAGGCTGACCTTGGCCAAAGGTCTTGCCCTTCGCGGCTCGGTGGGGAAAGGCTACCGCTCTCCAAACCTGCTTGCCGAAAATTCTCCAATGCTGATCAGCCAGAGGGTTCTTTATTTTGCCCCGGGTCTCAGCAATGAGGAAGCCTGGAATTTCGGGCTTAGCCTGAGCTGGGACTTTACCCTCTTCAGCCGTAAAGCCGAACTCACCGTCGACGGTTACAGCACTCAGTTTGTGAAGCAGGTAGTGGTTGACCAGGACAGCATGCCTGCGGCAATCTGTTTTTACAACCTTCAGGGAAAGTCATATGCCAACGTAGCCCAGGCCCAGTTCAGTTTTATGCCTGTAAAGCAGTTTACTGTATTGGCGGCCTTCCGTTATAATGATGTAAAAGTGACCGAGGGAAACCAGTTAAGGCAAAAAGCCCTGTCGAACAAGTATAAGGCCCTGCTTACCCTTTCGTATGCAAGCCGGTTCGAGAAATGGAAGTTCGATCTTACCGGGCAGGTCAACGGCCCGAGCCGCATCCCTGATACAAAGAAGATGCCGGCCGTACTTCAGCTCCCGTCGGAATCACCGGCCTGGTTCAATTTACTTGCCCAGGTTACAAGGAAATTCAGGAACTTTGAAATTTACCTTGGAGGAGAAAACCTGCTCAATGTAAGGCAAACGAATCCAATTGTTGAAAATTTAAAGCCTTACCATACGCATTTTGATGCTTCGATGGCCTGGGGACCGGTGGTCGGGATCACGGGGTATGCAGGCATAAGGCTGGCGATTAAATGAGGTGCGGGATGAGGCGCTTCGCGCCGATGAGGGATAAGGGCGCTTCGCGCCGATGAGGGATAAGGGCGCTTCGCGCCGATGAGGGATGCAGGATATTTATAAATTCAAAATCGATTATATATAAATTAAATAATTACTTAATCATTTAAACCAGGTAAACAATGAAAACAAGAATCGTAATTGTCAGCAGCATGCTGCTGTTTGTACTTATGCTTTTTTCGGCCCCGGCTTTCAGCCAGGATAAAAAAGAAGCAACAATAAAAATCAAAACCTCAGCTGTTTGCGAACAGTGCAAAGACCGCATTGAAAAGAGCCTGGCTTTTGAAAAAGGAGTAAAGAAGGCTATGCTGGATGTGGATACCAAGATTGTGACCATAACCTACAACCCCTCCAAAACAACTCCTGATGACCTTCGCAAGACCATTTCAAAGCTCGGGTACGATGCCGATAATGTAGCAAAGGATAAGGCTGCCTATGCCAAACTCCCTTCCTGCTGCAAAAAGGACACGGGCAAATAAAGAAAACGGGCCGCAAATTGAAATTTGCGGCCCGTTTTTCATTCCGGTAGTCTAAAGGTTATTTTTTCCTGGCAAGCTTTTTAACAGGCTTTGCCAGGGTTTTCGTTACCTTCTTTGCCTTTGCAACCGGCTTTGCAGCAGGTTTTACCGAGGCTTTAACAGCAGGTTTTGCGGCTTCCCTGGCCTTCATGTCCTTGATATAGGCATGTGCTGCGGCAAGACGCGCGATAGGAACCCTGAATGGTGAGCAGCTTACATAGCTGAACCCAAGCTGGTAGCAGAATTCAACCGATGAAGGTTCTCCTCCATGTTCTCCGCAAATCCCGATCTTCAGGTCCTTGCGTGCACTGCGCCCCTTGTCAACCGCGATCTTCATCAGCTGGCCTACACCTTCGCGGTCAAGCACGTTGAACGGGTCAACAGCAAGGATCTTCTTGTCGAGGTATTCGGGAAGGAAACTCCCTATATCGTCCCGGCTGAAACCAAAACTCATCTGGGTGAGGTCGTTTGTTCCGAATGAGAAGAACTGTGCAATGTTTGCAATTTTATCGGCAGTGAGGGCAGCCCTGGGGATCTCGATCATAGTCCCAATCATATGAGGGATTTCCTTCATCTTAAACTTGGCGCATACTTCCTTGTAAACCGTGGCGACGATATCGTACTGGTCTTTAAGCTCGGTATCCACGCAGGTTACGGGGATCATGATTTCGGGGAAGGGTTTTTTCTTCTCTTTCATCAGCTCGGCAGTGGCTTCGAAAACGGCCCTTACCTGCATCTCGGTGATCTCGGGGTAAGTGATGCCGAGACGGACGCCGCGGTGTCCCATCATGGGGTTGGTTTCATGCAGTGCATCGGCACGCTTGTCAAATTCCTGCATCGAAATCTTCAGGCTGTCGGCGATCTGTTTCCTGCCCTCAGGATTCTGGGGGATGAACTCGTGAAGGGGAGGATCCAGGGTACGGATGGTAACAGGATATCCGTCCATGGCGGCCATGGTCTTCTTGATATCATCCTTCACATATGGGAAAAGTTCGTTCAAAGCTTTACGCCTTTCTTCCACGCTCTTGGAGGCAATCATTTTGCGGAGGATGAAAAGGGGCTTCTCTGCATTTTTTCCGTAGAACATATGCTCGGTGCGGAACAGGCCGATGCCTTCGGCTCCGAAAGCGCGTGCCTTGGCAGCATCTTCCGGCGTATCGGCATTGGTACGCACTTTCATGGTACGGGTTGCATCGCAGAGTTTCATGAATTTCTGGAAATCGGGGTTCTCTTCAGCAGCCTTGATCATACTGATAGCGCCATTGTAGATATATCCCTTTGATCCGTTCAGTGAAATATAATCACCTTCTTTCAGGGTGATATTGTCGATCTTCATGGTCTTTTTTGAAGCCTCGATCTTCAGGGTGCCGGCACCAACGATGCAGCATTTTCCCCAGCCGCGGGCAACGAGTGCTGCGTGCGAAGTCATACCGCCACGGGCCGTAAGAATAGCCTCGGCAGAACGCATCCCTTCGATGTCTTCGGGATTGGTTTCCTCACGCACCAGGATCACTGTCTTGCCTTTCTTTGCCCATGCCACAGCTTCTTCGGAAGTAAATACAATTTGTCCGGAAGCTCCGCCGGGGCCTGCGGGCAGACCTTTTGCAACCGGCTTTGTCTTCTTTTCAACAGCAGGGTCAAGGATAGGATGGAGAAGTTCATCAAGCTGCGAAGGCTCAACACGTAATACGGCTTCTTCACGGGTGATCAGTTTTTCGGCATGCATATCCAGCGCCATTTTTACAGCGGCAGGACCGTTACGTTTTCCAACACGGCATTGAAGCATATACAGCTTCCCGTCCTGTATCGTGAATTCGATGTCAAGCATGTTGCGGTAATGCTTCTCGAGTTTCTTCTGGATGGCATCAAGTTCTTTATAAACAACCTTCATCGAAGTTTCAAGTGAAGGAAGATGGATTGTATGTTCGTTCTTGCCGATTTCATTGATGGGGTTCGGGGTACGGATACCTGCCACCACGTCTTCTCCCTGTGCATTCGGCAGCCATTCTCCGTAAAAATAATTCTCGCCGGTAGCCGGGTTACGGGTAAAGGCAACTCCCGTAGCGGAAGTGTCGCCCATGTTTCCGAAAACCATGGATTGCACGTTTACTGCAGTTCCCCATGAATCGGGAATGCCTTCAAAACGGCGGTATGAAATGGCCCGTTTGCCGTTCCAGCTCTGGAATACGGCTCCAACTGCTCCCCATAACTGCTCCATTGCATCCTCGGGGAAGGGTTTTCCAAGCACTTCCTTAACTTTCTTTTTGTAAATACCGATAAGTTTCTTGAGATCATCGGCTGTGAGATCGGTATCGCTCTTTACTTTTTTATCTTCCTTCATCCTGTGCAGTTCGTGCTCAAGCTGCACCCTTACACCCATGCCCTCTTTAGGCTCGATACCGGCAGCTTTTTCCATGACTACATCAGAATACATCTGGATGAGGCGGCGCTGTGAATCATATACGAATCTGGGGTTCTTTGTCTTCTTTATAAGCGCTTCGCGGGTGATGTCGTTCAAACCTACGTTCAGAACGGTTTCCATCATGCCCGGCATGGAAGCGCGGGCCCCTGATCTCACCGAAACAAGCAATGGGTTGGTCTTGTCGCCGAAAATAGCGCCCATTTCCTTCTCGGTCCTTTTTAATGAGTCAAGTACCTGTTTCTTCAATTCCTTAGGGTAATTCCTGTTGTTGTCGTAGTAAGCAGTGCATACCTCGGTCGAGAGTGTGAACCCTGCCGGAACCGGCAGCCCGATGTTCACCATTTCGGCAAGGTTTGCTCCCTTGCCGCCGAGCAGATTCTTCATGTCGGAATCGCCTTCGGCTTTCTTGCCGCCGAAGTAGTACACGTACTTCTTTTCTTTCACTGATTTAGCCATAATTTTATAGTTTTAATAAAGGATTTTTCGCTCAAAATTTGAACCCGCAAAATTACAACAAATTTCGACTTAAAGAATTAATTCTCAGGGAAAATTATTGGCATTTTAATCACTGCGGATGAGGTTTCCCGCAAGGCCCTGATAGGGACCTCTGCAAGCCGCTAATAATCGAGCTTCCCGATATTTTCCATGTTCCAGAGTATCCATTCCTGCCTCGAACGGATATACGGAGTCGGGAAGCGTGGATCCCATCTCAGGGGATCGGGTAAAATTGAGGCCAGCAGGGCCGATTCCGAACGCGATATGGCGATCGCATGCTTGTTGAAGTAAGTAAGCGAAGCCGTTTCAGCTCCGTAAATCCCCTTGCCCGTTTCTACTACATTCAGGTATACCTCCATGATGCGTTTCTTCCCCCAGATTACCTCGATAAGAAATGTGAAGTAAACCTCAAGCCCTTTTCTGAGCCAGGAACGCTGGGGCCAAAGGAAAACGTTCTTCGCGGTTTGCTGTGAGATGGTACTTGCACCCCTTATTTTCTTACCCTTATGGCTCTTGTTATATTCTGTTGCCTTGCTGATGGCATTAAAGTCAAACCCGTTATGCTCCAGGAAACTGTTATCCTCCGAAGCAACAACAGCAAGCTGAAGCGATGGCGCAATACTGTCGATAGGCACCCAGTCTTTTTTTAGTTTTAAAGCCTGCCCGGCAAAAGCCTGCCCGCTTAAGCGAATGACCATTAATGGAGTGACAGGCGGATTGACGAATTTATAAAGCAGGGCGCAAAAGGTCGATGTGGCAAGAAATACCAGGAAAATATACAATGCCCATTTCAGAACCCTCTTAACGACTTGCCACATAATTTGATTTTATTCGCAGCAATTGTTTATTTTAATTGTGTGCTCATTTGGGCTTCGCCCAACGCTTTTCGCCATTTCGCCTTTATTCGCACCAATTGTTTATTTTATTTGTGTGCTCATTTGGGCTTCGCCCAACGCTATTTATCATACTTCCCCTTCCAGGCCCAGTAAAGATTCTTCTTCCCGTCCTTGACCAGGTTGTTCAGCGAACCTCCCCAGTAATTCCTTATTCCGATCCCGCCTGCCTTCTCAACGGCCTGTTCGCAGAGTAAAACCTCCCTGGTTTTCATATTGAACACGACAATAAAGTAGGTCGCCATTTCGGTGGTTTTGTTCAATACATCGGCTATAAGCACGATGCCCAGCCCTTCCTTATCCGGAATCTCGTACTTCCTGATAAATTCTTTAAGATCATCGGGTTTGAATTTGTTTTCTTTAAAGTCCTTCATTTTTACTGTATCCGAAGCAGCATTGAGTTTTGTTACCATGCCGAGATCGGGAACAAGGTTCGAAAGCATGAACATACCTTTGAAATCGTACTTTGAAGGTTCATTTAAAACCAGGGAATTCCAGGCGGGAAAATACTTATCCCTGATCTCGGCAGGGCTGTATGCACCGGCATCCTTGAACTGGGTGAACTCTCCTATAAGTTTTACATGGGAGTAGTCAATCCCAAGCCAGGTAACGGCCCCGGCCTTGTCGGCGAAAAAATCCTGTATGTTTTGCGCCTGGCAGGCTATACCTATCCAGACCATGCAAAAGATGAAAACCTGTCTCACGATTTATTTTTGTTCTAAAATTACTTGTTTACTCAGAGTCAGCCAAAGATTTTTATTAACAGCCGGGATCACAGGCCAAGGTTTCTGCCTTGCAGGGATTCAGATTTCTTATCGGCAGGACCCCTCCCGATCCATTCATTCCCCGCTTCCTTGCATTCTCCCCGGCTTTTTGTAATTTTGCTGTGAATTTACTAACGAAAGAGAAATGAGCAACTACATCGGCATCAGGCACGAGGATAAGTACGAACATGAACGTCGTGCCCCACTAACTCCAAGGCATGTTGCACGGCTTGTCAGGCAGAAAAAGCTTGATATAGTCGTGGAGACATCCGCCAAAAGGATCTTTACCGACATGGAATATGTTGAGGCGGGAGCCACTATCTGTGACAACCTGAACGACTGTTCTGTGATTATCGGGGTTAAGGAGATCCCCGAACATTATTTCGAACCCGAAAAAACCTATGTTTTTTTCTCCCATGTCATCAAAGGGCAGCAATACAATATGCCCATGCTGAAACGCATGATGGAACTTAAGTGCAACCTCATCGAGTATGAGAAGATCGTGGATGAACAGGGTAAACGGCTTATCTTTTTCGGGCGTTATGCCGGCATGGCCGGAATGATCAATTCCTTCTGGTCCCTCGGCCTCAGGCTGAAAGATTTCGGATACCAGACGGAACTGCTTAAAATAAAACAGGCCCATCATTATGCTTCACTCAAAGAAGCCAAGGATGCCATCTCCTACGTTGGTGAACTGATAGCCGAAAACGGGATCAACCCTGTATTCCGCCCCTTCGTTATAGGGTTTACCGGCTATGGAAATGTTTCACAGGGAGCCCAGGAGATCTGCGGACTTTTACCGGTGAAGGAGATCTCGCCTGAAAAACTGCTGGCCCTGCATAAACGGAAACAGGTTCCGAATAATTTAGTTTATAAGGTGGTTTTCAGGGAAGAAGACCTTTATGAAAACATCCATGGCATTCCTTTCGAGCTGCATGAATATATGCAGAATCCCCAGGATTTCAGGTGCAAGTTCGAACAGTATATCCCTTACCTTTCGATGCTGATCAATTGCATATACTGGGATAAACGATATCCCAGGCTCGTTACAAAGGAATACCTGGAAAAACTTTTTCAAAAATCGAAGCCCAGGCTTACAGTGATAGGCGACATCAGCTGCGATGTTGAAGGTTCGGTGGAATGCACCCTGCATTCCACGGTGATCTCCGATCCGATTTTCATTTATGATCCGGTCAAACGCACGGCCACGTCGGGCCATAAAGGCGACGGACTGCTTGTAATGGCTGTGGATATACTGCCGGCCGAACTACCCAGGGATGCATCGGATGGTTTTGCCGATGCACTGGTTAATTTCATCAAACCTATAGCCGATGCCGACTTTGATGAACCTTTCGAGGACCTTGACCTTCCACGCGCTATAAAGAAAGGGCTGATCCTCCATAAAGGTGAATTAGCACCTGAGTATAAGTACATGGAAGAATACTTAAGTATCCCCTAATTTGTAAATTGTACATTGTACATGGTATATGGTACATTGATATTATTCATTGATAACTCTTAATCCAGCTAACATGTCTCAAAAAGTTCTCATTCTCGGAGCCGGGCTGGTAGCCAGGCCTATCGTTCACCACCTCTTATCCAGGGGCTTTGAAGTTACTGTTGCTTCCAATACTGCGGATCGTGCCGCCCAAATGATCAATGATCACCCCAAAGGCAAGTCGGTGAACTGGGAAGCTTCAGATGAAGCCGCACTGGATGCCCTCATCAAAGAACACGACATCACGGTAAGCCTGCTGCCTTATGCATTTCATATAATGGTTGCCCGGCACTGTATTGCACATAAAAAGAACATGGTTACTGCCTCCTATGTCAAACCCGAAATGCGGGCTCTCGACAATGAAGCAAGGGAAGCAGGGATCATCATCCTCAACGAAATGGGCCTCGACCCTGGCATCGACCATATGTCGGCCATGCGCATCATCGACAGTATCCATGGAAAAGGTGGGGCTGTACTGGAGTTCTACAGCATATGCGGCGCTTTGCCGGCTCCTGAAGCAGCGGGCAACCCATTTAAATACAAGTTCTCGTGGAGCCCCAAAGGGGTTGTCATGGCAGGGAACAACGATGCATTATACCTTCGCCACGGGCAGGAGGTCAGCATACCCACCCGGGACCTCTTTAAAAATCCTTTTTTAGTGAATTTCCCCGAAGTCGGACAACTGGAAGTCTATCCAAACAGGGATTCACTGGCTTACATGGAAATATACGGAATCCCCGAAGCCCTCACGGTTTTCAGGGGCACCTTTCGTTTCACCGGATGGTGCGAAACCCTGGATGTGATGAAACAGCTTGGCCTGATATCCTATGAAAAAACCGACATGAAAGGAATGACCTATGCAGGACTTGTGGGGAGGCAGATCGAAAATCTCGGTTACAAAACGGGATTGCAGGCCAGAAATATACGCACGGATGTGGCCGGCTGTCTTGGGATCCCGGTTGGTTCTCAGGCCCTGGATGCCCTGGAATGGCTTGGATTGTTCGAGGATAAACCAATGAACCGCGCAACAGAAAGTACATTTGAGGTTGTTTCTGACCTGATGATTTCAAAGATGGGCCTGGGCGACAATGAAAGGGATATGGTAGTTCTGCAGCATACCTTCCTTGCAGCATATTCTGACGGGCGTAAGGAAGTGATACGTTCACGCATGCTTGATTTTGGTTCCCCTTCCACCGATACTTCCATTGCCCGCACCGTTGCACTGCCTGCCGCTATTGGTGTTGAGATGATACTCAAGGGCGAAATAAAGGAAAAAGGAGTTCACATCCCCGTCATCGCATCAATTTACGACCCGGTTCTGAATGAACTGGAAGCTCTGGGAATTAAAATGACCGAAGAATTCGGCCTCCCGGTTTCGGAAAATATCCAATGATTTAACCCTTAAAAAGCAGGATGCCTGGTATCCGATATCCGACATCCTGAATCTTGCATCCTGTATCAAACTATCAAGTATGTCAAAACTGATTGCCGTTGTCATCCTCGCCATAGTGATCTATGCCGTTATTACCATGAGGAAAAAGCCCGGTGGTTCAACTGGCAAAGCTGAAAATATAAATAAGGGAGCCGCCGGGGGCAGTCCTCCTCCGGAACAGGGCCAGTTCAAATCACCTTCTGCCGGCGGTTACAGCAAATGGGTAGGAGGGGGCCTGGGCTGGGTATTCGGAGGACCGATGGGAGGGATACTAGGCTTTGCCCTGGGTTCCATGTTTGAAGGCATGAATAAAGGGAGCTACTCCTACAGCGGAACCCCAAGAGGCGATTTTTCGATGAGCCTGCTTGTATTATCAGCCGCTGTGATGAAAGCCGATAATAAAATTGTAAAAGCTGAGCTCGATTATGTACGGAACTTCTTCATCCGCCAGTTTGGCGAAGATGAAGGTTCACGCCTGGTCCTGATGCTGCGTGAGATACTGAAACAGGATATCCGTGTACAGGAGGTCAGCACACAGGTTGGGCAGTATATGGATTACTCTTCGAAACTTACCCTTCTTCATTTCCTGTTTGGCATCGCGGCGGCCGACGGGGAGTTCCATCCCAGTGAAGTGTCGGTTATTGAAAGTATATCATCGTACATGGGGATCAGCCGTAATGGTTTCTTATCGGTGAAAGCTATGTTCGTAAAAGATTCCAACTGGGCCTATACTGTGCTTGAAATATCCTCTTCGGCCAGCGATGAAGAGGTGAAGAAAGCCTACCGCGAAATGGCAAAAAAACATCATCCCGATATGGTTGCCCAACTGGGCGATGACATCAAACGCTCGGCAACCGAGAAATTCCAGCAAATCAATTCAGCTTACGAGGAAATCAGGAAACAAAGGAGCATGATCTGAGGCTACGGTTTCACCGGGCTAGTTTCTCACCTTGTCAAGCTCTTCAAAAGAAAGATCCATCAACTCGTAATCCTTCCAGCCTTTGAAATCGAAATGCCACCATTCACTGGGGTATACGCTGAATCCGTATTTCGACATGATGTCGATCAGCATTTGCCGGTTTTCTTTTACCTCCTGGGGAACCAGATCATAGCTTGCGCCGGCCTTGACTGTAAAATCATCGAAAGAGGTGGGCATCTGCAGTTCCTTCCCTGTTTTAAGGTCGATAAGGGTAAGGTCGATCGCACATCCGCGGTTATGCCTTGAGCCTGTAACCGGGGATGCAACATAGGCACTGTCATGAATGATGTCCCAGAATAGAAGGGTTGCTGCGTAAGGCCTGTAAGCATCGAATATTTTAAGGCCCAGCCCCTGTGTTGCCAGTTCGCTTTCCACGGCTGCAAGGGCACGTACTACTTTGAGCCTGGCAAATGCCCTGGCTGAAGTATATACCTTTTTGTGGGTAAAATTATTGTTCGTTGCATACCGTATGTCTAAAACTATGCCGGGCACCGATTTGCTGATATCCAGGAGACGTTTAAGGCTGTCTTTCTGAATGACCTGGGTATATGCCCCGGTACTTGAGACCAGCTTAAGTTTATACGGGTTTTTCTTGCTTTCCTGTGCGTACAGGCTGGCTGCGATAAGCAACAGGAAAATCAGGAAGGTTGTTCTTGTCGGTCTCATAATTATCAGGGTTTTTAATATCTTCGTGTTCGTAAATTATCCGATCCTCAAATTTCCGAAATTTTAATGAGACTTCATTTATGAGTTCACTTTTATTTACTCCATACAGCCTGGGGCATCTCAGGCTGAGAAACCGTTCAATACGCTCTGCAGCCTTTGAAGGCATGTGCCAGGGGCATCTTGTGTCGGATGAACTGCTTAACTATCACAGGGCTGTTGCCGAAGGAGGGATCGGTATGACGACCGTTGCCTATGCTGCCGTTTCTCAAAGCGGGCTTTCGTTTGACCACCAGCTATGGCTCAGAAAAGAAGCGGTTCCGGGACTAAAAACACTTACCGGGGCTGTGCATAAGGCCGGCGCTGCCGCTGCAATCCAGATAGGCCATTGCGGGCAGATGGCCAAAACTTCGGTCAGCGGGAAGTGCTTGTCCCCATCGGGAGGTTTCAACCTATATGGCCCCACCTGGTCCAGGGCGATGAAAACTGGAGATATGCGGGAGGTGGTTGCCGATTTCGGCCGGGCTGTGAAACTGGCCAGAGAAAGCGGTTTCGACGCGGTTGAAGTGCATGCGGGCCACGGGTATCTCATAAGCCAGTTCCTTTCACCGCATACAAACAAAAGAAAAGATGAATACGGAGGAAGTTTTTCTAACCGCTGCCGGTTCATGAAGGAGGTAATCGGTGAAGTGATGAGCAATGCCGGTGCCGATATTGCAGTGCTGGTAAAAATGAACCTCCGCGACGGGTTCAGGGGCGGAATGGAAATTGATGAAGCCATCGGGGTGGCGGGGATACTGGAAGGCCTTGGTGTTCATGCCCTGGTACTAAGCGGAGGGTTTGTAAGCAGGGCCCCGATGTATGTAATGAGGGGCCGGATGCCCGTAAGCATCATGGCCCGCTATATGCATGAGAAATGGCTGAAGCCGGGGGTGAGATGCTTCGGCAACCTGATGATTAAACCTGAACCTTTCTCTGAAGCTTATTTCCTGGAAGATGCTAAGAAAGTAAGGGAATCGGTGAAACTGCCCCTGGTTTACGTGGGCGGCATGGTCTCAAGGGAAGGTATTGAGAAAGTCCTGGGCGGGGGTTTTGAATTTGTTCAAATCGCCCGGGCTCTTATCCATGACCCGGCTTTCATCAATAAGTTAAAAACCGGAGAACTTACTGTCTCCGGTTGTAATCATGCAAATTACTGCATTGCCGTCATGTATTCGGGAAACATGGCCTGTTACCAGAACGACAAAGCCCGCTCGGAGCGCTGGCTGAAATACCTTGAAGGCTGAACCCTTTAATGGGTCTTGATGATCCTCCGGTATCCTCCCATGATATTTCCTTGCTGGGAAGCAGGGCTATTTAATCTTCCGGTATCTTCCCATGATCTCGCCCTTGGCAAGAATATGGCCGTTCATGGCTTTAAGCAAATCGTTCTTGGTAATGCCTTCAGGCTGGATGAGAACCATGTCCAAAGCATAGAGTTTAAAGTAATACCTGTGTGTTCCCGAAGGCGGGCATGGCCCGTAGTAATCCAGTTTCCCGGCGCTGTTCAAACCGGCTTTCATAAAGGGGCTGGGTTTATTGCTGAGCCTGAAACTGTCGGCAAGCTGCCTTGTTTCAGGAGGGATGTTAAACAGTATGAAATGGACCCAGTCACCATTGGGAGCATCCGGGTCATCCATGATCAGGACAATACTTTTTGTTTTTTCAGGCAACGCCGACCACTCAAGAGCAGGCGATATATTTTCACCCTCGCAGGTATATTTTGTAGGGATAAGCCCGTTTGCTGCGAACGCAGGAGTTTTAACTGAAATATCTTCCATGGTGTTTGAATTTTTATTTGTCTGTGCTGCCAGGCTAAATGGTATAAAGGATGTAAAGACCAGGATTGCCCTTATAATAATCCTGTATTTGATTATCGTATTTATCATCCCTCTCTTGATTAATCATGGAACCTCCAGCTGATCCCGAATTTGAACGCGGCATCCTGTCCGGGATAATGGGGTGCAGCCCAATAAGTATGCCCTTCAAACATAGTACCAAAGTTAGTGTAAGCCACAAAAAACCTTGCCCTCTGGATTTTAATGTTGATAAACACATCCATAAACAGGTAGTTCCCGGTCTGTTTGTTATCCTGGATATAATATGACCTGAGAGCGGGCATATAACCGTCGGCATAATACAGGGTATTATAGTAGAAATTCAGTCCGGGTTGCAATAAGGCTGCTCCTTTAAAAAGGGGTTGGGTGTAAAAAACCGCAAGGCTTCCCATAAAAGCAGGAAGCCTTAATACTGTTGTGCCTTGTACGGTCTGGTATGCCAGTTTGGTGCGGATCTTGAATCTCCACAGGTCAACATCGGTATTGAAATACGCATACAAGTATCCGAATTCATTCCTGAACTGCTGAGGATGAGCAGTTGAATCAAGGTAGACATAATTCGTGATGCGGTTAAAATTAATGCCCGCGTTCAGGAACTTGAACTTATAATCAAACCCGGCCGAAATAAGCCCCTGTTTATTAAAGGTGGTATCCCATTTGAAGTTATTGCCAAGAAAGTGGTTGTAGTACCATCCTGGCTGCTGGTAGGCATAGATACCGGTGAGCATGATAGTCCCGGCGTTTTTATTAAGTTTGCCGAGAATAGTGCTCAGGTTCACCCTTAAACTGAAGTCGCCGCCGTTGTAATCTCCTAAAACGTAATCGCCATGGGCTTCAAGAAGAAGGCTGGAGAATGGTTGGAAATACAACGCGGCTTTGGGGATGTATTGTATGAAATACTTGTGCTGGTACGATGCGCTGTCCTGCTTGTACGAAAGATGAATATATTGCTGTTTGATCCCTGCTTCGAGCTGTAGGACCCTGAGCTTCCTGTCCTTTCTGAAGGTGGGGTTCGACCAGGTAAGTTCATTCACAATCCTGTCGATGGTGATAGAGTCCCTGGTGTCATAGGTGTTAAAGTAAATGTTTTTATAGAACCCCGTATCCGGGTAGGCATCCATGTAATTCTGGACCTGACGGTTAAAGTAAAACGCATAGGTCAGTCTCCCGAGATCCACATGCCGGTCTTTCAGGAAGGCCGTGTCTTTTTCGTCCCTTGCATGCTTTGAGAGGTTGAAATAATGCTTGGTGTAGAAGCCTGTTTCTTTCATACGGTTCTGGGCCGACTGGAGGTTTATCCCAATGGTTTGCCTGTTTTTCTCAACATTATTTTCAAAAACGCTGTCGTAAGCAATACCTCCGTTTTCCTGGTTTCTAAGGCGGTTAAATACGAAGTTAGAAATGAACCCGTAGCGTTTATCCTTTGTGAAATACTGTAAGGTAAGCACGAAGTTGATCCCGTTCGTTCTCTGGCGGAGGTATGCTCCCGGTGCATTATAAACGCGGAAATCGAACCCCAGGTTGAGGCTTTTGTATAGGTTCCTGCTGAAGATTGCACGGAAAGTGTTTTCTTTTTTTGCACCCTGGAAGTAGGAAACTTCGGTGAACGTTTTGAAAATTTTAAAATATCTCACACTGTCGTTCAGGAACATGTATGCGTCAAACGTATGAATTCCGAAATCCCAGCCGCTGGCTTTGACAAAAGGGTAGGGCACCAGGTTCTGGTAAATTGACCCAATGTTCCCCAGGTTTTCCGAGAACCTGTCTTTTTTATATAGGGCGTCATAGTTCTGGAAGCCGGCAATTGCAGTGTCATAGGCATGGGTATTGAGCTGGCCTATTTTCTCAAAATCATTATAGAAAAACGAAACGATGGTGGAATCCCTGGCGACTTTTGGCTTCTTAAATTTCTTTGCAACTGCAGCGGTGTCGGTGCCTGATGCGAATGTCGCAGAAAAGCAGGAATTCACAAGCAGAAGCAGTAAAAGAAGCTTTAACAGTTTATCCGCCATCGGGAATCGTTGATTTCGGACTGCTAAGGTAAGAAAAACCAAGCTTTATTCAGAATGTGTTGAGCTCCCTCATCTTTAAACAGGTATTAAGCCGATGATGGAATAATCAGGCCTTACCAAGCCATTTGGTTATTACAACGAATAACTCTTCAGGCCCAATGGGTTTGGCGAGAAAATCATTGCATTTTGCATCCACCGTCTCACGGATTGCTGCAGTGCTTACGTAAGCAGTCAACACAATTACAGGAACCGTAGTGTTGAACTCCCTCATCTGCCTGGCAGCGTCAAAACCGTTCATTTTTGGCATCATTGCATCCATAAGCACCAAGCTTATTTCGGGGTGCTCACGGCAAAGTGCTGCCGCTTCCTCTCCATTGCCTGCAATAAGAATTACCGCACCGGTCTTCATGAGTGTGATCTGCAGGTATTCGGCATTGGGTAAGAGATCTTCGGCAATAAGAATGGTAGATCCGGTGAAATCAGGAATTTTCATATTCATTTTGTTTTATACACGTTTTTACCCTCCTTTATCGTCTCTATTACGCTGATCCCCTTTATCTGCATTGGTGTCAAGGTAAGAGGATTATCTGATAGTATCGCAAAATCGGCAAATTTCCCGGGCTCTATAGATCCTTTGTTTTTTTGTTCTCCCATTTCTATAGCACCGTTGATGGTTATTGCTTTCAGGGCTTCATAAGGTGTTATTCTCTGGTCGGGACCTACCACAACACCGTTGCGCGACACCCGGTTCACCGCAGTCCATATAGTGAAAATCGCATTCAGGGGTGTAACATTATAATCGGTATGATTCGAAAAAACAATACCTGAATCCAGGGCAGCTTTCATAGGGCTGATAAAGAAAGCCCGTTCTTTTCCAAGGTTCACGATATGAATATCGCCCCAGTAAAAGGTATGGTTTGAAAAGAACGAAGGGAAGATATGGTGAATTTTATACTTATGCAGCTGGTCGGGTCGGATGATCTGAGAATGGATGATCACCGAGCCCCGGTTTGTATCGGGCAGGTTCAACTCGCGGATTGCATTTTCGTGGGCCGCGATGTACATGTCGATTGCTGAGTCTCCGTTGCAATGGGCAAACACGGGGATCTTGTACTGGTAGCATTTTTTCATAAGCCTGTTGAGCTCCTGCTGGCTTATGTTGGGTTTCCCGCTGCAGTCGTGCTGGCAGCCCGAACCGGGCAAAAGCGGTTCCGACAGGTAAGCGGTTTTTCCCTGGGGTGAACCGTCACAAATGAATTTGGCGCCATGGAATACAAGGTGGTCTGAATAAATCCCGAAAGTGAAAGCAGGATTACCTACCAGGGAGTCTACCAGGTCGGAAGCAACAAGTGAAACCACATCGATATACAGTTTCTTTTCTTTTGCAGCCAGTTTAAGGAAAGCGATAGTGCCTGCCTCGCTCGATCCTTCCTGGGCCGTGGTATATCCGCAAGAAGCGTACATCTGCTGTGCATGATCAACCAGCTTGCCGAACTTTACATCGATATCTGCGGGAAGGGCAGTGATCTTTTCCCCTTTTTTCTTTTCTTCAGCCCGTGAGCCTATAACTTTTTCGACAATCTTGCGTGCAGTAGGCATGGCAAACCTGGAAATACTCCCGAACCATGCATTCTCGAAAAGAACCCCGTCGGGCTTTTTGGTGCCGTTAATCCTGCGAATGGTGCCGCCTGCCGGATCAGGGGTGTGTTCATTGATGCCGGCCAGCTTAAGTGCATAGGAGTTTGCTACGCAGATATGCCCTGAAGCATGCACTAGAACCACCGGGTTGTCGGGGAACAGCTTATCCAGGTCGGCAATCGTGGGATAACGCTTTTCGGCAAGCTGGTCAGGATCGAGGCCCATTCCAACCAGGATGTCGCCAGGCAGTGAATTCAAATGTTTCTTCAGCTCAAGCAGTTTGCCGGTAATGTCCTTGATACACCTTACCGAATCAATGGGAGGGGAGCTGATATTGGCCGAAAGAGAGCTGATAACTGCCGAAATAAAGTGGCTGTGGGGATCTACAAATCCGGGGACCATCGTTTTCCCTTTCATATCAACCACCCTGGTGGAATCTCCCTGGTATCTTTTGATCTCCTTTTCGGTCCCGACTGCCAGGATCTTCCCGTCTTTAACTGCCACAGCTTCAGCCCGGGCTCCTTCTTTCTCCATGGTCAGTATGATCCCGTTATGGAAGATGACATCGGCTTTTTGAACGGGCCGGCTGCAGGCTGCCATGAGCAGCGGAATTATCAGGATAAGAAGTTTCGTTGTTTTCATTTTATTATTGTCTGCGGATGAGGTTAAACGTTTGTTTTTACTTTTTTCCAGTATTTGATTTAGCAGGGATCTGAATGTTCAGCCCTGCAAAGATCTGAAATTGCGGCTGACCTGCGCCATTATGAAGGAAGGTAAACTGGGGTTCGAGCCCCATGCTGATAATGGCTTTCCCCGAAACCATCACCTTTCCAACCCCGAAACCGATAGGCATACTGTAATGGCCGTTGCTGAAGTCGAACATCCATACAGCTGTGCCTTTAAGGGTGAATCCACCGCCGATCTGGAACACATAGAAAGGTTGAAAATTCATAAGGCTGGTCGAGGGGCGGGTTTCAGCCATTTTATTGGCGCTCATAAAGGATGTCTGCCAGGTGATCAGGGCCCCGATCAGCACGGTTTGGCTCAGTGGCTGCACCAGTATAAATGCAGCACCCGCCTGGTACTTCCCTGCCCCCAGCACCGAATCGGTGGCTGAAGGTAAAACAACGATAGGGCCGATCCCGATATCGGTATAGGATTTCGGGATGTTCCATACATAGGTCCCGAAGATATTGATATCGCCCAAGCCAGAAACCGGATCAGCCTTCATCGCAGGGCTGGTCATGATAGGGATGGTGGCCCGTATCACCAGCCGTGGCGTGACCACCACCGGCCTGATCATAAACGTGTTGGCCACCATACCTTCCAGCCCGTACAGGCTGGGGGTATAATAATCCTGGAACCCTATAGAATTGGCCTTTGCCAGAGGGTTGTTGGCCATCTGCACCTGCTCCTGGGTTTGGGCCAGGCTACAGAGTGGTAAAGAAAAGTAAAGGAAAAAGCAGGTGATTTTTAAATTGAAATTGTTTTTCATACAACGTAATCTTTGGTTTAATAACTCGGGGCAAATTCCCAGCCATTACGGGGACTGAACCCGGGCCCGGTGATTGGCCCGGGGGTCATACCATCTGATTTTGTTTACAGGGAATTAATAAACTGCAATATCTGGGGCGCCCTGCCCGGCTGGATCAGGTTAAAATGATCTACCCATTGCTGTAAGGGAAGGGGCCGGTTAACCGGTACGTTCAGGGTGTCGAAGTTGGCTGAATTCACAGGCACCAGGCCGTCGTTGGGCGGAGGGCCGAACAGAAGGAAGGCATCATACCCTATCCTGTCGATGGAGGCTGCCCAGGCTGGCAGCCATTGATAATGCCCTGTATTGTCAAGCTGATCGGTCATCTGACCGGCGATCACCCAGTATTTTGAGCGGTTCGCAATATCAAGGGTGTTGTGCAGCATATCCGGGATGAACCCGGTATAGGGGTACATCTGCCGGGGACCTGGATAATTAGCAAAGCATACAAGATCTATCAGTTGAACCAGAGGGGTTCCAAGATGAGGGGTCCCCAGGGTAACCAGTTTGGTAATAACTCCACCGTTGGCGATATAGGCCCGCGAGACCAGTCCCCCCATCGAATGACCGATCAGGATGGGGCTGACCAAGCCTGCAGCTGCCACCGAATCGCGCAATGCCCTGCCATTGACCGTGATGGAATCTTTCCAGTCGTACTGAAATACGTAAACATTATGCCTTAGTTTGAAATCGGCCGAGAGGTTCATAATGAGGGTGTCCCAGCATCTCAGGGTTGCGTCCATTCCGTGCACGAAAATCACGGGAGGACCGGTAGGATTGGGGGTGGAGAGTACCTCTCTGAATATATATGGATTGTTCGGCAGCACGCTGTCGCAATGGATCTGTGCTAAACTCCGGTATACGTAAACATCGCTGCTGTTAATTGCCCCGCTCTTTACACCTGAGGTCCATTTGAGTGTTCCATGGATGAAGGAAGGAGCCGCACCGGGAGTGACGGTAGCTGTAAAACTGAAAGAATACGAAGCTGAACCGAAGGTAGCCGTGATGTTTACATTCCCTACCGCAACGTTACCCGAAATCAGCCCGAATTGCCTGGAGGAGTCAACACGTATAGCTGCATCACCCGAGAGTGCAGATGCATTCTGGTAAATCTCCATTTGGTAGTATCGGGCCTGGTTTAGATTATTCACTGCCACGAATTCCCATCTGCCAACGAGGTTCGCGTTGGAAACGGAATCGGATGTCTTCTTCTTGCAGCCCGAAAAGACCAGGGCGAAGATGGCGATAATTAAGGCTAGTTTTTTCATTGTTCTCATTTTTTACTCATAATTGATTTCGCCGAACTTCGGCCCGCTCTGTCACGCTTCACAAGTAAGCTGTCACTTTTTTTATTATGCCGGCCGGCTAATAATTGGTAGCCACCCCATTATAAACATATTGGGCATAAATGTTGGTTTGGGTATTAAAGCCAGTGCTGTTTGCAAGGTCGTGCATTCCCAGCTGGATTTGAAAGCTCAGTTGCTGAAGTCCCGTGCCCACTGCTAAGGTAGTCACTCCGCTGTTCGAGATTTGTCCTGTCATCTCACCGCCGTATGCGTTCACAATATCCTTGGTTGACTCGTAGCCCAAGCTACACTCCTGGGATGGCCGGACTCCGGTCCCGATCGCGTAGTTATAACTGTAAAACCCTGTTGCCCAGCCACTGTTAAGGGAGTAGTTGTAGTTGATGAATAAGGTCAATCCCGAACCCAGATCAGTAGCTGGCTGAGATGTAAAGTAGGTAAATTCGGCGGCAAAGATCCAACCGCTTGAGTAGGTGCCGAAATTCCCGTAAAAATTCTCCTGGAACAAGCAGTTGTTGTTAAATACAACATTGGTATTTCCACCCGATGTTTCAAATTTTACCTGGTCCGAGTGCCATTGCTGGACAAATGGACAAATGGGCGGCGTATGGCAAGCCCAGGTCATGTCGTCCAGGGTACTTGTGCTTCTCAGGTTGCCGTTGGCCAGGCAGGGTCCAAGGTAACCCCATTTCCAGGATGCAGAGAAGTAAGCAAACTGGACAACACAACTGTCGGTCTTTGATGTTGAGGTTTGGCCTGGGTCGCGTGGATTGTACCACAAAGGCGTAATGCTTCCTGTCGGGGTCCGGAGATTTCCCCAGGGGGCATTGAGTACCTGGATTGTTTGGGGATTCCCTGTCCAACTGGTATCAATTGTGCCGAAGCTTCCGTAATTGAAAACATTCCATTGGTTATCCCACCATAGATTTGAGGTCTGGCCTAAGCTCCAGATGGTATAAGGGATGGGACTTTTAATCACGGTGTCGTTGCGGGCATTAAACTTTTTTCCGGCAACCTCAACGTTGAAGCTCCCGAGAGGAGCATTTCCCGTACCGGGGTTGTAATAATGGGGCAGGATGATGCTTCCGCACATAACCGGGGCAGGAATACCGCAGGCATTATAGATCATGTTAGCTACAAACTGGGCCCTGGCCATCATAGGTCCGGTGCTGGTTTCCGGCGCTAAACCGGTGTATAAATAATTTTGCACATCATTGTTGTACTGGGTCAGGTTGCGGTAATCGTGAAGACTCACAGCCAGAAAATTTGTCGCCTGAAGGAACAGGGTTACCTCCGATACCATCATCTGCTTCATATAATTTGAGAATGTTGTATAACTTGCCGTATCATTGATTGTGAAACAATTCAGCTGAACAATCCCAGCCTGAAACTGATAATTTATAAGCTGCAGAAAGTAGTTTTCCAGTAACATGTATTGATTCAGGGGCGCAGCTGTCTTCTGCTGTGCTACAATGTTTCGCGCCAGCACCGTTAGGAGACCGGGTGAAGTTGAGGACCGAAGAAGAAAACCGTTAAGGGTCACTATCGCAGTTTGCAAGATCGAATTATTTGATCCGCTGGTGTAAAGTGTGGCAAAGCTGTTCATTGCCGGGTTTAGTGTTCCATTGATATAGGCGACATCCTGTGTACTCCCGCTATTGTGGCTTTTTGCTTCGTTGGAATACCAGCGGAAACCATTCTGGCTGGCATTGCTGTATGCCGTAATGATAGGCGCTGTGGCAGTGATGGTATTCAGCTCATAAACCTCATTCATTAATTGGTTCATGTCGTAATTCAACTCTTCTGAAAGATTCGCAAAATCATTCTGAAGTTGTCCGATCTCATTTTGTATCTGCCCCAGCGATTGATCTATATTTGCAAGCTGCTGGTTCACATACTGCGTATTCTGATAGCTTTTGATTGAGGAAAAAATTCCGAAGGCTTTCTCAAACCACTCCATGGGTCCGCCCAATCCCTTGTTTAAATGGTCATACATTCCGAAAGCCTGCAAGGATTTGCGGTTGTTGATTTCAAAATCGCTCATCATCGCAAGGTTATCGTTTGTAAAAACATCTTTCTGGGTAGGCGTAGGTATTGGTGTTGGTGTCGGTGTCGGGTTGTTGTCATCCTTTTTTTTACAGGAGAAAACAAGTAAAAACAACAGCATCGCAAGTATCCCTGCCGTGGTGATCCTTAATATTTGTTTTCTGGTTTTCATGATTGTTGGGTTTGAGATTTCAGGTAAGGTTACCAGTCATATTTATTTTATATATGTCGTCAGATCCACATTATCCCAGGTCTTATTCTTGGTCGCATAGTCATACCTGAGCCACCAAACCTGGGTGAGGTCATTTAAATCGATCACTACAGACCCAAAGGTGGCATCGGTTTTACAGAAGCTATTGGTACCTTGAGATTCGTACCCGCCAATAAAAACACCGCTGTCGGCAATGTCGGTCGAAATGATGGTTTTCATTGCGTTAACATCGAGACCAGAGGGATGCGTGGTAAAATAGCTGACAAGGTGCACCCAGCGAACCATACCCCGTGCAGGTGTATCCTTTCCTTGTTCGGGGGCATCGATCGCTGTGGATGCGTTGTAAATATTTAATTTGGTTTTATGAATAGTGCTGTCAAGAAAAACATTGGTCATCCCATTGATGTTATTACCCAGACTGTTTTGGGCAATAACGCCCGTGTCGTGGATTGCGCGTTGTACTACCAGCACATTTCCCTGGTCGGCTACACCAAAAAACGAAGGCGAAAGAAGCCTTCCCGTTCGCAGGTACTCCGCAGTGTTCTGGGCGTTCGTGTTGCCTTTTTCAGTAATCGCATCAAACGCGAGATCCATCATGTCTCTTGATGTCAGATCCGGATCGGTTCCTGCATCGGCTGAATTTCCTGTATTATACTCGGTAAATACGGAATTGTCGAGATTCAACAGCGCATAGCCCTGAGGGAATCCGACAAATCCGAAAGTGGCAACCATATGATCGCCGTTTATGGGGTGCATAATCGTGATCACACTGTTGTAATTCCGCACGGCCAATGGTCGCTGCAGGTCCAGGTTTCGTGCGATGATTGTATGCCCTCCGGTTGCAGCCCCATAGGCGCCAATAAAGGTGCATGCTGCACCTTTAGATATTGTTGGATTTCCGCTGAACATGTAATCAAATGCACAACATTGATCGAGACGATAAACATCATTTTTCGAGAGTCCGCTGGTAAGTACAATCCCATCCAGAAAATCTTTGATTTTATCACTGAGAAAAAGATCGTTCCCTGTCTCAAGAATTTTACTTGTCACATAGTTGTATACCACAGGATTTGCATCATGCCATGTGGTGTTATAATAGTTGGCCCACTTTTGCAGGGAGTCTTTCATGAGCCTGCCATAATGGGTACCCATCAGATAGTAGGTGCCTTTCAGTGAAAGAATCGTGATCCCGCTTGAATGGGTGTAAAGCACACCCTGACTGGTAACAGGTTCCGGTTCACTTGTGGTTTTTTTACAGCCATAGTTCCCCAGGCTGATTATAATAATCAGGGTGACTGCAGCTGCCAATCCGCTGAATAATCCGTTTTTCGATTTTTTCATTTTTATCCTTCGGTTAAATGTTCGTTAAGAGGTACTAAATCTATTACAGGCAATTGAAGTTGACTAAATCTTTGCATTTTAAGTTGCAGATTGTATGTGCATTCCTGCATTACACCATTTTTTCACCACGGCCAGCAGCTCATCCATGCCAACTGGTTTGGATAAAAACTCCTTGCAGCCCCAGGCAAGCGCCAGCGATACGGCAGTAACGCTGAAGCCCGACATGAGGATAAACGTCAAAGGAGGATAATTGGCCGGACGGGGCTGTTGGGTAAGCAGATGTGCGTTTTTCCCGGGCAGGCTCGCATCAACAAGCGCAATGTTAACGGGAGGTTGATTTGAACAGCGCAGAATGGCATCCTCGCTTGAACGAACACGCTCGACAATAAAACCTTCCTGTAATAATGTCTCTTCCATTGCCAGATAATGGTCATCATGGTCATCAGCAATCAGAACAAGGGTTAACAAGGCAGTCTCGCTTTGCATTGTGCGATTTAAATATACTGCAATAAAGGTACCCTGTCGGAGCAGGCAGAGTCAAGGGCAAAATTGGGAATCTCTTTGTATTCTCCTTAATAAAAGATGCTAAATATCTGATATGATGAAAGATGATTCACGAATTGCATGAAATAGCTCTGTTATGTCAAGTTTTTAAGTAACAGATCTAATGCTGATTACTAATAATTATAAGGAAATGTAAAGGTGGTAAAAGTGAGTTAAATCCGAATAAGAAAGCTGGTGAGGCTCTCTTTCTGATCAAGCTTGAGCTTTTTTCGGATATGATGGCGGGTGACTTCAATGGTGGCCGTTGAAAGATTTGCAATCCGCGCGATCTCTTTTGAAGATAGATTTAATCGAAGTAAAGCGCAGATCTGAAGCTCACTTCGTGAAAGAGCGGGACAGATGGCAAGCAGCTTCTCCGAAAATTCTCCATGCATCTGTTTAAATATGACCTCGAAGTCGTTCATCGGGCTACTTGATGCATCACGCATGATTTCCGACAGTATCTGGCCGAACTCTTCCTGGTCGGCCTTTTTAGGGAAACGGTACTGAAAGTGCCCCAGTTTCTCTTGTACCGAGCGGTTTACATGGTTAAGTTCGGTTTTGATCAGCGACTGGAAAACCAGTTCCTGCTCCCTGAGGTTCACCTCCCCTTCAAGCCTCTCAACCTCCTCCTGGTTAAGCTGTTGCTCAAGGGTCTTTTTTTGCAGTTCAGCATGTTTCAGTAATTTTTCCTGTTCTGAATGGAGAGCTTGTTGTTCGGCCAGTTTTCGCTTTTGATTTGCTTGCCGGTTCCGGAAAAAGAGATAAATAACGAGGGTTGATATAAGGAGCAGCAATGCCATTAATATTAAAGCGATGATGACGTTCCTCGACTTTTGCAACCTGATATTGGAGTTCAGGTCTTTGACTTTTGTTTCAAGTACCTGAGTCTGGTAAAGGACCTGATATTTTAAAACAGCAACCCGCTGTTCTATGGTCTTTAGGCTGTCGTTCAGATGGTCCCATCGCTTAAAATAGGCCAGAGCCAGATCAGCGTCATGTAATTTAAGATTGCAAAGAAAGGCCTCACGGTATAATACCAGGAGGTCGGCAGTAAGTTTATTTTTTTCGGCTAATTGAAACGCTTCCTGAAATAATTTGTTGGCTTTCGGGGCGTCCTTGCATCTTGTGGCGGAGTTTGCCAGATTGTTGAGGCTGTATATCTGGCCCTTTAAAATATTGTTTGCTTTGCTGATTTGCAAAACCTCCTGAAATGTCCTTTCGGCCTCATCGTACCGGCCAAGCTTTGTGAGGTAGTTAGCGTAGTTGAATTTCAACGGTAAAAGGTTCGCAACTGAACCTTGGGTAGCCATGATCTTCATTGCCTCCTTGTAATAATATCCGGCAGAATCGGATGACAACATCATGAATGAAACGGCTAAGTTTGTATAATCGATGCCAACCTCCATCTTGTGTCCCAGGTCATTGTTCATTTTGATGGCCCAGTGGTAATACGTATTGGCTTTGGGGTAAAATCCCTGATCGAAAAAAAGGCTGCCGATATTGCGATATACCTGTGCAATATTCCCTGAATCGGCTAATTTTTTATAATAAGCTGCAGCCTGGGTATAGCATTGCATGGCACTGTCAAATTGCCCTTTTTGACAGAAAACAAGCCCCATATTTGTAGAAAATCCTGCGAGGTAAGCGGCATTCTTCGACAACTTTGCCAGGGCCAATCCTTTACGATACCAGAAAGCAACAGAATCATTGGAGCCCATCTCAACAAGAAGTGTTCCCATAATATGGCAGGCCTGGAGCATACGAGTGGTATCGTTCATCCTGAAAGCCAGATTACGCATTCCGGAATAATACCGGTAGGCGGAGTCATTCATCCCTGCCAGCTGAAATGCCTGGCCCCTGAGCCGTGTTGCCTCATAGGTTTGGGCCCTATCCTGTCTCCCTTCTGTTAATTTATACAGTACTTCGGAAGCTTTAAGGGCACTGTCGGCATTGGTTTTAAGTTTCAGGTTGACTACCTGCACCAGGGAGTCGAATGCCGGAATATTTTTCAGGGTCGTTGGCGATGAGCATCTTACCAGGAACAGCGAGGTCAATAAGAGGAGAATTCCCCTTAACACGACAATTCCGTAAGCAGTATTCACCTGAGAATATAACAAATGTTCAGTCTTTTATTGAAGTAAAAGTAATGAACATCTTCAAACAAACTGTGTTTATGTTCTTATTTGAGGGTGAGCGTATTGAGAACTCCACTGTTTTTGAGCATCAGGTTGAAGCTGCAGGCACCGCAATAGCCATGATCCTGATCAAAGTCCTGCCCGCATGATGAAAAACAGGACGGTAGGGGTAAGCTGGTCAGTGTTGGCGCTGATTTATCCTGTGGCAGGTTCATGCCTAAGGTTGCATGCCTGCTTATCGGATACTCCTTCCCTTCGAAAACAGTGCCCCATATGGGAATATCCTTGAGTTTTACCGGTTCAACGGTCAAAGGATCCTGTTCAAGAATTGTGAAGTTTGCGATTTTACCCGGGGCAATGCTGCCAAGTTCGTTTTCTTTTTGCCAGGAATAGGCTGACTCAATGGTAATGGCTCGTAAGGCATCCATGACGCTGATTCGCTGTTCGGGAGCCGCCACACGGCCCGAGGGTGTGATGCGGTTTACAGCACACCATGCGAGGAAGAGCGGGTCGGAAGGCGCCATCGGAAGGTCGGAATGAAACGATAAAGGAATATGATGTTTGAGCACGGAGGCGGAACGCACCATCACATCCGCCCTCTCAGGACCTAATCCTATCTTGCTGTATTTGTCGGCAAACCCTACCGGGTAGTATGGATTTGCGCTTACAATAGCCCCGAGCCGGGCTATGCGGTCAACCTGTTCTTCGGAAGAATTTGCGAAGTGAACGATCACCGAACGGTGGTTTGCCCTGGGATTTTCGGCCATGCGGCGTTCCAGCGCATTCAGCAGGACTTCCAAACCTTCATCCCCGTTCACATGAACGTGTATCTGGTAACCGGCATCCCAGTAGGCTTTGGTTCTCTGTTCAAGGTTTTCGGGGGTGACCATCCATTCTCCGTGATGTGAAGGATCGGGCTTGCCGTCGGCCCCAAGGTATGGTTGCTTCATTTGCATGAGCTGGGAGATAATAGCCCCGTCGGCGAATAACTTGACCTGTTTCGGGAAGAAACAGACTTTGCCTGTCAAATGGGAATTGATGATCTTCTCACCATCGGCAATGGCTTCTGCAGCAGGCACCCCCTGGTCTATATAACCCCGGCCGTCAATGATAAAGAACGAATACATGGGAGTATCGTCGGCGCCGAGAATCCTCTGGTACATCTCGAGCAGTCCCGGTGCAAGCAGAGCCCCGGGCTCGTTGTAAGCTGTGACTCCCTTGGAGTGCAGGTAGGCGATCATCTGTTTGAGCCCGAACTCGAGCCGTTGCGGTGTTACGAAGACCTTCATCAGCGGTCCTATCACGAGGTTTGTCCCGGTTTCCCACCAATGGCCTTCTGCCCAGTTCATCATCTTGCTGGCATCGCCTTTGCCCTGCATTGATTGTTCGGTCAAACCAAGTGTGTTGAGGGCTGCAGTATTCATGTAAAATTCATGACATGACCTCTGCCAGATCATGATGGGCCTGGTTGAGCTTACCGAATCGAGGGATGCACGGTTCATCCTGCCATGCCAGAGGCTGTGGTAACCCCATGAAAACAGCCATTCCTTTCCGTCTTTCATGGATGCCTCGGCTTCTTTTAAACGTTTCTTGTATTCCTCAGGTGTTGAGGCTGCCCTGAATGTTCTTTCAGGCATTACCCATTCTTCGGGGGCAATTACTTCTGTCGAAAGGGTGAGACCGCCCAGGATGGGGTGCAGATGCTGGTCGATGAAGCCCGGAAGTATGATTTTATTGGCAAATGTTTCATCCACAACATATTTAGTGTTGCCTAAGGCTGACTTAACCTGGGAAAGGGAACCAACGGCAACAATGAATTTACCTGAAACTGCTACCGCCCTAGCTTCAGGATTGTCCTGTTCCATGGTAATGACCTTCCTGGCAGTAAAAATCGTAATGATACCGGGCTGATTTCCCGCAAAGCCATTCGCAATGAGCTGATCAGCTTCACCCTGGGCAAAGCCGATGGTTGGCATGATAATCAGGATTAAAAGAATGAGCATTGTTTGCTGTAATGCAGTTTGGGATTTTTCGTTCATGACATTGGAGAGATTAAAAGATTGGACACTCGGTTGGCTGTTTTAATCCCGGTTGTTATCTTCGGGGAATCAATTATAAAGGTACGGAATTTTATCAGATTATAACAGATGGGCTCTATTTCGTTTAAATACTTCGAACCGGCACTGAGCAAACAAAAAGAAGGGGATATAAGCCGAAAAAAAAGACAAAAAAAATCCCGGTCTTTTGGACCGGGATTAGAAAAGATCGGCGACGACATACTCTTCCGCTTGGTATAGCAGTACCATCTGCGCAAGTGGGCTTAACGATTCTGTTCGGAAAGGGAAGAAGTGATCACCACTGCTATAGTCACCGTAAGATCTTGAATATCTTATGACATATATTAGAAAGAAAATACACAGTTTGACTTAAGTTTAACACGTAGACGAAAGCTTACGGGTAATTAGTACTACTCGGCTTTGACATTACTGCCTTTAGACCTGTAGCCTATCAACGTCGTAATCTACAACGACCCTTAAAGGAAGCCTAATCTTGGTCTGAGTTTCGCACTTAGATGCTTTCAGCGCTTATCTCATCCGGACATAGCTACTCTGCGATGCAGTTGGCACCACAACAGATGCACTAGCGGTCTGTCCAACTCGGTCCTCTCGTACTAGAGTCAGGTGACCTCAAGCTTCCAACGCCCATAACAGATAGGGACCGAACTGTCTCGCGACGTTCTGAACCCAGCTCACGTGCCACTTTAATCGGCGAACAGCCGAACCCTTGGGACCTTCTTCAGCCCCAGGATGTGACGAGCCGACATCGAGGTGCCAAACCACCGCGTCGATATGAGCTCTTGGCGGTGATCAGCCTGTTATCCCCGGAGTACCTTTTATCCTTTGAGCGATGGCCCTTCCATTCGGAACCACCGGATCACTATATCCCAGTTTCCTGCCTGCTCGACTTGTCGGTCTCACAGTCAAGCGCCCTTATGCTATTGCACTCTACGCATGGTTACCAAGCATGCTGAGGGCACCTTTGAAAGCCTCCGTTACGCTTTTGGAGGCGACCACCCCAGTCAAACTACCCACCATGCACTGTCTCCCGTTAGGGATTAGGCTCCAGATAAACAAAGGCTGGTATTTCAACGTTGACTCCACGAATCCTAGCGAATCCGCTTCACAGTCTCCCAGCTATCCTACACATTGTTTATCCAGAGTCAATGCAAAGTTATAGTGAAGGTTCACGGGGTCTTTCCGTCCCGTTACGGGTACCCGGCATCTTCACCGGGACTACAATTTCACCGAGCTCACAGCTGAGACAGCGCCCAGATCGTTACACCATTCGTGCAGGTCGGAACTTACCCGACAAGGAATTTCGCTACCTTAGGACCGTTATAGTTACGGCCGCCGTTTACTGGGGCTTCAATTCAAAGCTTCGCATTGCTGCTAACCTCTCCTCTTAACCTTCCAGCACCGGGCAGGTGTCAGGCCATATACGTCATCTTTAAATTTAGCATAGCCATGTGTTTTTGATAAACAGTCGCCTGGGCCATTTCTCTGCGGCCACGCTTGCGCGTGGCGTCCTTTCTCCCGAAGTTACAGGACTAATTTGCCTAGTTCCTTAGCTGTGGATCACTCGAGCACCTTTGGATTCTCTCCTCGACCACCTGTGTCGGTTTCCGGTACGGATAGCTATTATCTGAAGCTTAGAGGTTTTTCTTGGAAGTCTGATTACAGTCATTATCCGATCATCCGAAGACTCTCGGTACTATCAGGTTTCAGCACATTTGGTGGATTTGCCTGCCAAACGTATACCTACACCCTTCAACGTACTATTCCGTCAGTACGCAGACCTTTCACTACTTCGTCACCCCATCGCAATAATAGCCAGTATAGGATTATTAACCTATTGTCCATCGGTATCTCCTTTCGGATTAACCTTAGGGTCCGACTAACCCTGATCTGATTAACATTGATCAGGAAACCTTGGTCTTTCGGTGTGCGGGTTTTTCACCCGCATTATCGTTACTTATGCCTACATTTGCTTTTCCAGAAGCTCCAGCATATCTTACGATACACCTTCGCTGCCGCTGGAATGCTCCCCTACGACCCAATTAAAATTAGGTCCATAGCTTCGGTATCATGCTTAATGCCCGATTATCATCCACGCCCAATCGCTCGACTAGTGAGCTGTTACGCACTCTTTAAATGAATGGCTGCTTCCAAGCCAACATCCTAGCTGTCAAAGCAATCGGACTTCGTTAGATCAACTTAGCATGAATTTGGGGACCTTAGCTGATGGTCTGGGTTATTTCCCTCTCGGCACAGGACATTAGCACCCTATGCCTCACTCCCGGATATATGTCATAGTATTCGGAGTTTGTCAGGATTTGGTAGGCGGTGAAGCCCCCTAGTCCTATCAGTAGCTCTACCTCTATGACACTCACTCCGAGGCTGCCCCTAAAGGCATTTCGGGGAGTACGAGCTATCTCTCAGTTTGATTAGCCTTTCACCCCTACCCACAGCTCATCCAAACGCTTTTCAACGCATACTAGTTCGGTCCTCCAGTCCCTGTTACGGGACCTTCAACCTGGCCATGGGTAGATCACAAAGTTTCGCGTCTACCCCCACTAACTGAACGCCCTATTCAGACTTGCTTTCGCTTCGGCTCCTCGCGTTTACGCGATTAACCTTGCTAGTGAGGAGTAACTCGTAGGCTCATTATGCAAAAGGCACGCCGTCACCCCCAAAGGGGCTCCGACCGGTTGTAAGCGCATGGTTTCAGGTTCTATTTCACTCTTCTGTTCGAAGTACTTTTCACCTTTCCTTCACAGTACTGGTTCACTATCGGTCTCTCAGGAGTATTTAGCCTTGCCAGATGGTGCTGGCTGGTTCTCGCAGGATTTCTCCGGTCCCGCGATACTCAGGATACAGCTAGGTAGCAGTTTCGTTTCGTGTACAGGACTATCACCCTCTATGGTAAAACTTTCCAGAATACTTCCACTACAAAACTACAGTCCACGTTGCTGTCCTACAACCCCAGGTTTGCCGTAACAATCCTGGTTTGGGCTGTTCCCCGTTCGCTCGCCACTACTTGGGGAATCACTATTGTTTTCTCTTCCTCCGGGTACTTAGATGTTTCAGTTCTCCGGGTTAGCCTCCTTGCGGATCTTATATCTTCAATATAAGGGGTTGCCCCATTCGGAAATCTCCGGATCGAAGGTTGTTTGCACCTCCCCGAAGCTTATCGCAGCTTACCACGTCCTTCATCGCCTCTGAGAGCCAAGGCATTCGCCATACGCTCTTAATTACTTTCTTTCTACTTCTTTATTAATCTACATTAATTTAGGATACAGTGTTAATCTTAAGACTAACATTGTGTATTTTCTTTCAATATGTCAAAGAACTTTTGAGATTTCTGGAACCCAGTGTTGAAGGGTATTCGGCATACACGCTTCAACATTCTGCTTCCATCCCATGGTGGAGAATAAGGGAGTCGAACCCTTGACCCCTAGCTTGCAAAGCTAGTGCTCTGGCCAGCTGAGCTAATTCCCCAAAACGATTCTGTAGTCCCGGGCAGAGTTGAACTGCCGACCCCTACATTATCAGTGTAGTGCTCTAACCAACTGAGCTACGGGACTATATGATTTACGATGTACAATGTACGATGTACAGTGTACAGATTTCGTTAATCCTTTGCTCGGTTATGCACCATGCCTGAGCTCGATTTGGGAAGAAGTAAGAAGAGAGTAGCAAATATCATCCTGGTTTTGCAACCAGGAAATGAATAACCTTCTCTAGAAAGGAGGTATTCCAGCCGCACCTTCCGGTACGGCTACCTTGTTACGACTTAGCCCCAGTCACTGGTTTTACCCTAGGGCGCTCCTTGCGGTCACGCACTTTAGGTACCCCCAGCTCCCATGGCTTGACGGGCGGTGTGTACAAGGCCCGGGAACGTATTCACCGTATCATTGCTGATATACGATTACTAGCGAATCCAACTTCACGAAGTCGAGTTGCAGACTTCGATCCGAACTGAGACCGGTTTTGGAGATTGGCATCCTGTCACCAGGTAGCGGCCCTCTGTACCGGCCATTGTAGCACGTGTGTAGCCCTGGACGTAAGGGCCGTGCTGATTTGACGTCATCCCCGCCTTCCTCACTACTTGCGTAGGCAGTTTCACTAGAGTCCCCAGCATGACCTGATGGCAACTAATGATAGGGGTTGCGCTCGTTATGGGACTTAACCCGACACCTCACGGCACGAGCTGACGACAACCATGCAGCACCTCGCAAAATGTCCCGAAGGAAGATCCGATTTCTCGAACTGTCATCTTGCGTTCTAGCCCAGGTAAGGTTCCTCGCGTATCATCGAATTAAACCACATGCTCCTCCGCTTGTGCGGGCCCCCGTCAATTCCTTTGAGTTTCAACCTTGCGGCCGTACTCCCCAGGTGGATTACTTAATGCTTTCGCTTAGACGCTGACAGTGTATCGCCAACATCGAGTAATCATCGTTTACGGCGTGGACTACCAGGGTATCTAATCCTGTTTGATCCCCACGCTTTCGTGCATGAGCGTCAGTTACAACTTAGTGAGCTGCCTTCGCGATCGGTGTTCTGTGTCATATCTAAGCATTTCACCGCTACATGACACATTCCGCCCACTTCAAATGTACTCAAGAACGATAGTATCAATGGCAGTTCTACAGTTAAGCTGTAGGATTTCACCACTGACTAATCATTCCGCCTGCGCACCCTTTAAACCCAATGAATCCGGATAACGCTCGCATCCTCCGTATTACCGCGGCTGCTGGCACGGAGTTAGCCGATGCTTATTCTTACGGTACCATCAACCCCGGTTCACGACCAGGGATTTTTTCCCGTACAAAAGAAGTTTACAACCCGTAGGGCCGTCATCCTTCACGCGGCATGGCTGGTTCAGACTTGCGTCCATTGACCAATATTCCTTACTGCTGCCTCCCGTAGGAGTCTGGTCCGTGTCTCAGTACCAGTGTGGGGGTGAATCCTCTCAGAACCCCTAGACATCG
>Ga0209083_1000061_pt1 | contig 170057 bp, 136 predicted proteins | sample AM7aDNAmetaG_FD_184132 | JGI IMG/M metagenome (GOLD analysis project Ga0209083, IMG submission 184132) | Freshwater microbial communities from Finland to study Microbial Dark Matter (Phase II) - AM7a DNA metaG (SPAdes) (version 3) | ecosystem: Environmental > Aquatic > Freshwater > Lake ... | reverse complement strand
GGCTTCCTTCAGATTCCACCTCACGATGGACACCCTTGCCTTAAGCTAATGGTTGGCAACTGATAGCCCCCATAACGGACTTGAACCGTCAAATATACTCGTCATGCTCGGCGCACAACAAGAAAGAGGAAAGAATCGAATTCTTTCCTCTTTCGATTCGCTATGATATGTTTTACAATTTTACAGTAATACCTGCAAGGAAGTTTCTTCCTGCCTGTGGATAATAGCCAAAATCATTTAATCTTGAACCTGCCAAATAATAGGAATATACCCATGCATTACTGATATAGCTTGCATCAAGCAGATTATTCACCATGAAAGTAAAATTGATTCCTCGCAAGCCTTTTATAGGAAGTTCGTAGCTCAGTCGCAGGTTATTTACAATGTAAGCATCCAATACACGGTCGTCGCTTCTGGTATTATCAATATATTGTTTACCAACATTTTGAGATTGAATTCCTGCTTCGAAATTTCCCTGTTTGAACACAATATTGCTGTTCAGCAGAAAATTAGGCGAAAAAGCAATCGCTGTATTTCCCAGATCGTTCATTTGCTGAGAAGTCCAGTTCCAATTTGCGTCATACATATCAGCATATTCTTTGAAACCAATAATTATATTATCACTCAGCGTTGCTGACAAATCCCATTTTAACCAGTCTGTGATTTTGGCGCTACCATACAATTCAATACCCGCACGATAACTAAAGGGAATATTCTCTGTCAACATTTCGCCAATGTCATTAATTTTTCCAGTCAGAACCAGCTGATTGTGATAATACATCAGGTAAGCATTTGCACCGAATGAAATATCTTCAGTATGAAATTTATAGCCTAATTCTGTATCGTAAAGCGTTTCGTTGGTTGGCCAAATGCCCGGAGTTCCGTCAGTATAATTGGTTCGTGTTGGTTCACGATTAGCCACAGCAAATGAAAGAAACAAGTCAATTTCTTTATTCGGACGATAGAAAATTCCTACTTTCGGGTTGAAAAAGTCAAATACCTTGTCGACGGCTAATTCTTGCATTCCGGTAGCATCATCTACCCACTGATCGTTCGTTCCGTTCATGTTGTAATTTACTCTGCGGTATTGTAAATCGCCGTAAACATTTAGTTTTGAATTGATTTCATAATTCGCTTTCAGATATATATTGGCATCAAACTTAGTCACCTTACTACGATAATATTCTGTAACAGGTAGAATACTTCCAACGTAATTCTTCACCCATATTACATCTCCAAAATGATTTCCCCAGTAATTATTGGCTGCACCACCAAGTTGAGCCGACAGTTTATCTTTTTGATAATTCAACGAGAAAATCAATCCGGCAAAATCATTTCCCATCCATTTCTGACGAACCAAATCGCTGTTGTCAACCGGAGCATCATTCAGTATATATGAAGGAATTGAATATGTTTTGAGTGTCTGATCCTGTTTATATTCTTCGTAATAACCGTCACCACGGGTGTAATGCAAACCTGCATTCAGTGTCAACTCGCTGGAGAATGAATGTACCGCAAGCAACTGATAATTAGTTTGAATGTAATTGTCGGTTTGATTCTGATAATAAAGCGGATTGCCCGATGCATCAGTTCCCATAAATCCACAAGGATTGTAAGTACGGTGTGTAACCAGCGAATCTTTCGGAACACCATCCCAGGCGTGGTAGGTTTTCTCTTTTCCACCAAAGGCCACCAGCTTAACGGTTGTATTTTCTCCATAATATCCGGCCTGAACGAAATAGGATTTCATATCTACCGAACCACGATCAATATAACCACTTGAAGTAACGGACGACAAACGGGTATCGATTGCCCAATGACCGTTCAGCAAGCCGGAACTGGCTTTTACAGTGGTTTTTTGCGCTCCGAAAGAACCGGCAGAAACCGAAAGTTCGCCCGATGCTTTGGGTGCATGATTATCTGTCTGAATGTTGATATTTGCTCCGAAAGCAGCCGCACCATTCGTCGACGTTCCAACGCCGCGTTGAACCTGAATATTTTCCACTGAAGAAGTCAAATCAGGCACATCGACCCAATATGCTCCCTGCTCATCAGGATCGTTGTAAGGAATTCCGTTGATGGTAACGTTGATACGCGAAGCATCTGTTCCACGAATACGGAAATTGGTATAACCTATTCCCGTTCCGGCATCCGATGTCACAATTAGGGATGGTGTGTTTGATAGAAGATAAGGAATATCCTGACCAAGATTAGTTTTCGACAAGGTTTCTTTATCCACATTGCTGTAAGCCAACGGCGATTTATCCGAAGCACGAAGTGAAGTAACCGTCACTTCATGTATCAAATAGGTTTTGGCTGAAAGTATTACTAAACTTGCTTTAGCGGCAGTTGCTTTAACTGTTGCTGTTTCATAACCAACATAAGAAACAATTAGCTTTACTGAAGAATTTTTCAGACTTTCGAACATGAAAGTTCCACTAGAACTGGTAGTCTGAACACTGGAAGAATTTTGTACGGAAACTGTTGCTCCCGCCAATGCAATCCCATTCGGGTCAGTCACTTTTCCTTTAATGACATTTTGACCAAAAATAGAAAAAACAGAAAATAGCATAATTGCTGAAATATAAATTTGTCTCATAATCAATGAATTAAATGATTAATAAATTAGATTTTGAGAGCCAAAAAATGAAACGGATGAATTTGTCTTATTCCCTTCCCGGAATTACCCGTGCAGGTTCAAAGGGTATGATCTCAGCCCGAAATATTAAGGCACCCCATTAGAATGTTTGAACTTCAAACGTATAAAACGGCTAAATGTTCAGTTATTTAGAAAAAAGAAAGAAAAACAGCCCTGGAAGCGAGCCGAATTCCTTTCGAGGACAAAGGTAATAGAAAATTGTGGAAAATGAAAATGAGTTAATTTGACAATAAATGAACAATGATGTGATTCTCACTATAAACCATCAGCTATAAACTAATATCATCCTGCCCAGCCTTCTCTATCAAGATTTCGATAATTGATAGCTTCGGCAATATGATTGGATAAAATTGGTTCTGATTCTTCCAGATCAGCTATTGTTCGTGCAACTTTAATGATTCTGTCGTAAGCACGCGCCGATAAATTAAGGCGCTGCATAGCGTTTTTAAGCAATTCAGAACTTGCTTTGTCTATTTGTGCAAAAGTACGCATTTGCTTCGAGGACATTTGCGCATTGCAATACACACCGTCAATATCTTTAAACCTTTCTTCCTGAACTTGACGTGCTTTCATCACACGCTCACGAACTATTTCACTACTTTCAGAATCTTTCATCTCCGAAAGTTTTTCGAACGGAACAGGTACAATTTCAATATGAATATCAATTCTATCCAACAATGGTCCCGAAATGCGACTGAGGTATTTCTGAACAACTCCCGGAGCACACACACAATCACGATCGGGATGGTTGTAATATCCACATGGACATGGGTTCATAGATGCCACCAACATAAAACTGGCTGGATATTCAATTGCGAATTTCGCACGTGATATACAGATTTTGCGGTCTTCAAGTGGCTGACGCATAACTTCAAGCACGGTTCTTTTAAATTCCGGAAGTTCATCCAGAAAAAGAACACCGTTGTGTGCCAGTGATATTTCGCCGGGTTGGGGGAATGTTCCTCCCCCAACGAGGGCCACATCGCTGATGGTGTGATGTGGACTACGAAATGGTCTTTGTGAAATAAGTGAAGTATTGGTATCGATATTGCCGGCAACAGAATGTATTTTAGTGGTTTCCAATGCTTCCTGCAAAGTCAATGGGGGCAGAATAGTTGGAATTCGTTTGGCCAACATTGACTTACCAGCGCCAGGGGGGCCTACCATGATTATATTATGACCACCTGCAGCAGCAACTTCCAACGCACGTTTAACGGATTCTTGTCCTTTCACATCAGCAAAATCTATTTCAATATGATTTAAATTACTGAAAAACTCTTCACGTGTATTCACGATAGTTGGTTCAATAGTAGATTTCCCTGTGAAGAAATCAATTACTTCGGTAATACTTTCAACCCCGTAAACTTCCAGATTATTTACGACGGCAGCTTCACGAGCATTTTGTTTTGGAAGAATAAATCCTTTAAAACCTTCTTCACGGGCTTTGATAGCAATAGGCAAAACTCCTTTAATTGGTTGTAAGCCACCATCGAGTGAAAGTTCGCCCATAATCACAAATTTTTCTAATTCCTCTGAATTAATCTTTTCATCGGCTGCCATAATACCAATTGCTAAAGACAAATCGTATGCTGAACCTTCTTTACGAATATCAGCAGGAGCCATATTGATTACAATTTGTTTTCGTGGAAATTTATTTCCGGTATAATCCAATGCAGAAGCAATCCGTTCGTGACTTTCTTTTACCGCATTATCCGGCAAACCCACGTGGAGGAAACGAATTCCCTGACTCACATTAACTTCTATCGTTACAATAGTGGCCAAAATTCCCTGCACTGCAGCTCCAAAAGTCTTAACTAACATCTATGTAGTATTTAACGTTTAGTGATAAGTGATTAATTTAAAGTTAGATAGTAAGAATTAATTCTTTGGAAATTATTTAAACCAGTTGGTCATAAACGTTGGTTTTGACTTAAAATTAGGTTTTGTCGAACTATTCAAAATCGCTTTTAGTGTAAGAACCTGTTCAAACATCATTTTTCCTTCTGAAAAATGCAGATTCATACAGAGTTTTCCTAATACCGTCTGGCTACGAATCACATCTAAATACCATTTACTTTGTAAATAAAATCCTGATTGGAGAAATGGATTGTTCCAGTATAGCTCATTGTTGTATTTAGTATAATATACATCCCTGGCATTTCCAAAGTACAGCATATTCTGAGTACCAAAACCTTTGTATTCAGCATTTAAACGAATAACAGCACCAATAGGAAAATAACTGCCATTTAAGAGTGAGCGGTCACGTTCACCACCGGCTAATACTCCGGCAGCAAAAAGCAAGGTATCCATGCCAACCTGATTTGAATAATCTATCCCAACAGATAAATGAGCCAACAGATTATCACACACACTGTAAGTTGGATTCATAGGGCGAGTATCTGCGAAATGGAACAAATACGACTGAAAATCAAGGAAAAACATTCCCACTTTTTGGTGTGCAGAAGCTCCCACGAAGAATGTCTCCCTGACAGCTGACGTTTGATGTGCTGTCCAATCGAGCCATAGATTAAAAAATGAATTATTACGGCCAACCTGCCAGAAAATACCGGTTAAGGTTGGTCTGTAATAATTCACCGAATCTTGAAAGAATAAATCGGAATAATTGGAAAGTAGCTCCGAGCGGGGAAAAGCTCCAGCATAAAATGAAACTGAAGGAGTTTGGTACTTATAATATGCTATAGGCTGGATAATGTCAATTACGTTCTGCGAACCGGCTGTTTTAAGCAAATCGGCACCTGCAAAAAATGAATGAACCGAATCGAATGCCAATCCAAGTTCAGGAGTAAAATGTACACCGGTCATGGTTTGATCTTTAGCAATGCTAGATTTGGCATATTCTGTATTATCAAAGAAATAGTTCAAACCAGCATTCCATTGAAATGATTGTGCGGATATGGAAAAGTGAAAATTGATGAATATTAAAATAAAAAAAAACTGTTTTTTCATAGCAAGTCTGTCTGATTTTAAACTTAACATGACAAAAATACAAATTTAATGATTTGAAACATCAATTTTACATGAATATTTTTAAGGAATATAAAAAAAAACGCCGTAACAGATCTTGTTACGGCGATTTTAAAATAAAGTTATACCTTAAAAAAACTTACATTCTTATTTTTCTGACAAATAACTTGCAATACCTTCTTGAGTGGCTTTCAAGGCTTTGTCTCCTTTTTTCCAGTTAGCAGGACAAACATCACCAAATTCTTCCGTAAATTGAAGCGCATCAACCAAACGAAGTACTTCGTCCACGTTGCGTCCAAGTGGCAAATCATTCACCAACTGATGACGAACGACACCTTGTTTATCAATAAGGAATAAACCACGATATGCTTTTGGTTCGCCTACTAATACAACGTTTCCTTCTTCGTCATATTCATCAGCTCCAATGAGCACATCGTAAGATTTTGAGATATTTAATGATTGATCAACTACCAACGGATATTTTACACCTTCAATACCACCTTGTTTCTGTGGAGTTTGAAGCCATTTCCAGTGTGAAAATTCTGAATCTGTTGAAGCACCGATAACTACTGTGTTGCGTGAAGCAAATTCTGCTGCTTTTTCTTCGAATGCAATTAATTCTGTTGGACAAACAAAAGTAAAGTCGGCTGGATAAAAGAAGAATACAACGTATTTTTTACCTACAAACTGTTCCAATGAAAAGTTTTCTACAATTTCTCCACCGTTTACTACTGCTTTTGCATTAAATACCGGTGCTTTTTTTCCTACTAATACTGACATAATCTTATATTTTTAAATTGGTTGTTGTTTTAATGCTGCAAAATTAATCATAAGTTGAAACAATACATCATAAAAATCGATAGAGTTTTTGTATATCACAATAGGAAAAATTAATTTACAAATAAAAGTTCTTAAGTCTTGTAAATTAATACGGTAGCATAAGCTGCCATACCTTCTTCACGACCTACAAAGCCTAGTTTCTCAGTCGTGCTGGCTTTAATCGAAATTAAGTCGGCATCAACACCTAAAACTTCAGCCAAACAACTTTGCATGGCCTGAATATGTGGATTAAGCTTGGGCTGCTCGGCAGCAACTGTGCAGTCAGCATTTCCAAATTCATAGCCTTTTGAGCGGAGTAGCAGCATGGTTTCTAACAATAATATCTTACTATCTATATTTTTATACTCACCAGCTGTATCAGGAAAATGGAAGCCAATATCACGGAGATTAGCAGCACCAAGTAAGGCATCACATAGCGCATGAATTAGTACATCGGCATCCGAATGACCTAACAATCCTACACTGTGATCAATTTTTATTCCACCCAACCACAACTCACGGTCAGAGGCAAATGCATGAACATCATAACCAAAACCAACACGAATAGAATTCATAATTCAAATTTTATAATTTATAATAAAAAAACGGTTGAATTCAACCCATAGGAAGATTTCAACCGTTTCATTTTTTTTTAAAGTCCGAATACTTTTTGCTCCCTCCCCTCAAGGAGAGGGTTGGGGTGAGGTGACTATTTTACCAAATTTTTCAACCCAAATAAGTCAAACGAAAGTGAGAAACGAAGTGTTTGGTCTAATGGATTCGTTTGCGATGTTGAAATCACATACGAAGCATCCAACTGGAAAACATTCAGTTTAAAACCTGCACCAGCAGTAAAATATTGACGGTTTCCTTTATATGCATTCTCATTGAAATAACCACCACGTACAAAAAATTGATTATTGTAGGAATATTCAGCACCCACCGACCACATAATTTCCTGCATTTTCTCTGCAAAACCACCCGGAGCATAAGAAAACGAATTAAATATACCGCTCAATGGTGACATATCGTTGTATGCCTGAATATCCTGAGCAGTTGGATTTAGTTTTGGGGTTGGAACTAATAATTTGTTCAAATCAGCACTTAAAGAAATTTTATTATAATTATCAATTGGGTAATCGAATGATCCACCCAGTCTCATATTTGTAGGGATAAAGTTTGAAGTTGAATTACCATCATACGATATCTTAGAACCAATATTGGAAATATTTAACCCAATCCCCAATGTTCCATCAACACCCTGAATTGGAATTGTAGTACGATAATAACTCGCAATATCAGCTGCAACAGCCATACCCGGATACATCTCTGTTCCTCCTGAAAGATTTATTCCGTTGTTCAAATCAGAATAAATAAAACGTAAAGCAACCGAAGCTGAAAGTTTATCTGATAATTTTCTGGAATAAGCAGCATCTATAGCCAGTTCATTGGGGTGCGCTGAACCCGCTGGAACTCCAAGTTGATCCATCAATTCAATATCTCCTAATGAGAAGTAACGCAATGACATACTCACTGCCTGACGCTGATCAAATTTATAATAACCTGATAAATAAGCTAAATCAATGTCAGTAACCAACTTTCTTAACCACGGGGTATAAGATAATGAAACACCGGTTTCACTTTCCATAAATACATATTTGGCGGGGTTCCAATACTGGGAATTCACATCGGATGTTGTTGCAGCCCCTACATCCCCCATACCACCACCACGTGCATCGGGAGCAATTGAAAGTGATGGCACTGCTGTTACAATAGGATTATTTGTTGTTTGAGCAAAAGTGCAAATAGATAATGAGATTAAAATACACAGTGTCAATAAGTTATTTTTCATTCGTAAAATATATTTTTAGGGTGCAATATTAGTAAAATAAATTAAGATTTCGTACAATAAAACGTAGAATTTTGAAATTATTGTTCAATAACCAACATTTTATTGGTTTTTGAAGTAACATCGCTGTCAGATGTTTTTATACTTACGCGATATAAATAAATACCGGTCTTTACTTTCTGACCATCGTTTGACATCAGATTCCATGAGATATTATCTGCATTTGCCTGACTAAATGACCATATTTTACGGCCAGATAAATCAAAAATTTCAACTGTTGTATTTAAAATGGTTTCAGGTCGGTCATGTTTAACAATTATACTCGTTTTAGTTTTTACCGGATTTGGATAATTATAAATAGAGAAAATCTGAGGTGAGAGTCCTGTTACAACTTCAAAATCGACGGTGCTTGTAGTTGAATTATTTAGCAAGTCACATACTTTAAAACTTAGTGTGTGTTTGCCATCGAGCATAGCCGGAAGTTTATAATTGACTGTTCCATCACTGTAGCTGTTAGCTGTTGCCTGAAAATAATCATTCAATACATAAGATTGGGTAGGATCCTGATCGACAGTCAACCGGATATCATGACCAATTCCACTACCAACTGTATTAATCCCATCAATATCACTCACTTTAGCAATAAAAAATGGCGTTTCGTTAACCTTATCACCCGACACAAAACCCTCTGAGTTCAAAAACATCTTAACAATTGGTCCATCTGTTTCTTCATTCGAATTTATATTTGTACCACCAATAGTAAAATTCTCAAAACATCCCTGAGCTTCAACATTATTAGTTTCGTCAGCAGCATAATAATTGATTCTCCCTCCTCCATAATTATATTTAATATCCTTTGGCAACATAAACGAAAAGCTAAAAATACCATTCTTTACATCTGCATTACCTGAAAACAGAGTATTTGGTCTGTCAGAATAAGTCATTGAGCCATCACCGTCATTATTTAAAGTTGTAATTCTCTGAACTTTATCGTAAACTACCGCATGAATAGATCCATTAAAATTAGTAATCGTATTACCATTATCATCTGCAATAAAACCCTGAATTGTGTCAACCGATAATGCTCTTAAAGTGTCATTACCAAAAATTGTACTTTCGTTCACTTTGCGGGTAATTACCTTATAATTTGTAGGAAAATTCAACTTAACAGCGGGATCACCCATAAAGATATAGGAAAGTTTATTAATTTCCGTTCCGACATTGTTTTTTGCATAAGAAATAACATCTCCAAGTCTAAGGGGTTTGCCGTTTTGTTTTTTGAAAAGATTATCGTTTAACAATTTATTTAGAGTAAAATTTTGAGAAGCATAAACTGGTCGTGCCGCTGAAAAAATGCCTATTCCTCCTCCATTAGGATTTAACAAAAACTGTTCTCCACCTGAAACAACCTGAACATCAAACTGAAGAAAATCACAGGTTGCACCAATCATTAATGGTAAATGTGTGTTAGTTAGTTTTTTTACGTCCGCTAATGAAAGTACAGATTCATTGGTCAAACCAGTTGCACCTGCATGGCCTGTAAAATCAAGTAAAAATGTTCCGGTTTGAATTAAATTCAACAAATGAGTTTTTGCCACAGGATAAGATTGCCCACTTGCGCTTACCTCTTGGGTATAAGCATCTAAATAAATTTTATCTTGTTGAAATGAAGGAAAATTCCTTGCAACCGAGACAGCAATACTGTCAGCTTGTTTCGCATGAAGCGAGGCATCACCATCGTCAGCCAGATAACATAATTGGTTCTTCCAGTATCCTTTATCTTTATTATTTATATATCCAATGGTTTTATTCACGATATCAGTAGCTTGCTGAGTTGTAGTAACAGGAAATCGGCCAACACCAATATCCATTAAATTAGCATCAACACGAGTTCCTTCGTTATCATCAAGCAATGTAAAATAATCATCTGTTACATATGACAAGGTAGTAACCAATGAATTTTCAGCCTGATATGTTATAATAAAATTATCTCCTGAATTTGGAATAATTTTTCGGTTATCGAATGAACCCCTTCCAAAAAGCAATAAGTATTTTGGCAAATTCAACGAACCACTCGAATTCAAGGCTCTGTCGTACAGCATTTTCATAACCCAACGATAGGCAGTAGCGTCAGGTGTTCCGGATGAAAATTCGTTGTAAACCTGATCCGTAGTCACAACTGCAACAGTCATATTATCTTTATCACGATGTGCCTGAGCAAGTGTTTGCGCTTGAGCCAGAAAATTGGGATGAGTTAATATAACTAAATCAGCCTGAGTTATGCCATGTAGATTTTGATTTGCTACAGTTCCAACAATTTCGGGTTTGGGAAAATCTCCGCCAGCAGTAGGATCAATGGCAATATAGCTCTTCAGATCGTTTCCTGAATCAATAAACGACATTTTAGCATTTACAGTCTGAGTGGAAATTAATCCGATATTCTGAGGATCAGTAATATCCCATATCTGAACATTTGAATTGGCATTACTCAACAAATACTGATTATATGCAGCAAGACCCAAATTATCAACATTCTGAAATTGCATGGATGAACCGCTCATAGTAAGCTGACGTCGAACATTTACTTCCAAATAATTGAGGTAGCCTACGGATGAAGCATCTGTTTTTGTATAAGAGATATTAAAATTAAAAGCATCACCTTGAGGCGTATAATTAAAGATACCATAAGCTCCTCTTGCCTGCTCGTAATTATCGCCCTGAGTTCTGGCTGAAACTGCAAGGGGTTTATACTGGGTCCCATTTAACATGAGTGAGAAACTTGTTGCTGAATTTGAAGAAGCTGCAACATCCAAACGAACAACTGTTGAATTTGTTAAAACCGGATTTGGAAAACTAAAAGCTAAAGTATAGGATGTAATATCGTTGAATGGTTCTCCGTAAAATTCTTTACCTGAACTGGTTAAGTTTTGAAAATCTTTTTCGTAAACTTGATAATCAAGAAATTCATTAACCGGATTAATGATTGGAGAATCGGGTATTGAAATGGTTTCAGCTGAAATTTTTCTACCTGTACCTGCATCGGAAGTAATAAAATAATATCCATATTTCGAATATGAATTAATGGTGTGAGTGAACATCGATTTAGTTCTATCGTATGCCCACTTTTGAATGCCCTGAGCATAAAACAACACATAATCTCCAGCATTAAAAACCCCGTCACCCCCCTTATTCATGTAGATAGCCAGTTCCGGCAAATCATCAATTTTGGCAGAAGTAAAACTCTGATCCAACACATTTCCACCATAGCCAAAAACTCTTACGTTGGCTGGGTCTACCCCCATTGAAACTAAATCTTCGTAGGTCAGTTTATATACTCCAGTATTTACTATTCTGACTTTTACAAACTTTCCCTGTGCCAAAACAGAGTTTGCAACATAAGAATGGAATGAAGTTGCTTTTGATTTTTGAGGATTTAATTGTTTATCAATCTGCAAATCAAATGATTTAAGTTTAAATATCTTTCCGTCACGACTTACGAAAGGTAAAACAGTAATATCCAGATAATTAATTCCACGACTTTGTAAAATCATAGTTTTAACTTCAGGTACCGAAGTTTGATTTTGAATCCCATCTAAAACAAGATTTTCTTCATTTGTAACAGGAATGAAAATAACATTTTTCAAGACTGCATTGTAAGTAAAAGCAGGATCGGCAACCAATCTTTTATTAAAATAGGGTAATCGGTTTTCGGAAGGATATTGAGCACCATCAAATGAAATAAATTTCACAAAAGAAGAATTAAGATACGACTTCTCAACTCCTTTCCAATTTAAAATGGAAGAGATAACCTGCTGATTTTCAGAATGTAAATATAGCCCAAAATTGACTAATACCAAAAAGATTATTATTCTTACTTTCATTAAAATTTAGTATTCATTTTTTATTGAAACGGACTACAAAAGTAACGTATTTAAAACAGCTTTATTATCAACGTGCTTTAATAAAAGTATTACTTAACATAAAAATCAAACATTTTGATATCAAATATATAGCCTTCCAAATGATCGCCAATTGAAACACTTCCAACGCCAACCGGAGTCCCTGTGAAAAGGATATCTCCAATTTTGATGGTAAAAAAACGACTTACATACGAAACAAGTTCATGAATTGGGAAAATCATATCGGATGAATTTCCATTTTGAACCGTTTTACCGTTTAAATCCAAACGAAATTCAATATTTTGAATATCAGTTAATGAATCGACCGCTAAAAAATTACCAATAACTGCTGAATTATCAAAAGCTTTACAAACTTCCCAGGGTTTCCCCTCTGCTTTCAACTTTCGTTGCAGGTCTCGTGCAGTAAAATCAACACCCAAGCCGATTTCAGCAAAATAACGATGAGAAAACCGGGTATCAATATTTTTACCAATACGATTGAATCGAATTATCAATTCCGTTTCGTAATGCAATTCAGAACTAAAATCGGGAATAAAAAAAGGTTTGTTGTTTTTTAATGCTGCAGTGTCCGGTTTCATAAAAACAACCGGTTCGGTAGGATTTTTGCTGTTTAACTCTTTATTATGTTCAATGTAATTTTGGCCTATGGCGAATATTTTCATTTCGATTTTTGTTGTTTTTGTATTATTATTCTTTTCTTTTCATCTTCTTTAATTGCATTTAATCTATTGAACATAACGGCTAAATGTGCATATATAGAAGTGTTTTGAACAATGATATTTTCTGGCACACGAATCCTGAAAGGTGTAAAATTCCAAATTGCCTGAATACCACCGGCAATCATTATTTCAGAAACAGCTTGAGCTTTGTCAACAGGAACAGTCAAAATTCCAATATTAATGCCTGTTTTTCGCTGAATTTCTACAAATCTGTCGGGATGGTGAATAGGAATTCTATTAATGCTGGTGCCTGACAATTCATACTTTACATCAAACCCTGCCACAATTTCCAAACCAAACTGTTCGAGTCCATTATCATGCATCAAAGCACCACCCAAACTTCCAACACCAAACAAAAATGCCTTATGAGAATTTGTAAAACCTAAAAATTCTTCAAGTATACCGACCAATTCTTTAACATCGTATCCGACTCTGGTTTTACCGGTAATGTTCACATACGACAAATCCTTAGCAACCATCGAAGCGTCAACAGCAATGTTTTTAGCAATTTGAGTTGATGACAAATACATTTCACCTTCTTTTAGAACTAATTGAGCATAAGCGAGATACCAAGGCAAACGTCTTAAGGTTGGTTCAGGAACTTTGAATTCAAATTTTGAATTTGATGTTGGCATTTTATATATTGTTTATGAATTTAACTGACAAAAATAATCATTTTTTTCAAACAGATGGCCTTTAGCACCATTAAATAACGTTGAATTTGAATTTTACATTCGAAATGAATTTATTATTGGCCTAAATGATTAACTTTGCATCTTATTTTTAGTCAAAATAAGGCATTACATTTTCAATTTTTTAATACGAATTTTCACTATATTATGGAGTACAATTTCAGCGATATCGAAAAAAAATGGCAGTTATACTGGAAAGAGAACAACACCTATAAAAGCGAAATAGACAAGCTCAGACCGAAATATTACGTGTTGGATATGTTTCCATATCCTTCGGGAGCTGGTTTGCATGTTGGACACCCATTGGGCTATATTGCTTCCGATATTTTCAGCCGTTATAAACGCCTTCAGGGCTTTAATGTACTTCATCCAATGGGTTACGACGCCTATGGTTTGCCAGCTGAACAATATGCCATTCAAACCGGACAACATCCGGCAGTAACCACAAAAATAAACATTGCCCGCTATCGTGAACAATTAGAAAAAATTGGTTTTTGTTACGATTGGGATCGTGAGATACGGACTTGTGAACCTGATTATTATCATTGGACTCAATGGGCATTTATTCAAATGTTCAATCATTATTTCGATACCAAGCTTCAAAAAGCTCAACCGATATCTAGCTTGGTAAAAGCATTTGAAACATCAGGAACAGAAGGAATTCGGGCTAATTGCACGGAGGAAATTTGCTTTAGTGCTGCCGATTGGAAAGCTAAATCGGAAAAGGGACAACAAGAAATTTTGTTGAATTATCGTATAGCTTATCTGGCCGATTTGAAAGTAAACTGGTGCTCTGCATTGGGAACGGTATTAGCAAACGACGAAGTGAGTGAAGGAGTTTCGGTACGTGGTGGTCATCCCGTTGAACAAAGGGTTATGCGCCAGTGGAGTCTGAGAGTTTCGGCTTATGCACAAAGACTTTTGGATGGTTTAAACACAATTGATTGGACCGAGTCCCTTAAAGAAACTCAGAAGAACTGGATTGGACGAAGCGAAGGTGCTGAATTGAAATTCAATGTTAAAGGTCAGGATTTCAATTTCGAAGTTTTTACAACCCGTGCCGATACAATTTATGGCGTAACTTTTATGGTTCTCGCACCAGAAAGTGAGTTGGTAAAACAACTCACAACTACTGAACAAAAAGCTAATGTAGAGAATTATATAACTGCTACAAAAAAACGTACAGAACGTGAGCGAATTGCCGACCGTCGTGTAACTGGTGTTTTCTCAGGTTCGTATGCTCTAAATCCGGTAAGTGGGACAACAATTCCTATTTGGATTTCCGATTATGTGTTAGCAGGTTATGGCACAGGAGCAATTATGGCTGTTCCTGCACATGACAGCAGAGATTATGCTTTTGCAAAACATTTCAATTTGCCAATCATTCCTTTGATTGAAGGCTGTGATGTGAGTGAAGAAAGCTTTGATGCTAAAGACGGAATCATGGAAAATTCAGGTTTTTTAAATGGATTGTCCGTAAATGAAGCCATTGCAAAAGCCAAAGAATATATTGCTGAAAAAGGATTAGGTCGTGTGAAAGTGAATTTCCGTTTGCGTGATGCCATCTTCAGTCGCCAGCGTTATTGGGGCGAACCATTTCCGGTTTATTATAAAGAAGGAATGCCTTATATGCTTGATGAAAGCAAACTTCCATTGGAATTACCGGAAGTAGATAAATTCCTGCCAACCGAAAAAGGTGAACCACCACTGGGACGCGCTATAGGTTGGGAAGTGGATGGTTTTCCTCTTGAATTGAATACAATGCCCGGGTTTGCCGGTTCTTCAGCCTATTATTTGCGCTATATGGACCAAAAAAACGACAAGGCACTTGTTAGCCCCGAAGCTAATCAATATTGGCGCAATGTGGATTTGTATATTGGTGGTACGGAACATGCTACCGGTCATCTGATTTATAGCCGATTTTGGAATAAATTCTTATTTGATTTAGGCTTGATTTGTGAAGAAGAGCCATTCAAAAAACTGATAAATCAGGGAATGATTCAGGGACGAAGTAATTTTGTATACCGAATAAAAGACACAAACACATTTGTTTCGCTGAACCTGAAAGATCAATACGAAACAACTCAACTTCATGTTGATGTAAATATTGTTTCAAATGATATTTTAGATACAGTAAAATTCAGAAACTGGATTCCTGAATACAAAACAGCCGAATTTATATTAGAAGATGGTAAATACCATTGCGGTTGGGCAGTTGAAAAAATGTCAAAATCGATGTACAATGTAGTAAATCCGGATGATATAGTTGAAAAATATGGTGCTGACACTTTGCGTTTATACGAAATGTTCCTCGGTCCGTTAGAACAATCAAAACCCTGGGATACAAATGGAATCGATGGTGTCCACCGTTTTCTGAAAAAGCTGTGGAGTCTTTTCTATAAAGATGATAATCTTTTAGTCACCAACGAGCTCCCATCGACCGATGAACTAAAGACATTGCATAAAACCATCAAGAAAATTACTTTTGACATAGAGAATTTTTCATACAACACATCTGTTTCGGCTTTTATGATATGTGTAAATGAGCTATTTACGCTTAAATGCAATAAAAAGGCAATACTTGAACCTCTTTCAATTCTATTGGCACCTTTTGCTCCCCATATTGCTGAAGAGCTTTATCACATTTTGGGAAATGAAGAAACTGTTTGTGATGCTCAATTCCCAGTTTGTAACGAGGCATATCTGCTTGAAAGTTCAGTGAAATATCCAATTTCATTCAATGGAAAAGTCCGCTTTATGCTGGAACTTCCCGCAACTATGAGTAAAGAAGATGTTGAAAAAACAGCCATGGCTAATGAACAAACTCTGAAATATCTGGAAGGAAAAGTGCCTAAGAAAATTATCGTTGTTCCGGGAAAAATTGTGAATATCGTTATTTAATGATTAAAGTCATGCGACTATGAATCTAAAATCTATTACCAAACAAGGCTGGATTGATATCCGTGAATACATTTTCATTGCATTTGGTTTGTTTATGTACGCCGGTGCGTGGAAAGCTTTCCTTTTGCCTCATCACATAACAGGTGGTGGTGCAACCGGTATTGCTGCTATCATTTATTATTCTACCAGAATTCCGATTTCACTCACTTATTTTGTAATCAATGCCCTTTTATTGATTATTGCCATTCGAACTGTGGGGCTCAAATTCAGTCTGAGAACCATGTATGGAGTCGGAGTGCTCACGTTATTCTTTTCAGTTTTGCCGCAAGCTGTACCCGGCACTTTTGTAGGTGTCGATGATAATTTCATGGCATGTGTTCTTGGTGGAGGACTTGGAGGTGTTGGAATTGGTATCGTTTTTCTGTCAAACGGTAGCTCTGGAGGGACTGATATTATTGCGAAAGTAGTTAACAAATATCGAAATATAACACTTGGCAGAATTCTGCTTTATTGTGACGTATTGATAATTTGTTCATCGTATTTCTTTAAATTTGGGAGTTTGGAACGAATTGTCTATGGACTTACTGCCATGACAATAACCACATTAGCGGTAGATATGGTAATAAATGGTGTGCGCCAATCTGTTCAGTTTTTTATTTTCTCAAAAGATTATGAAGCTATTGCTAACAGAATAAATATTGATGTGCACCGAGGTGTAACTATTTTAGACGGAATGGGTTGGTATTCAAAAGAACCGGTGAAAGTAATTACCGTTATTGCCCGAAAAAATGAATCGGTAAAAATATTTAGAATTGTAAAAGAAATCGATCCTAATGCATTTATTTCGCAATCGTCAGCAATTGGAGTTTATGGACAGGGTTTTGACGTAATAAAAGCTAAGTAATGCACTAAGTATGATAATTGTCAGTATTTTTGGAGGATTAGGAAATCAAATGTTTCAATATGCCTGTGGAAAAGCTTTAGCTGCAAAACTTGGTGTAGAATTGAAACTGGATGTGTCTTTTCTTGCAGATAAGTCTGAACGTGAGAATTTTACAGTTCGGGATTATGAGTTGAATATTTTCAGTATTCATGAAAAAACTGCAAATTTGACAGAAGTTCGGAATTTTGTGCCAGATTTATGGAACTGTACTAAAGTTGATTTGCTGAAATACAAGCTGTTCCGTTTATTGAAGGGAAATCATTATTATTTCGAAAAGCAGAAATTTCGTTTTGAATCCCAAATTGAACAACTTAAAGATTGCAGCTATCTTTATGGCTATTTTCAAACTGAAAAATACTTCTCGAATATAAAAGAGGAACTTGTAACGGCTTTTACATTGAAGGATCAGCCGAATGTACAAAATCAAGAACTTATTGCTCAAATCAAAGCAGAGAATGCTATATCGGTTCATGTTCGCCGTGGTGACTATCAAAACAGCCCCTTTAATTTATTAGAAATAAATTATTATCAACAAGCTATCGAATTGATAAAACAGAAAGTTGAAAATCCTAGGTTTTATATTTTCAGCAATGATATAGAGTGGATATCTAAAAACTTCGGGGTTTTAGATATTGATAAATCCATTGTGACTTATAATCAGGGAGAAAAATCGTACATGGATATGGTATTAATGAGTTATTGCAAACACAATATATGCGCAAACAGCTCATTTAGCTGGTGGGGAGCATGGCTAAACCAACATGCAGAAAAGATAGTAATTACTCCTAAGCAATGGTTTAAAAATCTGGAATATACGGCCTCTACTTATGATTTAATACCTGATAATTGGTTAAAACTTTAATAATGCAACTAAAATGAAAGTTCTATTTATAAGTTCATGGTATCCTACACCCTTAAATCCCAATTATGGGATTTTTGTGAAAGAACACGCCAGAGCTATAAAAACTACAACAGCCGATTTGCGTGTTTTAGCTATAGTTGTGCATCGATCAGATGTATTTTTTAAGTCTTCACATCGTGAATATATTGATGAGTCGGGTATCCGTACCTTTGAGATTATTATTCAAACAAAAATGCGTGATATAATTTACCATTTAGTACCCTTGCAGAGTAGAATTTCCTTTTGGTACTTTGAAAAGTATATTGAACCGTATTTTACTCCTGATATCATTCATTCAAATGTTATTTTTCCTGCCGGAATGATTGGGGATTATTTCTCCCGGAAACTTAAGAAGCCACACATAATTACCGAACACTGGAGTAAAATTAAAGGTGTACTCAATAAGCCCTATTTATCATTTTTGGCTAAAAGATCATACCAAAAAGCAGATAGGATTTTAGCTGTTTCAGAGTTTTTGAAAGGAAATATACTTCGTTTATTACCTAATTTTAAAAGTGATAAATTTGAAGTAATACCTAATGTAATTAGTAACAAAGTTTTCGATTTCAAAGAAAAGTCATCAAGAAGCGATGAAATTTCATTTTGTGCGGTTGCAACCTGGACCACCAAAAGAAATCCGGATAAAAAACCGGAGCTTTTTATTCAAGCATTGGCTGAAATTCAGAAAAAAACATCCAAAAAAATTAAGCTAACAATGGTAGGCGAAGGAAATCGGGTCAACGAATTAATTTATCTTTGTAAATCAGTTAGTTTAGATGCTGATTTTGTTGGTTTTTTAAGCAAAGAAAAAATTGCAGAAATACTTCAAAAAACAGATTATTTTATTCATGCCAGCACTATTGAAACATTTGGTGTTGTGATTGTTGAAGCATTAATGACCGGCACACCCGTTATTTGTTCAAATGTTGGTGGTTTGCCGGAATTAATCAATGATTCTAACGGAATTCTTTGCGGGAATAATGTTGAAAGTTGGGTATCAGGAATTGAGAAACTGATTCAAACTGATTTCAATCGAAAAAAAATTGCTGATAGTGTAAAAAGTCGGTTCAGCTATGAAAGAATTGGGAAAGAGATTGCTTCGGTCTACGAAACTTTATAGCAATGGTTTTCCATAAAGCAAGAATGACAACCAGGCTGATTTCTTCAATAGCCATTGAATGAATAAAGTCCCCACCAAAGTCACAAAAAAAGTAACTAAAATACGGAAATCCAAAGGAATAAAGACCAATAGATAGGTAAAGGCAAAGAAATAGAAATGAGTAGAATAAATTTCAAGCGATATTCTGCCAAGTGATATCAGTGAATTTTTCAATATAAATTCGTATTTCACAATTAAATCAAACAGTTTATAAGTTGCAAGAATTCCTGCAAGTGGAACAGCTTGATTATAAATCCAAATAATTCCTGCTTTTAAGGAGTGTGCTAATACTATATGTTCAGCAAATGTAGGGACTCCGGAGCGTGACCAAAAACTAACTATAACAGGATAGATTATTAATGATAAATAGCCTGTAATGGACAATGATTTTTTCAGTTTTGAAGCATGTTTATTGAGGATATAACCTATAGAAAAAAACAACAACAATTTTGAAAGAGCTGCCATTCCTAATATGGTAAATCCGGTTAGTGGCACAAATATGTTTATCAATACAAAGAAAGCCAACAAAACAATTTCCTCATATTTGCTGGTAATTTTCAATGACGCAAATAATACTAAAATATTTAAAAACAATACCCAAAGAAACCACAATCCATGATCGGGGGATTTCAAGATTTCTACAATTGACTTCAGAAAAGCAGGTTCACTCCCACCTCTCAGATAAAAGATTAACCACGAAAATGCATACGAAATTACAAACCAACACCAAAACGGGATAATTAATGATTTGAATCGTTTGGTTAACTTAGTTGTGCTTCCATCAAATGATCCGAAACTAACAAAGCCACTCAAAAACATAAAAAAGGGCATGTGATACGAATAAATTATCCGGAATATGAGACTATTGTCAAAATTACCCGGCATATTATATTGAAGCGAATGTCCCAGCACTACCAACAAAATGGCAAAACCTTTCAATACGTCAATTAATATGTTTCTTTCCTGTTTCACTGATTGCAATAATTATAAAAAATATATGGTTATGAGTGTATAGTAGCTAGGAAATGTTGTTTTTATTATCCGAATTTGATTTCTGAACTTGAACCTCTGCTCTGATGCAAAGCACGAGCAGTAATTCCATCAACATTAATTTCTCTTGCTCGTTATGCACTAAAATTGTTTGGAAACCTTCAGTAAGATTATTTATAATCTCAGCAACAAGCGGCTGTAATGTATTATTAATCTGATCATTGTAGAATTTACGTGCTTCACACGATTGATAGCTAATTTCTATTTCGGCGTTGAGTGTAAGAGTTCTTTTTGAACCTGAGTTATAAAAGTCAACTAGTTTTTCAAAATAAGCAGTATAAGCATTCTCAGTTCTACTTTTCATACTTCTAATATTGGCCTCATAACATTTTGCTATGTGCTTATTGCTGGCCTTTTTGTGAAATACAGGACCAAGAAATTTATATTTTCTCAATAATTCTTTCTGAATGAGAGGAAAAGGTACTGTAAGATATTGTGAAAGAAATAAAATAGAACGGAAACGGGTAAAATAGACTTCAAAATTACCAATTATAGAATTGGTATAGTTTTGATCGTAAACCCGATAATGATACCAGGGATAGTCAGTATATTTCAAATTCAGGCTTGTAACATTACTTTCTGTGAAGTTCAACCAATAAGGCATATAGTATTGAAAATAATTGTATTTTACATTCTTCTCAAACTTGTCACGTCTAACAAAGAAATGATCAAAAATTATATTAGACCCCAAAAATGTAATTAATTTATAAACTGCTGACTGATCCATATTTTGGGGTGCCGGAGCAATTTCATCTGGTTTTCCTGAATCAAAAAACTGATGTAAATCACCATATAATCCATCCACCTTCGGATCAGCAAAATGAATCAGGTTTTTTTCAAGTGTATCGTTGCAGTACAATCTATCATCAGAATGCAGCATCAATACAATATCACCCGTAATATAAGGACATAAGTTATTCAAAGCGACTAACTGACCCTTATTTTCTTGCCAAAAATATTTTATACGCGAATCATCAAAACTGTTAATGGCCAACTCTGTATTATCCTTACTCCCATCGTTCATGATAAGTAATTCCCAATCAGTATGACTCTGATTAAGAACAGATTGAATTGATGATGCTATGTGCTTTTCATCATTATATGTGGGCATTATGATAGATACCTTCATGTTGTATAAATAGTAGTTAGTTGTTTATTTTTTTGTATAAAAACCAAACTTTATAAGTATCAGTCGAATGATTCTGATTTCTTTAAACAAGTATGTTGGCACAATAAACTGATCCAGATAACGGAAGAAAGTAACTAAAAAATTAATCTTCTTATTTCTCTTTATGTAGTCGGCGTAATTTTCATTAATAACAGCAATGAACTCTGTAGCCCGTTTCTCCCAGTTATGATCTTTAAAAGCTCTTTCACGAGCTTTTAAACCTAATCCTATCCGTTCGGTTTCATTCTTAAGGTAGTAATCTATTAAATCAATCCACTTTTCAGGGTTGTCGGCAGCTACGACTTCATTTTTATCAAAATATTTACTTACCACTTGTTCGCCATTACTAATCTGACAACATCCAGCCATGGCAAGGTCGAACAAACGATTATTAGCATCCATTTCTTTATCAATACCTGCAAACTGACGGTCATTATGAATATTCACACATACTTTTGATTCATTGTAAATTAAATTGGTTTCGGAACCATGTTTTACAATTCGGTAGGGAAATCCAAATTTATCCCAACCCACACCCGCCAAAAACACCATCAGTTTTTTGGATTGAGCATACTCAATCAGTTTTTCGATATATTTTTCCCTACCAAAACCACTGTCTGCATTTCCCAAAAAGGCGATATCATACTTTTTAGGCATATCTAATGGCTTAAAAATATGTTCATCACTACCAAAAGGAAAATGATAATATGGAATTCCCACTGAATTATATTTTTCGAAATTCAACGTGGCAAAATCAGGATTATAAGCAAATAAAATTCTTGATTTCCAGCGTTTCAGAAATGATCTGTAAAAACAAATGTAAGCATTGTAAACGCTAAGTATTACCGGTCCTTTAAACCTGTGCATAGCTTTTGCAGCTAATGGTTCTCCACCACTACCAATGCTAACAACCAAAATATCTCCTTCAATATCTGCTAAATCTGTAGTGAACTTTACATTTATTCCCTTTACTTCCAGTTGTTTGAAAAAGCTTGAATACATACTCCCGAAAATTGCATTATTCTGGTCGTTTTTAAGGGATGGAAAGTAAAAACAGATTTGCATGAAATTATTTTTAATTTTGGAAATTACAGATCAAATCTACCTGACTTATTAAATACTCCATGAACAAGTGCAATAAAAATTGCCCTGAATTTTCGGAATAAATCCTTCTCAAGTACCAGTTTTATTGCCCTGTAAATAACCTTATAGCGAATAAAACTTAGTTTTTCATTCAACCTATAATTCTCGGGATAAAGCCGCCAGGTCAAAAGTGTATTGCGAATGATATAATAGGTGCTTTGAACTGAATAATTACTAACAACTAATCCTGTTGAAGTTTTGCGTGCATATCCACCTTCATGATTTAAACTGATTTCAGGAAAGCACACAATGCGAAAACCGTTTTTTTTAACCCTGAAACCGAATTCAATATCCATCATATAAATCAGAAAATCTTCAGCAAAATAACCTATCTTATTGAATATATTTAAATTATAAACTGAACCGGATGTAATTGCATTATCAATATCAATCATTTTTTCAACAGGTTTATCTGAATGATTTTTTGTTGATGCATAAATGGCAATATTGTCAGAACCATTCTCCTGAATCAGTTTTTTATATTCTTCGAATTGATTATCCACAAAACTACTATCCTGATCCATTGTCAAAATATGTGTAAAATCTTGTTTTTCAGCCCATTTTATGCATTCATTAAATGGATAAGCCAGAAATTCATTTCTGCCGGTTGTTCGAAGTTCTATTTTGGAGTTGTTTAATTTGTAAATGAGTTTTTCAATATTGCTCATTTCTTTGGCTGTATTTTCCCAAATAATTAAATAATCCACCCATGGAAGATACGAAAGTATATTCCGTTCAAGTTCTTCCAGGTCGGGAAAATAAGTTGAAACGACTGCCAGTAATTTCATTTTAATTCTTTAATTGTCTGAATAGCTACCTTATAATAATCGATTGGATGCAAAGCTAATTTTTTAGCAGCTACCAATGGCCATTTCCAGTAAAGATAAAGCGAAGCGGCTATACCGGGTGCTAAAATCATTGCCCATGTTGACAATGTGGTGAATTTCAACAAAACAAGAAGCAAAGTAGATGAGAAAATGCCTGTAATTATGGCTGATTTCATGTATGGAACTTCATTCCCACTTAAAATAAATGAATTAGCAATGCCATAATTTGATTCTAATAATGCGAAAAATAACATAATAATTATCATCATCGACGAAAGCAATTGAGTTTTACTGCCAATTAGTTTCAGAAAAACAGGACCAATTAGAACTAAGCCCGCACCACATACAATGAAAACAAAAAACATTGCCAGTTGGCTTTTAATATATACTCGTTTTAAATCAGATTCTTTGTCATTTACTCTGTAAAGCGTCATTTTGGGGTAAAAGGTAGCAAACCATAAAGTACCGAGCGACATAATGAGATTAATCATTTGCAAAGTTGTACCATACGAACCAACAGTTGGCAGTGTTATCGATAATAAAGGTGCTACCAGAATAACTATTTTTGTGGTTAAAAACCAACCTAAGGTTGTAATTCCAATTTTTATTGCATTGGGAGTCATTATTTTCATTACATTCGCAACCGGAGTAACAACTGCATTCTTCAGATGTTGGCGTAAGTCCTTATCATAAAATGCCATATAACATAATGCCCTGTTGACTACATCACTAACCAGCTGCCCGATTACCAACGCTACAATACCAAATCCAAGAAACAAAAAAAGCAAGGAAGTCAGTATTCGACACATTTGCCCCACAACAATTATTTGTTGTAGTTTCTTAATCATACCCCTTCCTGACAGCAACGAACTGTAATAATAGGTATAAAGTTGGTATGCAACCAAGAAACCATAGATAAACCACGATATCCAGATCGTAGATTTATCTCCGGTATAACCTATAAGTATTTTGCTCAAATACAATGGACTAACTAACAGAAAAAGACCAAAAAAAACAAGTGCTATAATGCCATAATAGCGACGCATTGCGTTTATTACGCTTTTAAGTAAGTCATAACTTATTGTCTTGTCAGTATAATCAGCCGATGCATAACCTTCGGGTTTAAGTTCCTTAACACCACTGAAAATATAGGTTATATTCCTTCCAAATGAGTTCATAAATCCAAAATCGAGTAATAAAGCCAACCCTCCCAATTGAATATATATGTTCCACAAACCGACATCAGCTTTTGAAAGTTGAACCAATACAAGTGGCATTAAAATGACTCCTGAAGCAACCCTCATGATTGTTCCAATAAAATTCCATGCTATATCTTTTTTTCCAATCTCCATTTTAATGTTTTTAGTTGCGTATTTTTGCAACTGTGGCAAATTGCTTATACATTGCATCGTTGAAAAAGCCAAAAGTCAGAATATTAAACAATTTCGCCTTCAGTCTTGTGTCGGAATTAATTCCTTTATGAACTACAATCTCGTAACCTTGTTCACGAAACATCCTGCAAATACTTTTGGTAGTAAAAAAACGTATATGCGTATCATCTAAAATTCCACCTTCAACCCGATATTGAAATTCACCATGATATAAAATTTCAATAATTAAGTTTGACATATATCGAAAATTGGGAATGGAACTAACCAAAACTCCATCTGCCGAAAGTAATGATTTCACCATTTTAATTGTATCCCAAGGAGAATATATGTGCTCCAACACATCATTGAAAATGACACAATCAAAGTGATTCTTAGGTAGTTTGTCATAAATACTGTTAAAATCACCCTCCAGCACAAAGGTGAAAACATCAATTGCTTTCTCTGCTGCTGTTGGATTCATCTCAACACCCCACATTTCGCGATCTTCTCTCTTCAAACCTTTTGAAAACGCACCTTCACCACAACCAACTTCCAATATTCGTTTAGCATTTTCGGGTATAAATGCCAACATTTCGTAGCGATTTGCCTTAAAATAGCCTATTTCTAATTTTTCCGACATAAATATTAAGCTATAAAATTTAAAATTTCTTGAGCAGCAAATTCTGCCGCATGCCCTTTTCCGTATAAATCAACAGAAAAATCAGATTTTTTGGTTTTGAAAAACTCATAAGCAGCTGCCAGTTTAACTGCATCACTTCCCACTAAAATATTGAATCCATTTTCAACCAATTCAACCCATTCGGTTTGTTCACGTAGAGTGATACAATGCTTCCCAAAGAAAAAAGCTTCTTTCTGAACACCACCACTGTCGGTAATCACTAATTCACAGTTTTTCAGCAACATAATCATATCAAAATAACCAACAGGATCAATCAGTTTAAACTCTGGAACGATATTTTGTTGAGCCAAAATGTTACGGGTACGTGGATGAATTGGAACTACAACTGAAGTATTACGGTTAATTTCATTTAGCCCGGAAATAATATTTCTCAGATTTTCAGGAGAATCGGTATTTTCCTGTCGGTGAATTGTTCCCAAAACGAATTTTGGTAAATTGATTTTACTCAAAATATCTGATTTTTGTTCTGCTTTGGCTGCATAATAAATAGCTGCATCCTGCATTACATCACCGTTCTTAATAATCTGAGCCTGCATATTTTCAAAACCTTCACGTTTCAGATTATTCACGGCGGTGTCTGTTGGACAAAACAAGATGTTAGAAATTCGGTCTGTCAGAATTCGATTAATTTCTTCCGGCATTTCCATGTTGTATGACCGTAACCCGGCTTCGACATGAATAAGAGGAATATGAAGTTTAGTTGCTGCCAAAGCACCAGCTAATGTGGAATTAGTATCACCATAAACCAACACAGCATCAGGTTTTTCTTTCAAAAGAATGGCTTCAATTCCTTCAAGCATTCGCCCAGTCATTGCACCATGTGTTAGTCCGTGTATATCAAGCTGATAAGCAGGTTTTGGAATTTCCATCTCTTCGAAAAATACTTCCGACATATTGGCATCAAAATGCTGTCCTGTATGAATTATTAACTCTTCAATACCTAACAATGTAAACTGACGACTCAATGTGGCTGCTTTTACAAATTGTGGACGTGCTCCAACTATTGTTATAATTTTCTTCATAAAGTATTCAATAAATTGGCTAATTCAGCGGTTAATGAACGACGCGAAAAACGTTCAACAGAAGTTGATTCAACTTTTAGCGAACCAGCTTTAAAACGGGTATAATAATCTAAAATTGCCTCCTTTGTTGCTTTTTCATCTTCAAAATCAACCATTTTACCTGCTCCGGTTTGATTCAAAACACTTGCAGCATCACCATCGGTAGGACCAACGGCCAGAATAGGACGCTTAGCAGCCAGATACTCATAAAACTTACCCGTCAGAATACCTTTGGCATTTCCGGAATTGTTTATTAATAGCATTAAAATCTGTGACGATTGTTGCTTGGCAATAGCTTCAGAATGAGACAAATAATCAATTTTAAGCAAATTACCAGTCAAACCCCTATTTTTTATATCCTCCATCACCGAAAAATCAACTTTCCCCACCAACTGAATTTGTAAATCAGCTTTGAAATCAGCATTTTCAGCACAAATATCGCTTAAAACCTTCCAAACAATTTTAGGATTACGAGCTGCATTCAATGTTCCAATATGTGAAATAGAGAATTTCTTATCCAACTCGACCGACACTTTCAGAACATCTGAATCATCGTAACCATTCGTAATCACCTGAATATGTTTGGGTTTCATCAACTCATATTCATCTTTCATTCCATTCGACACAACTACAATACTATCAGCACATTGTATAATTTTATTTTCTAAACGATGATGTATTTTGTCGGAAACCCATGACAAGTTCAAATCTTTATAAAAATCAATATTAGTCCACGGGTCGCGAAAATCGGCTATCCATGGCAAAGTAGGAAAATTCTTTTTTAAGCCCAAACCTATCAAATGCATGGAATGTGGAGGTCCTGTTGTAATAATCGCATCGACTTGATTTTGAGTCAAATAAGTAGACAGAAAACGAACAGACGGTTTAATCCAAAATCGACGTGGATCAGGAATCAGAAAATTTCCCCTAATCCAAATGGAGAGTTTGTCCTTCCAGCCTTGTTTCTTGTTTTCAGAAATAAATCCGGCATTTAAGGGCTGATTTTTCTTTCCTGTAAGATTCCGGTAAATAGTATATGGTTCCCAAATTGGAGTTTTAATCACCTGTATATCAGCATGAATGTCTTTCTCAAAAGAAGTATCAATCGATGGAAATTCGGGATTCTCGGGAGTATAAATAATAGGTTCCCAGCCAAAATCGCGTAAGTATTTTGTAAACTTAACCCAACGTTGGACACCGGCACCACCGCTCGGAATCCAGTAATATGTTATGATAAGTACTTTCTTCACAACTTATTGAATTGTAATAAGATAATAGCCGCAAGTTGTCATAAAATTGCGAAGATACGGAATGGCAAAAACACCCGAAAGAACTCTCGGTTTCAATCCGAATTTGATTTCATAATTTGGATTAATGAAATATAATGTTCTTTGCAATTGTTTATAGCCATTTTTGGCTACCAGTTTTTCAAAGCGTTCCAAACTTATTCCGGTTTCTTTAATTTCTAATAAACTGCCTATCTTTCCATCTTTTTCGCCAAATAGTTTAAGTATAGCTTTGTAAAGTGGCACAGGTAATAAATGATAATATGGCAGGGCAGATAGAATCTTATTTTCGCAGATTTGCTGGTGTCCGCCAAATGGATTTTGCCATGGTGGAAAAGCAAAAAAAGCAACTCCATTTGCTGTCATTAGCGTTTTCATCAGTCCCAAAAACTTATCCTGGTCGTGAATGTGCTCAATCACATCTCGAACGATAATAAGATCAAACTTTGCCTGAAATTCCTTTATCTTGTAAATATCGTCGCTTATGAGATTTATATTGGCTGCATTGGGATGAGTGGAAAAATAAGCTTTTCCCTTTTCTATTTTGGGAGTACTGAAGTCCACACCTGTACAAATGCATCCCAAATCCAAAAATGGTTTCAGATTTCCACCCTCACCGCAACCAATTTCAAGTACCTGCATTCCGGCAGTAATTGGTTTCGACGACTCAATAAACGGCACAATATGCTTCTGTGTGCTGAGAATCTGTTCATTCAAATAGCGAAGTGGATCGGTATGGCGTTTTTGCATAGTTTTGTTGTAAAATCAACCTAAAATCTCAACAGCTTTTTTTAAACGTTTAATTGTTTCGTCTTTTCCGATAACAGCAGTAATATCAAACATGTGTGGACCTTTCGATTCACCAACAACCGATAAGCGGAAAGCATTCATCACTCCACCAAGATTATATTCTTTATCGCTAATCCATTGTTTTACAATCTCTTCAGTATTTTTGGCTGAAAAAATTTCTATGCCCGACAAAACCTCACAAAGCTCTAACATTTGTTCGTGCGTTTCAGCTTTCCAGCGTTTCTGAACAGTTTTTTCATCATAACTGTCAGGTGCTTTGAAAAAGAACGATGATTGTGTCCATAATTCGTTTACAAAATTAGCACGTTCCCGAACCAATGAAACTATATTTTGTACTTTTTCTAATTCAACAACAATACCCTTATCAATCAAAATCTGTTGAAATAAACCAGCAATTTCCTCTACAGATTTACTTTGCAAATATTTATGATTGAACCATTTACCTTTTTCATAATCGAATTTTGCACCACTTTTGCTTACACGATCGAGTGAAAATTGGTCGATAAGTTCCTTCATCGAGAAAATTTCCTGTTCAGTTCCTGAATTCCAGCCTAATAATGATAAGAAATTGACTACTGCTTCAGAGAAATAACCTGCTTCACGATAACCTGATGAGGTTTCACTAGTTTTTGGGTCTTTCCAGGTTAACGGAAAAACCGGGAAACCCAATCGATCGCCATCGCGTTTGCTAAGTTTTCCGTTACCATCAGGTTTAAGCAACAATGGCAAATGCGCAAACTGTGGCATAGATTCAGTCCAACCAAGGTAACGATATAACAACACATGTAGTGGTGCTGATGGCAACCATTCTTCTCCACGAATTACATGTGAAATTTCCATCAAATAGTCATCAACCACGTTTGCCATATGGTAGGTAGGTAATTGATCAGACGATTTAAATAGAACTTTATCATCAATTATCGAAGAATTAATTATCACTTCGCCTCGAATTAAATCCTGAACTTTTACATCCTCGTTTGGCTCAATTTTAATACGAACGACATATTGCTCTCCGTTTTCGATGCGTGATTTGACTTGGTCAGCTGATAAGGTCAATGAGTTTTTCATCAATCCACGTGTGCTTGCATCATATTGAAAATTAGCAATTTCCACACGTTTTGCATCCAACTCAGTAGGTGTATCGAAAGCAATGTATGCCAATCCGGCTTCGAGTAACTGGTCAACATAGTTACGATATATAGCTTTCCGTTCGCTCTGACGATAGGGTGCATGTTTTCCAACCGACTTCGCTCCTACTCCTTCGTCTATAGTTATTCCTAACCAGCTCAGTGCTTCCACAATATATTCCTCAGCTCCGGGCACAAAACGAGCAGAATCTGTATCTTCAATGCGGAGCAACATATCTCCACCGTGTTTTTTTGCAAAAAGGTAATTGTACAAAGCGGTACGAACGCCGCCAATATGAAGTGGTCCGGTTGGACTTGGTGCAAAACGCACTCTTACTTTTCTATTCATTCAAAAAAATGATATTTGCTTCGCGATGCATATAGTAATTTTACATCGCGATAATAATTGTTTCTACTGCAAAAATAACACATTTTGTCGAGATTAAGGCAGAATAACAGAAACAAAAAACCTTCCGATATAAATCGGAAGGTTTTTAAATTACTGTCAACTGTCAAATTACAACTGTCAACTATTTTTTATTCCTGATTCAACGTTACACGCTTAAATGCGACGCAGGTTAAATGTTTTTTTGCAAGCAGTTCTTTTACTGTTATTTTTCCGGCTTCTTCACTTCCTCCTTCGTACTTTTGTTCTAGAAGGGTATATTCTTTGAAGAATTTCGCCATACGTCCAGCGGCAATATTGTTTACTTTCTGTTCAGGTAAAGTCGCAGATTTTTCTGCAATGACCGTTGTCTTTATTTCGCGGGCTTTTGCTGCAACTTCTGCGGTAATCCAGCCTTTTGCCATATTTGATTCAATGTGGTCTTCGCTATCAACGTGTGCGGGGTTTATACCTGCTTTTTTCAATGCGACTTCAACTTCTTTTGAAACAAGTTCGGTTTTGGTTTTTTCGATAGCCACTGCCAGCTCGTTATCTTTTACCTTTTGAGGAACAGCGGATTCATCAATAGCCACAGGAGACATTGCCGCAATGTGCATGGCTACGCCGCGTATGGTTTCGTATTCTGCATTTTCTTCAGCAAAAGCAACTAAGGTAGCTAATTTATTCCCCGGGTGAATATAAGCAGTAGTTGAACCACCTTTAACAAACTCGTAGTAATCCAATTCCATTTTTTCACCGGTAATACCAATACGCTCAACGATTAATTCGGAAATAGATTTACCCCCAATCTGTAAAGCTCCAAGCGCTTCAGTTGATTCTGGTTTTTGAGTAAGTGCAACATCAAGAAATGATTTTGTAAGAGCCACGAAATCAGCATTTTTTGCTACAAAGTCAGTTTCGCATTTCAATGCTAAAACTGCTGCAAAACCTCCGTTCGAAGCTGCTAACACACAACCCTCAGAAGCTTCACGGTCACTGCGTTTAGCAGCAACTGCCTGTCCTTTTTTACGAATAATTTCAATTGCTTTTTCAAAATCGTTTTCGGCTTCGATGAGTGCATTTTTGCAATCCATCATACCGGCACCGGTCATGGTGCGCAATTTTGAAATTTCTGCCATTGTTACTGCCATAATTGTAATATTTTAATTGTTTTATATTTGTATTTTTTCAAGAAAAACGAGTTACAAGCTACAATGATTATAACCGGTAACTCGCTTAATTTTAAACTGTCAACTATAAACTGTCAACTAATTTGTTATTCTTCCTCTTTAATGAATTTCTTTGCAACATTTAAGTTCAAAGCTTCTTCATCTTCTTTTTGAGTTCTTGGTCTTTTTGTAATTCTCGATTTCTTCTCTTTAGCAGCAGGTATTTCAGCAGTTGCTTCAGTATCTACTTTTTCAACTTTGCGTTCTTCCAAACCTTCCTGAATAGCAGCAACCATTGCAGAAAGAATTACGTCTACTGATTTTGTTGCATCGTCGTTTGCAGGAATAATGAAATCAATTCCAACAGGATTTGAATTTGTATCCACAATACCAAAAACAGGTATACCCAAACGTTGGGCTTCCAATACGGCAATGTGTTCTTTCATTACGTCAACAATAAAAAGAGCTGAAGGCAAACGGGTCAAATCAGCAATAGATCCTAAGTTCTTTTCCAGTTTTTCGCGTTGACGGGTAATTTGTAATTTCTCGCGTTTTGAGATATTATCGAAAGTACCATCAGTTGCCATTTTATCAATGGTGCTCATTTTCTTTACTGCTTTACGGATTGTAGGGAAATTGGTTAACATACCACCAGCCCAACGTTCAGTAATATATGGCATTCCGACAGCTAATGCTTTTTCAGAAACTACGTCTTTTGCTTGTTTTTTTGTTGCAACGAAAAGGATTTTACGTCCTGATTTTGCAATTTGTTTCAATGCAGCCGCAGCTTCGTCAATTTTCACTACTGTTTTGTGTAAATCAATAATGTGAATATCATTACGCTCCATGAAAATGTAAGGAGCCATAGCTGGATTCCATTTGCGTTTCAAGTGTCCAAAGTGGCAACCTGCTTCTAATAGTTCTTCGAAATTTGTTCTTGACATTTTTGTTGTTTTTTAATTTGTTTACTTTCTGTGTGAAATCAATTACCGGGTAGCCATCCAATATACTATGAGTCCCGGTAATTTAGATACTAAACTAATGTGCCAATGTGTTAATAAGTCAATGTGCCAATTAATTGGCTTATTGGCAAATTGATGAATTGGCAAATTGATATTAACGTTTTGAGAACTGGAATCTCTTGCGGGCTTTTGGTTGTCCCGGTTTTTTACGTTCCACTTCACGTGGGTCGCGGGTCATGAATCCATCTGCTTTTAATGCAGGTTTGTCTTCAGGGTTGATTTTCACCAACGCTCGGGCAATGGCTAAGCGTAATGCTCCGGCTTGTCCGTTGAAACCACCTCCATCGAGATTTACTTTGATATCATATTTTTCAACAACTCCTAATTTATTAAGAGGTTGTTTTACAACATATTGTAGAATTGGTGAAGGGAAATATACAGAGATATCACGTTTGTTAATTGTAATTTGTCCTGTTCCTTCGCTCACGAAAACACGAGCAACAGCCGCTTTTCTTCTTCCTAAGGCATTTATTACTTCCATACTGATTATTTAAGTGAGTTTAAATCGATTTGTTTTGGTTGTTGAGCTTGCATGTTGTGTTCTGCACCTGCAAAAACATACAAATTACCCAATAAGACTGCTCCTAAACGGTTTTTAGGCAACATACCTTTTACTACCTTTTTAATCAGTTTTTCAGGGCTTTTTTCCATCAATTTGGCAGGAGTAATTTCGCGTTGTCCACCCGGATAGCCAGTGTGGCTAAGGTAAATGCGGTCATTCCATTTATTACCTGTTAATTGAACTTTGTCTGCATTGATAATAATCACATTATCGCCACAATCAACGTGAGGAGTAAAACTTGGTTTGTATTTTCCGCGCAAAAGTTTTGCAACTTTCGTGCCCATACGTCCCAATACCAAATCGGCAGCATCCACAACTACCCATTCTTTCTGCGCCGTAGCTTTGTTGGCAGAAATGGTTTTATAACTTAACGTATCCACTTTATAAAAATGTTTTTTTGATTAATAATACAGTCGTTTTACAGGTTTCAATCTCATTTTGGAAGAGGCTAATCGGCACAAAATAGGATATTTACACTCAATAAATCGAACTTTTACATTGTGATAATAAACGGACTGCAAAAATACTCTTTTTCTTTGGAATACCAAACAATTGAACATCTTTTTTTTAAACGGTATTTTTCGGGCTTTTGAAGCTCTTGTTTTAACCGAAAATTACTATGTTTGCAATATGAAAAAGTTAGGAATAGAATTCTACAGGCAAGATGCCGTAATCGTTGCAGAAAAATTGCTGGGGAAAATATTGGTTCGTCGCTGGGATGATGGTTCGGAAACCCGCTACCGGATTACCGAGACCGAAGCTTATCTGGGCGAAGAAGATAAAGCCTGTCATGCCAGTAAGGGACGAACTCCACGTACAGAAATCATGTATTCCGAAGGTGGAAAAGTGTATGTTTATCTGATTTATGGCATGTATTGGATGTTAAATGTTGTTACCGGAAATGAAAATCAACCTCAAGCTGTTCTAATTCGTGGAATTGATAAAATTATCGGCTCAGGAAAAGTAGGTCGCGAACTTAAAATGTATAAAAGCTTTTATGGCGAAGATTTACTGAGTTCCGACCGTATCTGGATTGAAGATGCACCCGAAATCAGGGAATTTACAACCGCAGCCCGCATTGGTATTGATTATGCCGGCGATGAATGGAGGGATAAGCCGTGGAGGTTTATGCTGGTTTTAATTTAGTATGAACATATACGGCAATTGTATGTTGTATTGAGTACAGTTTTGAAATAAATATAATACAATTTATTATCAAAATATTATCTCATAATAATACAACATGAAAAAAACAGCAATTTCAACGGTTTTAGTAATACTTTTCTCAAGCATTCTCCCCGTTTTTGCAGGCAAACTCAAAGGGAAAATACAGCAAACTGGCGATAATGGTATGATTAGCGTCTCCTTAAATGGAAATGGTGGAACAGCATTGTCACCAGGTGTGTCGAATGCATTTAGTTTCAATCCAAATGCCGGAATTGAAGTGTCGTGGGGAAATTTCGGATTAGGCTTGGATGCCAGTACATTTAGCAGCATGTCGGATTTTGATTTCAACGCTTATGCTGCGCCATTAAGATCGTTGGATTTCCTAACCATTTCCGGTTCTAATAGCAACTGGAGAAGCACTTCCATAACATTTGGTCCATCCTACACGATTCCGCTTGGCATTTCAAAACCAATTCCGGGTGTAGGCATTGTGGTAAAAAAGAACAGACCGGGGGCAGCTATAACCTTATCTATAAAGGGTGGTCTTACCTTCAATGAGACACCGGATTTTTCGGTTATTGCCAATTCCACTCAGAAAAAAATTGCTTTTTATGCTCCTTCATCTGATTACCAAAAAACAGCATTGACGATAAAACCAAGTATTGCTTTTAGATATTGGTTTTCGGAAAATATGGCTGTAAATGCCAGTGTGCAATATGCTGTACAAACTGGTCAAACTGCATTTACAACTGGTTATAAAGATTTGACAAATGTTAGCCTGGCTACTCCATTATCTCCTGATCAGTTCAATAAGAATATCTCTACAGCTCCCAACATTAGCGCTACAACCGTAGGACCAGACAAATACCTAAGTGCCGGTATTGGAATTACCTATTGTTTTGGTAAAAAAGGCTGGGATGGAAGCATTAAAGGGAATAGAAAAGGAATAACTGAGAATGGCCTTAAGAAAAATGAAGCTCAACGTAAAGGAATTAATGAAAATGGCTTAAAAAAGAATGAGTTGGAGAATAGTTTGACAGATGCGGAAGTAAAATCCATTGCTGAAACTTTGGTTACTATGCGTAAAGGTTGGGACGGTTCTATTAAAGGAAATAAAGCAGATAATGTGGCAAATGCTGGCGATGTAAAAGCAATTGCCGAAACTTTAGTCAACATTGCCCGTAAAGGTTGGGATGGTTCTGTAAAAGGAAATAAAGCGGAATATGTAGCCAATGAAACCGAACTAAAATCAGTTACTGAAACCTTAGTGAATATCCGTAAAGGCTGGGATGGCTCGATAAAAGGGAACAAAGCGGATTATGTGGCTAATGAAGCTGATGTAAAAGCAATTGCTGAAACAATGGTTAATTTACGCAAAGGTTGGGATGGTAGTGTAAAAGGCGGAAATAAAATTTCGAATGTGCTAAAAACCAAACACGATACAGTGAAAAATTCGGTTGGAAATATCCGATAAATCAAAATAAATATAATAACAACTCCGGCTGAATCTCTTTCTTGAAATTCAGCCGGAAATTTTAATGTCATATTTACTAATTCGCTTATTATTTCTCCTTCAACTTCGCAAAATACATTGCAAACGAACGGTATAAAAAGTGTGTCCATTTACCAAACGGAACAATGATTAATGCCCATTGAACCAGTACTGTGAAGTGCAGAATATACAGCCATTTGTTCATTTCCAATATATCTAAGTCGATAAACAGGCGGGTCATAAAAGCGGTTAAGCCCATTAGAAATAGCCAAATAACAAAGAACCAATCCGAAGGTTGTGAATGCTTGTTCAATGCCTTTTTCTTCTTCATGCGGCTGTTTACAAAGTCCACCGTAACGATAAACACGATGGCGCTCATTACATAACCGAAGATATTTACTGCCAGGTATTGAGTCGAAAACCAATCCATAAACACGGTGGTAAACAATAATGACAGGTAGCCAATGACCAATATGAAATGTTCAAACCAGCGGAAGCGGTTATCGTCGCAATCCAATGCCCGTTTCTGTACAAACATGGTCACAAAAAACTCACCCATGCTGCTAAGATACTTCTTTAACGGCACTTTAGTCCCCGGCTTCACGATGGTGAAATACCACATACGGATAATGTTCGGCACAAAAATCACCACCATAATACTGGCAATTGCAATGGCTTCGAACAAATGACCCACGTGCATCATGTACTCAAGGTCGAAATCAGCTGAGAAAGCAAACGCCAGCACGCCAACAAATGTCAGCACAAAAGCAGCAATACTCAACGGCAGTGATTTATACATCAGCCCCGAAAGACCTGTCCAGTCGTACTTAGCGGTTAACCACCGACGAAGCGACATCATCAACTCGCCCGGCTCAGCCTGACGTGGACATTCTGATGAACATTCGCCACAATAGTAGCATTCCCAGGGTTTCAACGAAGCTTTAATATCGTCTTCCAACCCAAGGGTGGTATAACGAATCATTTCGCGTGGAAACGAGCTGTCGGCAGTCGATAGCGAACAGGTTGCCGTACAGTTTCCGCAATTGAAACAAGCGTTAAAGTCGCTCGACCCATATTTTGATAATTCAGTTGCAAATTTTGGATTTACTCTTGACATTTTATTAGATTTTAGATGTTAGAGCCAAGAACCAAGACTTTGTCTCTTAACTTGTAACTCGTAACTTGTAACTATTTTTTCTTGTAATAATAATACGTTTCTTTCGCATCCATTCCTGCCGGAACAACTACACCGTAACGGTTCATGGTCATGAGGTGGAAAGTTACCAGTTCGCCGGCAAGTTTAGTGTTAGCAACAATTTCGGGAATGGTGTTTTTCTCGTCGGTCATTCCGGCAAGGATTTCACGCCAAACCAATGGATATTCTTTCATTCCGACTTTACCTTCTTCTTCAACTTCAACAACTTCGCCTGCTCCTTTTTCTTTGATATCAAAATCCATCATAAATCCGTCAATCATCGATTCGATTTCGTTGTCGGTATATTGAGCTATTTCAATGGCATTCTCAGGACAAACTGGAGCACAAATACCGCAACCGGTACAAACTGCTTTGTTGACACCTGCCACATGTTTTTCGCCAAACAGCACTTCTTTAATTGCTGTATAATCACATACATCGGAGCATTTACCGCACCATGTACATTTATCGGCATCCACACGGGCAGTAATTGGATCGACCATTACAGTACCGCTTTTGAGCAATGCCGTAATCTTTGAAGCACCTGCCAATGAAGACTGAACTGATTCACTCACATTCTTTGGTCCCTGACAAGTTCCACCTATATATACGCCTTTGATAACCGTTTCGACAGGTTTTAGTTTCGGGTGAATTTCGTTGAAGAATTTATCGCGGCCAATCGGGATTTTGAACAGTTCCGAAATGGTTGTTGCATCCTCGCGAGCCACCATTCCGGTAACCAACACCACCAAATCAGCTTCAATTTCCATTTCCTTTTTGGCTGTGAGGTAATCTTTCACCTTCACAATAGTTGATTTTCCATCAACCGAAACAACAGGCATTTCTTTTTCTTCGTATTTGAAATACAAATCGCCCTGTTTGGATGATTCGGCATACATCAATTCCTGCTTCCCGTAGGTTCGAATATCGCGGTACAGGTGGTAAGTCTGAATATCTTTGTATTTTTCTTTCAGTTGCAATGAGGTATGAATGGTCGTTGTACAGCACTGGCGCGAGCAATATTTATTATCGCCTTTGGTCTGACGACTTCCAACGCAATAAATAAATGCCAGACTTTTGATTTGTTTTCCGTTGTAAACCAGTTTTTCAGGGTTCATTTCCATCAAGCGGTTCAACTCCGGCAATGTAACTACATTGCTGATAGTTTTGTAGCCATATTCACCTTCTTTGGGTTGATAATGGTCGTAACCGGTTGTTACCAATACCGAACCTGCAATCAAAGAAAGCGTTTGCGCCTCCTCGTTCAGATTAAGCGTGGATGCAAATTTTCCGGTAAAGTCTTGGGCATCTTTCAATGCTTCTGCCACTACCACTGGTACATCTGGCAATGCTTCAGGGTAATTTTTATAAATGGCTTTGCGCTCTACCAATCCCAGATTAAAATCGTCGTGAACGCTCACCGGACATTCATCCATGGCACGTTTCACTGCTTTTTTATCAGCATTCGGGTTGATATAACGAGGTTTTACTTTGATATCTACTGTGAAATTCCCCAAACTTCCCGATACTTTTTCTACCGTTGCCCCGGTAAAAATGCTAATGTTCGGAAATTTCTTCATTTCATTGTAAAGGAATGCAACGACTTCTTTTCCATTCTGATTGGTTGGGAAAAGTGTTTGTTTCTGTGCAATGCGTCCACCAACGAAAAAGTCTTTTTCAATGAGGAAAACCTCGCTTCCCGAACGGGCCAAGTCGATAGCCGCTTTCATGCCCGAAACACCTGCACCAATTACCAATGCTGATTTTTTGACCGTCAATTCAATGTTTTCCAACGATTCGGAATACGCCACGCGGTTGATACCGGCGCGGATAAGTCCGGCAGCTTTCACCGTTGCTTCGCGTGGACGGTCACTGTGTGGCCACGAACATTGCTCACGGATATTCACCTGCACATAGTTGGACGGATTCAAACCCGCACGTGCAGCCACATTCTTGAACGTATGTAAATGCAGTTTGGGTGAGCACGAGCAAACCACGATTGCATCCAGCTTATTTGCTTGTATGTCAGCGACCATGTCTTTTTGGTTCGAGTCGGCACACGCAAACATTACATCTTTGGAAACAACTACGTTTTCCTCGTGATGGAACATTTTGCCCAACTCTTCCACATCCACGTAATCGGAAATATTTCCACCGCAATGACAAATATATACACCTATTCTTTGTTTCATTTTTATTAGATTTTTAGAATAAAGAGCAAAGATTAAAGACTAAATAGAAAGTCCTATTCTTTGCGCTTTATCTTTAATTCTTAGTTTGCCAAATTAAACTCTTTGGTTTTAATGTCTTTAATCTTTGTTCTTTGCTCATTGTTCTTTGAAAGATATCCAGCCACTTCAGACGCTGCTGCACCAGCCGACAAAATGGAATCAGGAATATCTTTTGGACCTGAAGCTGCACCGGCTACATAAACACCTTCGATACTTGTAAGTGAAGGACTTATCAATTCGTCGGTTTGTTTTACGAAGTTGAAAGCATCCAGTTCCAGTTTATCGCTTTTGAACATGTCAGGCACATCTTTATTTGGAACAACGCCCACCGAAAGTACAACCACATCGTGTTTGGCTTCTTTTACAATACCTTTAGTAGTATCTTCGTAACGAAGAATCAGGTCGCCACTACCGTTTTCGTTTTCACGGATTTTGGCCACTTTTCCTTTTACAAAGTTCACACCCATCGATTTTGCTTCCATGAAGAATTCCTCGTAACCTTTACCAAAAGCACGAATATCCATGTAATAAATGGTGATATCGGCCATTGGTAACGCACCCATCAAGAGCTGAGCTTGCTTGATGGAATACATACAGCAAATCTGCGAACAAATAGGATTGTTTTCGCAATCGGCACTACAACCTGCGCCCTCTATAGCTGAGTCCCGCGAACCTGTACAAAGTACATAAGCAATATTATCAGGCACTTTCCCATCGCCCGGACGAAGTACATTATTGAACGGTCGTGTCGGAGCAATGAGTCGATCCATTTGCATGGAATCAATTACATTGGCATATTTGGTATAACCGTAGTTCGGTTTTCCACTTGGTGGGAACAGCTTATATCCGGTTGTTACAATCACCGATTTTACGGTAGTGTTCACAACCTGTGTTTTCTGGCTGAAATCAATCGCATTTGATGGACAGGCAGCCACACATTGGTGACATTCGCGGCAATTGCTACAGTCCAAACAACGCTCGGTGCTGGCTTTCAATTCGGCTTCGGTGAATGTTTGTTCCACTTCCTCCCAACTGGTTGCACGTTGTGCCAATGGCATCATGGCATTTTGAATTTGTGGAGCCAATGTATATGATTTGCTTAAAATCTTAGCTTTATCTACAGCAGGCAATTTATCGCCATCCTGGAAATCAAGCATATTCAATCCACGGAGGTATTTATCCATGTAGAAAGCAGCTTTTTTACCTTGTCCGGCAGCTTCAATCAAAGTAGTTGCTCCGGTTACGGTATCGCCACCGGCAAAAATATATTCAACCGAAGTTTGCAGCGTTTTTTTATCTGCTACAATTGTTCCGTTTTTATTCAAATCAACTTGTCCGACAAAAGGCGAAGTACTTGGTTTCAAACCTATAGCTTCAATTACGTAATCTACATTTTCGATGTATTCTGAGCCTTTTACAGCTTCCGGACTGCGGCGACCGCTGGCATCTTTTTCGCCCAATTGCATTTTTACCAATTGCACTTGTTTGATAGCTCCATTTTCGCCAATATATTTCACCGGATTGCGGAGAATCATTATTTCAACGCCTTCTTCTTCCGCTTCGTGAATTTCAGGTGCAAAACAAGGCATTTCTTCACGACTACGACGATAAATGACGGTCACTTTTTCGGCACCAAGACGCAACGAAGTACGTGCAGCATCAATAGCTGTATTACCACCACCAATCACCATCACACGTTTGCCTTTCAAATTTTCTTTTTTACCAATATTAGCTTCGCGAAGGAATTTTAAACAGTCAACAACACCTTTTAAATCACAACCTTCCGTTTTTGAAGAAACGGCATCGTGCGTTCCAACCGAAACAAAAACGGCATCAAAACCCTGTTCTTTCAACGCCTTTAAATCAGTAATTTTCTGATTACATTCAATCTTCACACCGAGAACAGTGATATTTTTCAAATCACGATCGACTACACTTTTAGGAGCACGATATTCCGGTAATGCCAAACGTAACATACCACCGGCAGCTGGTGCTGCTTCGAAAATAGTCACAGTATGACCTTTCAACGCTAAATGATAGGCAGCAGTAATTCCGGCAGGACCTGAACCAATAACAGCAATTTTCTTGTCTGTTTTATTTTTAATTTCCACTTCAGGAGCTTCCGGATATTTATCGTAATACCAGTCTGCAAAAAAGCGTTTCGTTTTACGAATGTCCACAGCACCTTCCAAACTTGCACGAGTACAAGCATTCTGACAAGGAGCGTAACAGGCACGACCCAAACTACCGGGGAAAGGTATATCTTCGAGATGAAGCTTCATGGCTTCTTCGTATTGACCATTACGAGCCAGCGTTATATAACCGTATGGCTTTACACCTCCAGGACATTCGTTGATACAAGGAGCTGAATGATCCTGACGGTCGATAGTGGCTATACGTGGATTAGCTAAGTTGAAAGGAATATATGCCACTTTACGGCCGGCCAGATTGGCGTTATAATCGTCGCTACGCACTTCCGGACAAACCGCTTCACACTCAGCACAACCGGTACAATCTTCTGCAATAATGTAACGTGCTTTTTTAGAAATCTGCACGTTAAAATCATCACCATCTTTAGCTATACTATCAATCTCACTGTTGAGTGCAAGCGTAATATTGGGATGGCGAGCTGTTTCCGACATTTTAGGCGTAGTAATACAAGCCGCACAATCGAGAGTAGGGAAAACCTTACTGAGTTGAATCATTTTGCCGCCAATTGACAAAGCTTTGTCCACCAACAATACTTCATGACCCATATCAGCCAGACTTAAAGCAGCTTCCTGACCGGCAATTCCACCACCGATTACCAGTGCATCGTAATTTTTTTCTTGTTTCATATTACTTAGTCTTCTAAACTGGCTAAAATTTTCCCGTAGTTTTCCATGTGATTCATAAACGGTTCGGCACATACCGAGCAAAGAGCCGCCATACGTACACGTCGGGGATTAATATTTTTTTCTTTCATCAATACCTGCGAAGTTTCCACAATGGTATTAGTATGGTCGGCACAACGCGAGCTATAGGAACATTCATGTCCGTCGGCAGCAATAAATACGCCGTCAAAACCATGTTCCAATGCATGAAGAATCCATTTGGGCTTAATACCCGAAGAGCAGGGCAAACTGATAACATAAACAGAAGGAGCGTAATGTATTTTACGCAAACCGGCCTGATCAATCCCCGGGTCGGAGATTTTATCGGTGGAGAAAACCAAAATCTTGGGTGATTTGGTTGCGGGTGATTGATTTATTGTAGTTGACATAAATAGTACAAATGACCCCTAACCCCTAAAGGGGAACTAGATTACCACTGTTTATAATAACTATAGTAACTTCAACTCCCCTTTAGGGGCTGGGGGTAGTGTTTATTCTTTGATTAAAAACAAGCGGCTGAAGCTATCTTCGTCGTAGAAACCAAGATATTCGTGACCAATTTTGTCACACCAGCGAGGAATATCGTTTTTAGTTCCTTCATCAGCCGAAAGGATTTCCATAATTTCACCTGATTCTATTTCACCTATGGCTTTTTTGGCTGCCAAAAGTGGTCCCGGACAAGCTGTTCCACGGGCGTCTACGACTAAATTTGATTGAATGTTTTTTAATTCTTCAGTTGTCATAATAATAAGTTATTAGTTGTTATTTACTTTGTGTTATTAGTTTCACGTTATTTGCCCTTTTGGTGTTATACATTGTATGTTATTTACTCATTCGTTCGCGTTTATTAATAATTAATAACGGCGAAGCCAAATAACCCTTAATAACAGCGAAGCTGAATAACAATGCTTAACAGCGAGGCTGAATAACTAAATAAAAAGTTGCATTGCACTTTCTCCTGCATCGGCCACAAAAGTAGCAGCACCAGCGTAGCGCAAATGTGGGTAATCGATCATCTCTTCAGCCTTGAAGCCCATAAGTCCCATCGACATTTCGCAAATGGTAATTTCTACGCCCAGTTCGCCGGCTTGTTTGAACATTTCATCCAATGACATAACGTTTTGTTTTTTCATTAGCATTTTTATCATCATGGGACCCATACCGCCCATATTCATGTTTGACAAAGTCAGTTTGTCTTTTCCGGTCGGAAGCATTATTCCAAACATTTTAGATATGAAATCTTTCCCTTTTGGATGTTTCTTCGGGTCACGGAGAGCCGAAAGTGACCAGAATGAGAAGAAAAGTTTTACCTGAGTATCCATAGCAGCTGCAGCTAACGAAATAACCATTGCAGCCAAGACTTTGTCTAAATCACCCGAAACAACTGCAATTGCCAATTGGTCTTTTCGGTTTTTTTCAAGTTTTCCAACTTTCTTTGTTAATGCATCTACTTGTTTTTGAAGCATTTCCATTGTAATTTCATTTGTGTTTTCCATATCAATAAAATTTTAATGTATTTGATTAGAGAAATTTTTCTGCAAATGTATTACAGAAAAATTTATTTATTTATTTTTATGCCGTGCTTGTACATACATTATTTTGTGATATGCATCACATTGTATATATTTGCAGTTCATTTCCTCTAATCAATTCAATTCAATATGCAAACCGATTGTAGAAATTGTCCGTTTAAAACCAAGGCAACATCCATGCTCAGTGAATGTAGTTTGGATCAGTTGTCATCCAACCATTTGGAGCTTAAACTCAAAAAAGGTGATTCGATTATTAAACAGGGAACTTACTCCACCAACGTGGTTTTTCTGCGAACCGGTTTGGCCAAAATTCATATTGCAGGTCCTTATACCGAACAAATTGTAAAAATGGTAAATGCGCCAAGTTATCTGGGATTGCCTACCACTTTTGGCAGTAAAATCAATCAATATTCGGTTACGGCAGTTTCGGATGCTGAAGTTTGTTTTATTGATTTGGAGGTTTTTCAGAACATTTTAGATGAAAATAAAGAGTTTACCCGTGAAATCATACAGGAGTTTTGCAAAAACGAGCTGGAATCGTTTCACCGGTGCGCAAACCGTACTCAGAAGCTGATCAGAGGAAATATGGCAGATGCGATCCTTGATTTTGCTGATAAGATATTTAAAGCGGACAGTTTCGTGTTACCGCTTTCGCAAGTTGAATTTGCCAATCTGGTTGATACCAGCCGGGAGAGCGTAAGCCGGGTGCTCGCTGAATTTGATAAGGACGGAATCATAAAAGTAAATGGAAGACAAATTGATATTCTGAATAAAAAATCGTTGATAATGGTTAGTCAAAACGGCTAATATAAATATCTGTTTATTTTTTTTACTAAAATAAAACGGGTTGATTTGTTTAGAACAAATCAACCCGTTTTATTATTCTTTACTCTTTGAATGAGTTGACTTTATAAGCGGTTTAAAAATCTCAATTATTTAATCAGAATTCATGGCTTAAATCAATAAACATGATTTTGATGTAAATAAAAGTGTATTTGTCGAATAACAGCTGTCAATCATTTACTGATAATTTTTATCATTTGGCAGACAAAATATACTATATCAATGATTTCTATTTTATGCTATAATTTTTAATTATAGATTTGTATCAAAATAAAAATAAGCTTTATGAAACGAATCAGATTATTTACATGCATAATTTTGCTTTGCCTTATAATGCCTATAGAATTATCTGCCGGAATTTTCGACAATCTTCAACCTGTACAAATAGTATCCGGACTTCAGTTTACAGAAGGACCGCAATGGCATCCGGATGGTTATCTGGTATTCAGTGATGTAAATGGCAATAAAATATACAAATGGAGCGAAGAAAAAGGACTTTCGGTGTTTGTTTCGGGGGTTGGGAATCCTAACGGGATTGCCTGTGGCAAACGAAATGAGTTTTATATATGTCGCTATAACCAACATGATGTAATAAAAATGGACACACTGGGAAACCAGACTTCGTTGATGTCGACCTGGAATGGTAAGCGACTCAATTCACCCAATGATGTTACGTTGAGTTACCTCGGTTCGGTTTATTTTACCGACCCGGATTTTGGCGTTAGCGGTCGTGCATTGACATTTCAGGGTTTGTACTGCATACCGTACAATGCCACCACCAAACCTGTTTTACTTGATAGTTCGCTCGTAAAACCCAATGGACTCACCTTTGTGCAGGACTGGAAAACACTGTATGTAAACGAAAGCAGCACAAATACCATTTATACCTACATCTTAACCAATGAAAGCATCGTTGACCTGACTAAAAACAAAAAAGTATTTCTGAAAGTGGAAGGAACGGGTGAGATAGACGGAATAACTTCGGATGTTTTTGGAAATATTTATGTGGCTTTTGGTGATGGAGGAGTTAAGATTTACGACAAATCGGCTATGTTGGTAGGTTCTATAACTCTTCCGGTTGGCGAACGGGTACGTAACCTGTGTTTTGGTGGTAAATACAACAATCAACTTTTTATTACCGCCGGAATATCAGTTTACAAAGTAGATATCCGTTTCTACGGTGATTTTATTGCGCCAGGTCTGCTTGGGGTACCTACCGACAAGTCAATTATGTTCAATGCCCTGTCCGACAAACCCATGTTGGTTTACTTAGCTTATGGGACAAGTGCTGCTAATTTGTCGATGCAAACACCTATTGCTGATTTTCAGGCTAATCAGCCCATTGATATTACCCTGAGTGGATTGAACGCCAGCACGACTTATTTTTATCAATTGTATTATAAACTCAGTGGCGAAAGCATTTACAAAACAGGCACTTCGGGGACTTTCATCACACAACGCAATCTAGGACAAAAATTCTCTTTCGCTGTGGAAGCCGACCCGCATCTGGACGAAAACTCCAATTATTACACATTTAGGAATACACTTCAAAATGAAGTTAAACTGAAACCCGATTTTATGATTGATTTGGGCGATAATTTTATGACAGAGAAATTCCCGATTGTCAACAGTTATTATATAGAACAACGCAATTTGTTATATCGTAATTTTTGGGATAATGTATGTAATAATATGCCACTGTATATTGTGTTGGGAAATCATGAAGGAGAACTGGGATGGTTGAATACCAGTCAGGCCAACGATGAGTTTAACCTCACCAATTCTATTCGGAAAAAATACTATCCTAATCCGCAACCTGATGGATTTTATACCGGTAATGATTTGAGTGATATTTATCTTGGTCATCGTGAGAATTATTACACCTGGAACTGGGGCGATGCGCTGTTTGTGGTGATTGATCCCTATGAATTTACGCCGATTAAACCATCGGATGCATGGGGATTTACACTCGGGAAACCTCAGTACGATTGGTTTCGAAGTACACTCGAAAACAGCAAAGCGAAATATAAATTTGTTTTCTCGCATCAGATTGTGGGTGGAGATAAAGAAGGACGCGGAGGTGCTGAACGAGTGAATCAGGCCGAAATGGGTGGTCAGAATGCTGATGGTTCGAACGGTTTTGATACGAATCGTCCGGGATGGGGAAAACCAATTCATCAAATTATGGTTGAAAACGGCGTTCAGATCTTCTTCCACGGTCACGACCATTTATATGTGGAACAGCCGAAAGATGGTATTGTTTATCTTGAAGTACCGCAGCCTTCCTTGCCACAATATACAAGTACGACCAGTGCTGCCGGATATGGTTATACTACCGGAACACTATTAGCTTGTTCGGGGCATATAAATGTTTCAGTTTCGAATGACAGTGCAAAGGTGGATTATATTGGTGGATATCACGTTGATAATGTTTCTTTGGGACAAGTAAATGGAACCATTCGTCGGACATTTAGTGTTAAACCTAAAGTTATCTCGGCTGTAAATTCTTCCGAAGGAAGTTCTAAAACACTTGAGGTTTATCAATCGGGGCATACTTTATTTTTTAAATCACAACTGGAAACGGAAGTTCAGCTACATATTTATGATTTAGCGGGTCAATGTATTTCAACTCAAAATAATATTCAACTTTCAGTAGGAACGAGTTCATTACATTTGCCAATGAATTTGATACACGGACTTTTTCTGATGAAAGTCAGTACAAAAAACGGAAGTCAAACAATAAAAATAATGTTGTGATATGAACAAAAAATATTTTATATTATTATTATTATTAGGAATTTTGATACTGAATGCTCAGGCTCAAAAGCTACTTCCATTCAAACTTTCGGATACAGGCCAGAATGTAAGCTATACTACTACTGCAGGTGAAGATGCAGATTATGTGATAAATCCTATGTCGTTTACCAACAATGGAAATGCAACAACTACCGATAATAACAGTGGACTCATGTGGCAAAAAACCGATGGTGGCGAAATGACTTTTGAAAAGGCTATTACTTATTGCGATACATTGACCCTTGGAGGTTTTACTGATTGGCGGCTACCAACCGGAATTGAATTATTCAGTATCAATTATTTCGAGAATAACAACCCGGCACTGAATAGCACTTACTTTACTTCAACTTCAGCGGAATATTGGTGGAGTAGCGACAGGCAGGCTGATAATGCAAACGTAATATGGGTTATTAATGCCGGTGGCGGTATCGGCAATCATCTCAAAACTGAAACTCTAAGTGCAGGCGGCACCAAATATTTTAATGTGCGTGCAGTTCGCAATCCAATAACTACAACTTTTACAGTAACTCATTTTGTCGATAATGGTGACGGAACGATTAAAGATAATTATACAGGATTGATCTGGCAGAAATTGTCGTCGACGACTCCAATGAATTGGGAAGCAGCGCTGGCATATAGCAAAACTGTTAGCTTGGGTGGAAAATCAGATTGGCGATTGCCGAATATCAAGGAGCTGCAATCGCTCAATGATGTTTCGCGTGTAAAACCTTCGATCAATAAAACGTATTTCCCCAATATCGTTAGCTCGGCATTTTACTGGTCGTCTACCAGTCAGTATAAAACACCGGCCGTGGCATGGGATTTCAATACCGATTATGGCGTGGTAACGTACGACACCAAAACAGTAAACAAATATGTGATTCTTGTACGCGGTGGATTGGACAATGCAAGTCTGAATATTACTGATGTGCTGATTCCTGCCGGAACTTTCTCGATGGGCGATCACATTGGTTTTGTCGATCCGAAACATCCAAGTGACGAATTGCCCTTGCATGATGTAAAAATAGATTCGTTTTATGTGACCAAAACGCATGTAACTAATCAACAGTACCTTACTTACCTCAATTCGGCCTATGCTGCGGGATTGATTACGGTAAAAAACAAAATAGTATATGGTGGTGGGCTCGATTCAATTTATTGTTATACCAATCAATATGCTTCGTATTATAGCATTAGTTTCGACGGTAAAACCTTTTCAATGGCTGATTTTCGGACAAATCACCCGGTTATTGGAATGCGTTGGTACGGTTGTATTGCATTTTGCAACTGGCTGAGCACTCAAAATGGTTTGAATCCTTGCTACAACCTCACCAACGGCATTTGCGATTTTACAAAAAATGGATATCGCTTGCCAACCGAAGCTGAATGGGAATTTGCAGCTCGTGGTGGACAAAACAATCCCTACTACAATTACCCCTGGGGAAATAATATCGATGGCAATAAAACCTTGGCTAACTGGCCATCTACGGGTGATCCCTACGAAAGTGCAGATGTGAATCTTTATCCGTTTAGCACACCAGTAGGTTTCTACGATGGAGCACTCAAACAAAAAACAGATTTTAACTGGCCAGGAACATCGGCAAGCTATCAAACGGCTAATAGTATAAACGGCTATGGATTAGTAGAAATGGCTGGCAATGTCTGGCAATTTATTTACGATTGGTATTCTTCAACTTATTACTCCAGTAGTCCAACCAATAATCCTAAAGGACCGGATACAGGCTCTCTCATGCCCGATGGCAAACAATACAAAGGCATGCGCGGTGGTTGCTGGTATAATGGTGATATCGTAAATGGCATTGATGATGGTCATTCCCGCGTTTCGAATCGTAATCCGTCCTATTTTCGCGGACCACTCGATCCGAATCATCCCTGGTATCATATTGGGTTTCGTGTGGCAAGGAATTTTGCAAAAGGTGTAACCGGACTTTCAACCCTGCAAACCGACAAATTCAAACTGAATGCTTATCCAAATCCCTGCAGGGAAGTGGCAGAATTTCAATTCAGTACGGATGTAGCAGCTAATGTAAGCATGAAGATTTACAATACATTGGGTCAACAATTAAGTACGTTGATTGATGACCAACTGGAAAGCGGAATGCATACCGCGCGCTGGAATACCGGTAATCAGCCATCAGGAATCTATATTGTTCGGCTGAAAGTGAATAATGAACTATCAACTCTGAGAATACTTGTTCAAAAATAAAAATTTACGACTATGAAGAGATTCATTTTATTATTTATTTTTTTTAGTTCCACAGTGGCTTTTGTTGCACAGGAATGTTTTTTTATTCCTACCGAAACCCGCTACTGGAACAGTTCAAAAGCTTACAATGGATACACGTTGTTTGGTTCGGGTGGAGCAAGCTATCTGATTGATATGGAAGGTCATGTGATTCATTCCTGGAAAATCGGAACCAATCCCCGTTTCACCGAAGGTGGAACACTACTCGACGCTGTGGGCGGTGACCCGAGCAATTCCAATGTGTGGAAAGAACTCGACTGGAATGGAAATACGGTTTGGTCGTACACCGAAAAACGAACAAATTATCATCCGCATCATGACTTTGTAAAAATCTATAATCCCAAATTAGCTGATTCCACTTTTATGTACATAGCCAACAAAGATTATACATCTGCACAATGCTTGGCTATAGGGGCGAACCCCGCAAATGCAAGCGGTGGAACTTATACCGGCGTTCAGTTGGATGTGGTGGTGGAAGTAAATCGTGCAGGAAAAGTTATTTGGGAATGGGCATTTTTCGACCATGTGGTTCAGGATTTTGATGCAACCAAAACAGCCACTTACGGAGTGGTAAAAAACACTCCGGGCAAAATCAATATCAATATGACGGGTAATCCGTTGAAAAGCGACTGGTTGCACTGTAATTCAATGGATTACAACCAACAATTGGATCAGGTTGTGATAAACTCTGTTCACGGTGAATTTTACGTCATTGATCATGGAAATACCTTTGTGAAAAATGATTCAGCTGCTTCAATTGCACTTGCTGCATCATCTGTAGGCAACTTCCTATACCGTTTTGGTGATCCTTATAAATATGGTCAAGGGTTGGCACCCTCATTTTCAACAAACCCCGAAAAAACCTCTACCGGAAACAAACAAATTGGTGGAGCGCACGATATTCAGTGGATTAAACCTGGATTGAACGGCGAAGGAAACTTCCTGATTTTCAATAATGGACAGAATCTGTATGAGATGACCCCTCAATCCTATATTTTTGAAATTAATGGTTATTTGAATTCAGCGGGTATTAAAACAACGGCTTATGTAGATCCACCAACTGCCGGATATAATATTGTTAGTCCGGCAAATACAAATTTAATGAAGGAAAAGAAAAATATCTCGAAGCAAGTTGTTTGGAACTATTCGAGTAAAAATAACACTTCATTTTTTAGTACCATTGGTTCAAGTGCTCAACGATTACCTAATGGAAATACCTTTGTTTGTGCTATGAATTCAGGACATTTTTTCGAAGTGTGTCCGGCTGATACATCTATTGTTTGGGAATACATTAATCCATTTACCCGAAGTGGTATCAAAAAAATTAAAACTGACACCTACCCAACTGACAATGCAGCTTTCAGAGCATATCGTTATACGGCCACTCATCCGGCTTTGGCAGGCCATGACCTGACTGCGGGAAAAACTATGACCGGTTACGACCCATCCTATCTTGTTCCTGCCGATATTACTGCCATCCAAAAGATAGCAGAAAATATAAATAATGGTATTGAAACTCAGAATTTTCCAAATCCTTTCAGTGTAAATACAAATATAGAATTTCAACTTCCAAGCGATCAAAAATTAAAAGTAGTGGTATATGATTTACAAGGAAAAGTGGTGAAAAATCTGACTGAACAACTGTTTTTCAGTGGAAAAAACACTGTCATTTGGGATGGAACCAACGACTCCGGAAATCGGGTGAATCAGGGACTTTACTTTTATGTTCTAATGAATAATAATGGAAGAGTCAGCAAAAAAATGATTTATACGAGATAGAACAATTTACAATTTAATCATTTACAATTTACAATTATGAAAAAAGCAATTATATCAATACTCTTGATAATGAGTTCAATATCCATTTTTGCACAAACACGCACTATTGGCTTATTCCTTAACGATACATCCAAAGTTTACAAAGGATATACCTTGTTTGCACCCAAACAATATCATACAACCTATCTGATAAACAACGAAGGTCGTGTAGTTCATCAATGGTCAAAAAGCACCTATCCTCCCGGGCAATCGGTATATCTTCTGCCAAACGGACACATTTTGCGTTCGTGCATGACTCCTGGCAGACTCAGTAGCGGTGGAGGTGAAGGTGGTCGAATTGAAGAATACGATTGGGATGATAATCTGGTTTGGGAACTTGATTTCTCAACAGATACTTATATGCAACATCACGACATACATATTTTGCCAAATGGAAATATAATTATGTTGGTAATTGAAAAGAAGACTCTTGCTGAATGTGTTGCTGCAGGGTTTAATTCAGCTAATTTTCAATTAGATCCTAAAACACAACAACTACCTGCAATAGTTTTACCCGATTATGTAGCCGAAATCAAACCAACTTATCCAAAAGGTGGAACGGTGGTGTGGGAATGGCATACCTGGGATCATCTAATTCAGGATTTTGACGCTACAAAACTAAATTCTGGAACGCCAAAGTTGCATCCAGAATTGGTGGATTGTGATGGCGACGGCAAGAAACTTCCCGCTTTCTGGAATCATATGAACTCGATTGACTACAATGAACAATTCGATCAAATAGCCATGAGTGTACGTGGTAACAGCGAAGTTTGGATCATCGACCACAGCACCACTACAGCCGAAGCTAAAAGTCATGCCGGTGGAAAACGTGGTAAAGGTGGTGATTTGTTGTACCGTTGGGGAAACCCGATATGCTACGGTGCAGGAACAGCCAGCGATCAACGCTTTTTCCAGCAACATGATGTAGAATGGGTAAAACCAGGCTATCCTGGTGCCGGAAATATGACCTGTTTTGATAATGGTTTAGGGCGTGGAGGTTCAAATATTTATTCTACAGTAGATGAATTCACTCCGGCTGTGGATGCCAATGGAAACTATGCAGTAACTGTTGGCTCTAAATTCTTACCAGCGACTTATTCGTGGTTTTATCAGGGGTCAACACAATATCCAATGTATTCCGAAAATATATCCGGAGCTGAACGATTACCCAATGGAAACACAATTATGTGCTCGGGTACTATTGGTGAATTTCGCGAAGTTACTTCAGCAGGTGAAGTTGTATGGAAATATGTATGTCCGGTTCAACAAAACGGAGTAATAACTCAGGGTGTTGCCCCTGATGTTGATGCAGCCAGAGTAGGTGAGACAATGAATTCAGTGTTCAGAGTATATAAATACCCTTTGGATTATGCAGCATTTAGCGGAAAAACAATGACAGCAGGTGATTTTATTGAAAAATATAATACTTTTGTAAGTGGCATTAATACAAGCGATTTCAACGTTTTTCCAAATCCGTTTTCAAACAAAATAAGTATTCTTGATGCAAGTGGAAATGAAAATTACGAATTAATAAATTCAATCGGTCAATCAGTTTGGAATGGGAAACAAATTGAAAATCAGGATTTTTCAACAGTTTCAGCCGGGATTTATTTTTTGAAAGTGAAATCAGAGAATACAATTCAAACTACCCGACTTATTAAAAGATAAAAATGAAGAAATATCTGTTAATCATAACGTCAGTACTAATTTTTGCTAGACTTTCGGCCCAAACATTTACCGAAATACTCGGTCGCCCAACTGATGTATCCATAACAGCCAGCATTTTGTTCGATTCTCAGGTTGACACCTATATCGAATATGGTGTGTTGAGTGGAAATTATACAGCTACAACTCCTGTCGTTACAAGTGTTGTTGGTCAACCGGTGGTTACAAAAATAAGCGGATTGACAAATGAGACCCGCTACTATTACAGAACAAGATACCGAAAAACAGGTTCAAGCATATACCTGGCAGGAACTGAGCATCATTTCATTACCCAACGCAAAAAAGGCAGTCCGTTTGTATTTACAATCGAAGCTGATCCTCACCCCTATGATCCGAAAGGCTATCATCCCTTGTGGGACATTTGCTTGCAGAATCAATTGCATGATAATCCAGACTTTATGCTCGACCTTGGTGATACATTTGGTGATGACCATTTGGATAAAATAACTAATCTTACCCGAAATAGTGCACAGGTTCAGCAACTTATGCTCGATAATCTTCCTCATTTTGGATTGGTTTGTCATTCCATGCCATTCTTCTTCTGTCAGGGAAATCATGAGGGTGAAAGTGGCTATTATCTGCTTCAAACTCCACCTGATAATCTGGCAACCTACGAAACACTTTGGCGTAAAATGTATTATCCAAATCCCGAACCTGATGGATTTTACTCCGGCAATAATGAAGTGGAAGGCTTTGGAATGAATAAACCCGAGAATTATTATGCCTTTGAATGGGGAGATGCACTATTTGTGGTTGTTGACGGCTGGAGATATTATTCTGCCAATGTAAAACCCCGAAACTGGGAATGGACCATTGGAAAAACTCAATACGACTGGCTGAAACAAACACTTGAAACAAGTATGGCGAAATACAAATTCGTTTTTACACACCATGTCCTGGGCGAAACCCGTGGTGGAGTGGAGATTGCCAAAACTTTTGAATGGGGAGGACTGGACAATGGAACAAACAAATTTGCAACCAATCGTCCGGGTTGGGCAATGCCTATTCATCAATTGATGGTAGCCAATCATGTGAATGTTTTTTTTCAGGGACACGACCACCTCTATGCCTACGAAAGTATGGATAACCTTGTTTATCAAACCATTCCCATGCCTGCAGATTCTTCGTATTCCCTGGGCTATATTGCCAATGCAAGTGCTTTTACCGGAACGGTACTGAAAGGATCGGGTCATATACGTGTGACAGTAAATCCCGATAGTGTTAAGGTGGATTATGTTAGTTCACGATTACCCAAAGATGAATCGGATATTCTTAAAAATGGTCAGCTTGTATATTCCTATTCGGTTAAAGCAAAGACTATCAGCGCTCTAAACAACCTGATCCTGACAAGTGCAACAGAGCTGAATGTATTTCCAAATCCGGCTTCCGATTATTTGAATATCTCTTTTTCACAGCCAGTTGAAAAAAGTTTTTCGGTTACGATTCATGCACTGGATGGCAGATTATTAAAACAAACATTTTTCAATCAGTCTTTTGATTCGGGTCAGACAATAGCCCTAAAACTTATTGACAGTAACGGAAACCATTTTTGCAGAGGCATGTATATTGTAACAGTAAATCTTGGAAATGAACTTACTTTCTACAAACTATTTATGGTTGAATAATGAATCAATCTCCTTTTAAAAACGAAAAAATAAACCGTAATTTTGAACTTATTATTATCGGTTTTATTTTTATGGTATTATTTTTAATGCCGGTTATTTTTACGCGTGTAAAAAATGAAATTAGCTGGCTTCACGTTTTGAAAATCTGGAAGGACCAGTCCTTACTTCTCCCGCTTTTTATTCTGAATCACTGGCTTTTAGCTCCAAAGCTTATGCTAAGGCAAAAGTATGTCAGCTATCTAATTTCTATTGTATTACTCATCTCTGCATTTACACTATGTTACTATTATATAGATGTTATTCTGAACGTAAAACCAGCGGATTTATCTACTATAGCAGCAGCATCCCGTCCTACTCCAATTCCACCATACGCCCAATTATTGATTTATTCGGTGTTGATACTGGGTGTTGATGCGGGTTTGTTGTTTTCGAAAAAATGGTATGAAAATGAAGAAAAACAGTATATTCTTGAAACACAAAATTCAGAAATGCAACTTGAAATGCTTCGTTATCAGGTAAGTCCGCATTTTTTGATGAATACACTGAATAATATTTATGCATTAATTGATCTTGATTCAGCTAAAGCCAGGGATGCTGTCATGAAGCTATCGAAACTGATGCGCTATATGCTTTATGAAAATGAAAGCGGCAAAGTATTGATAAGTAAAGAGTTTGAGTTTGTACAAAGTTATATCGATTTGATGAAACTCCGTTTCGAAAATGAAATGATCGTTGAACTCAGAATCCCTGAAAAATTTAAGGAGTTCGAAATTCCGCCTTTATTGTTTATAGCATTCATTGAGAATGCGTTTAAACATGGTGGAGGAACTGATTCAAAAAGTAAAATTGTAATTTCCTTCGTTTTCGAGGATAAAATGCTGGTATTTAATTGCTTTAATCTGAAATCGAACCGAAATACAGGTACCGAAACGGGTGGTTTAGGCATTGAAAACAGTAGAAATCGCTTGAAAATGCTGTATGGCCAAAACTTTTCATTAAGTCTCAATTCCCCTGAAAAATACTTCGATATAACCCTTAAAATACCCTTAACATGACTATTAAATGTGTGATTGTTGATGATGAGCCGCTAGCATTGAGTGTGCTCGAACGCTACATAAACCAGACTCCATTTTTGGAACTGGTCGATAAGTTTACAAATCCGGTAAAAGCATTTAAGTATTTGAATGACAATGAAATTGATTTATTGTTTGTAGATATTCAGATGCCCGACCTAAGCGGATTCGAATTAGTGAATAACCTGAAAAAGAAACCGGTTTTCATTTTCACAACAGCCTATAGCGAATATGCAATCGAAGGTTTTAAAGCTGATGCGCTTGATTATTTACTGAAACCGATTGATATGCCTGAGTTTTCAAAAGCAGTAAATAAGGCTAAAGAGTGGCTTGAAATACGAAATGAAAAAAATTCTCTGGTTGAAGCTACGAAGGATTTTCTGTTTATCAAGTCGGAATATAAAATTATCCGTATTAATTTCAGTGAAATTACTTATATTCAGGGTATGAGCGAATATGTAAAAATTCACCTGACTAGCAGAAAACCCATTATGTCGCTGATTAGTCTGAAATCGCTTGAAAGTCAATTACCAGCTTCTATGTTTATGCGGGTTCATAAATCCTATATTGTCAGCCTTCAGAAAGTCAATATGATTGAACGTAATGAAATAGTTTACGATGATGGAACAATCATTCCTGTAAGTCTGCAATACAAGCTTCAGTTTCAGGAATTTGTGGATAAGAACTTTATGATTTAATCCGGATGTCAATGCAAAAATTTAAACGCAAAATAAGTCTTTTATTGGGACTTGTTTTTTTTACATTTGTAGTTGGACAACGCAATGAAAAACCTAAAAGTTCCCGGAAGGATAATCGGGAAGCAGAAGTATTCAATACTGTAGTACCAACTCATTCGTATGATATTATTTTGGGTCGACCCACAGCCAATTCAATTACCCTATCCATTTTATGTTATAAACCATCCAGCGGACAAGTTGAATACTGGAATTCGACAGATAAAAAGTTGAAAACGAAGCAACTGTTGTTTGAACCAGCTAAACCAACAGAAGTTCTGTTGACTGATTTGCAATCCGATAAACAATACTTTTACCAGATCATTTTTGATAATGGAAAAACAGTTTCTGATGTTTATCATTTTCATACCCAACGGTCAAAAAACTCAAACTTTAGATTTACGATCACTGCCGATTCGCATTTGGACGAAAATGCAGCAGTAGAAAACTATAAAACCACCTTGCTAAATGCGGCAAGTGATTCGGCCGATTTTCATTTCGATTTGGGTGATACCTTTATGACTGACAAATACCGTGAGCAATATAAAAATGCTTTCAATCAGTACATTGCACAGCGCTATTATTTCGGATTATTGTGCAGTTCGTCATCCTTATTTTTTGTGTTGGGAAATCACGATGGCGAAAGCGGTCAACGATTGAATGGAACTGAAAATAACACGACTGTTTGGTCCAACCTGACCCGAAAAACCTATTTCCCAAACCCAGTGCCGAATAACTTATATTCCGGAGATTCTTCAGAACTTCCATTTATCGGACTTCCGCAGGATTATTACGCATTTGAGTGGGGAAATGCCCAGTTTATTGTACTCGACCCCTTTTTATTTACCGGACGCTCGGGAATGGATAATCCCTGGGACAGAACATTGGGAAAAACCCAATACGACTGGTTGAAATCCACCCTGGAAAATTCAAAAGCAACATTCAAATTTGTGTTTATTCATAATTTGGTAGGTGGAGTCGATATGAAAGGAAAAGCCCGAGGAGGAGTGGAAGTTGCCGGATTGTATGAATGGGGCGGAAAGAATCCGGATGGAACAAACGGTTTTTCAACTCACCGACCAAGCTGGGAAATGCCTATTCACGATTTGTTGCTAAAAAATCATGTTTCAGTAGTTTTTCACGGTCACGATCATTTATTTGCCCGTCAGGAAAAGGATGGAATTATTTACCAGTGCATTTCACAGCCCGGAAGTAAGCGTACCAGAGTTTCTAATCAAGCTGCCGAATATGGCTATCAGAATAATGATATTTTCCTGAATCCGGGCTATCTGCGCGTCGGCATTCAAAAAGATAAGGCTGTATTCGAGTTCGTAAATACCGACAATACTGATATTTCAAAAAATAAGAAAGTGATTTACAAGTATGAACTTAAAAAATAATAGGGTATGAAACGATCAATTTTAGTTATAGCAATTTATTTGATTTCAGGAATGTTGATGGCTCAAAATCCCCGAAAACCCCGACAAAAAGATTCCAACGAAAAGCAATACAATATCACACAAGCCATGGCCGATGACGCTCAACTTCACACGGTTGCATTCAGTGGGCTGGCTTTTATGACCGGTAACTTTGGCGCTGATACTTTTTTCCCGCCTGGCAAAGTGGCCGATTTCTTTGGCTTTCAGTATATGCGCGATAACGATAAGAATAAAAAAGGGCATAACACCGATTTCCTGACCCGCATTGCCAACAATGTGATTGCCATACTGACTCCTGAGCAACTTCAGCAGCTAAAGGACCTGGCCAATGTGCAAGCCCCTGTGTACGATGCCTTTGCCATGAAGCGCATGCTATTGATTAAAGCATTCCGCACAGCAATGGAAACCGGAAAGGAATTAAACAAAGTAGAAATCAGTAAACTTGGAGCAGACCTGTATACTTTGGATGCGGACTTAAGTTATAAGCGTGCGGTAGTTGTTGGGACAGTAATCAATTCATTCAGCGCCAAACAAAAGGCAGCATTGGCCAAACTGCAATTCGACAATTCTTCAAGCTGGCCTGTCATTCCTGAGAATCTGGACAAACGAAGTCTGTCGCATCGTGCTCACGTGTGTGTAATGACGTATGCCAGCGAACTGTTTAGTTGGTATGCAGGTTCGGTAGAAGCCGATGTGTATTTCTGCCCCGAACGTCATGGAACCTATTTTGGTGGTTTTTATATGAAAGATTTCCCGGCTATGGGAAATCACGATTATAGCATAAGTACTTCACTTACAGGTGATAGTGGAAGAGATTTTGTCAGTACACTGACTTCGGCTCAATCTGCTGATTTATCGGAAACCATGGCAAAACAAGCTCCGCTTCTGAAAGAAATCGTAAAAACAAGGGAATTGGTTTCTGTCGAACTTCGAAAAGCTATGAAGAACGAAACGCCCGACAAAGAGAAAGTGTTTTCGTGGATAAAACGTTATGGCGAATTGGATGCTGAAATGTCATATTATGAGGCAATGACCTTTGCTAATATCTTCAAGTCACTAAACTCTGTTCAAAAGCAAAAACTGCTTCAAATTCGTAATCAATCTGTTTTGCCTACCGGAGCTTATTTATATTCTGACCCGATTGATTTGCCTCTGAATTTGGCTAATTAAAGAAGGTTGAAAAAACCAACAATCATAATTTCTCAATGCTCCCGCGCGATTTCATCGCGTGGTATATGAATAGAGAATTAAAATTTGCCACATAGAATTCGTGCGGAAGCGTGGGGGAGTAATTGCAAATAAATAATAAAGCTTTTACAAGTTAACGTAAGATCGATATAATCTTCCGATTTTGAAACTTTTGACCTATCTTTGTGCGTTATTTAGTCAGTGTATTAAGACTGCTTAGTTTGCAAAAAGAAAAAATAGATCTTAAGTTAAATGGGTATTGAAAAGGGTATTTTCCAGCGGACAGAATTGCTTTTGGGCAAAAGTTTTATAGAAAAAGCTGCTGAAAAAAAAGTTATAATATTTGGAATTGGAGGTGTGGGAAGTTGGTGTGCTGAGAGTTTGATTCGCTCAGGCATTGGTTATCTGACGATTGTAGATTCCGATCGGGTTTGTGTTACCAACGTGAATCGTCAGATAATGGCAACAACCAAAACGGTTGGCAAAGTAAAAACTGATGTTTTGAAAGCCCGTCTGTTGGAAATCAATCCTAAAGCTGAAATTACAGCTATACAAAAAATATATAATCCTGAAACTTCCGAATCGTTTGAGCTTGATTCTTATGATTTTATTATTGATGGTATTGATAGTTTGTCCAATAAAATTCATCTGATTCAAACTGCTACTAAAACCAATGCCTGCTTCTTTTCGTCGATGGGAGCTGCGCTAAAAATGGACCCAACACGCATCAAAGTAGCTGAATTCTGGAAAGTGGATGGCTGTCCGCTGGGAGCTGCTTTGCGAAAAAGAATAAAACGAATTGGCGGTACCAGCAAAAAGTTCCTGTGCGTTTACAGCGATGAATTGCTTCAGAATAAAGGACAGAATACCGCCTGTGGAACTGAAAAATGTATGTGCCCGAAAGCCCTGGAAGGTCCGGGTGACGCAGAGTTAGTAAATCACGAATGGTGCAGCCTGAAGGCTCAGGTAAACGGAACAACTTCGTACATGCCTGCCATGTTTGGTATGACGATTGCTTCATTGGTAATTCAGGCAATAGAAAAAGAGAATTAGGGATATGATTATCTGCAAAAGTATGCAGAGTAATATTAAATTTTTGAATTTTTGAAAAAAAAAGGCGTAGCCCTGAAATCTTGGTAGAAATAAATACAAATTGAAATTGAGGGGTATAGCCCTGAAATCAATTATTTAAGATGTCAGGGCTAAAGCCCCTTTGCTTGTATTATTTGATTCAGCTACAAAGATTTCTGGGGTACGCCCCTAAATATCGCCTCAAAAAAAACATGAAATATAGAAAATCATTTAAACATTGTGTAAATTGTTGATAATCTTTATTAGGAATTTCGGACCTACTTCATTGTTGTTGAATAATTAGAGATTATATCATTGAGTCCACTCCGAAAAAGAGTAGAACGCCGCTTGGCTTGTCAAGAAATAACGCTGAAAACCACGAATAAACGCAAATATTTAAATACGTATAAATCAACGGAATATCAAATTTATTTTTTGTTTAAATTTCCACAATTTGTGTAATTTGCGTTCAAAAATGATTTTTCGGAAGATACTCCCATTCAAATCACTATTTTATCTATTTTTACTGTATCTAAATTCAAAACTTCAAACACATGAAATCACGAGTGTTAATTATTACTATTCTCTTCCTGAGCACGCTATTATTTGCGCAAAAGCAATATTTCAAGGCGGAAAAAATGCTTGAAACAGGGATTTATTATTATCCCGAAGCCTGGAATCCAGACCAATGGGATCGTGACTTGAAAAAAATAGCCGAAATGGGTTTCGAATTTACGCACGTGGCAGAATTTGCCTGGGCACAAATAGAACCAACTGAGGGAGTTTATGATTTTAAATGGCTGGACAAAGTGCTGGAAATTGCGGATAAATACAAATTAAAAGTAATTATGTGCACACCTTCAGCTACTCCACCGGTTTGGCTTAGTCGTAAATATCCCGAAATCTTACTCGAAAAGCCAACCGGAGAAACTGCCATGCACGGAACCCGTGAACATTATTCGTGGTCGAGCCCGAAATATCAGGAATTGACAAAAAAAGTGGTGGAAGCAATGGCCAGGCATTTCGGAAACGACAAACGTGTTTGGGGTTGGCAAATTGATAACGAACCATCACATTACGGCACATTGGATTATAGTCCGTCGGCTCAGGCAAGTTTCAGAGTATGGCTGAAAAAGAAATATAAAAGCATTGATGCCTTGAATAATGCCTGGGGAACTGCTTTCTGGTCGGGCATTTATTCGGATTTTAGCCAGATTGAGATGCCAAACGAAGGCAGGTTAATATCAGGAATTGCAAGTCCCACTTCAATGGTGGATTTGAAACGTTTTAATGCTGATGAATGTGCTGCTTTTATTGGAATGCAATGTAAAACACTGAAAGATTTTACTTCCAAATCACAGTTTGTAACAACCAACTTTATGCACGACCATACTGATGTGGATCCGTGGAGAAGTAAAGACCTGGATTTTATCAGCTACACTATGTATCCTGTGGCTGGTTATAGCGAAGGTGTGGGCAGTCAGGGTTTCAGGTTGGGCGATCCCTGGAGAATATCTTATACCAATGACTTTTTCCGTTCGCTGAATGGAGTTACTGGCGTAATGGAACTTCAGCCAGGTCAGGTAAACTGGGGAAAATACAATCCACAACCTTATCCGGGTGCTGTGCGTTCATGGTTATGGAATGCTTTTGCAGGTGGACTGAATTTTATTTGCTCCTATCGATTCCGTCAACCACTTTTTGGTGGCGAACAATTTCATTACGGCATGGTGGGAACCGATGGTGTTACAGAATTGAATGGTGGCAAGCAATACCGAACCTTTATGAAAGAAATACTTGAGTTGAGAAAAATCTATACTCCCAATGCAGTTATGCCAAAAGAATACGCAGTCCGGAAAACAGCCTTAGTGTATAACATTGATAATGTGTGGGAAACAGCTATTCAACCCCAAACTGCTCAATGGAATGAAAAAGCACATATCACGAAATATTACTCTTCCTTGAAAAGTCTTTCGGTACCTGTTGATATTGTGGGTGAAGACTGCAATTTAAGCGCTTATAAAGTGATCGTAGCTCCCGCTTATCAAATGATGGATAATACCTTGCTTAGTAGCTGGCAGAAATATGTTGAAAATGGAGGTAATCTCGTTCTTTCGTGCCGTACGGGTCTGAAAGATCGCAACGGTCATTTTATGGAAGCCTCCTGGTCGGCCCGAATAACTGGTCTGATTGGTGCTAAAATAGCAATGAACGACATGCTTGACTCAAAAATAAAAGCTAAGATTTCATTCAACGGAAACATTTTTTTATGGAATATCTGGGCTGATATACTCGAACCGAATACAGGAACTGAAACCTGGGCTACTTACTCCGACCAGTTTTATGCGGGCAAAGCAGCTGTTGTTCATCGCAAACTGGGTAAGGGAACTGTAACATTCATTGGGGTTGACTCCAACGATGCAAATTTTGAAAAGGAGGTATTGAAAAAAGTATATGAAACTGCCGGAATAGGTATTCAGGAACTTCCCGAAGGTGTGATTTTAAACTGGCGCGATGGATTCTTTATTGCCAATAATTATTCCTCTTCAAATGTTACACTTGAAATTCCTACAAATGCCAACATCCTTGTTGGTACAAAAGAACTGACACCCGCAGGAGTGTTGGTATGGAAATAACATTTCAGGATAGACCATATTAAAAGTGGGGTATGACAGCGATGTCGTATTTCCACTTTTTTTAATTTATAGATTCTATTATTTAATTTAACTCAATACTCCTCATTTAAAAGGATGTTTGTATCTTTGCATCAATGAAAACCTACAAATTCAGCTTATGACGCAAATAGAAATACTTTTCGAACAATACACCCACGAGAAACTTCTCACCCTAACAGAACTTACTGCTTCCGGTTCACCACGTCGGTATTTCCGTTTAGTAGGAGAAAAATCCTCTTTGATTGGCGTTGCCGGAACATCGATTGAAGAAAATAAGGCATTTATTGCCATGTCTAAGTATTTTCATTCGCTGGGATTAGCAGTACCTCAGGTTTTGGCAGAAACTGCTGACTGTCAGTATTATTTGCAAAATGATTTGGGTGACACTATACTTTTCGATTTTATGGCTGAAGGTCGTAAAACGGGAATTTTCTCTGAAACAGAAAAGGAAATGTTACAAAAGACAATGCTTAAACTTCCACTCATACAGGTGCTTGGGGCTAAAGGTTTTGATTTTTCGCTGTGCTATCCCCAACCTGAGTTTAATGAACGATCTGTTTTCTGGGATTTGAATTACTTTAAATATAATTTTCTGAAAACAACCGGACTGGACTTTCAGGAAAATAGACTGGAAGATGATTTTGTCCGTTTCTCGCAGATATTGCTTCAATCAAAAACGGATAGCTTTATGTATCGCGATTTCCAGAGCCGGAATGTAATGATTAAAGACGGAGAGCCCTATTTTATTGATTTTCAGGGTGGTCGAAAAGGTCCATTAGCTTACGATGTGGCTTCGTTTCTATGGCAGGCCAAAGCCAATTTCAGTAAGGAATTGCGTGAAGAATTAATTGAAGTTTATTTACACAGTCTGAAAACACTGATTCCCGTTGACGAAGCTGAATTCCACCAGCAATTAAACCACTTTGTGTTATTCCGTAGCCTACAAGTACTTGGAGCATATGGTTTCCGTGGGTATTTTGAGAAAAAAACACACTTTTTGCAAAGCATCCCTTTTGCTATGGAGAACCTGAAACAAATCTTGAAAACTGATTTTTCTGCATATCCCTATTTAGTTGAAAAACTACGACAAATGACCGAATTGGAACAATTCAACAAAAAGCCCGATGAGCGAAAAACATTGTTGGTAAAAGTCTACAGTTTCTCCTACCGGATTGGGATTCCAGAAGATAATTCGGGTAATGGCGGCGGTTTCGTATTCGATTGCCGTGCCGTCAATAATCCAGGGAAATATGAACGCTATGCTCATTTCACAGGACTTGATGAATCGGTAAAACAGTTTCTGGAAGAAGATGGTGAAATTCTGCACTTCCTCGAACATTCGTTTGAATTAATCGATGCCTCAGTGAAACGGTATAAGGACCGCGGATTTACCAACCTGATGATTAGTTTCGGTTGCACCGGTGGGCAACATCGTTCGGTTTATTCAGCTCAAAAAGCAGCGGAACATATCAGTTCAACTTTTGGTGTGGAGGTGCAACTCATTCATCGAGAACAGAATAAAGAAGAGTCGTTTGCTGCTTTAAGTGACGATATTAACTCACTTCGTTCGTGATATTATTTCTATGATATGACTTAAGTTGATATGAATCAATTCATTCGTGATATAATTAAGTGATATTATAAAATTTATACAATGAAACTGGAAGATTTGGAAATTTATAATTTGTCGATGACTTTATCGGATAAAGTTTGGGATTATGTAATAAGGGGGGAATATTTCTCAAAAGATACAGTGGCTAAACAGTGGGTTAGGGCTTCCGATTCTGTAGGAGCAAATATAAGTGAAGGTTTTGGTCGAAATACCTATAAGGACTCACGAAGTTTTTTTATTACATAGCCAGAGGTTCTTTGTATGAAAGCAAAACCTGGTTGGATAAAGCAAAAAAAAGAAAATTAATTTCAGAAGAAAATTATTCTGTTCTGTATTCCGAACATAATGTCTTAGGGTATAAACTCAATAATTTCATTAAAACTCAAACACTTTTGATGAATCAAAAGCCAAAAAACGATTCTGACAAATAATTTCACGAAGTCATATCACGAACGAAGTGAGTCATATCAAAGAAATAATATCAATTTAAATGAAAGCACTTATTTTCGCCGCTGGTTTAGGTACCCGTTTAAAACCACTTACCGACACTCTACCCAAAGCCTTAGTTCCGATTGCCGGAAAGCCTTTGTTAGAACATGTGATTCTGAAACTTAAAGCTAGTGGTTTTGATGAAATAATTATCAACGTTCACCATTTCCCAGATCAGATTATTGATTTTCTAAAGCTAAATAATAATTTTAGTATTCGCATTGAAGTATCTGATGAGCGGAACGAATTGTTGGATACCGGTGGAGGAATTCGCAAGGCAGCCTGGTTTTTCGATGACAGAAAGCCTTTTCTGGTCCATAATGTCGATATTCTGTCGAATGTTGATTTATCGGCACTTTACAATCAGCATATCCTGACAAATTCATTGGCTACATTAGTTGTAAGTCAACGTGACACGTTCAGATATTTACTTTTTGATGAGAACAAGCGCTTGAATGGTTGGGTAAACGAGAAAACAGGCGAAACCAAACCTGCTAAATTAAATGAAATAGACTCCTACAATAAGTTGGCTTTCTCCGGTATTCAGGTGCTTTCACCTGCTATTTTTGAATTGATGGAGCAGTTTCCAATAAAGTTTCCGATCATTGATTTTTATCTAACAAACGCAACATCACAAATCATAACCGGCTTTATTCCGACTGATTACAATATGTTGGATGTGGGGAAATTGAATGTATTGGATGAGGCTGAAAGATTTATGACCCCCAACCCCTAAAGGGGAGAAAGAAATATGGAAACAGATTTTTGGCGAAAACAGACGAAAGTAATTAGTCCTACTTAATGAGCCAGAAGTTTACGGTACAATCATCTGAATTGCATGAGGCATAATGCTGATATTGAATGGAGAAAAACCATTGACAATTATTCCATCTGCTTCCATTAAAGCTGTTTTATCACATTGAACCAATAAATTTTTCGTTTGAAACGATTCAATAACGGGATGTTCGAGTAGTTTTCCATTGAAGAGTCGGAGTATGGCTGTGATAATATCCCACAGGGTTGGTTTCTTAGCCATCATTACATCCATCAATCCGTCGTAAGGCAAAGCATTTGGATTTTGTTTCATACCGCCCCCACTGTAGCACCCATTAGCCACATTCATGGTGAACATACTATCCTTGATATTTTTTTCGTCTGAAAATATTCTGATTTTATGCGCTTTATACCTAAAAACGGCTCCAAGTAAAGCCAGAGTGTACATAAACGAATGACTTCCGAAAATTTCTTTTAATCGATGGGTTAGATTGACTACAGCCGCATCAAGTCCCAATCCAATGGAATTAATGAAATAGTGCGATTCTTTCACTCCCTCCATATCGTATTCAACTTTTCCTATATCAATTGGCTGAATTTTCCCTTTAAAAAACACCTCAATTGATTTTTTATAATCAGTAGTCAAACCCCAGAAACGAGCCCAGTCATTACCTGTTCCACGAGGTATGAGAGCGATTTTCAGAGAACTTGTATCTGATAAATCAGTACTGAAAATACCATTTATAACTTCACTCATCGTGCCGTCACCACCCAATATCATGATATTACGATATCCTTTTTGAAGAAAATAACGCGCAATTTTCGAAGCATGATTAGCAAATTTTGTCATTCGATAATCAAAGGGTATTCCCGCATGTTTCAACATCAGGAAAAGATATTTCTGTTGTTGTCTAAAATTCTTCTTACCCGATTTTGGATTAATGATTATTGCCCAATGTTCAGAATTTATTTCCATAATAAAACACTACCCCGAATGGGGAACTAAGTTCGTACTTTTATTCTATTCAAATGTAATGTCAAAAATCATTTCGCAGATTAAGAGCTACTGAAGCGTATAACCTCCATCAAGCAACAAACTACTACCGGTCATCCATTGTGTAGCATCTGAAAGCAGATAAACAGCAGCTGAAGCTACTTCTTCAGGTTTTCCATATCGTTTAAGCGGATATTTCAAGCGGTCTTTTTCCATTTCATCTTCACCAATATAGCCATTGCTAAGCAAATCAGTATCAATCATTCCGGGATTAATACAATTAGCCCGAATGCCACGCGGAGCAAGTTCCAGGGCAATACCCTTCATGAAGCCTGTCAATGCACTTTTAGATGCTGCATAAACGGCACTACCAATATAGGCACAATTGTTACCATTAATGGACGAAATAAAGACAAGGGAAGCTCCTTTATTTAACTTTTTGTTTTGAAGTACTAAACGGCTAAGATTTATTGGAGCCATTGTATTGATCTGCATTATTTCATCAACATCTTCTTTTTCAGTCAATTGAAGAACCAATGGATTTGCTATACCTGCACAATTCACTAAGCCATCAAGTTTGGGTAATTCCTCAACCAATTTCGTAAGATCGTCGGCATTTGTCAAATCAGCACAAATTTGTTGATGCTCAGTGCCCTCAAGTAAGGAAAATGTTTCAGACAGTCGGGTTACATTACGTCCTGTAATAATCATTTTTGCTCCCATTTGAGAGCAAGCAACAGCAATAGCTCTTCCAATGCCCGAGGAGGCACCGGTAACCAGAATGGTTTTATCTCCGAGCGAAAATGGACTCATATTTTTAGTTTTTAGTTTGCAGTTAATAATTAAATTCTTTACTATTTTCTGCTTACTGCTTGCTCTTTACTAAGTCAAATAATTCCTGAACCGTATTCGTTGGTTTCATTTCATCCGGTCTAAGCAAAACGGAGTATTTTTTGCCAATCATATTCAAAATTGCCAACGCATTGAGCGATGACCATTCATCCAAGTCACGGAAACGGGTTTGCATAGTGAATTCAGCCAAATCTGTATCGTCGAACTGTGTTGCAAAATTTTTGATAAATTCATTCGTGTCCATAAGGTATCTGTTTAAAATTAATATTTAATTTAAATCCGAATATCAAATAAAATCCTGAATAAGATTATTTGGATCGAAACTAAGTGGGGTTGATTTGGTCAAAAAAGAACTTCTGTCCCTGGTATTTTTTAAAATAATTGAACCCGCTCCCAGAATATTGAATTCGCCAATCGTTGTTTTGTCTTTAATTACAGCACTCATACCAATAAAACTATTTTTTTTAAGGCTGCAAAATCCACCTATCATTACGTTGGAAGTAATAAAACAGTTGGAATCAATAACTGAATCATGACCAATTTTATTGCCTATTGCAAATATCACATTATCGCCTATTTTTACGTTCTGCATAAAAACATTAGCTTCCATAATAAAGCAATTTTCGCCTATTTCCAAGTCCTTCCAATATGAATTGCGGGAGCAAATATAAGTTATTAATTGATATCCTTTAGCTTTTGCTTCATTGAATTTGGTTTCACGGCTAGAATTCAATTTATGATACCCAATGGCCACAAACATAGAATATTCTGATGGAGGATAGATTTCCTGAACCTTTTCAAAATCTACAACCGGTAAATCTAAAAATGCTCCTATTTTATTATACTCAGCATCAACAGTATAAGCCACAATTTCAAAATCAGAATCTTGCTTCAGATAAGAACTAACCTGACTTGCAAAATCACTGACACCGAAAATAACAATCTTCTTATTTGCATTCATACTATCAACTGCCAACTATAAACTACTAAAATTTATAAATATCCTTTACAATAAAAGTCGGGCGGTTCTTTGTCTGATTAAACAGCTTATCAATGTAAATTCCTAAAATACCGAGCGAACTTATGATTACTCCAACCGAAAACAGCAAGGCAACAATCAGAAAAGTAAATCCTGAAAGCACTATCTCCGGATTAAATAGTTTGTATATCAAAAAGTAAAGACCTGTAATAACGCTGATAGCAGAGATAAAAAAACCAAACTTAAACAATACAACCAGAGGATAGGAAGAAAATGAGGTAACAGCTTCCATACTCAATGCAATACGTTTTCCAAGCGTATACGTACTTTTTCCTTCGCGTTGTCCTTTCTTTATGGTAATAGGAATTTGCTTAAAACCTATCCATTGCATCATTCCGGCCATAAAAATATTTTTATCGCCGAGTTTTATCAGTTCGTTCACATACCGACGACTCATCAAGCGTTCTGTTAGCAGGTTTTCAGGAATCTGTGTATCAGTTAGACTATTAAAAAAACTATAGAAAAGCCCACCAACAGTCCGTTCGATAAACGATCCTTTACGGGTTTCCTGAATGCCATAAACCACATCGCACGATTCTTCATTAAACTTAGTGTAAAATGTTGGAATATAAGTTGGTGGAACCTCCAAATCGCAGTCAATCAGAAAAACAGTTTCACCTGTAGCACAATTCAGTCCGGCCATAATAGCGTAATGATGTCCGAAGTTACGCGACAAATCCACTGCCACAATATGATTATTTGATTCTTTCTGTTGAAGAACCTTAGCCAATGAATTATCGGGCGAGCCATCATTTACAAATACAATTTCATAATTATCGCAAGCTATCTCAGCCATTGCAGTCTCACATTGAGCCACAAATGAATCCAGAAATCTTTCCGAACGGTAAAGTGTCGTAACTATGGATAAATGAGGAATCTTCATATCTTGAATCGTTTGTTAGCCTGATAAATAAAATATCCGCTACGGTCGGCACTGCATTGTATGTCGTGTAATTCTGCATCGGTTATTTCTGCTTCAATAATTTCCTTGTATTTTTTTGGTTGTTGAATTACAGTAAGCAAACGTTCAGTTTCCTTACAAAGGAAATAAACACCTGAACACATTTCGGCTTGAATTACAGGTTCTTCAAAATATCCCAACGCCACATCAATCACCCCTTTAACAAAATCATATCCTGTTGAAAGCTGTACCAGATTAGAACCTATAAAATCACCGCCCATCCTCGCTCCTACTTCAATGGCAAAAACTTCGCCAGCTGCTGTAATTTTAAACTCCGAATGACTTGCACCATATTCGATATTTAATGCTTTCAGTGCTTTAAGTGTTTCAAATTTTATCTTCTGTTGAATTTCATTGGATAATTGACTGGGTTGATGATGTTCCAGTTCCACAAAACAAGGCGCTCCTGTTGTTACTTTATCAGTAATAGCCAAAATGTAATGTTTTCCTTTCCAGGAAATACTTTCAACACTTACTTCATTGCCTGAAATATATTCTTCAATAATTGCATTTCCACTAAATGATTCATGCTTTGCACGCGCTACCGCCACCTGTAAATCACCTTCGCTTACTATTTTTTTTACCCCACGACTTCCTGAACGGTCTGTTGGTTTCACAATTACCGGAAACCGAAAATCCTTAATAGAATAACCGTCAGCTGAAATCACAAATTTTGGTGAAGAAACTCCAAATTCAGCAAACCGGCGGCGCATTTGATATTTATCGGTACATACTTTTGCATCTGCAAACTGATTGCCCGTCAAACCCATTTTACCAGCCACATAATTGACAGTTGGTACGGCAGCATCTGAGGCTATACTGGTTATTCCATCGATATCAATCGATTCGCAAAGTTCTAAAATCTGTTCTTTTTCCAGAATAGAAACAGGATAAAAAAAATCAGCAACAGTTCGGCAAACAGCACCATCCTCCCACGCAAAACAATGTGTTTCAAATCCCATTTCCTTCGCTTTGAGAACTAATGGTAATTGCAGGTAACTGGCACCAATGATGGCTAATTTCTTCATTTTGTTAGAATTTCACTGTAACAATTGTACCTGCAATAATCAACACTAATCCAATCACTTTACCAATCGTAAATGTTTCGCTCAAGAGCCATACTCCCAACAGAAAGACGATAGCCGGTGCCAGACTCATAAAAGGATAGGCTTCTGTAATCTGGAATTTAGTCATAGCCATCGACCAACATACTGATGCAATAAATGCAGCCATAAAACCCGAAAAGATAAACGGATCAAGCAGAAACTTAGTATAAGAGACCACCATATCCCAAAGTCCGGTTTGAGGCATACTCCAATGAATCTTCAAAATCCTCCATTTCAAAATCATTTGACCGTAAATGGTGAAGAATAGGGTGGCAAAGATATAAATATAACGCATGGCTGATTAATGTGTAGTTGTGTAATTGTGTAATTGTGTAGTAGCGAAATTTAATTGTTTAACCTTTTCTTATATGCTCGGTTAAGAGCATTTAATTTATTTGAGATTTCATTAACTGATATCTTCACATTTTGAAAATGTTCTAAAGTAATATATTTCAAATCAAAAGCTACATATAATTGACAATATACCTCCATCAAAGAACCATAAGCTATTTCAATAAATCGTATTTTTCCTTTATCAGAGAACCTGGTTGTTCCTTCAGCAATATTTGAAACAATTGAAACAGAAGCTCTTTGAATTTGCGAACATAATCCAAATCTTTCTTCCGTAGGCATTAGCTTTGTCAAAGCATATATGTCAACAACAAATTTGCGTGCATCATTCCAAACATCCAATTTTTCAAAACTATACTTGAATTCCATAGTTTATAATTATTTATCTGTTCAAAAAAACAATAATTTTCAAGATTTAGACATTTCCAAGCAACACAATTACACAACTACACAATTACACAACTACACAATTACACAACTACACAATTACACAACTACATAATTACATTAATTATACAGTATCCATAAACGACCGCTGAACTTTATTAAATACCACTATCCCAATTCCCAGCAATACAACCATAAATACAAAACTATAGCCCAATTGTCCCCAACTGAAAGTACCGACACCCATCGTGCCGTATTTGAAAGTTTCGACTAGTGAAGTAACCGGATTAAGCGCCATAATCCATTGACGTTTAGGTGACATGGTGCTCAACGGATAAATAACCGGAGTAGCATACATCCACAAACCAACAATAAAAGAAAAAAGTATGGTAAGGTCACGGTATTTAGTGGTCATGGAGGAAATGATAATTCCAAAACCGAGCGATAAACCAGCCAGCATTAATATTATCAGTGGTAAAAGTAAAATATACGCGTTTGGTGCAACGTGAACTCCCATAATAATATAGTAAACGTAAACTGCAATAAACAGCAAAAATTGAATTCCCATACGTACCAAACCTGATGCAACAGTAGAAAGCGGCACAATCATTCGAGGGAAATACACTTTCCCGAAAATTCCCTGATTAGCCGTAAAGGTGGAAGAAGTTTTATTCAAACAATCGGCAAAATACTGCCAGCAAACAATCCCTGCCATATAAAACATAGGTTGAGGTAATCCGTCAGTTGGAATACCGGCAATTCCACCAAACACAACCATATACATAATAGTTGTAATGGCGGGTTGAATAAAAAACCAAAGCGGACCCAAAACAGTTTGCTTATACTGTGTGATTATATCACGCTTTACAAACATGCTAAACAAATCGCGGTATTGCCAAATCTCTTTGAAATCAACCTCAAACAATTTATTTTTGGGCTTAATAACGGTATTATATTCCATAATTACAAATCAGTTTATATGTTCTAACTTTATTACAATAAAAATCAACGCAAAAGTAAGCATTTTTTTAGTGATTCCAAGTATTTAAAGCTATTTCAGAACTTGCCACTTTCATAAAAAGAAAGGCTGTACGCAAAACGTACAGCCTTTCAATCAAATCAAATCAGTTGTATTAGTTTACGGATACTTTTTTGCTAGCACCGTCAACACGTACAACATACAAACCTTTGTTCAACGTTTGAGAAGTAAATGTTCCTGAGAGTCTTTCAGTTTGAACACGACGTCCATCAAGACTGAATAAATCTACTGTTGAAAGTACACCTTCTACAACGATTTTGCTGTTATTAGAATATATTTTGTAGTTATCAATGCTCACTTCATCCACTTTCGTGTCAAAAGCTTGTTTCCAACCAATTACAGTAATGGGTACAGTAATTGTTGTTCCTGGAGTTGCAGTAGCTTTACGATTTGCAACTTCTACACCTAGAGCGTCAACTTCAACAAAACCCCAACTTGCATCTAATCGGTTATACATTTTGAATTCCATACTCTGAATATTTTTAACAGAGAAACTAAAAGTTCCATTAATATTTTTCGTACATTCCAAACCATTAGTTTGACTCCAACCCTGGAAACTACCTACTGCCCAAATCTTAGGAGTATTAGCAGGTACAGTTACAACAAAATCGATATTTCCTAACTTGGTTGGATCGTAAATTGCTTTCCAAGCTGTTACAATTGGAGCAACTTCAGGATATTTATAATCACCTGTAGGAGCACTCTGTTCAAATGACCAATCCGGACCGCTACAGAAGTGATAAGCTAATTTATTTACATCTGGTGAATAAATAGTTTTTTCAAAAATAATTGTTCCATCAGGATTTGCACCCATATTTACCATCTTACAACTATCAACCGGAGCAGAAGGACCAGCCCAGTTATTAAATGTCCCAACTATGTAACATTGGAAAGTTCCGGCTGGAACCAATACATCGATGGTCACTTTCATTGGTTTTGGTGGTACGTCTGCCCAAACCATTGCCCATTTAGCAACCACATCTTGTCCAAGTGTACCAATTGCAGTTTCTGTAGGTGCTGGTGGAGTAGCTGTATCAACCCAAACATTTGTACCGGTATAAACACGGTTTGCATGGATTTCAGTACCATCTGCATATTTTTCTACATAAGCCCAGTCACCAGGTCCACTGCAATATTTGTACTGCATAGTGGCAAGCGTAACACCGGTTGCAAAAGTAGCTTCATCTAAAGTGACTGTGTAATGCGTAGCATCGACTTTAGTTAGTTTCACAGATTTTGTTTGATCCCAGCTATTAAAGCTACCAATAATGTAGCAGGCATTTGTACCGGCAGGTACAGTTACATTAAACACAGCAGTTGCAGCAGAAGCCAACTGACTGCTTGCAAACAAGCTCATAAGAGCGATTGCGAAAGTAAAAATTCTTTTCATAACATTGTTTTTTTTTAGTAATTAAATTGAGAATTAATTTATTATTTAAGTTTAATAAAATCCATATCTAATTTTACACTCACAAAATTAAGTGTTCACAATTAATTTAATCTACAAAGGAATAATTTTATCAATAAAAAGTAATGCAAACGTTTGCAAAGAATTTATTCTTAAAATTTTATTCTTCATACTCAATGTGTCAAAAATACACTATTTATCTATAACAAGCAAACAGATCAAAATGTTTTCGCTTAAAAAAATCAGTTTTTTACTGAAATTAGCGGGTAAATCTTCAACTTTTAATAAATCTGGAGAAAATACTGTTTTTTTCGTCTTGCAACCTTACCAGGTAAATGCCCGAAGAAAGTTTATGGGTGTTGATTTTTGATTCAGAGACATTGGAAATATCTTGTTGAAATAGAACATAACCATTTAAGGAAACTAATGCTATATTGGCTTTGACAGTTAATGGAAAAGTCAGGTTTATTTCATTAACAGCCGGATTGGGTGTAATATGTAATTTTTGGTCTTCTATTTGTAATTCGGAAACAGCCTGAGTAGCATTATTCCAACTAAAAGTACAGGCAGATGAACCCGGTATGCTATAGGAAAACGAATTGGCACCAACAACAATTTTGACACTTTGAGCCAAAGATGACGAATTGTAGCTTACCAAAGCCATTGTGCCATTGGTATTTAAAAATGCGCTGGCAATTAAAGATGAACTGCTTGAAGAAACTCCTATTCGGGTAGCTCCCGAATGAACAAATTTAGAAATTTGTCCGATAATATAATAGGCTACGTTACGGGTAAAGGTTGTAGAGCTATTGATGGTTATTGCACCCAAACAAGTATTACATCCACCCGAGGTATAGGGTCCAATCGATGAATTATTAGCAACATTCCATTCAAGCACTACTTTTGCCCAATTATTTGAAGCGCCAATTACCACATTCTGCATGTGCCAACCAAAATCACCAGAGAAACTACCAGTTGAAGCGGTATATTGTTCAGTAAAATACACATTCTTATTCGTTGCATTTTTGACAGTGCTTAGTGCAGAAATATTGCCTGCATATAGATGAAATGCCGCTCCATCAACATAGCTGCTGTTGTTGCAAACATCAATCGGATAAGCAGTATTATCACAATTATGATCAAAAGCTATGATTTTTACCGTTGAATATCCGGCAGTAGCAAGTGCGGGACCAAGATTATTGTTGATAAAATTTTTCTGTTCAGTTGAGGTCATCAACATACTTGGATTATTATTTGGATTTTCCGGTTCATTTTGTGGCGTAATGCCCCAAACAGTTATTCCCTGCGCTTTCATTGCTGCAATATATTTTACAAAATAAGTTGCATAAGCAGCGTAACTGACTGTATTTAAGCTTCCACCAATCCAGGAAGTATTGGATTTCATCCATCGTGGTGGTGACCACGGTGTTGCCAATATTTTAATATCAGGATTAATAACGAGTACTTTTTTCAAAATTGGAATTAAATAGGTCAAATCCGGTCCTGCCAGACTAAAGTTTGCCATATTTGTATCCCCAGAAGTTTCATTGTAACTGTAATTGGACGAACTTAAATCGGAAGCACCAATGCTGATTCTCAAGACAGAAATGCTTAAACCATTATTTTTATCAAATAATTCACTTAATAAAGCATCTTGTTGAACGCTGACCAACGAACTGATAACCTCAGCACTACCTTCAGTCATACAATAACCAAATCCATCCACATTCTGAAAAGTTGAAGCGGGATTAATTGTCATAGTATTGCCTACTGATGTTGAATTGACAGCAAAACTAAGGGTAGATTGTTGTTGAAGAAGTTTGGTTTTATCACCGGTAGTTAGCCAAGGGGTTACAACTTGTGAAACAGCTACTTGATGAAAAAAAAACAAAACGACAAAAGTAAAAATATTTTTTAATATCTGTTTCAAAATATATGTGTTTAAAACGTTGTGATTTCAAATTTTAAAAGAAATACTCCTGAATAGTTTATGATTTCTTCCAGCGACAGGAAACAATACTTTTTGCAGGAATAATATAGCTGAACGAATGAACCGCATCGTCTAAAGTTACTTTTATAGAACTATCTGTATCATTTTGCAATACAACTCCATACGTTCCATCAAGATTTTGAACAGCCGTATAATATAAGCCTGAGGTTTGGAAACCACTTGTTCCAATGCGGGTTGCACCAGCTGAAATAGCTTTCGCTAAATGACCAATAACATAAAAATGTGATTTTCGATCTAGTGTTTTATAATCTGAAGAGTTTATTTGAACTGCACCATAACAAGTATTACAACCTCCCGGACGATATGGAGCTCCTTTTTCGTCGAGCATAAAATTCCACACAATTACTGATTTACAGAAATTATTCAAGGTGCCAATCCCCAGTTCACGCATACTCCACATTAAATCTCCATCAAAACTATAATTCCATGTGCCGATTGACATTTCGGTAAAGTACAGATTTTTAGAAGGATAAGCTGTATGAACATTTATCAACTCACTTTTATCACCACCGTAGGCATGATAAGCTGCACCATCCAGATACTTGGCCACTTCAGGGTCAGCATACATTTTCACCGGATAACTCATTTGGTCGCTGATATTATCGTAATTGTAATTATGATCAAAAGCAACAATTTTAGTTGTAATTCCTGCTTCCGCAAACTTAGGACCTAAAGCTGTTTTGATAAAAGCAGCCTGTTCCTGCCAACTCATATACAAAGAAACAGAATTTCCACGATTCAACGGTTCATTTTGAATAGTTATAGCATCAATATTGATCCCTTCGTGCTGCATAGTTTGAACAAATTTCACAAAATAAGTGGCATAATCCTGATAGTATTTCGGATTAAGCTGACCACTCGTCCACGAATTATAAAGTTGTAAATCAGTCAGATTATTCACTTTCATCCAACGTGGACAAGTCCAGGGTGAACCGAGAATTTTCAAATTAGGATTAATAGCCAAAATTTCTTTCAAAACCGGCAGTAAATCATGAATATCATAGGCATTCAGAGTAAAATTCTCAATTCCCGGTGTATCGCAACAAGTATATTCATCCATTGAAAAATCAGACGCTCCGATTGAAATACGAATATAACTGTAACCCATACCATTTACCGGGTCAAAAGTTTCTTTTAGGATAGCTGCCCTATTTGCAGTTGTCATTTTAAGCAGATTATAACAGCTTGAACCGGTAATGGCTGCACCAAAACCATCGATTTGCTGATAAGTTTCTGTAGGTTTTAGATTGATGGTAGTTTCAATCGCCATATTCGGTTTTGTACTGAATGCCAAAGGAATATTGACATATAGCATCGATTTATTCGCTGTTGTAACATACAAATCAACATCTTTTTGAACAGGAGTTATTATTGGGGTTATAACCTCTTCTGTCTTACAGGAAGACAATGATAATCCAATAAATGCGACTAGTGAAAACAGAAATTTAGAATCAATCATTTTTTGAGAGTATTTTTTTGATTCGGGATATTCAGCATATCCCGAATCTTAATGAATTAGTTTAGTTTTACAGCTGTAAAGGTTTTATCATTTTCATTTACTGTAAATCGATAAACACCATCAAGTACAGTTGCACTTAACAACTTCACATTACCGCCTACTCCTGTTGGTCCCAGAAATGGAGGAGTCAGGGTATACGTGTCGACCCACAATTCATGTCCATCCCACCAACCACGTTTATGGAAAAATTTAAAATCACATTTCCCATAAATATTTGTATCGGTGCTAGGTTCGTTTTTACAATACATCGTAACCTGATAAATTCCATTTGCAATTTTACGGGTTGCATAATAGTCTAACGGACTGTTCCAATTCCAACTCGAAGTACTGGCGTAAGGTGACTGTGGACGGCCAAAACCTGTACCACAAACCCACACAACATCTGGATAAAGTGCTTCAGGCTGAGGTTCAATGTATAAGTAGTTAGCAGTTGTCAAAAAGTATGCCTTATACAATCCGGTTTTTCCCAGGAATTTGGCTGTATTTGTACCTGTAACCTGGAAGTAATCAGGTGATAAATTATTGGCCAAATTTGTAATATTGGAAAATGTAACTTCCACACCTTCTCCAAAATAGATATTTCCACCGCGGAAACCGGTAGGACTACCCAACGAAGCCGGATTTAGAAGTAGATCTGCTATCACATCCAATGTAGTAACTGGTTCGAGTAATTTTCCACCTACTTTAACGGTAAATTTCAGCGCATCGAACGTAAATTCCGAAATGCCAACCAAGGTAGCATCAGTCGTAATAATTGAAGCATTGCTAACTGAGTTACTGATTGAGTCAGTAACACCTACTCCATCACCAACTTTTCCAAAAACGAGTCCACTCCAGTCTAATTTTTTAAATGGAGTTTTTACTTTTGTAGCTAATTTATACGATATAGTGGTACCAAATGTCAGTCCCTTTATTGAATAAATTAGATTTACCGGATCAGTTAAATCAAGTTTTACACCCCTAGCCGTTCCATCGGTAACCAGCCATAATTCTGGAAATGCAGGACGTTTGGCAATAGTTGTACTAATTATTGAATCTTTCGTAATTCCACTAACATTGGTTTCAGTCAAATAAATTTTGACAGGAGTATTGTCCGGACGATTAGCCACAAAAGGCACTTTAAACGTACGATTAATACTCATTGAATTTCCTTTAGTCCGGATAGTTTCGGAAGTTACCACCTCATTATTACAGACAACTCTTAAAACCAGGGTTGACAGAGGTGCCACTTTATCAGAAACGGCTATTTTTAAATGAATTGAATCACCATAGGTAATTTGCGCTTCTTTCACTACAGCCGTATCAATTTTAGGAGTGGATGCAGCATAACGCACCACTACATCTTCGGGGTTTGTACAAGCCCACAGAAAAGTTGACAAGCCGGCAATTAATATATATTTAAATGTATTTTTCATGATCTGATTTTTAATTATGAAGTATAAATTGAATTAATATCCCGGATTTTGAACCATAGAAGGATTTTTATCAATCTGTGGTTGAGGAATTGGTAGTAAGGTCTTATTCTGATTCACCTGATCCATTGCTAATCGACCGACATCACGGCTGTTAAGTGAATTCATCACATCAATAACTTTATCATTTCGAACCAAATCGAACCATCGCTGACCTTCAAATGCCAACTCCAGTCGTCTTTCTTTCAACACATCATCAATGGTTACAGTTGACAAATTGGTTAAACCAGCCCGGGTGCGGGTGCGGTTGACAAGTGATGTTGCATTAGCGATATCGCTTTTACCAACATATGCCTCAGCCTTCAATAACAATATATCAGCTAAACGAAGTTTTATCACACTGCTGTATTTCGAGCGGTATTTGTACATGAATGGATAATTAACTGAGGGATATTCGTTACTCCAGGTAACGGTTGCCTTGATAATGGTTTGGTTCATTCTAACATTATCTCCGGCTGCAACAAAAGCAGCAGTTAAATCGCGTGAAGGTGTAAACCATTTTGCCCAGTCATATTTACTGTTTGGATCGGATTGGTCAAGTCCAACCAACCAGGTAAACCAAAGCCCACCTCCTGAAAAATTAATCTCAAAAATAGATTCTGAAGTATTTCGGGATTTTACATCGGTTTTGGCGGTATTCATATCAAACAAATCGCCAAAATTTGGAACCAACGTTACATCTTTTTCCACTTCGCCACTGTAGAAAATTACTTTATCATAATCGCGTACAGGTTTTTCGGCATAAATCTTTGCCAGCAACGCATTGGCGACTGTTTTGGAAAATTTGAATTTATTTGTATTATCAATGGCAGGTGCGCCATCAGCTTCCAATGCATATTTTAAGTCTTTGATAATCTGACGATACACTTTGGCAGATGAATCACGTGGCGGATAATACAAAGGATATACAGTTTCGATATTGGCATTGGTAATTGCTGGTGGTTGTACGGTTACTAATGGCACGTCACCCCAAAGGCGAACCAGGTCGAAATACATCATGGACCGCAAAATAAGTCCTTCTGATTTCCATTGTTTCCGTTCTGCCAGAGTGAATGAAGCGTCAGGAACTGAATCTATATTGCAAATCACGTTATTAGCTGCACCAATGATAGCGAAGTAATAATCCCAGTCACGATTGATATTTTTATTAATACCATCTTGTTTTTGTTGTTCCAACTGGGTTAATTCGACGTCGGAAGCACCACGATAAGAATTATCGGCATGTGTATCCGAATAAATCAGCATATCAGCAGTCCAACCTTCAATTCCTTCATTTTTGGTCAAAATGTTGTACATATAGGTATAAGCAGCAAGCATCTCAGCTCTGTTTTTAAACTTCACCGTATTTCCTACACTATCTGTACCTCCATGATTTTTCTCATTGAAGCTTGAGACTGGTATCAGATTCAAATCACACGAACTAACGACAAAGGTTATCGTTAATAAATAAGCTAGTTTTTGTATATTTTTCATTTTCGCTTAAATTTAAAATTCAACATTAATTCCAATTATATAGCTCTTCGACTGTGGATAGGTACCATAATCAATGCCTTGTTGAGTAGGATCACCACCATACTGACTTACTTCCGGATCAAATCCTTTGTATTTTGTCAGAGTTAACAGATTCTGAGCTGTCAGATAAGGTTGTAGACGTGTTATACCCAATTTTTTGAAGAACGATCCGCTAAAATTATAGGACATAGTCAATGCTTTCAGACGTAAATAACTACCATCTTCTACAAAACGCGTTGAAGCCAATAAATTAGCTTTCGAAATAGTTGCTTTTGGCATATAAGTTAGCATTCCGGGGCGTTCCCAACGATCGAGTACAGCCACCGACTGGTTTTTAGCATCATACATACCTTCTGTTTCCATACGTGAAACATTGAAAATACTGTTACCATACGAACCTTGTAAAAACACATTCAGAGAGAAACCCTGGTACGATAAATTATTAGTCATACCGTAGGTAAATTTAGGATTAGGGTCACCAATGATTGTGCGGTCGCTCAATTGTGGTGAATTGCTGTCTCCATTTTTGGTTTGATACAATAAATTACCGGTTTCGGGATCAACTCCTTTGGCAATATAGCCATAAAAAGCTCCTAATGGCAAACCAGGTGTCATTCTTGTAATAAACTCTCCAACCGATGTTTGTCCGAAAGAATAAATCTGTTGTGTTTTTAATTTTTCTACCCGGTTCGAGTTGAAGGACATATTAAAATCAGTTTCCCATTTTAATTTTCCGGTCAGGTTCTTAGTATTTAATGTAAACTCAACCCCTTTATTGCTCATTTCACCATCATTACGTGTAACCCACAAATCTCCGTTTGTACTCGGAACTTTAAAGTTTAACAATAAGTCCGTAGTATATTTATAATAGGCATCAATTGAGAAAGTAATTCTACTTTTAAGAACAGTCAAATCGATACCGATATTCGAGCCGGTAGTTGTTTCCCATGTCAAATCAGGATTTTGCATAGAAGAAGGAGGTGATATGCTCACGGTAGCATTTGCATTTGCAGGAATGGTCCAATCAATACGACTGATATTATACATATACAAATAGGAATAATCACCGATTCCAGATTGGTTACCGACTTTTCCCCAGCCACCACGAAGTTTTAAATCATCTATCCATTCAAATTGTTTCATAAAATCTTCGGACGAAATACGCCATGCAGCTGAAGCTGATGGGAAATAACCCCAACGATGAGTTGGATTTAATTTGGATGAACCATCCGCACGGAAGTTTACAGTCAATAAATATTTACTGTCGTAATTATACGTTAGCCTTCCGAGATATGACATTATTGCCCATTGTGAACCATTGGTGCCACTTCCCCAAATATCAATTTTGTTACCTGCATTCAAGGTTTTTATATCAGAACCAATAAAATTTGAAGCTCCCAGATAACTCTGATTCCAGTCTGAGCCGGTATACGATGAACCCGCCATTACACTAAAACCGTGTTTATCAATCTGTTTATCATAAGTCAACACATTATCAAACACCAAAATGGTGCTCAGGGAACGATTATCAGATGCAGTACCATGTTGAGTTTGTCCGTATGAAGTTGAAATTGGATCAAGGAAACTGGTCGAATTAAAGTAAACACGATCCATCGAAGCAGATGTTTTAAACTTCAGGTCCTTTGTGAATGTAATATCGCCACTTACACTGCCCACAAAACGGTTGTTATTCGTTTTATTGTTGGCTGTACGTGACATATTCTCCACCGGACTGGTTGTTTGTGCACCATAGAAATTTTCATAATATTGTTTTGGATTGGTTGTATCCCAAATTGGTGCATAAGTTGGTGTATTGATTACCGATAAAATTACACCGGCGCGGTTAGAACCTGTACCTGAGATAATACCATTCGAAGTATAATCAGAATAAGCCAGGTTGGTACTTAATTTAAGCCACGAACGAATCTGGTTTTCAAGATTTACTCTTAAATTATAACGTTTATAATAAGCAACAGGTATCACGCCCGATTCATTGGTCAAGCCACCTGAAACGAAATACCTCATTTTGTCAGTTGCATTCGATAATGACAACTGATAATCCTGTGTCACTCCTGTTCGGTATGTTTCTTTAAACCAATCGGTTTGATCTACAAGTCCATCAGGCAAAGTAACTGCTCCAATTTCGTCCATCAACGCTTTATACTGCGAGGTATTAAGTGATTGAATTTGCTTTACGACTTGTGTAACACCTGCGTGAGCATTAAACGTGATTTTCGCCTGTCCCTTACTTCCTAATTTTGTAGTTATTAATACTACTCCATTCGAAGCACGCGAACCGTAAATAGCCGCCGAGGATGCATCTTTTAAAATCTGCATACTTTCGATATCGTTTGGCGATAGAAAATTAATTTCTGTCATTGGCACACCATCTACTACATAAAGTGGATCGTTACTGGCTGTGATGGATGTATTTCCACGTACACGAACTACCATTCCTGCACCAGGCTCACCACTTGGTTGCATAACCGTTACACCGGATGCTTTACCCTGAATAGCCGAAGCTGCCGAAATTAGGGGTCTTTCATCAATATCTTTGGTTGATACGGTTGAAACTGCTGTGGTTAAATCTTTTTTCTTAACTGATCCATAACCAACTACCACTACTTCATCGAGGGCTTTTGTGTTATCAGTCATTACAATTCTAAGATTTTTAGCTACACCAACAGCTTGTTCTAAGGTATTCATTGCCACGTAGCTAAATACTAACACATCGCCTGATTTTGCATTAATGTTGAATTTACCATTAAAATCAGTGATAGTTGCAATTTTAGTTCCTTTCACAGAGATATTTGCCCCTATAACAGGTTCATTTTTTGTGTCGACGACTACGCCATTAACTGCTGCATTTTGTGCTAACAAATTTAGCGAAATGACTATAGCAAAAAGAAGTGGCAATGTACGCCGAAACCAACGAGCGCTATTTTTCTGCACTTCCGTTTTTTCTCGATTTTTGTTGTTGTGTTTCATTGATAATTAAATATTTGGTTAGTTATTTATTTGAATAGAAATATTGCTTTTTAAGTCGGCAGAAGAAGCTGCATTATAAAGAATAAATTCACCCGATTCCAATGTCCAGCTTTGTGTTTTTTCGTTGTAGAAAGCCAGGTCTTTTGCTTTGATTTCCATTTCCACGGTTTGTGTTTCTCCTGCATGTAAATAACACTTTTTGAAAGCTTTAAGTTCTTTTAGCGGACGAACTACTGATGCTATTTTTTGAGATACATATACTTGTGCAGCATCAGCTCCATAAATTTTTCCTGTATTTTTCAACTTGAATGATAGCTTTATCGTTTCGTCGGCTGAATACGATTTTTTATCCGTAGTAATTTTTCCATATTCGAAGGTAGTATATGACAATCCGAATCCGAAAGGAAAGAAGGGAGTAATTTTTTTTGTATCAAACCAGCGATACCCTACCAGAATGTCTTCTTTGTACACTTCATTATCTCCAACACCCGGATAGGAAATTTCACCAAAACTTATAGCAGCATTATCGTCCAGTTTTTTTGGAAATGAAAAGGGTAATTTTCCTGAAGGATTAACTTCACCCGAAAGCACATTGGCAAGAGCATTACCGGCTTCTGATCCCAGATACCAACCCTGAACAATGGCACGAACATCGTTTATCCATGGCATTGAAACTGCATTTCCACTGTTTAAAATTACTGCCGTTTTTTTATTAACTTGAAGTAATGCGGAAATCAATTCATCCTGTCCAAATGACAAATCCATTGATTTTCGGTCAGCACCTTCACTATCCTGTAAATGATTTTTGTTCAATCCGCCAATAACCAAAACGATATCAGCATGTTGAGCCACTTCTACAGCAGCATGAATCAATGAATCCGTATTTATTTTTACTGAGACTTCCTTATTATAGTCATTATCGCCTGAAATATAGCCTTTTGAATACACAATATGATCTTTTCCATATTTTTTTATCAACCCGTCTAATGCCGAAACTTCATACGCCACTTTCAATGAAGAAGAACCACCTCCAATAACCAGGCTGCGGGTAGCATTTTCACCGATTACAGCTATTTTCTGATATTTTCCAACCGGAATAGGGAAAAATTGCTTGTCGTTTTTTAATAACACAATTCCTTCTTCGGCTATCATACGGGCAGCTTCAGAATGTTCGGGACTTACAAATTTTCCGAAAGGACGATCAGCGCTCATCGTGGTTCGGAAAATAAGTCTCAAAATCCGTCTGACTTTATCATTCAACATGGTTTCGCTGTATTTTCCTGATTTTAAACCGCGCAAATAGGGATTTGCGAGAAAATATTCCGAATAAGGTGCTGTTCCATCGGTTGTCAATCCATTCGTTGAAGTTCCCATTTCCAAATCGAGACCATTTTTTACAGCTTCATCTGTACTATGAACTCCACCCCAATCGCTAATAACAACTCCATCAAATTTCCAATCATTTTTCAGAATTTTATTTAATAAGAAATCATTATGACAATTATTTTCCCCTCTGAAGCGATTATAAGATCCCATAATCGACCAGGCTTTGCCTTCCTGAACTGCTGCCTTAAAAGCTGGTAAATAGATTTCGTATAATGCCCGGTCGCTAACCTGTACATTGACAGCCATTCGGTTATCTTCCTGATTATTCAAAGCAAAATGTTTAACACAGACAGCCACACCATTTTGTTGAACACCTTTAACGTATGGAACTACCATGCGCGATGACAAATAAGGATCTTCACCCATATATTCAAAATTGCGTCCATTAAGAGGAGTGCGGTAAATATTTACACCCGGACCGAGCAGAACATTTTTATTACGATAACGGGCTTCTTCACCGATGGCTTTACCATAATTCAAAGCCATTTGAGGATTGAAACTTGCCGAAAGACAAGTCAGTGCAGGAAATGCGGTACATGAATCGTTTGTCCAACCAGCACCACTCCATTTATCCCAGTAAACTTCTTCGCGAATCCCGTGAGGACCATCATCTGTCCATACTTCAGGGATTCCAAGGCGGGGAACGCCTCTGGAACTGAATTTTGATTGAGCGTGACACATAGCCACTTTTTCTTCGAGTGTCATCAACGAAAGAGCCTGATCTACTCTTTTTTCGATGGGTTGATTTACATCTAAATAAATCGGGTTTTGGGCTTTTACCTGATTAAATGCTAAAATCAGGCATATTAAACCCACATAAACTATTCGGATTAATCTCATTTTTTCATATTTTGATTTAGTGTCAGAAACACAATAAGTAATTTCTGTGCAAATATAGAATGTATTTTTAGATTCTCCAAACAAATATGTGTTTATTTTACACTAAGTATCATTTTGTTCCGAAAAAAAATATTACTTTTAAATTTCAAGGATTGATGATTGTCATTGATTCTAATTATTATTTTTATCTACAATATACGGAAAAGTTGAATAACTGAACGGTTGAATTTCAGATGAAAAAACAAATTTTAATAATAGCGACTGTAAATCATTAGATTACAGCCGCTATAATTAAAATACTAAGGTTTTTTAAATACTACTTCTTTGAAAAGCTCAAGGTCACTTTTTCAGATGAATTTTTCTCGATTAAAGTCAACAAATAAAATGTAGGAGACAAATTTGCTGTATTAATTTCATTCGTTCTGGCAATTTGTTGTTTAAGAACTATTCGTCCATCAATGCCATATATAGTACATTCATAGATTCCTGATCCGGATAATCCGTTTATTCTAAGAGTTTCTGAAACCGGATTAGGATAAATACTTAAATCTGCAGATTGTAAACTTTGTTGCAAACCCGTTGACAATTGACTTTTTTGAATTTTATTCGTGCTTTGAGCAAGATTAACAAGTGGATCTTGACTTAAAACGGCTTGTCCATCGAGTGGTGAATATAATTCCAGGCTGGATTTAAGCATTTCATTATTATTTAAAGCAGCTACTTCAGTTGAATTCATACCCGAACGATAAAATAACCAGTCCTTGTAATAAATAAAATCCGGAGCATTCAGATCATTCAAAATGAACTTTTCGGCTATTAGTTTCTCTGCCAGACTACCGGCAAGATGATTGTCACTATACAATAAAGTTTCACCCCGAGCATAAAAATGCGATAAGGTTATTTTATGCCATTGTCCATCATTTACAGCTACATTTCCGGTTATTGTTCCGCCATTAGGTGATGTATAAGTTATAAATCCGGTGATGGCTTGAATTTTGATTAATCCATTACTTGTACCCTGTTTAAATGAAGCAATCGTTCCAGTGGTACTGGTTTTAATATCAAATGACAGAGTGAATGGATGAATCATATTATCAGGGACAAAAACCAGTTTGTCAGAACTTCCGGATTTACCGGATAGAATATAGGTTCCACTTTTCTTAACCGGTTGAGCTTTTCCTGCTTGTAAAGCTTCAAATAAAGTAGATACCATTGCATAGGATATTTCAGCATGTCCCAAATCATTTGGATGCAATGCATCAAAAAAGTATCCTGTGGCATATTGTCCGGTTCCATTATCAACAGCCCCCAACATATTTATACTCGGAACATCCCACTCGTGAATAAGCATATCAATTTGTTTAATAAAAGCGTATTCAGTAGCAGTATAATCATTTCGGGTATAATTATTCATCACTACTGGAATTTTCCCAACAGCCCGTGCTTTTGAGATCAATAGCAACAAGTTGTTTTTGAACTGATCGTAGATAGGCTGTCCGCCACCAATAATACCTTCATTACCAAGCGAAAGACCATAGATAACATACGAACTGCAATCGTTCAACAAATCATTATCCCAGCGATTCAATACATCGACTGTACTATTTCCGTTCACACAAATATTCGAATAAGTCCAGTTTTGTCCTTTTCCATCCGTATAGCGTTGGGCTAATATTTGTGAGTATTTATAAGCATAACCAAGCTGATTTGTTGCACCGTATCCATTGGCGACTGATGAACCCATTACTGAAATCTTTAACGGATCAATTGCTGTACAAGCCACTGAATAAGTATAATTCCGCAAGTCGAGTGTAATAACAAAAGTTCCATAATTCATAAGAATATCTCCAACAGCAACACCATAGGTGGTTGCCTGAGATTCCATTCTCAAGGAATTTGTAGTTCCGGTTACTTTTTTCATTACATAACTCCACGAACCATTTGCTCTGAAATTAAAACGGGGTGTATCACCCGATGCAGCCAGAGTTGTAAGCGCAACGGTACTTGACCAAATTCCATTCCCCTGATAGCTCAGAGGCACATCACCATTCCATGCACTTGGAATTGTACTTCCCACAATACTCCAATTTGTAATAGGAAGAATGGTATAGGTATTATTTGTCACGTTCACTGTAATCAACACGGTTCCTGTTTCAGCAGGATCAATGCCTGCCTCACCAGATTGAATTGTTCCTGCCGAAGCTCCTGTACCATAAACTATTGCTGTGCCAAGGTCCTTTGTTGTATAAAAATTAAATGTGCCGGATGCATTCAACGAAGTATAAATTTCAAATATTCCACTAATTATAAGACCCTGCTGATCAGTAACCATTTTCATGGGAATTGCGGTTGCTAAATTATTGCCATTTTCAGTAGCCGTTCCCGAAAAATAGAGCGTTGATTGTTGATTATTTATCGTAATTTGTTTAGTGCCGGCAATTACAGTACCTGCCTGTGATGATGTCGCAGTAACAGTCACTGTACCGTTTTTCTTCGGATATACAATTCCATTCCCATCAACACTTGCAACAGTATTATCACTTACTGTCCACGATACTGATTTAATAGTAGCTGTTGAAGGAGAAATTGTTGCTATCATCTGTGAAGTTGCACCTGAAACTGTGATATCATTGCCTGATACGCTTACACCGGTTACATTAATCACCGGTCCGCTATATTCTTCCAACTTCAGTATGTTGAGATGTGCATAAGTTCCCGAAGAAACAGCAATATCAATTACAATTTCACCCGCAGTAGTTGGAAAAATCATATCTGAAGTGAAAATAGCACTTGTATTTCCATTTATCCCAGTACCTCCAAGGTTTGTTCCTGACGTTTGAAGAAGTCCAAACATCGAATTAGTACCTGTAAGCGTATACTTTACAAATCTGGTCTCAGTTGTACTACGACTACCAAACATATAAAATTTATATTGTTTAGAAGGATCCAGACCCGTAATTTTTAATTGTCCGGGAGTGCTGGCATTTGTAGTGAAAAAATAATCCTGAGTAGCTGTTGCTATTGCAAATTCACCTAAAAGTGTTGCACTTGGAGCTAATAATCCACCAGACGCAATACCATTCTTCGACATTGCCTTTGTAACCACTAAATTAAAAGGGGTAGTTGCATTCAACGCATTTTTCAAGGCTAATGTTGCATTCAAGGTGTTATCAATGGCATTATTCCAGTAATTACCATTAAGGTCGGGACTTACAGTTATATTTCCGTTCGTAACATCATTGGGACCAAAATCAATAAATAAGCGCTGGTTCAATGTTTGAGCTCCGGAATTTACAAGTATGCAGAAAATGCTCGCAAGCAATAATATTTTTTTCATGAACTTTATTTTTGTTTTTATGAATGTAAAAGCGAAGGAATTATTTAATTATTTTAAAACATTCTTTTTTATCAACTACCAAAATGTAAGTTCCTTTCTGGAGTGTTGAAGTGTTTAAAAGCTTTTCAGAATTAACCTGACAAGATAGAACACTTATACCTAGCATATTAAATATTTCTATTGAACTTTTAGCCCCTGTAATTTTCAATTCTTTATCAAAAATTCCTGGATAAACTTTCATTGAAGTATCTGATTGTTTATTTATCGAAGTTGTTAGATTAGTATACTCTTCTATTTTCATTATATTCAGGTGTGAATAAGTACCCACCAAAACAGCCAAATCAACTGTAATCTCTCCACTGGCATTCGGAGAAATCATAGTGGAAGAAAAAATGCTGCTATTATTACCGTTTACCCCTATACCTCCCAAATTGGCTCCTGATGTCTGAAGTGTTCCGTTCATCGTGTTTGAACCGGTGAAAGTATAACTGGCTATGCGGGTTTCAGAAACATCCCTGCTTCCAAAAATACGAAACTTATATTGCTTATTAGGGTCAAGTCCTGTTATTTTCAATTGCCCCGGAGTCGTAGCATTGGTGGTAAAGAAAAAATCCTGGGTGGCTGTTGCAACTGCAAACTCACCTAAAAAGGAACTGTTAGGAGCCAGTAAACCACCACTTAATATTCCATTTCTGGTCATGGCTGTCGTAATCACTAAACTAAATCCGGTAGCTGAATTTGCATTATCAATCAAACTTACAGGAGTAGCTGTCAGGGCCGGATCAGTTGCATTATTCCAGTAATTGTTATTTGCATCCGGACTTAAGGTCGTGTTTCCATTGGTTACATCATTTGGACCAAAATCAATAAATAGTTGTTTTGTAGGAACTAAAACGGATTGATTTGTTACAACTATTGCTGCCGTTCCATATATGGTAGATCCAACTTCTTTAGTAGTTGCTGTTACAGTTACTGCTCCATTTTTCTTTGCAGTAAGTAAACCTGCAGAGTTTATAGTTGCAATGGAAGGATCATTTACACTCCAAGTCACATCCTGCACGGTTGCATTCGATGGAGTTATTGTTGCTGTCATTTGAGTTGTACCACTTTCAGTTGAAATAGCTGTTCCTGAAACTGCAATACTTGTTACATTAACTTTGGGAGCAGTATATTGCTGAATTCTCATAACATTGATATAAGCATACCCACCCGTTACTATAGATAAATCAAGTTTTATCTCCCCATTTGCATCCGCATAAATTATTGGTGTTGAATAAATCGTACTATTATTTCCGTTTACTCCTGTCCCCCCTAGATTGGTGCCTGAAGTTTGCAGAGTTCCCACAGTTGATGTTGCTCCTGTAAAAGTATATCTCGACGTTCTTATCGGGTCTGCAGTTATTCTACAACCAAAAATCTGAAACCGATAGCCTTTAGCTAAATTCAAACCCGTAAACTTCATAGTAGAAGTACTGGTGCCATTTTGATTATTTTGTGTGAAGAAATAATCTTGCGTAGCATTTGCTATAGCGAAATTTCCCAATAAAGCTGTTGATGGAGTGGTCAAACCTCCGGAACTACTTCCTCCATTTGCCAAGAAAGCAGTCACAATATTCAGTGTAATGCCACTAGCTGTATTAGTTGTATCAACAAGTGCGGTAGTGGAAAGTGCAGTCAATGCATTGTGGTTATTCCAATAATTTAAATTGGCATCTGGATTTGCAGTGCTTAATCCCGGTGAAGCCACCGGACCAAAGTCAATTAAGATATTCTTCTCTAATGTTTGAGCTGCTAAACTTAGTGACAGAAAAAGTAAGATTGATAGTAATAATGCGTTTTTCATGATAAATAAATGATTAAATTGTTTTAAGTGATAGTGTATTTATTACACTTTCGTTCAACAAAAATAGTTTAATCAGCTATTCAATATTTTAGCGTGAATAAAAAAGTGAATGAGTGTTCAATAAAATACACCCTATATTATTTATAATAAAGAACTTACAATTTTGGCACACCTAAAAAAAAGTGGATTAGCTATTGGGGTTATTATCATAACACTTCCAGACAATCGAATACAAAAATGATTAAGCAGCTATTTACTGAATAAATATTTATTTTTCTATCAAATTAACAACTAAAAATGAATTCATCAATAAATAATACTGTTTACATAAACAAAACCTATCGTTTTAAATAGAACACGAAAGAAGAATGGCTATAGAGAAAAAAACAGAGTTCAGGTTATAAACCTGAACTCTGTAGTATAGCGTATAAAAAGAAATTGGAAAATTCCGAATATTATCTAATCAGCATAATTAAACTTTCAAAATCAGTTCGTGTTACATTGGCTCTGTTTTTAATTTTAGCCCTATAGTTGTATATGGTATTAACTGAGTATCTCAGAAAATCAGCTATTTGCTGACTATCATTAATGCCCAATCGAATTAATGCCAGAATTCTTAACTCCGTATTGAATATTTCATCTCTTTTAAGTACAATATTATCTTCTTCGATAAATAAATCATTTACTTTATTTACAAAATCAGGAAATAATTGAAGAAAAGCAGCATCAAAATTGGCATAAAGCTCTTCAAACTCCTTATCCAAAACATCTTGTGAACGGGTAATTTTTAAAACTTCGGCAGTTTGGCCACTGGATATTTTTTTATTAATCATTCTACGGTAACTATCCAACTTGTCGATATAAGTTGAACAGAGCTTAATAAATCGCCCAATATATTCCTCTTTTATTTTATTAGCCTCCGAAAGGTCAATATTAGTAGATAACAATTGAACATTCAATTGCTTCAGCTCCTCGTTTATATTTTCAAGCTGAATGTTTGCTTCTTGAATATTTTTCTGTAAAACTTTCGACCGCTTCATTTGCCGGTTTAGATAATACGCAATAAAAGACAAAATTAAAAGTAAAATACTTATTAAAATCAGGTAATCCTTGAGGCGTGATTTTTGCTTTTCAATTTTGGCCTGATAGGTTTTATCAATTAGTGATAATATAGATGCGCTCTGTAAACTCCTCAAACGGGCATTATAAAAAACGGTTTCACTCCACGAGAACCGAATATAGTTATATGCCCGCTCAATATCGCCCTGATTATATAGAATTCGGGCTAACATAAACAATGAAGCATGATCTTTATTCGCAATGGCAATATCTGAAAGGACGGATAGCGCCAAATAATATTTTTCTTCTTCAATTTTACCCTGCCTTCTGTATAACAAAGCCCTGTAGAAAGTTGTTAATGCATATTCCGGAGTTTCTTTTTTTGCTTTGAGAAGCTGAATATCATTTAATTTACCTGCTTCAGTGTAATTTCCAATATCACGAAAATACGTTTCTTTCAAAATCAACCGTAACTCATCGTGTATAGGTAAACAATTATTCAACGAATCTTTATAATTAGTTGAAATCTGACGATAGTGCTTTGCACTTTCTTTATCCTGAGTATAAAATGCTAATTCGCCATATATATGATCATAGGCTGCATAATAATCGCAAATTAAGTGTGATGATAGTTTCGTTCGATTAATTGTTTCAAGAATATCCACCCCCTCTTTGTACATTCCTAAAGAACCCATTAAGTAGGCAAGTTGAATTTGACATTGATTTATTCGTTCTTTATCATTCAATTTAGTAGCTATTTCTACATTTTTACGCAGGTAATAAATGGCAGAATCACTTATATACGATTTATATTCTTTATATAACTGATAATTAAGTTCATATTGTTTTTCAGAATCAGATTTTTTTCTTTTTAATTGATCCTTCATTCCTTTTATACGAACCTCCTTTTTTGTTGAATAAAGAGTTGATTCATTGATTAAACTATCTATTCGGGTCAACAAGGAATCCAGTGCATTTTGTGAAAAAACGAAGCAAGGTGGAAGTGTAAGAAAAAGTAAAATAATTAATTTATTTTTCATTTTATAGGCTTGGCAAATACAGTTAAATTTCAAAATAGATAGTAAACAAATTAACTCATTAATAATATGTTCGATTAGCTTGAGAACGTTGGTTTTAGAAAAAACAATACTTTTCTTCTGCAAATATAATCAGGATTTAATGAACTAACAAAAGGATAGTACGTATCTTTTTAGACTAAGTCACTTGTTTTTATAATAATCAAAATAATTGTGTGTATATGACACTAAACAAATTCAAAAAATATGTATCTTTGCATAGTTAATCAATGCTCATTCAACAGAATATGACATCAGAACCAATTACAGACCAAGCAAATTTTGAAACTATTTCCACTATATCCGTAGATTGTGTTATTTTTGGTTATGATGAATCAACACTTAAAGTATTGGTTCGGAGGGAATTTGTGCCGTTGAATGGGAAAATTTATACCGAATGGAAACTTCCGGGCAATCAGGTAAGACGAACTGAAAACATTGACGAAACCGCTTCTCGTATTTTGAAGGAACAAACCGGATTGGAAAATATCTATGTAAAACAATTTAGGGTTTTCAGTGATCCAAATCGGTTGAAGACACGCCCACAGGACTTTGAATGGATAAAACCACGCCTGAAGGATGAGCGGGTTATCACAGTGGCTTTTTATTCGCTGATAAATGTAAGCGATGTGGATAACAGCATGTTAATGGAAGATGCAAACTGGGCAAACGCTTACGAGATTACCGAATTAATGTTTGACCACAACGAAATTTATGATGAAGCATTCAAAAAACTTCGATACGATTTATTGCACGAACCCCTGGTTTTTGAATTACTGCCCGAAAAGTTTACGTTGACTCAGATGCAAAAACTTTACGAAGCCATTTTCAATACTACCTTTGACAAACGGAATTACCGCCGGAAAATAAATAAAATGGCTTACCTCATTCAGTTGGACGAAATACAGACCGGAGTTTCACACAAACCCGCCCGCCTCTACTCTTTCAACCGTGATATTTACGAAAAAACCCGCACCGAACGCTTTGATTTCAGAGTGTAAATTAGATTGATAGTTTATCTTTTCCCTGAATAGTATTTTTCATTTTTATAATGAAAATATATACGATAGGGAATAAAGAAAGTGTATTTGCCCAAATAAGTGGAGCATCATTCAGCATGATTCCATAGACCAACCATAAACTAATTGCCACAACTACAATACAATACATAACCAGCGAAATACTATGTGTATCCTGCGAACGCATTACTTTAATAGCCTGAGGGATTTGATTCAAAACAGAAAGCGTGGTTGCTAAAAAACCAACAAGTTGAACGGATGTCATTTTATTTTGTTTTAGTAGTAATTTTTGATTGGTAAAAGTACTAAAGAAAATCGGTTGCGGACGTATTTCTTCATTTTTTACTAACTTTGCAAACTCTTTTTTTGAAACATAGTAATGATTGACAACAACATATTCAACAATAAAAAAGTAGCTTTTCATACCCTTGGCTGTAAATTAAACTTTTCGGAGACATCGGCCATCGGAAAACAAATGACTGACGAAGGCTTCAGTAAAATAAAACCGGGCGAAGAAGCTGATGTTTGTGTAATTAATACCTGCTCGGTAACCGATACTGCCGACCATAAATGCCGCCAGGCCATTAGTCGTCTGAACCGCCAGCATCCCAATGCCATCATGGTAGTAACCGGCTGCTATGCACAGCTTAAACCCGATGAGATTGCAGCTATCGACGGTGTGGATCTGGTGCTTGGGGCTAATGAAAAATTCAGTATTCTGGATCATTTACGAAAACTCGATAACAGCGGGATAGCTGAAGTGCATAGGGATGAAATTAAGCAGGTTCGTGAGTTTAAACCTTCCTGTTCACACGACGACCGCACCCGTTATTTTCTGAAAGTGCAGGACGGTTGTGATTATTTCTGCACGTATTGTACCATTCCCTTTGCCCGTGGACGAAGCCGCAATGCAACCATTGCTGAAACGGTGGCAATGGCCGAAGAAGCTATTCGCGACGGAGCAAAAGAAATTGTTCTTTCAGGGGTAAATATCGGTGATTTTGGTAAATCCACTAAGGAAGGTTTTTTTGATTTGGTGAAAGCGCTTGATAATATTCAGACTGATGTACGTTTCCGCATATCGTCCATTGAGCCAAATCTGCTGACCGATGAAATTATTGACTATATTTCTAGTGCAAAACGTTTTATGCCACATTTTCATATTCCGCTTCAATCGGGAACAAACGAAGTGTTAGAAATAATGAAGCGTAAATATAACCGGGAGCTTTTTGCGCATAAAGTAGAAAAAATAAAACAGCTAATGCCCGATGCTTTTATTGGTGTGGATGTAATTGTTGGCGTGAGAGGCGAAACTGCAGAACTGTTTGAGCAATCCTGTCAATTTATTGATTCATTGGATATTTCGCAGCTTCATGTGTTTACTTACTCCGAACGTGCCGGCACCAAAATGCTTGAAATGGAACACATAGTCCACTTGAAAGAACGAAAACATAGAAGCGATGTGTTACATGCTTTGTCGGACAAGAAAACAAAAGCATTTTACGAAAGTCAGCGTGGCAAAACATCGCCGGTTTTGTGGGAAAGTCGTCACAAAGGAGAGAATATGGTGGGCTTCACAGCTAATTATGTAAAAGCAGAACGTCCTTATGATAAAATTTTGGTTAATAAAGTGGAAATAGTTACTTTAGGAAATTGGAATGAGGACAAATCGGCTATATGTATTGCCCCCTGACCCCCTAAAGGGAGAAATATTGTTTAGACTTTATTAATCGAAAATAATTATAACAGATAAAACTCAATAATAAATAATCTCAAAAGTCACCCTTTAGGGGGATTTAGGGGGCCTAATATTATGCTTGCAAAACGAATTATACCCTGCTTAGATATTAAAAACGGGAAAACCGTAAAAGGTATCAATTTTCTAAATATAACCGATGTGGGTGACCCTGTTGAATTGGGTGCTTTATATGCTCAAATGGGTGCCGATGAACTGGTGTTCTTAGACATAACGGCTACGAACGAGAAACGTAAAACACTTTCAGAACTGGTAACGCGCATTGCCAAGCATATCAATATTCCTTTTACGGTTGGCGGTGGAATTTCAAGTGTGGAAGATGTATCAGTTTTGTTGGCTTGTGGTGCCGATAAAATTTCGGTAAACACTTCTGCCGTACGCAATCCTCAACTTATCAGCGATTTGGCAGCTCAGTTTGGAAGTCAGTGTGTTGTCTTAGCGATCGATACCAAGTTTATCGACGGCGAGTGGTACGTTTTTCTGAACGGTGGTCGCGTTCCTACCGATATAAAAACCGTGGAATGGGCTAAACAGGCTGTAGCTTTAGGTGCAGGTGAGATTCTCCTGACTTCGATGAACAACGATGGAACAAAAGACGGATTTGCACTAGATATTACCCGTGCAGTTTCCGAAGCGGTGAATGTACCGGTTATTGCCAGCGGAGGTGCCGGAACGATGGAACATTTTGTTCGTGTTTTTGACGAAGGAAAAGCGGATGCAGCACTTGCAGCAAGCATTTTCCACTACAAAGAAATAGCTATTCCTGAATTAAAAAAGTATCTGAAAGAAAAAGGGGTGGAAGTAAGAATTTAAAAAAAATCAGGCAATAAAAAACTGAGGGAAATATGAGGAGATCATCTATGCCCAGAAATAAATCCGCAATACGGCTATCAATACCACCAGGCTCCTGCTATAACAAATAGTTTTTCGGTTTAACCGTTTCAAATGAGTTCATATTTCTCCCTCTCCATTTGGAGAGGGTTGGGGTGAGGTCGCCGCTCAATATGATTAGTACAATGTACACGGGTATTATGAATTTTCTTATGAATAATATACTTATAGTTTTTTAGTTTATCTGTGTAGATTTTTCGGGCATTCGACAATTCCAAACTTTTGATAACACGCTTAAGAGTTTTATTGGTACGTCTACCCACATTAAAACTTACTACTGTTTTGCTTTCACGCTCCAATGCATACACAATCCATCTCAGCCTCGATTTTTTCCCAATAAAGGTTCTCATCTCATCTACTTCATAACTCATCCCTTTTGGTATTGGAGGTTGCTGTATTGTAGCTGCAATAGCAATTATCCGTTTCAATAGCGTAGTAACAGATATTTTCAACACTCTTGCAGTACTTCGAATGCCCAGCCCTTCTTTGGTAAACAATATAATTTGTTGATTGATATGCTTATTACAAGCATTATAACTATAATCCAGAATAAAACTCTTTGAACAGTTCTTGCACAGAAAACGCTGTTTCCCATTTCTGGTCTTTCCGTTTTTTACGATATCGTTAGAGCTACAACCTTTGCATTTACACGTATCAACACATCTGAAGCATGAAGTGCTATTTTCTTTCTTTTGAATCATTTTAGGACAGTTTTTAGGCTTAAAAATAATAGAAGCAGATGAAAACACCTGCCTCTATTATCCAAAATTTATTTTGTTCTGCTGATAATCAATATCTTATTTGCTTATCAACAATTCTGATACATTACCACACCTTTTAATCATTTAAAGGACATATCCATAAGGACGGGTTTCTATCAACTCTTCATATACTTGAAATCCAATTCTTCCGGCATTACCATTCTTGTTAATCTTTATTGAATTTCGCGTTTTTATTTTGCCAATGCTAAATCTGATACAGTACCACCTTTCAACTTATTCATATACTTTTAAAAAGATTGAGTAATATTACTCTTACACTAGGTTTTATTGTTAGCACACTAACACTCATAAAAACAAAGGTAGAGATTAATGTAATCAAAAGTATTTTATTCTTTGTTTTTCTCATTTCTGGTTTTGATAAATATTCGTATAACTTTATTTGCTTTTTAAAACCATTTTTCTTTGAACGAATTATAAATTCATTCAAAAAAATTGAAAAAAGTATTGCTAACGTAACATAAAATATCATGAATGGAAGATCCCCTCCATATATAAAATTGACAATAAAAATCAGTCCTATAAGATTAAAGGCATAAATAAACTCTACAAAACCACTAGCATTCCATTCTGGCGTTTTTTTTTCACCCAGATTTACTGCAAACCAATATGCAGAAAAAAAAATTTTCCAATATAAATTCTTAATTTTTGCCATATCTATTTTTCATTTTTCATTTCTTCATATACTTGATATCCAATTCTTCCAGTAAAATACACAGCTGAAACCAGTCCAAAGCCTGGAACAAAACCAAGAATACTCATACTAGTATCAGCTAGACCCCAAATTATAGACTCTGTAGATCCTTTGCTTTGAATAATGTCATTAGCTGTAAATACAAGTCCAACTACAAATAATGATTTGCCTAAAAATTTTGTTGTAATTAACATCGTTTCAGTCACCATTCTGCCAGCCCCTAAAAGTTTAAATGCAGATGGTGCTATTGATGAAAGTGTACCAAGCCAATAAGTAGTTACTTTTAATTGATCTGTTAAGCCAATTTCATGATTATCCTTTGTTAGATAATCTATCTTTAAGAAGTCACTTAATTTTATAGTAATGATATCTACTGCTACAACAGGGCTACCTAATAAAAGATTTGGCATGGGTTCACCTTTTTTATTAGATATTGCATAAGGTTCATATCCCCACTGGATTCCAAAAGTGAAATCTCCGTTAAAATTTCTATTTTTTGATTCTCTATCGTATTTGATTTGAAATTCGTTATAAGTACCTTCATACCCCTGATTCGATGCTTCTAAATACATATCATATTTATAGTCCCCTGACATAGAACCGGAACCACCACCTCCACCGCCTCCACTTCCAAATGCCCATTCACCGGGGCCTGCATCTGCATACAAAGCATCCCAGTAATCACCACCATCTCTCATTATTTGCCAACCTCTATTACCCCTTGAAACATCCAAAGATGCAGTATTTGACATATACCCGCTCGGATCAGTATAATTCAACGGATTATTATAGCAATAACTATAACGGTTATAATTAACCCAGTTATCCGGTGCTTGCACCAGCGGATCAGTATTCATAAACATGGCTGTTTGTGGATCATAGATCCGCCCGTTCATGTTGATAATGCCAAAGGCATCAATATGCTCATGCCCTGTATAACCTCTGTTAGTTATCCATGAAGTACGGTTGTCTTTCTGCGTCCAGTCCGTAGGGTTACGTCTTGCTCCCCATGGATCGTAAGCATACTTTTCAACTACATTTCCACTTGCATCCGTTAGGGCAATAAGGGAACCTTGGTTATCGGTATATCCATAATACAGTGTCTCTACACCGTTGTTATTTACCATTATTGCACCGCCGCTAAGATAATGGAATTTCTTTACATATCCAACTCCAATTTCTTCTTCATAGTCACCCAGATAATACCGGGTAGTGGTAACACCATTAACTGTCTGCACCGATTTTCGTCGCTGCTGATCTACTCCGTACGTAACAGCATAACTTTTAGTACCTTCGCTCAGCGTTGCTATTTTCTTAAAGTTGGTATAGCTTGCGTCCAGGTTATCGGTAGGAGTACCGCTTGGTACACCCGAAATAGTTGCCAGGGCATGTGGCCCTATATCGCTTCCATCGGGGCGTTTGCCACCGTAACTCATCGTATAGTTTTCCAAATCACTTTTTGTAGTGACATTTCCACTCGTGGCATCATAGCTTATGCTGTTTGCTTTAAGCAGGTTATTGCTGCTATTTTGATGAATATCCCAGTTAGTCAGGCGGTTCAGTACATCATAGCCAAACTGTTCTTTTTGATTGGTCAAAGCATCAGTTCTCGAAAACAAATTACCCTTGCTATCGAACACATAACTCATATCCACCACTCCGGCTGTTTGTATGGAAGTGGTCATACCACGGTCGTCATACCCATACAGGGTTTGTTTCACTCCCTTATTTTCTTTAGTCAATTGCCCACGGGCATTAGCTTCCACCGCTTTCCATATAGAGCGGTTAGCATCTCTCACTTCCGAAAGGTTGCCGTATATATCATAGCTATTCGTTGTGTAATAACCCGAAGGGAATAACTCCTTCTTTACCCGCCCATAACTATCATATTCCACCTGTTTATTATAAACCTGTGTCCCTATTTCTTCCTTTACATTGCTTATCCGGTCAAAATCGCCATAACTAAAAGTTTGTTTATGTTGCCCGGCTATCTCGATGGTACCGAGTCGCTTCAGGTTATCATAACCATACGAAGTAGTTTCAGTTCCCCTAACGATGGTTTGCAGCAATCCTGTTGTTTCATCGTATGTATTAACTGTGGAAACAGAATCTTGTCCTGCCTTCATCAATTGTTTTTCCAGTATCAATTCTCCAAAACCGTTATACTGTGTTCGTACAGCTCCTGCATCGGGGTCAATAAGTTTGGTACGGTTGCCTTGCAGGTCGTACTGCATACTAATAGCTTGTCCTCCATCGGGTGTTGATGTTTTGGCAAGTCCCGAGGGATAATAATCGTAGGTAACCGTGTTCCCGTTTACGGTACTGGTTTGTAGTTGTCCTGCCGCGTTTAACACAGTTTGTTTAGTTCCGTTAGGTGAAGTTACCAACGTAGTGGTTCCTGTATAGGACATGGTAGTTTGTCCCGCAGGAGTATCAACAATGGTAGGACGTCCGAAGGAATCATATTCCGTATAGGTGGTTGCCCATGCATTACACGTAGCAGCTGTGCCTGCGAAGGTTGGTTCGGAAATACGATACACTTGTCCATTGGAATTATATTCAGTAAACGCCCTGACCGTGTTCCCGTTTAGCCCGGTGGTTTCTTTTACTATTTCACGTCCCAGTGCATCACACCATGTATAAACGGGAGCGGAACCCGAAGCCTCGGAATAGATGTAGAATTTCGAATTATAAGTATTTCCATTTGCTGCCCATTGAGGTACGGAAGTTTTTCCTAATCCGGTAGGGTATTTCGTTTTCGTCAGTTGCCCCAATCCGTTATACGTATAATGTGTTGTATAATTTATTGTTCCTCGATGGTCTGTTTGTTCAAAAAGTAATCCACGTGATTCGTCACCCCAATCGTAGGAAGTAGTTTGACCCAATACATTGGTTGTACTCGAAATGAACCGACCGGAAGATGTAATTGTTATTGAAGCTGTTCTGGTATTTCCATTTGCAGTTGTTTGTATCTTCGTAGGCTGGCCAAATTGGTTTGGTTCTGAATAGACTACTGATTGTTCATTTGTATCACCTTCATCATTTGTTTGTCCGGTCAAATTTCCGTTATTATCGTATGAATAATCAATTGTACGAACAATACTTTCACTACCCTTTGTCTTTGTAATGGTGATTTTATCCAGCTTATTCGGACACCACGAACCTTTTTGAACATACGTTAGGTTTTGTGTGGTTATTATATTTCCCTGAGTTGTTTTGATAGAAAAAGGATTGCCATACAAATCCCAACCTTCACCACCATCATACTCATATTCTGTTGTTTTCGAGAGTCCGTTTAACAAATTTGTTTCTACTGTTTTAGTCAAAAGCGGATCAAAATAATAAGCATAATTAAGATTAGTAAAATATGATTCGGTTTTAGAAATAGGGCTGTTGTTATCTAATGTCGATACTTCTACAGTCTGCTTATCGGGTAAATAAAAATTAAGGTTTAAATCGGTTGTCGATACAATTTTCCTGTTTGTCGAAGCATTACTTATTGTACGAGTTTTAAAACCATTAAATCCATTCCCATCTCTTTGATAGACAATTTCGTTATACGAAAATTTCGTTATATTTGATCCCCCTTTACCATCGGGTTCGGATATGTTGCTTACACAATATAATGGAAAAATAAGACCGTTTCCTTTTGTGAAAAATGTAGTATTAGCATCTATCATTGTATAAGTAAGCGGTTGATATGATATATCTCGCCTGACTCCAATTCCATCTGTAATCGATTTCACCTTATTGGCTTCAAAATTTGTATTAAATGAATTATAGAAGTATAAAGCGGATGACTTATTAGTTGTGCTTAAATTTAGAATGTTTGAGCCAAAGGTCATTATATCTTCTCTGCCATCACCATCAAAGTCACCTACCATGTTTCTATAATTATAGGTATAACTTTCATCATACACAGTTTGAGTATTTGCATTAAATCCTCCTCCCGTAGAAGTGTACCATGTTATATCGGTTTTATTATATTCTCCCCACGGCTCCCCTACAGGGTAACCAAAAATATTGTTTATTCTGTAATCATATACTGCATCTATTAAAACTACATCTGATTTTCCATCATGATTAAAGTCAGTAACAATGCAATCCTCTTTATCATCATTTAAAGGAGTATATTCCTCTTCGATAGCTGTAAAATTTGATAAAGGACTAACATTAAACCCCCAATTACCATCACTTAGAGCAATTTTCCAATTACTATTACAATGTTCATTCAGGATAAAGTCACTTAATCCATCACCATTGAAATCACCTTGTTTGATTGTCCTGTAACTTGTATCAAATGTATTTAATGATGCTTTTTCTGTAAAAGATACAGTTGTAAAACCATTATCTCCAGACTTTAAACCTCCATTATTTTTAAAGAATTTCACCCCATTGTCCGTTAAAATCAATATATCTTTTAATCCATCACCATCATAATCGGCTATAAATATATCTCTTGGAATAGAATTTATATCTAAATTGCAAGATGTCCATGGATCATTTGCCGTGGGTAATTCTGCAACAGTTGGTATATGTGCAATTCCATTTGAATATTGAAGAATTGTATGTCCATTTGATATTCCCTTTTCAACAATAATTATATCATCCACTCCATCATTATTTATATCGGCAATTGTATATATCGGCATTTCGGATGTTATCTTTGTGGTTCCAGACATACAATAATAATAATTATTATTTCCTTTATATATTGGAAATGTAAATGAACCATACCCGCCGTACCCAAAGCATGATGAGCAATATCCACCAAAACTTTGATAAGTTGGAGGCATTACAATAAATTTTGAACCGTCCCCATTTAGATCTGCCGATAACTTTGTTGGATTTGTATTCAGCAATGTATTTTTTAAAGCTGCTACATCTATTGATTCATCAAATAAATGATCACTATAAAGATTAAAAGCAGGTTTATTATTGCTATCAATTGAACATAGAAAAGTTGCAATAAAGCCTTTGGCTGTTCCATTTACTACTTTTGAATAAATGTATGCCAAATCAGATTTTCCATCCCCATTTACATCAGTAGAAACCCATTTTATCTCGGTAGTTCCCGGGATAAAGTCTTGAATTGAAGTACCGGAAACTGTTGAAACACTTGTAACCGAGTTATCTGCTCCCCATTCAATAAGGGTTGGATTTGGTTTTTCATTGTTCAACCCAACAAGAGTCACACTTTTCAAGAAATATCTACTATTCTGAATATTATAATCAAGGCTATATTGTTTTAGAACTGTTGTATTATTTTTTATCTGAATATTATTCAATAGAAACCTGTCATCAATAGAATAACCGGCGATATATGATTTGTAAATAGTTGATTTCGTTGTATAATTGAAGACAATACTTGTAAAAGGAGCTTTGTTTCCATTTCCGCTGTAATCAATTTCAGACAATACAGTTTGTCCTCCGTTTGTTTGATAAGTAAAGGTCATATAATTCCCATTGGGATCAGTAACTTTATTGACGAACCATTGTAACGGAATAGTTCCACCTGTCGGAATCATTTTTGAGTCCGTTGTATTCCCATATTCAATAATCCTTCCATCTTTTGATGTTACCCTGAAATATTGTGGAGAGATGCCTCCAATTTGTCCTATTGATTCAACTTTTGTATAGTTTTTGATCCGGGTCTGATATGTTGAACCATCTGCACCATACGTCCCGGTAAGAGTCACTAAATCATTTCCATCCAACGTGTATTTATCAAGTGCTGTAAAATTGATACCGGCAATTGCGTAATCATTAAAACTATTTTTAGTTGCCCTTCCAATCGCAGAAAGTCCACCAACATTCCATCCAATCCCTACAGGTCCATTTCCTCCCTGGCTATTATAATAAATGGATAAATCCGGTTGCATTCCCATAATACCCGATGGACATTCGATTGGAATATTATAAGTTGCACATCCGCTGGAACCTACATTTAGCTTTCCCGGAATACTTCCCACCACTGCTCCCTGAGTAGGATCAGTTGTAAATGTTCCATCAGTTTTCTGAAAGGTTTTGTCTGTAGGAGGAAACAAAAGCCCTGCATCAATTTTGGCACTAAAGCGATGATTTGCATCGGTTGCACTAAAGTGAAAACCACTCGTTGAAGTTGCTTTTAGCTTTATATAGTCACGGGCTACATAGTTTTTTTGAGCATCTGTTTCCGGAGCTGACAATTCAAAATTTGGTGCTTGAGCCAACAATTGAGTTGCCCATACGCCAGCAAGTAGTACAGACAAAATATTGTGTTTATAGTTTGTTATCATGGTGGTTATTTTCACGAAGTGAATAAATAGGTGGAATGTTAGTAAGAAATTGGCTTCTCACTAACAGTACTTGTATGTAAAATAGAATGGGATGTCTAAAACCTGTTTATTTTTGATTTTTACTCAAGCGTTCGATACTTTTCTTTTGTTAAATCACAATTACATAAAGAGTCAGTTCTTCTCTCAACTTATCGGACATGATCATTAGATGTGTAAATATTGATGCTTGAAACTGATATATCCCAACAAACAACATAAACCTATTGCTCTTATAATTGAGAACATACCCGATTGTATGGAATGAGATATTACCATATTATTTTGAAGTGTTAAATCGTAATCCAACTGTCAAACTTAAATGACTTAAACTTTGGTAGCTGTTATTATCCAGTTGGACATGCGTAGTTGAAGTTCCATCAAATAGATCATAATTAGTCAACAAACCTCTTATTAAAGACAACTGTATTCCAAGTGCCATATTTTTGGAAATGAAACGATCATAGCCAATAGAATAATAAGTGCCAAGTGCCGACCCAGTTATTTTATAGTTCATCAAATCTACAATTTTTGAATCTGAATAGGACAAATTTCCCATACCCACATTAATAATTAAAGCGTCTTTTATTCCGTTTTTAATTATTTGTCTTGATATGGCTGTGTACATTGGCCCAATATACTGGATATTTAAGTTATCACTCAAAATGTTATTTGAGAATATTTGACCCGCACTTAAGTAGGTTACTCCACTCAAACTATTCTGTGAACTTACAGTCTCATAGTTTATTCCTATTCCCGCCTGACCACTAACAAAGAAATAATTTATCTCTGCACCAAAGTTAAAACCAGACCTCATCTGATTATCATAGGTTTGAAGACGCGTGTCAAAAGCCGGAGCAACTTTACCCAAATTATAGGCATACCCGCCATTGATTGCCAAACGTAAATGGGAATATGGTATTTTCTTGTAAGATTCTTTGGTCTTTTGATTTGACTTTTTATCTACAATATTTGTATCTATTTTTAGAATATCTGCATATACTTCATGACCCGTATTAAAAATATTAGGTATTTGATGCTTAATTATCCTAATGGCATTTCCTCCGGCTTTACCCGCTTCAAGTTTGGCTAGCTCAAATACAAAATTATAATTAAATTCTGCCGTTGATCCATTATCATTGACCCTGGTTGTTCCTAACTTCTCAATAACAGCTGGTAATGTGTCATTTTTATCATACACGGTAACCATAGCATTTTTCGATAAGGACTTTTCTTTTTTGATTAATGAAGTCGTGATTCTTGGGGTACACGAACTCAGTAATACTATGAAATATAAAAATAATATATTTCTCATATTGTAAATTATATCAAGTTTTCTTTTTACCATTTATAGTCAATAATATTCTCACTGAGAATTTTAGGTTTGGTAGGATCTTCACAAAAAGATAGGTTTGCATCTTCAAAATGAAATAATAATCTTAAATTTTTATTGCTTTTAAAAAATACTTCTCTATTATATATGCAAATATCTAGTTTAATTAAATATTTAGCATCAGGTAATATTCTCACCTTTCTATATGTCGCTAACATGGCTTTTTGCTTATATGGAATATTTTTAAGGGCATATTCACGTTCACGATTATTCACAAACGTTATCCCACCCGCTGATAACATAAAAACATACTGATATGTATTAGTGTCTTCCCAAAAAGAAACTGATTTACTACCTGTATTTACAATTTCAATTTGTAACTGATAGTAATTACTTTTACCATAGCGTTCTAAAACATGAGCATATAGATTTAGTTTTTTATAGTTTGGATTCGCTCTTTGAGGAGATTCACCTCCTTCAGCGTAGATAACTAACGAACCGGTTAGTAGAATTACACAAATAAAGATTTTTTTCATATAATATTTGTCTTTTGTTATCTTGGAAACTCATAATAAATATATGGCATCGGGATTGGGGAACCTGCACTGTTTGTAGTCCATCCATATGTTAAGCGAAAAACCGGTTGTCCTTCATTTATTAAATACAAATTGGCTCGCCAATATGTATTTGGAGACATATTTCTGCGTGGACAATCATCAAAATTTATTGCCCAACCAACGTTATCTCTTCTTTCATTCATACTTTGAATAGAATAATATCGAAAATTACCCCCAGATTCAGCATCATCCCAATAAGAATACATGCTTCCGTTTATTTTTGTCAGAAAATTATATTGTTTTATACTTAATGGATCATTTGTTGTGATATATTGTTCCCAATAAGATTTAGGCATGGCAGATGTAGGAAAATAATTTACATGTATTTCAACACCACCCAGTAGCAAATCTGGCTGTAAAGCAGATTTATTTATTTCGGATTAAAAATCCTTATAATACATACAGTTGGGATTACAAATCCCAACAGCACCACCTTTTACTCATTTAATGAATATTTCCGCAAGGACAGGCTTTTATTATACTTGATCATTTTTTTGTTTTCAGCATGTTAGTTTTATATCAACACATCTGAAGAATTACCACATTTACAGAATATTCACCTCCATATATAATAAATATAGGCAGAGAACAAAGCAAACCAAATTACTGATTGTGAGTATATAAATGCATATTTTCTTTTGGGAGCAGAATATCTTTCAATTATTTTTTTGTATCTGTCATTATAAAAAATCAAAAAATAGTTTAATAGACCAAATGGTAAGGCAAATTCAATTGTGAAAGATATGAAATAATTTAATATATTTCCTGGGAAAATTTCGATATCAATCAATGGAAGATGGTATATACCAAAGAATTTCAACCAAATAAGAATTGTCCAGAAATTAATTGCATTTACCCATGTGTTGAGAAGAAAAACTTTCAGCTTCCAATCTTTAGCTTTTGGCAAAGATTTTCTATATCGAAGAATGGAATCTACCCAAATTATATAATAAATATTTTTCATACTATTGCCTATTTAAACCATTTTGTGTCATCTGTGCCATACCAAGTGCTAGGGCCATATTTTTGACCTAAGTCAAAAAAAGTATCCCAAGTAAAACGCCCAATACCATATATTGCAACACCTTCTCCGACAACAGGTATTGCACTTCCACCCATATATGGAGCAAGTGAGTTTGCCAAACCAATTGTCCCTATGGTAGCATCTGGCATAGTCATAATACCTCCAGTACCTTTATAAAGTTGAGCATAGGACGAAGCAGTACCAACAACACTTGCACCAAGTGATAGGTAGCCACCCATTTTGGAAACGCTATAAGTCGTAATATCAGCAACACTTCCTCCTTCCCAACCATTAGAATAATATTTAAAACTTAGTTCTGAACCATTATAAGTTCCATTCGTCAATCTAAAAGTTCCATTTTGAGTTTTTTGAATAATGTATCCTGCTGTCGACAACGCACCTGATGTGTAGTTAACATTTTCAATCCAAGCATTTGTGTTTTTTTGATAATTTCTATTAGCAGCATCATCGTATCTTATTTCCTGTTCTTTTTGCATTAAATACTGAACAGGGTCAACAGAAAGATCAAAATGACTCATATATGTAAATCCATAATTTGTGCTACCAGCAGTAAGTCCATTATTCAATCCCACATTTGAAAAATGGTTGTCTCCATCAAAAGAAAAACCTACATAACCTCCATTAGTTCCTGAATACCCAGCACCAATTGCATTTACATGAGGTGTCCAGTCTTTATAACCAGTATCTCTCACACTGGCTAAATAAGCTATTGCAGTATAAATTAAGAACCCTGCAATTAATATTCCATCATCAATTCCAAAAAGTTCCCCACTAGGATCACTATACCTCAATGGATTATTCAGACAATAACTATATCGATTATAGTTTTGGGAGTTGTCAGGAGACTGCACATAAGGGTCAGGAGATAAGAATCTACCTAGAGCCGGGTCGTACAAGCGGGCATTCATATTTATCAGACCGAAAACGGTTAAATGCTCATGTCCTGTATAGCCTCTACTCAAAAGTACCCCTGCCAATTACCCTACGCCGAACCAACTATTTCATAATTTCACTTTCCATCATATCTTATTTCCCATTGACAATTATTCAAATCTTCAATATTCAACAGATAAACTTTTGAAAAGTTATTTTTTTTATATATAGTTTCCCATCCATATTTTTTTAATGAATCATTATTGATAATAAAAATGGCTATTTTTTTATCCTTTGATTCTTCTATTAATTCATTCCAAGTAGGAACTATATTTGATATATAACCAATGGAATCAATCGAAACACTATCAATATCTTGATTATATTTTGGCTTTCTGAACGCTTTATTGGATGATTTAAGCCAGACAATATCTGACATAGACTCGTTAATTACTTTAATTTTTCTGTTATCAATTCTATCACAAGTACATGAATTTAAAATAAGAATTGTTATTTGTATTAATATGATAACTTTGCAAAAAGACAAATATCTAAAAGTAGCTTTCATAAAAACATTATTATTTATGTATAATTCGATTTAGAAAATCTCTATTAATAGGATAATGGCTGAAATCCCAGGAACTTGGTCTACAAAAAAAATCAAAAGATAAAGTATTTGCCTGAATTTCCGTCCATGTAGTTCTATACACATCCGATGGTTGTAGCAGATAATTCGTGCCACTAGCAGGAGCTATATTAGTGTAATAATTAAATTGACCGTAAAATTTTTCCTGAAGATAGTGTCCATATTCATGCATTAACAGTTGTCCTTCATATGAGTTACGTCCCAATTTTAGATAATTCGCGTATACAGATTCTTGGGTATTTATTGCTCCACCGAAATATGAATTATAGGAAGCTGATTCTGAAATAAATCGAACATCTGCCCCGTAAAAAGTAGGATTATTTTTTTCATTTGGTTCCTTTCCAAAAATACTCTTTGCAGCTTCGTAAGTGAGATAACCGCCTCCTCCTGCAACTGTCAACCAACCAAGACCTTGTAAAGCGATACTTCCTGCTTTTTGTATAAAATCCAAAGATATCCCTCCAAAAGGTAAGCCGTTGGGTAAGCTTAAATTAAGTCCAAGTTTTAGACTAAATGTAGTAGCTGGATTAAAAAGAAAGTCACCTAAACACGCACCTGATATTCCACCAACTCCAATCCCTATGTATGTATTAGGGTTTTGCCAGTCCCATTTGCAAAAGTTCCATTGTCCATTATTTTGAGACATACCTCCAAGATAAGCACCTACCATTGCCATACCAATAATTGGATTAAAACAGAAAGCCGCTAGAGTCGCCACACCATATAATATTGTGGCGGCGCCATTACCTAACCAACTCCAAAAATTACAACCACTCGGATCCGAATATCTCAACGGATTATTCAAACAATAACTATAGCGGTTAAAGTTTTGCGAATTATCGGGCGATTGCACATAAGGGTCAGGCGATAAGAACCTACCCAATGCCGGGTCGTACAAGCGGGCATTCATATTTATCAGTCCGAAAACTGCTAAATGTTCATGTCCCGTATAACCTCTGGCTAAGAATAATACCGGTTCAGCACCCACTGCAAACACTTGTTGAGTATTAGGATCACGCAGTCGTCCCCAAGGGTCGAAGCTTAATTCCTGTTTCAAAGAGCCATTGGCATTTACTATATGGGTAATGCTCCCTTGATAATCCCTGCAAATATAGTAAATATTCCAATTACCTTCTTCCTTTACATACACTGATGCTGCCGAATAGGCATCGCCACCCAAATAAAGCCGCTCTGTACCTGTTTCAGCATCTAATTCATATTGTCCGCCTAAGTAATAACGGGTAAGCTGAGTCGTGCCATTATGAGTAAGTACCATTTTTACACGTTCACCACCATCATCGTACCCCAAAGTAGCCACATAACCGTTTTCGGTAATTGTAGCCGGGCGTTGCATACCGTTGTACGTTACATTCTGGTCTCGCAGTGGTATGGCTGCGCCATAAGGTGTTAGTGTAGTAACTGCATAAGGTTTTGTCGTGTTTTCGTAAGCATAACTACCTATGCCTGTATGGTCGGTGATATTTCCTTTAATATCATAAGCAATGGTTGTTGCCCCAAACCCTGTCAGGCGGTTCAGGTTATCGTAACCGAAATTTTCCTGCAGGTTGCGGGTATTGTCTTTCCGCCATGTTAGGTTACCTGTGGCAGCATTGAAACTATATCCGGTATTCTGGATTACATTCGTTCCGTATTTAACGGTGCGGGATGTTGGTAGACCATAATCATCGTATCCATACTCGCGGAGTAAGTTGCCTGTAACCGAGGCGGTGGCTAAGCCCATATCGTTTTCGGCAGTCAGTTTCCATACCGAAGTAGTGTTATTCAGTTTTATTTCAGTCATGGTGCCGTTGGCATAGCTGTAATTTTCGGTAGTTATTTTACCATTCGTAGTTTCATAACTGATAGCAGTAGTAGTTCCGGCATTGTATGTAAAATTCTTTTGGAAGTATTTAGCATCGGGTGCCTTTTCTTTTACTGAACTTAATCGCATCAGGTTATCGTAATTCATTTCTTTCCCAGTGCCGTTGGTACTACTTACTGTTGACATTTGTCCATCAGGATTGTAAACATACGTGGTAGTTATTTCACCCACTATTTCTTTTTGAATTACACGGTTATAATCGTCATACAGGGTATTGGTAATTTTATCAGGAGCAATCGAATCTCTATTTAAATTACCACGTTCATCGTAGGCGTATGTATGCGTACCTGCACTGGGGTCAATCAACGTTAATTGTCGTCCATATTTATCATAGGTAAAGCTGGTAGTTACATTGCCCGGTGCTACAATGGATGATGGTTGTCCATCGGCTCGAAGATTATACGTTATAGTGCCGGCAGGATCGACAACATTAACCACCTTGCCCATGGCATCTTTGGTTGTAGTCTTAGCAATACCATCTACGGTAGCAGTAACCGAAAGGTTATTGTATGAGTAACTGTCTGTTTTACCCGAAGCATAATTTATGCCCGTAAGTCGGTCATTTGTATCGTAACTATAGGTATTCCAAAGCGTAGCCGAATTTCCTTTGAAAGGTAAAGATACTTTTTCTAACCGTCCGAAACTATCATAGGTTTTGTCGGAATACAGGTAATTGCCATCAAATCGCATAGTACCTGTGCGTATTTCACGCCCCAGAGCATCAATATAGCTTTGTGAGGCAGGTGCTCCTGTGACCCGTTTAGTAACCAGATACATATAATCGCCTGTTCCTCCCGTAGTACTACCATTTATTGATGTCGGCGGTGCTGAAAAATTAGCTGTTTTGTCGATACCCAATACCAAACTACCGCTGGTAGCAGCACTATAAGTAAAATTATTCAGAAGTCTGATAGAGTTAGTTGCAGTAATATTTCCACTTTGAGTTAATGGAGCTGAATATTGCAGGTCACGATAGGTTTGACCGGAACTTCCGCCTGAACTACTACCACCGCTTGGACTGGCAAGTGTAGCGCTACCGGCACCAACCCATTGCATAGTTACAGTTTCAGTTACACCATCGGGCGAAATAGTACTAACTTTTCGCCCCCAATTATCATAGCCAAATTCAGTCTTATTAGTCTTATGATCGGTAACAGACTCTACTCTGCCGTATGTGTCATAAGCATAATCAACATATAGTCCCAATGGATCTGTTTTACGACTTAATCTGCCATAGGTATCATAAACATATTTAGTTACAAGGTAAGTACTTGCTGTGTGATTCTTTACACTGTCTCTTGTTACATGTCCATTTTGGTAGATATAATAAGTTTCTGACACTTGATTACCATCTTTTTTGATTGTTACTTTTTGTGGTAAAAGTGTAGTTGCCGTAAAGTTTGAAAATGTCTTCTTCACTGTTGAACTTAGTAAATTACGATTATTCGTAACGCTTTGATCATATAGCACACCAAGTTTATAAGGAGTTCCCGTGTAATTGTTGTATAAATTAGATGTGGTAATACTCAAACCACCACCAAAATTTACAGTTTCGCTTGTTTGGTTTCCATAGCTATCATAAGTATAGCTTGAGTTGACTGTTGCATTCGTCAATTTATTACTTTCGGCTTTCGACGCTAAGGTAACTTTTGTAATCTTATTTGCTGCTATTGAAACATTGTACAGATAGCTTGCTGAAGCGGTAGGTGTATCAACGCTTGTCAATACTCCAAAGTTTAGCGGATTAAAATTTTGAGTTGTAGTGGTATTACGTAAATTATTGTAAGTCTCTACTTTCTCAAATCCCATAAATCCCTTTCCTCTAATATCCAAAACACCTTTGGTATATTTGGTAGAAACAGATGACATTAATACACCCGATAAGTAGGCATTTGTAGAACCAAGTAAAAAGACATTGCCCGCAAGATTGCGATATGGATAAGTACAAGATGTACCTCGGTCGTAGATGCTATAATCATTCATAATACTCCCGAATTGATTCTTATTGATTAGACCTGTGCTGGTAATAACACCCGTTAATAATTGTTCAGTATTCAGATTGCGGGTAAAAGTTATTGCATCAAGATTATAATCGTAGTTTTTTTCATAAGGATAAATTTTTGAATTATTTATCCTACAAATAAATACAAAAAAAATCCGACATTTTGGTTAAATACCGGATTTATTTTATGGACAAAGCCATTTATTAACAGTCGTATAGTGCTGATATACAGCGATTAAATCATTTTAAAAAAAGAGGCTATATGGACAAGTCCAAATAGCCTCTAAAATAGTTAATATTTGGGTCAAAAATGACGAAGGTAATCGAGTAGATTATCAGAATTTGACATTTTTAACTTCGTGCGAAGTCGGTATCGATACTTGTTTAAAGAGTCAGTCTGAACATTCAAAACAGTTGCAATCATACCTGTTTCGAATTCAGCAATAAGCAGGCAGGAAATAAAAATATCAGTTTCAGTTAGAACAGGGCATCTTTCTTTTAATCGGATTGTAAAATTATCAAATTCCATGTCTACGTAGGTTTTTAGCTCGTTGTAAAATGCCTCGTATTGCTTCTCTATAGTTTCTTTCGATCCATCTCTAAACACAGTCGGTCTTTTAATTGAATTCGTTTGATGCATCTTGATATTTGAAAGCAAAATATCTTGTAATTTTAATTGACGTTCCAACAAAGCATTGTTTTCCTTTTCTTTAGCTGTATTTTCCTTCTCTTTTTCTAATAACTTCTGTTTCTTAATGGCTATATCCTTTTGATATTCAACTTCATTTTTCTTCACACGTAATCGCAAGAATAAAATTACACCGCTGAAAACACTCAAGGCTAATAATAACAGCAGTAGAAATATTCCCCTTTGATTGTTTTTGATAGTCAAATTCTGATAGGCAATCTGCAATCCCTGATACTTATATTTCTTTTCGAGACCAGCGAAACTAATTTCGAGTTTTTTCTTATAAAGCGAATCGATTGCCAGATTTACTTTATTTGCATAAAAAATATATTTTTGAGTATTTCCCTGTTTTTTATATATTGCTTGCCACAACCTATAATAATCGGGAGCCATATTCTGTAATTCCGTAACTTTTTCTAAGTATTTTCGGGCTGAGTCAATTCTATTAATCTGTATAAGTGTTTTTGCAATAAGATAATATTTGTTGCTATCGTAGATATGTATCTTAGTGTCAGGTACAAGCATATAATAGTGTAATGCTTGTTTAAAATCATTTAATTGATAATATATTGTACCAATATTTCTATAAAGAGAAGATAGAATGAGAATATCATTTTTTTTAGTTAATTGCCTCTCTGCTATTTTAAGGTAATGAAGTGCACTATCAAGCTTTGATAAATAAAGAAAGTTATCTCCTATTTTAAATAAACATAAAATTAAATTTCTTTCATCAAATATTTTATCAAAAGATTTGTACGCATATTTATAATAACAATTTGAACTATCATACATCTGTTGATTTTTATACATAAATGCTTTATCGCAATATACCAAACCTCTTAGTTTATAATCATTTGTTTGTTCAGCATATTCCTGTGCCTTCAGCAAGTTCTTCGCCAGTTCATTAACACTGTCACGGTTATTGGCTGTACGGGCATGATAAAACCATGCATATCCGGCATGTATGGGATCGGATTCATCAAAGAAATCGGTGGCAAGGGTTATAAGGGAGTCGGTCTTTATCTTTTTATCATTCTTATCTAATGCCTGGCTCAGTAATAAGGCATATAATGCGTGATTATATGTACCTCTGATTGTTTGTCCATTCATTCTTTGAAGTATGTGAAGGGCTGAGTCGGGAGCGGTTTCCATAAGCTGTTCTGCAGTTTTCAGTTCGGGAAGTACAGGGGTACAACTGAAATTAAAAAAACAGAATAAGGAGATTAAAAAACAGTAGAAATATCGTATCATAAGGTTTTGGTTAAGAATAATAGTACAAATATAAATATATTAACCGAACCCATAGTGTTTTTGATTATTTTTTTTAGTATTGTCCAGTAAACTTTACAGATGTAATTTTGGGGAGAGATTTGGCTAACGCCATTTTTCAATTACCCACTTCGTTCGAAATGAGAGTCAGTGGTAGAACTGAGAATCGGAACAGAATCAGACAATAAAGCTGTAAATCAGCAGACTTAAAAGACTCAGCAATAAAACTCCAATAGGAATTATTGTCTGAGTTTTTTTAATAATGGCTTTAGAATTAGTTAGTAGTTGGGGTTTGAATTTTTGAATCAATCCATGGCAAAGCAAAGCAGCTAAAACTCCGATAGCCATTCCTCCCAAGATATCTCCCGGATAATGCACACCCAGGTAAATGCGTGAATACGAAACCAGCAGCGCCCAAGCTAAGATAGAAAATGTATAAAGTCTGTTTCTGAAAATCAGTGAAGTTATCAGGGCAAAACCGGCTGAATTAGCTGCATGAGAAGAAGCAAAACCATATAAACCACCTTCATACCCTTTCAGCAAATGAATGACTGATTTAAGGCTATCTACATGCGAAGGACGAAGGCGTTTGACCAGTTCTTTGAGCAGTCCGGAAGCAAGTTGATCGGAGATAAGGATACAAAGAACTAGGGACACAATAATCCAGAAAGCATCTTTTTTGAAAGTACGAATGAGGAGATATAAAACCGAAAGGTAAAGTGGAATCCAACTTAGTTTGGCACTGACTGCCCACATAAAATTATCGAAGAAAGAAGAGTGCAACCCATTAATAATGAGAAATAAATGAGTATCCAGGCCTTTAAATAGTTCAATAATATGCATAAAGGATGGAATTGGTTATAAAAGTTAGTTGTTTCTCTCTCCCTCTCCTCATGGAGAGGGCTGGGGTAAGGTGATTAAATCCTTTCGATATTTTCCTGTTCTACCCAACCAATATTGCCATTCCCTAATTTTATTTCAGTCCAGTTGCCCAACGTACTTTTAATCGTCACTTTCGTTCCTTCGTGTAATTGAAATAACTCCGTTCCACTTTTATCGGGTGCTCCTTTAACACTAACTACCCCTGTCATTACAATAGCTTCGCGATGATGAATGAGTTGATCTTTCCGTATTCCGGAAAAAATAAAAGTAAAGAAACTGACTGCCAAAATGATTATGCCAAAATAGAAGGATACTTTACGTAAAGAACGTGATGATCCAAATATAAAAATAAACGCGCTTAGTAATGTTACAAAAAACAGCAGCAAACTAATCCATATCCACTGATTGGAATTCAGTAACTTAATTGATCCATCAACCCAACGACCAATAAAAAAAGCTTGGTTTAGATTGACATTATCAACAACTTTCAACTGGGCTATTTCCAGATTATAACGGGCATCTTCGAAAGTTGGTGAAAGCCGCAGGGCTCTCTCGTAATTTAAAATGGCATGAGCGGTTTCATTAGATTTATAATATGCATTTCCCAAATTAAAATACAATTCGGGTGCAACTCCCTGCGTAGAAATCACTTTTTCATAATCCTTGGCGGCATCGGTATAATTCCCTTTTGAATACAAGCTATTACCCTGTTTTAGTGCATCTGATTGTGCAAAAGCAGAAGATGCAAAACTCAGAATTAAGGACAAAAATAAAAACAAGCGGTTCATAATATATTTCTGAATTATATGTTTATTGTTTTCTGAAAATATCTTCTAAAATACTGATTGCCTGAATGGTATCATCATATAAATTACCCATTTCCTGTTGACCTGAATTCGGAGCAAAACGGGCAAATTCACAAGTATTCAGAATTTCTACAAACTGATTTGTAATCGTAGAATCAACCTTATAAGCAGTAAGTTCATCTCCCACCCGCTCTTTTGTAAGCGACGCAACCGGAATGGACAATTTATCACTTAAATAGGTCCAGGTTGCTTTCAAAACTTCTTCATAGAAAGAATCTTTATTTCCGTCTTTCAAGAGTTTTTGAGCCAGTTTAAGACGCTTCTGAGCAATTTTATTGGCCTTCTTATTTTTAACCAGTCTGATATTGGCGTTCTCTTTAGCTTGCTTTCGGAAGAAAATGAACAACAGCAATGAAACCAATAAAGGGATCAGATACAATAACCAGCTAATTAATGTTCCAAAAATTGGCTCTTCTTCCCTAGCAATAATGAATTTATCGGTTTGAATAAATCGAATATCTTTACCTATTTGCTTAACGTCCTGCTTATCGATATAATTAGAACTACCTGCAACAACAGGTGCTTCATTTCCATCCCCTTTAGCAACCTGCAATTTGTATGCAGGAGTTTTCATCGTTTTATAGGTTTTTTCCTGTGTATCAAAATACGAGATTTCGGCCGAAGGAATTTCGAAATTACCTGAGTGACGTGGTATAAATAGGTATTCAATCGTTTTTGTTCCTGAAACTCCAGCCGGAGAAGTTTTAAAATTATTTGTCACTTTCGGATCATATAACTCAAAGCCATCAGGGAACTTGATAACGGGGTTTTTAATCAATTTCATATTCCCACTACCCGCAATATTCAGTTTCAGCGTAACTGCTTCATTTGCTTTAATCTCCGTTGCTGTGATATTGGAATTCATTGAGAAATGTCCGACTGTTCCGTTGAATGAAGCCGGTTTATTTGCCGTTGGCAAAGCATTCACAGTCACTTTTACAGCTGGAGCAGTGATAAATTTAGAAACATTACTGTATGAATCAAAGAAATCATCGAACATACTTCGAACAGCCTGCCGATTTTGAATCCGTACCATTGCTTCAAAGTTCCATTTATCTATCAGAATTACGCCTGATCGCTGTGGATAAAGCAACACCTTGTATAACACAAAAGTGCCATAATTGCGACCGTTATAATTTTCGAGCGCCAATTGTTTATTTGCAGGCTGGTCGAGTTCCTGTTTCATAAATCCATTAAAATCAACCGAATTTTTGGGATTACATTGAACCACATCAACCAGAGTGTAAAGTTTATAAGTTACCAGAATGGCTTCCTGTTCATACACATTGGTTTTTGATACCTCAGTGCGAATAAAAAGATTATCGGAGGTAATCGATGCCTGCCCACCGCCACCTGCTTGATTTCCCTGCGATTTGGAAGGAGGTGGAGTGGCATCAGCCGGTAAAACTTTTATTGAAACTCCGTTTGAAGTGACTTTTTTACCATCAACAGTTATACTGGCCGACGGAATAGTAAATGTACCTGTTTTTTGGGCTTGTAAGGTGTAGGTATATGAAACTGCAACCGATGAAGTACTTTTCCCATTTACATACTGAATGCTCGAACTATGCGATTCAAATGGTCCGGCCAATACATCAAAATTCGTAAACTCAGGTACACGTAGATCCTTACAAGAAGCGTTAACAGAGAATACCAGTTGAAAAGGTTTATCCAACACAACTGTAGAAGGTGACGAAGCAACAAAACGTACAGGTTCGTCAGCAAATACAACGAATGTTGTGATTATAAAAAGTGATAAAAGGAATATTTTGCTTTTCATATATTTTTCTTTAACTGAAAACTATTAACTATAAACTGTCAACTATTTTTACCAGTCTTTTTCGGCCTTTTTAGTTCCACGGACAGGCTGTTTCTTTGCTTTATCCTGAGCATTTTTCTCATCCTGTGACAATGCATCCAGAATTTGCTGTGCATTTTCTTTCGACATTTTCGGTTCTTGTGGTTGAGGCTGAGGCTTTTGTTGCTGATCTTTTGGTTGTTGCGGCTTCTTCTGATCCTGTTTATCCTTGTCCTTATTTTGATCCTTCTTGTCTTTGTTCTTATCTTTATTTTGATTTTGCTTTTTCAGCAGAGCCTGTGCATAAGCCAGATTATAACGTGTTTCATTGTCTTTTGGGTTAGCTTTTAAAGCCGATTGATAAGCTTTAATACTTTCTTCAATTTTATTATCAACCAATAATGAATTTCCGGTATTGTGTAAAGCTGCAGCTATTTTTGTTTTCTCTTTTGGTTGCAAAGCTAATGCATTATTATATTGCTCAACAGCTTCAGTATATTTTTTTTGACGAAACAAAGCATTTCCCAAATTATAATTGGCTTCAAAAGAAGCTTTATTCTTCAAAAGACCTTTTCTATAAGCAATTTCAGCTTCGGTGAATTTAGAGTCCTTGTAATATCTGTTTCCTGAGCGAACATCTCCGCTTTCTTTTTGAGCTGAAACAGTTAGTGTTAACAGACTCATCATCAGTATATAAAATATATTTTTCATCGGTAAAATAGTAATCTTTAATTTTTAGTGACTTTATCTTTCAAATCAAAAATCTTAAACCTGGTCAGGCTTTTATTAATACGGTCGAAAATGAAAAAATCAATCAGCAAGAGTAATAAAGCCAGTATAGCAAATGACTGAAACTGTTCATTATATTCCGAAAAAACACTTGATTTAATATCCGATTTTGCCATCTTATCCAGTTCTTTTGTAATAACACGAAATGCACTGCTGCTATTATCAGCATGAACGTATAAGCCTTTACCTGCAATGGCTAGTTCTTTACACATTTGCTCGTTCAACTTGGAAACCACCACATTGCCATCTTTATCTTTCCAAAAACTCATAGTTCCGGGCACAGGAATTGGCGCACCGTCAAGTTTTCCCATACCGATTACATAAACTACAATATCATTTTCGGCTGCCAGTTTAGCGGCTGCAACAGCATCATCCTCATGGTTTTCACCATCAGTTATTACAATAATTGCACGGGCAACTTTATTTTTTGGTCCAAATGATTTTATGGCCAAATCTAAGGCAGTTCCAATGGCAGTTCCCTGTCGTTGAACCATTTGTGTGGAGATAGACGATAGAAACATTTTGGCGGAAACATAATCGGCTGTAATCGGTAACTGGGTGTAAGCGTCGCCGGCAAAAACCACCAATCCGATTTTATCATCGTTCATTCCATCAATAAGTTTTGATAAAACCTGTTTTGCTTTTTCCAGTCTATTGGGCTGAACGTCCTGAGCCATCATGGAATTCGATACGTCTAAAGCTATCATCACTTCAATTCCTTTACGTTTGGAACTTTCTACCTTGGTACCAAACTGAGGTTGAGCCAGCACAATAGTCAACAGTAAAACAGCAAAAAGCTGAATGTAAAACTTAACTTTAGGACGAATAAACGAAACATTCGGCATTAATTGAGCAATCAGTTCTGGAGTACCAAATTTCTTTAAGTTACGGTTCTTTAATATGCTGGTATAGATAAATACGCCTATTAATACTGGAATTAACAGAAGTAAAAATAAAAATTCCGGATGTGAAAATCTAAACATTTCTTTTTGTGTTTCGTGTTTTGTGTTTCGCGTTTTGTGTTAATAGTTATTTTTCAACCATTCAAACCTTTCAAACATATTGAACTCATTCAACTTATTCAACTTCATTAACCTAATGAACTTCTTTTACTGAAACGCGAAATCCATAAAATTTACGGTATTTTTCTGAAAACAGTATTTCTGAAAAGAATTTCCAGTGTCAAAAATATAAATGCCAGCAAAGCAAATACATAAAATTGTTCTTCCTTCTTGCTGTATTGTTGAACACTAATCTTGGTTTTCTCCAGTTTATCAATATCCTGATAAATCTGACGTAATTTTCTATTATCTGTAGCATTGTAATACTTTCCTCCGGTCAGGTTGGCAATATCCTGTAAAGATTTGGAATCAAATTCCGATTGCATTTGCTGATATTGAACTCCCATTGGCGTTGGAACAGGTATATTTACAATTCCACGTGTACCGACTCCTATGGTATAAATCCTAACACCAAATGTCTTCGCTATCTCTGCAGCAGTAATGGGTGCTATGTCTCCACAATTGTTTGAACCATCAGTCAATAAAATAATTACCTTTGATTTTGCCTTACTGTCCTTAATTCGGTTTACTGCATTGGCTAATCCTAGTCCTATAGCTGTTCCATCGTCTATCAAACCATAATGTACACTATTAAACAGATTAATTAATACGGCATGATCTATAGTCAACGGACATTGAGTAAAGCTTTGACGCGCAAAAACTACCAATCCGATATTGTCACTCGGACGGGCAAGAATAAACTCCGATGCTACAGCTTTAGCGGCTTCCAAACGGTTTGGTTTTAAATCTTCAGCCATCATGGTACCTGAAAGGTCGAGCGTCATCATAATATCAATTCCTTCTGTATTTTGAGTCCGCCAACTGTTCGAAGCTTGTGGACGAGCCAACGCAATAATAATGGAAGCCATAGCTAACGTTCTTAAAACAAAAAGACTATGACGGAATTTAATCTTCCGGCTGGGCGGAAATTTCAACAAACTCCGATGCGATGAAATTTGTAAACTGGCATCCGATTTTTGCATCTCCCATACGTACCAGAATACAACCGGAACGATAAGAAGTATTAAAAAGAGATATTCGGGATTATGAAAAATCATTGTTCTTATTTAATTCTTTAGTTATTGTGAGTTTGATCTACGCAAACTATAGTTCGTTTACTTCTTCCTTTTTTAATTCATCCAAAGATACTACTTCCTCTATTTTTGTCTGATTCACAAACAAATATGCATTCAAAAGGCTTAATTCGTGTTCATCGGGAGTTGCATTCCATTTTGCAAATTTTACCAGATCAGCCAATTGCAAAATTTGTTTTAAGCTCAGGTAAGTAGATTTCTGTTCCATCCGAAGGGACTTCAAATGATCCAAAATTTCCTCCGAAGTCATTTCCATACTGGTAATATTGAAAATTCGTTCGATGTATTCACGAATTACATCCGTTAATTCGGTGTGGTAATCCTTTTCACGACCTTGTTGCCATTTTTTCTCCTGTTTAATTTTATCTAAAAGATTCAACGCAACCACATGAGCCGGTTGAAGAAGTTTAATTTCGTTTTCCGTCAAAACAGGTTTTTTCTTAAAGTATTTTTTTAAAACGTAATACAACAAAGCCAAAAGAATCAAACTCAATAAAACTAATAAAATGCTTATAAATAAGCCTGCCCAGTCAAATTTAGGAGTTAAAATTGGCTTAATATCGGCTATTGATTTGGATGCTGTATCCACTTTGAATGGCTGTACGACCTTTAACGAAAGTGATTTAGACCATACAGTATCACCATTCAAAACGAATGGGAATGAAGGAATATATAACAAGGAATCTTTAAACGCGGTAACCAGATAATGTTGAGTAATCAACAAATGTCCATCCTGCGATTTGGAAGTATCAATTTTTACAGGCTCAACTAATTCCAGTCCACCCATTATTGAATCTACGAAAATGGGCATTAGCACTCTCTGATTCGGCTGTTGTGAAACTTGAAAAGTCAAATTTGCCTGACTTCCAATCCACATAACAGTGGAGTCAAGTTTTGCATTTACAGTTATTTTTTGAGCAAATAAGCTGGTATTTGCAAATGAGGTTATTAGGAAAAATAAAAACAACAAGGTTTTTCTCATACAATTTATTCAATTTGCAATTATGAATTGTAAATTTAGAATTTATCTAGGCTCTCATTTTAAAGAGTTTCATTAATGTCCGTACATAATCTTCTGAAGTAGTCATTGAAACCAAATCAACACCGGATTTAGTGAAAGTTTTTTGTAATTCCAACTGACTTTCGCCCCAGGCATGTTTATAACTGGTCCTTAAACGTTTATCTGAGGTATCAACCCAGATTCGTTCACCGGTTTCAGCGTCTTTAAATTTAACCAAGCCAACATCAGGTAATTCAGTTTCACGGATATCATATACCTGCAATGCTACCACATCGTGTTTCCGGCTTGCAATAGTCAGTTCCTTTTCAAAATTTCGATTATCAATCAAATCGGAAATAATAAATGCTGTCGAACTTTTCTTAATGGCATTGGTAAAATAACGAAGCGCTCCACCTATGTCTGTTTTATTACTTTCAGGCTGAAAATCAATCAGTTCACGAATAATGTGCAAAACATGTTTTTTCCCTTTTTTTGGTGGAATAAATTTTTCAATTCTATCCGAAAAGAAAATAACACCAATTTTATCATTATTCTGAATAGTAGAAAAAGCAAGTGTAGCAGCAACTTCAGTAAAAATATCCTTTTTTAGTTGGGAAACAGTACCAAATTCACGACTACCTGAAACATCAATCAACAAAACCACAGTGAGTTCACGCTCTTCTTCAAAAACTTTTATATATGGATGTCCAAAACGGGCAGTCACGTTCCAATCGATGGAACGAATATCATCACCATATTGATATTCACGCACTTCAGCAAAGGTCATACCACGTCCTTTGAATGCCGAATGATATTCTCCTGCGAAAATATTCTTCGACAAGCCACGTGTCTTGATCTCAATTTTCCGTACTTTCTTTATTAATTCACTCGTTTCCACGTTATTTAGTCTATTGTCTAAAGTCAAAGGTCTAAAGTCTCAGAAAAAGTGTCGACAATGCATAACACTGTCAACTATAAACTGAAAACTGTCAACTAATTAAGGTACTTCAACCGTGTTCAAAATTTCGGTAATAATTTCGTCGGATGTCATATTGTTGGCTTCAGCTTCATAACTCAAACCAATACGGTGACGTAATACGTCGTAACATACAGCACGGATATCTTCAGGAATGACATAACCACGGCGTTTGATAAAAGCATAGGCACGGGCTGCCAACGCAAGGTTAATAGAAGCACGAGGCGAAGCACCAAATGAAATCATTTCTTTCAATGAATCCAGGCCATAATCTTGTGGAAAACGGGTTGCAAACACAATATCAACGATATAGCGTTCGATTTTTTCATCGATATATACCTGACGAACCACATCTCGGGCTTCAATAATATCTTTTGGAGAAAGAATAGGGAGTACGGTCGGTTTATCTTTCAATAAATTCTGACGGATAATCAATTTTTCTTCCTCTTTTTTAGGATAATTGATAATCACTTTCAACATAAAACGGTCGACTTGTGCTTCAGGAAGTGGATAGGTACCTTCTTGTTCAATCGGATTTTGAGTAGCCATTACCAAAAATGGCTCATCCAATTTGTAAGTATGCTCTCCAATGGTCACCTGACGTTCCTGCATAGCTTCAAGTAAGGCACTCTGAACTTTGGCCGGAGCACGGTTTATTTCATCGGCTAATACCAAATTGGCAAAAATAGGTCCTTTTTTAATGCTGAATTCCTCTTTCTTCTGACTGTAGATCATAGTTCCAACTACGTCGGCAGGTAATAAATCCGGCGTAAACTGAATACGACTGAAATTACCTTTAATCAAATCAGAAAGAGTTTTAATTGCCAGGGTTTTCGCCAAACCGGGTACACCTTCTAATAAAATGTGACCATCGGACAACAAACCAATTAACAAAGACTCAACAAGGTGTTTTTGACCAATAATTACCTTGTCCATTCCCATAGTTAACGCATCAACAAAAGAACTTTGCTTTTCAATGCGTTCATTAAGTTCCCTAATATCAACAGATTGAATCATATTATTTTACGTTTGAATTATTTAATTTTTGCGGAACAAATATAGTGTTATTTAAACCGCTAAATCGCTGATTTAATAACTATTAACCTGAATTTAGATTATTAAGGAAAGAAAGTTTTTAGTTATATATTCTGATATGAATTTTAAAATATTTTGAATAAAAAAAGTTCTGCAATTGTGAATAAATGCAGAACTTTTTAAATATTTCTATCTTCAAATTCTAAGTGAATTTTTATTTCACATAGATATCATGCAATTCTTTTGCTTTTTGAAGGCAACGTTCATTTGAAACATCTATTAATCTTGAATCCAGTTTGGGGATTTTGATTATTGTTCCCACCGAAATATGATCAGGATTAGAAATATGTTCCCTGTTGGCCTCATAGATATATACCCAAAAATCTTTACTTCCATAATATCGTTTCGAAATTTTGGTCAATCTACTACCATCATGAATACGTTCAGTACCAAGATACTCAGTGAACACTCTCGGATTATCAAACAATACTTGCAAACTGTCAACTGCTGCAATATTCTCGGAAACGGTTTCCATGGCTGTTGTATCTTTAGGAATGACAACAGTTTCTGTCATATCTACTTTCTTTGGTTTTGGCGTAAACCAACCCGAAAAAGTGTTTAGCATATCTGCAAGCGAAACATTTTGTGTCATTTTATAAACCGAATCTTTCAGCGGTGGATAGAAACAACAAAGTCCTAATCCCGATCCTCCCAATAACACTGAAATTATTAAAATCCACAACCAGGCTTTATGTTTCTTTTTCTCACTAATTTCCAAAGGCAAAATAGCTTCTGATTCAATTTCCGGTATTGTTTCTGTAGTTGACTGAATGTATTCATGATCAGTTGAATTTGATTCTTCAACTTTATTAGTATATGTTTCTTGAACCGGCTGAACTACATCTACATGACCCACTATCTGTTCAGTCTCGACTGCCATCGACAAGTTTTCCTGAGTTTGTTTGGGCAATTCATCTTCAAACTTTTCTAATTCAGTTTCAATGTCTGCTTTTTCCACATCTTGTAATTCAGAAACAACAGGTTTTGAGGACAAGCCTTTTATTTCATCTAATATATTTTTAATTTCTGAAGCTTGCTCATTAAATGTACGCAAGGGATCAATAACAGCTTCAGCCGGAATGCTGTGTTCTACCGGCTCACCATCCAATTGAACAGCATCCAAATGAGCAAAGGGTTCATTTACAAGATCCCGCAGTTGAGTATCAGGTGTGAAACTTACTTTATGATATCCCGACAGAATAATATCTTCGCCTGTCTGAACATTCACACTTTTGCGGGGTTCATTCCAATGCAATTTAAAAGTCCCGAAATTTTTGATTTTCACCACATCGCCTGCTAATAAAGCTTCTTCGATAGTCAAAATCATTACTTTCAGAAATTCATCTGCTGCACGTTTGCTCACCAAAGCTTTTGCAGCAACAAGGTCAACAATCTCTTGTGAAGATATTTTTTCCTTACTCATGGTGCGGCAAATCTTTAAGTTTATCTTTCAAAATATTACTTTGCTTGAAATTCACGACCAGTTTAGGTGGGATAAGCGTACGAATCTGAGTTGCAGGATGAACCGAAAGACGTTCTTCTTTCTTGCGAACTTCAAAATTCCCAAAACTCTGAAAACCAATGGTTTTCTCACCCAGCAAAAGTTCAGCACAAGTCTTAACAGTTGTTTCCAGCAATGCTTCCACAACCGATTTTGGTGCATTCATTTTGGTTGCCATGGCGGCAATTAGTTCTTTGTGATTCATAATATTTATAGTTGGAAAGTTCGTAAAGTAAAAAGTTCGTAAAGTTATACTTAAAGTTGAATATCAAAAAACTTTATGAACTTTCAACTTTAAAAACTTATTGAGCATACAAATCAAAATCAGTTGCATCTACAATTTTAGCCTGATAAAACTGACCTTTTTCAACACCTTTGGTTATGATTGGAATCAATACTTCAGGATCTACTTCAGGTGAATCAAACTCAGTTCGTCCCACAAAATATTCATCTTCAACCCTGTCAATCATCACTTTGAGCGTTTGTCCTATTTTAGCCAGATTAATATCAGCCGAAATTCCCTGCTGAATCGCCATAATTTCATCCACCCGCTGTTGCTTCACTTCTTCGGCTATTTCATCTTTGTAGGTTTTATAGGCAAAGGTACCTTCTTCATTCGAAAATGCAAAAGCCCCCAAGCGCTCAAAACGCACTTTTTGGATAAATTCTTTCAATTCTTCAACATCTGCTTCTGTTTCACCGGGATGCCCAAGCAGTAAAGTAGTACGTAAATGTATTCCCGGCACTTCCTGACGAATCCTGTCAATCAGTTCATAAGTCTGAGCTTTAGTGATATTCCGACGCATTTGCTTCAACATAGCATCACTTACATGCTGCAAAGCAATATCCAGATAATTACAAACATTATCCCGTTCTCGCATCACTTTCAGCAAATCGTACGGAAATTGAGCCGGATAGGCATAATGTAAGCGCAACCATTCCACTCCCTGAATGTCGGAAAGTCGTTCGGTCAATTCAGCTAATTTCAGCATTTTATATCTGTCCTGCCCGTAGTACGACAAATCCTGAGCAATAAGCTGAAACTCTTTTACACCATTTTGAACCAGGCCTTTCACCTCATTTTCAATATCTTCCATCGAACGTGATCGATGTTTGCCTGTAATAATCGGAATAGCGCAATACGAACAAGTCCGGTTGCAACCTTCCGATATTTTGATATAGGCGTAATGATTTGGTGTAGTCAACGTTCTTTCCAATCGTAAATCAGCCCTGTATTCCTGACCAATTTCTTTCAGAATATCGGTATAATTGAATTTACCGTAAAATTTATCCACTTCAGGAATCTCCAAACGCAATTCGTTCAAATAGCGTTCAGATAGACAGCCCATTACGAAAAGTTTTCCAATCTTTTGCTGTTTTTTTAAATTGGCAAATTGCAAAATGGTATTAATACTTTCCTCTTTAGCATCTCCAATAAATCCACAGGTATTTACAATCACAATTTCACCATCTGGATTTTCAGCATCGTGTCTGACTTTGTAGCCCAAGGCATCAAATTGTCGCATCAACTGCTCTGAATCAACGAGATTTTTAGAACAACCCAGCGTTATTACATCAACAACTCCTTTATTACTCATCCTTATTTTTCAAACAATGATGCCACAAACTCATTTCTATCAAACACCTGCAAATGATCAATTCCTTCGCCCAATCCAATATATTTTACCGGAATTTTAAACTGATCCGAAATTCCAATCACAACGCCACCCTTTGCTGTTCCATCTAACTTGGTAATAGCCAATGCTGTAACATCAGTAGCTTTGGTAAACTGTTTGGCTTGTTCAAACGCATTTTGGCCTGTTGAGCCGTCAAGAACCAGTAATACTTCGTGCGGAGCATCAGGTACAACCTTTTGCATTACATTTTTTATTTTGGTCAACTCGTTCATCAGATTGATTTTATTATGCAAACGACCGGCAGTATCAATAATTACCACGTCGGCATCATTAGCTTTTGCAGAAGCAATGGCATCATAAGCCACAGAAGCAGGATCAGAACCCATTTTCTGCTTGATAACCGGTACTCCGGCGCGCTCACCCCAAATAACCAATTGCTCAACAGCTGCAGCCCGAAATGTGTCGGCAGCACCAAGGTATACTTTTTTACCCGCTTTGGTAAACTGATGGGCTAATTTACCTATGGTTGTTGTTTTTCCTACGCCATTTACACCCACCACCATGATAACATAAGGTTTTGTAGGCAAAACGGCATCAAAATCAGCCGGAGAATCAGAATTATTTTCGGCAAGTAAAGCGGCAATTTCATCTTTTAGAATCACATTCAGCTCATCGGTACTTACATATTTGTCACGCGAAACACGTTTCTCAATACGCTCAATAATACGCAAAGTAGTTTCCACACCAACGTCCGAAGTAATCAATACTTCTTCCAGATTATCAAGTACCTCATCGTCCACCTTCGATTTTCCGGCAACAGCACGTGTCAACTTCGAAAAAACACTTTCTTTGGTTTTCGACAATCCCTGATCAAGTGTTTCCTTTTTATCTTTACTGAAAAAATTAAATATTCCCATTTTTAAAATAGTTGTTAGTTGATAGTTGACAGTTGATTGACAAGAACCTGATCAACTTATTCAACAATTCAACTCAATAAACTTATACTTAAATAATTTGATTACAAAATTAAGTCTTTTTTTTGAGCTAATAGCAAAAAAATCCCCTCATTAATAAAAATGAGAGGATTCTTGTATCATTTAATAACGATATTAGGATTATTTCGTAAAATAATCTTTCACTCTTTCGTTGTGTACAATTTCTTCCTGGAAGACATAAGCTCCGGTTTTAGGTGATTTCACCATTTTGATAACCTTCGCAAATGAACGTCCTTCACCTTTTTGCATCGATGCAACCGCTTTCTTAGCCATGATTCAGATATTATTTAATTTCTTTATGAACTGTGTATTTTTTCAATATAGGGTTGTATTTCTTCAACTCCATACGTGCGGGTGTGTTTTTTCTGTTCTTCATCGTAATATAACGTGAAGTTCCGGGCATACCGCTTTCTTTATGCTCTGTGCATTCCAAAATTACTTGGATTCTTGCTTCTTTCGATTTTTTAGCCATGGTTTAATTCTCCTAAATTATGCGTATAAATACCCTTTATCTGACGCTTTTTTAATGGCAGCATCCAATCCAATTTTGTTGATGGTACGTAGTCCGTTAGCTGAAACATTCAGGCTAATCCAGGTATCTTGTTCTACCCAATAGAATTTTTTGGTAAACAGGTTCACATCAAATGTTCTTTTGGTACGACGTTTTGAGTGTGATACGTTGTTTCCTACCATTGCTTTTTTACCGGTAATCTGACAAATTTTTGACATTTCTATATCTTTTTATTGTTTACATTTTTTCTCAAAAACAGTGTGCAAAAGTACACTATATTTTTCACCTGAACAAATAATTTCTTGTATTAATTTCAACAAAAACAACAATTCTGACAACAAAACACATTATTATGCTGATTTATTGAACTTTAAATCAAATTATTTCTTTCAACATCAGCAATGCAGCCTGTGTTGACCTGATTATATTTTGCTCGCGAAGCGATCCAAACCTAAATTCACGACTTAAAGTCAGCTCTTCAGAACTCACTGAAATCCAAACAGTTCCAACCGGTTTTTCGGGCGTACCACCCGTAGGGCCTGCAATTCCGGAAGTGGCGATTGACACATCAGCCTTTAGCAACTTACGAATGCCAATTGCCATTTGTTCAACCACAGCCTGACTTACCGCACCGTAATTTTCCAAATCTTCAGTAGAAACCTGCAAAACATTGGTTTTTATTTCATTGGAATAAGCTACAACAGAGCCTTTGAAAAATTCAGAACTGCCGGGTATTAATGTAAATTGATGAGCAATATTTCCTCCGGTACAACTTTCAGCAGTTGCCACCATCAAGTTTTTTGATTTCAACAAATTACCAATCAATTTTTCTATCAGGATATCCTCATAAACTACAATAGCATTTCCAAGAATTTGTGTAAGTTTATCAATTTGTTGATTCATGGCAAATTCCAATGTAAGTACATCGTCCATCAAACCACTCAAACGTAATTTTACAATGCCGGAATTGGGCAAATAAGCCAGACTGATGTATTCAGGCAATTCGTTCTCCCAGTCGGCAATTAAAAGTGCCAGAGCGGACTCTCCATAACCGTAAACCTGAACCGTTTTATGCAGTAAAACCGGTGTTTTGAAATGCTTTTGCAGGCGCGGAATTATTTCCGTACTCATTACATTCTTCATTTCGTAGGGCACTCCGGGCATTGAAACAATTACTTTTCCATCTTTCTCAAACCAGGTCACAGGTGCAGTTCCAACCAAATTCTGAATAACTGTACAATTCTCAGGAACCATTGCCTGTAAACGAGTCAATTCATTCATTACAAAATTTGGACGGGTTGAAAACAGTTTTTCAATATTGTGAATAACCGACTCATCAAAAACCAGTTTCGTATCAAAATATTTACATAAGGTTTGTTTGGTAATATCATCTTTTGTCGGACCGATTCCTCCTGTAAAAAGTACAACGTCCGCCCGTCTTAAAGCAAAATCCAATGATTCAATGATATGATTAGCATCGTCATGCACCGATGTTATCTGCGCCAGCTCAAAACCGGATTTATTCAGTTCAGTAGCCATCCAGGCCGAATTAGTATCTACAATCTGCCCTATCAGAATTTCGTCACCGATAGTTATTAACTCTATTTTTACACGACTTGACACCATAATATTATCTGTTTTTTAATTCAGCATCTGCAATTTCCAACTGTTCAAACCATTCAGATCCAAATTTACGAATCAATGGTTCTTTTAGAAACTGATATACAGGCACTTTTAATTTTACACCTAATTTCCTTGCACAATTACAAACACTCCAACGATGATAATTAACAGCTATATATTCATTGTATTTTTGTAATCTGACTGGATATAAATGGCAGGAAATTGGTTTATAAAAATCTGTTTTCCCCTCTCGAAATGCTTTTTCAATAGCACATTTACAAATTCCATTTGTATCGGTAAATGTAAAAACACATTCAGCTCCATTTACAATGGAAGTAACTGGTTCGCCATCGTCATCAATATACGAAACTCCCTGTTTATTAATAACTTCTTTTGAAACATCTGATAAATCATCCCAAATCAGCGGTAACAAATCCTGAATAACTTTCACTTCTTCAGGCTCGAGTGGAGCGCCATCATCACCCTCAATACAGCAAATTCCTTTGCATGAAGTCAAATCACAAACAAATTGCTCGTCCAGCAAATCCAGACTTATAATGGTATCATCTATTTGAAGCATAGTGTTTTATATTATTATAAAATTTTCGATGGCAAATCGGTATCATTCCCTTTCAACACGGGAATGCTGATATGAAAACGTACTGCCAGAATACGGGTGAGAATAATTGAAAATGCAGCTAAAAACTGGGCAAATTCCGGTTTAAAATTAAACATAAAACAGGTATAATAGACTAAACCTCCTACCACGCAAGCTAAAGCATAAATGTCTTTTCTGAAAATAAGCGGAACTTCATTAATCAAAATATCACGTATAATTCCACCCACCGAACCGGTTATCATTCCCATCACAATGGCCACCCAAAAAGGGAAATGAGCTGCCAGCGTTTTCTCAATACCAACCACCACAAATAAACCCAATCCAATAGCATCGAAAATAAAGAAAGTATTGTTGAGTCGAATAAGATGTTTGCCCAACAAAATCACAAAAAGCAATGCGAATCCGGTAACAATAAGATATGACGGTTGAAGCATCCAAAATGGAGTTATATTCAGCAGTAAATCGCGCGTTGTACCTCCACCGATTGCTGTTACCAATCCCACAACATATGCTCCAAACCAATCGAATTGCTTTGCAGACGCCAACCGAATTCCACTAATTGCAAAAGCAAATGTGCCTACATAATCGATTATGTTAATAAAATTCATATGCGGATTTTCAAATTGACGCTAAAAATACTGAAAAAAGAAAGCGTATCAAAAAAATCTGATACGCTTTTTCCAAATATTGTGAAAATAATTATTTTTTTGCTGGAGTTCCTGGCTTTGCAGGTGTTGCCTGAGGGTTTTCACCAAAGTTTGGTGCTGCAACATTCGGATCAGTTTGTTTTGCATGTTGAACCTGTTCTTTGTTTATTTCAGATTCGTTTGGATTAGCTGCACGTTCATGTTTATGAACACCTACAGCCAGTACCGACAGAACAACTACTGCAATTACAAGACCCCAAGTTGCTTTTTCTACAAAATCAGTAGTCTTTCGAACACCCATAATTTGGTTTGAAGAAGAAAAACCGGCAGCTAAACCACCTCCTTTTGAGTTTTGTACTAATACAAATAAAGTTAGTAAAATTGAGGCAATAACAATTAAAACAATAAGAACCGTGTACATAATAATTTTTATTTTTTTGAATTTAAAATCACTTTTTCCAAAAAACGAATTTGGTCTGCAAAGTAAACACTTTTTTTCGGATTATTCAAATTTAAAGCTCTCAAAATTTCAATCGCATCGGCGTATTTTCTTTCAGCAATGAGTTTTTTGGCAATATTTTCTGAGATTTCAGTCTCAATAGGCACTAGATCAATCTTAATCGAAATTTCATCATCAATCATTACATCAGTTGTTTTTTCTGGTTCAATTGATTTTGAATTCTTTGGTATTTCTGTTCTCGCTACGATTGCACGTGCCTCCTTAAGTTTTTGAGCCAAATTTTTCAACGATTGTTTAGTATCAGCACCTTCCGATTCAATGGCATTAATCATATCAAAGTAATTACCCGAATTTTTACTGATACGTTCGTGACGGACAGGCTGTTCGGACAAAACATTTTCGGTAAAAATGTAATTATAAAACCATTCTCGGTCAGCGCAATAGACCGCCGATTCAGTCAGAAAAGCCTTTGAATTAATATCTTTTGATTGATTTAGCGCAAAAGCCAGCATCAATCGGGGAGCAACAAAATACGGATAGTTTTCCAGCATTGCTTTCAAATCAGTAACAAGTTCTGTTTTTACAGTTTTGGGCTGTTTGACAAGCGATATAAAATCTCTATGCGTCATAGTAATGTTTTAAAGGTAAACAGCTTCAAATTACCATTTTGCAACAGTATCGTTGTAAATATTATCAACTATTTCAGATATCATCGTTTTGGATAATTCATCCTGTACATCGGTCAGCATTTTGCTGCTATCAAAATTTTGGAAAGTTGAGTATGTTTTTTCAAAATCATCCTGCGGATTTTTATTGTTTGAGAACCGAACCTTAATGGTCATTGTCAATTTGGTTTGGGATGAATATGAATCGGCACTAATAGCCATTGGGGTCAACTGATAACCAACAATTTCACCTTCAATATGCAAATCACCACCTTTTTTGATTTGTTGCAAGCGGGTTTGGCGGATATAAATATCTCTCAAATTTTCTGAAAACTGTTGTGACAAAGGCGGATAAACCAGTTCAGCTGTATTTGGAAAGTCAGAAATAGATATGGTTCGGGTTTTAGTATAATCAATGGATGATCCATTAAATTTGTAGGAAATCAAACAGGAAGTCATAGAAATCCCTACAAAGAAAATAACCAGTAATAAAGTCAGTTTTGATAAAATTATTTTCATGTTGTATTTATAAACTATAGATCATCAAGACCATATTCTTTAATTTTACGATACAATGTTCTTTCGGAAACTGCCAATTCTTTAGCAGCTAATTTCTTTTTGCCCCTGTATTTTTCAAGTGAATCAGAAATCATTTGTTTTTCCATTTCGGCTAATGTGGTGGGTTTTTTATTGGATTCCATCACATGGTATTCATCAGCATCCTGAAAGTCTGTAGCTTTATCAGCACTGTTTGCAATTTGTACATTTTCACGGTCAGGTTTATCCGAAATAATATCAACCCCATTAGTTGAACCACTAAAATAATTATCATTTTGATTTAAAAAAGCAGACTGAAAATTAATGTCAGAACCCTGAATATCAACAGATTGATTATTCATAATATCGTGCACTAACTTTTTCAGATCATTCATATCTTTTTTCATATCAAAAAGAACCTGATAAAGAATTTCGCGTTCATTATTAAATATCTTGCTATCACTAAATGATTTCGAAAGTAGAGCAGGCAATCGTTCAATCTCATCCTTAGGAAGATAATTCTTTAAAATTTGACTCGAAATTTCACGTTGTTGTTCAATCACCGAAATCTGTTCTGTAATATTTTTTAATTGGCGAACATTTCCATTCCAATAGAAATTCGACAATAACTGTTTAGCATCTTCGGTCAGCTTAACTGCGGGCATTCGGTATTTTTCAGCAAAATCAGATGCAAATTTTCTAAACAACAACACAATATCTTCATTCCGTTCACGTAAAGCGGGTACAGCAATAGGAACTGTGTTTAAACGGTAAAATAAATCTTCACGAAACTTGCCTTCACGTGTTGCCTGGGACATATTAAGATTAGTAGCTGCTACAACTCTTACATTCGTTTTCTGAGTCTTTGACGAGCCCACCTTAATGAATTCACCGGCTTCCAAAACACGTAACAACCTAACTTGGGTGGAAAGTGGTAACTCTCCCACTTCATCCAAAAAAATAGTACCACCATCGGCTACTTCAAAATAACCTTTCCGATCAGCAGTAGCACCGGTGAATGAACCTTTTTCGTGACCAAAAAGCTCGGAATCAATAGTTCCTTCAGGTATAGCGCCACAGTTTACGGCAATATAAGGTCCATGTTTTCGGTGACTGTAGAAATGAATAATTTGAGGGAAATTTTCTTTTCCAACACCACTTTCACCGGTTATTAATACAGATAAATCTGTTGGTGCTACTTGCACTGCAATGTCAATTGCCCTATTCAGCAATTCTGAAGTTCCGATTATTCCGAAACGCTGTTTTACTGCTTGAATTTCATATAGTTGCATAATATATTAAAACGAAGAATGTAAATATGGCATACTAATACAGGACAAAATTACAAAATTCTAGCTGATTTTGAACATTTAGCTTCCTAAATTTCAAACAATTGATATAGAAACATTTATAATTGCTCGACAACGTCATATTTAATTAGATAAAAAAAGCGGATAATTCTTATCCGCTTTTTTTATTATTGCAATGAAATTTCTTTAATCAATTGTATTAATTACGATTGCTGTATTTGAGTTACCCAAATCAATGCCTACGTAAGCAATTTTATCCTGTTTTTCTGAATCATTCATTCTTGCTTTATCTAATGAATTCAGACAATATCCCTTTGCAGCGCACATAAAAGGTTCAGGATAAACCAACACTTCTAAAACATCTTGAAACTCTTTTTTGAAGAGTTCAACCAATTCAGGATACATAGCTCCACCACCGGCAAGATATATTTTCTTGGTATTCACATAATCTTCATCGTTGAATTTCTTACGGATTGCAGGTGAAATTACTTCGGTATAATAACTTTTCAATGCTTTCGCACGAAGATCAGTAATATCAATTTTCTTACGGTTCGAAACGATTAAACCACGTTGAAATGCTCTTTCAATCTGCTGATCGGTAAGCATATTCAAATAATAATCTTTCTGTAATTCATTTTCAAGCAAATTAACGGCATAGGAAACACCTTTGGTACTATAAGCTGTACGGTGAACAATACCACTGTTGGTAGAAAGTGCAGTTTCAAAAGTACCAAAACCTAAACTTGCAATAAAGAAATCCTCCTTTTCGTTGAATGTGTTTCTTACTGCAATGCTACATCCTTCAATTTCAGTGATTACGTTTACCTGATCAACACTAATTTCAACTTTTTCTATCTCATCTTTTCCAAATGTTCTTCCATCAAAGAAAATGGTGTGACTTCCTGTGAAGAATTTTTCAGCATTTTTCTTGTACAACTGATAGGTTGTATTTGGAAAACCAATAGTAACTTCTAGTTTCAGAAAGCTCCCCATTGAAGCAATAAGAATGGAAGACAATGCTAATAATTGATAATCAATATCTTCTGCAGAACTATTGAGTAGCTTATGTGGTGCTCCTCCTTCTTTCAATGCCAGGTTTCCAATAATATAATCTTTTTCCTTAAAATGTACTATTCTAATACCATCAATAAAATTGTCTGCAACTTTAGAAAAAAGCATTGAGTTTTCTTCGAAAACACTGGGGATAATAAAAGACTTTTCCATTTTTATTAATTTAATTAATTGTTGGTTTTATTGGTTTTGAAAAATTTTAAAGAAGAATGAGTCATCATCATTAGTATTGGAGTTAATTTCGCGCGATAAATTTATCGGTTTACTTTCATTAATTGGCTTATTAGCATTATTTGAAAAATCAGGCAGTTTTGGAAACAAAGCAGCATTTTTTGAAGAAGCTTGCATAACAAGGTTGTTAATATTTAAAACAGCTCCATTTTCAACTTCTAAAAGGTTGGTGTATAAATTTTTTGATTTAACACTCGCACTACTACTTAAAATAATTTTGTTTTCAACCGTGATATTTCCATGTACTTTACCTTTTATAAGTAAATTCTTAGCAAACACATCACCATTTACTTCTGAGTTTTCACCTAATACCAGCTTATTATGGATTTCAATATTTCCATTAATCACTCCATTAAAATAACAACTATTCTGACTTACTAACTGTCCGGTAATTTGGGATCCTGCTTGAAACTGATTAACTCTTTCTACGATATTAGTTAAATCCTTATTTTTATTGTCTATTGATAATGATTTTTTAAAATTCAAAACTGACTTCTCTCCTTTTCTCTTAATTCTTAAAACATCCATATTAAATGTTTTTTAGAAACAAAATAACATTTTTTAATGTCATTCTATTTACAGATGTAATATTATTTATATAATTTCCAATGTCAGTGTAGAACTAAATCCGAAAGTCTTGTAGTATCCTACATTAATTGAATATTAACTGAATGGACAAAAATACTATTTTTTTATTTTTTATTCTAATATTGAATATAAAAAAAATACTTAATTAACTATTTTAACGTGAAATTAGTATTTCTAATTATTTGCAATTATTAGCAATATTACATATTTAAAAGAGAAGACTTCAGAACATTGAGTAATAACAAAAATAAAGCTGACTCAAAATAAAAATTGAGACAGCCTCATTTGTTTTAAATAGCTATTATTTTTTCCCTTTCAATGCTTTGTCAATACCTTCAATAGCCTTCAGAGCTAATTCATTTTTAGAATCAATTAACAATATTTTGTTCCAATAAATTTTAGATTGAACGTAATCTTTTTTTAAAAAATAATAATATCCTAGATACCTTGAACACTCCAAAATTACCGGATTATATCTTACATCAGCTTTAGCTTCAACCAAAGTTACAGTTTGTTCGTAAAAAGGTTTTGCTAATCCGATTGTTGATTCGGGATCTAATGCAAAATTTGTACGTGCTCTCCACATATTTCCTCTATAAGCCGTTGGTTCTAGAGATGCTACCAGTCCAAAAATACTATCAGCCTTCAACAATGAGCTTTTCTTTAAATCAGCAGTCGAAGTTTCCGCATTGCCTAAACTGTAATACATCTTTCCTAAAGTAACAATAATATCAGCAGTTTTCTTCTCTGGAGCTAAGGCATTCATATAAATAATATAATTCGAGATTTGATTTGGATAATCAGGTTTTTCACCATACATATCAGAAATATCTTTCCAGAAGCCAATTTGTGTTGAATCAAGTTTGAGTGCTTTCTTAAATTGTTCGATTGCTAAATCATATTGTTTTGTTGAACGTAAAGCCTGACCATAATAGGTGTAATCATAATATGAAATATCAGGATTATCTGATTTATTGAAAAACAAATCTGCATACTTAATTGCATCGTCATATTTTTCCAAAGCTACATTATTATACATAGCCAATCGATTAAATGCGGGGTTATGTGAATCTTTTTGCAATCCCATTTTCGAAATTTCCAACGATTTTGTATAGTCTTTGTTCAAAAAGATAGTCATGGCATATTTAGTCAAATCAGATACTGATGAATTTCCTGATTTGAGATAATTGGCATATAATTGAGCAGCTTTATCAAAATCGTTATTTGCATAATAAATATCAGCTAACTCCTTGTCAGCCAACAAAAATGCAGGTTCTTTTTGTTTCAACCTGTTCAACATTTCAATAGCAAGGGGCGTGTTTACATTTTTATAAGCACGAGCATATTTGATATATGCTTCTTTGCAATTTTCGTCATACAATATGGCCATATCATAATTACCGCATGCCTTTCCTACATCTTTTTTGGCCAATTCAATATCGCCAGCCAATACAGCTAAAGCGGAATATTTAAGCTTTATACTCTTGGCTTTTTCCATATAGTTAGTAGCCTGTTCTATTAGTCCGTTGAATAAATACGCATTGGCAGCAGCAATTGAGTAATCTGGATTCTTCCTACTTGCAGGAAGCTTCAATACTGCAATAATATCTGCATCAGCATCTTTAAGGTTCGATTTCATTTTCAACATAGCTAAACCAACAGTATTCAACACATTGACCTGTTTCCCAATTAAGCCCTTTTTAAAATATATTTCAGCTGAGTCAACCTTATTTTCACCAAAATAGATATTTCCAAGATAAAAACAAGTTTCTGAACGGGTTAAAGTATCAGTAGCATACTCTTTCAACAAAAGAGGTTTGGCAACCTGAGGAAAGCCCGCTTTGTAATAAGCAATACCCTGGGCAGGCTCGGCGGCTGAAATTGAAGCTGAAATTACAGCAAAGAAAACAAATAGAAAGTTACGTTTCATGTAGCTTGTTTTAATTAATAAATTGTTATTTTTATTGTTCGTCTTTTACATGCACAATGCGAACGGGTTGTGTGGCTGGTACAAGACCTGATTTTAATATAATGCGCTGTCCACGATCGGAAGTTAGGAATGAAGTAAAGCCTGAAGGTAAAGACCCACGTGGATCATTCAATATAACATATACAAATCGGGTTAAGGGATAATATCCGTAAAATAAGTAAGCCTGAAATGGTTTATAACTATCGGCAATAGTTGCCTCAGATGCCTGACTAACCGACATTACTCGTATTTCATTACGGAATGAAAGATTGCTTGTATCCTTTCGGTTACCCAACCAATTTACACCAATTACTCCAATAGCATTAGGCGTTTTAGAAACAAAATCAATAACCTCAAGATTATTATTCTGTGCAAATAGTTTTTTCGACAAGTGTTTTCCGCCACAAATGGAATCTGTTGCATAACGAATCGTACTTGAGTTTTGGTTATCAAAAACTACCTGAAATTTTCCTAATTTGGATTTGGGATAAATATCAGTCCAGTTTAATGCCTGCCCTGTCAGAATTCTCCGGATATCGCTTACAGTAATCAATGAATCGGGATTATGATTGTTGACTATCAGCGCAAGACCATCGGTTGCAAATTTATAAGAGTGTGGATAAAACGATTTACTGTTCAAATACTGCACTTCTTTTGAAGATAGTGGACGAGTGGCAATAGCCAATCGGACACTATCTTTCAATAAAAGATTTAAAGCATTAACCTCAGTTGTATAGTTTGGTATTAAACGTGCTTTTGGAGTTAAAGCTTCAAAAACATCTATCTCTTCTTGTACAATCGGTTTGAAATTCTCATCAACTGCAATGGGAATTACACCTGAAGTATATGTATCTGTAAATTTATCTTTTACCTGTTTCTGGCACGAGAAAAATAGTAAAAGAAAAAAAACAGACAGAATTTTGAACTTGAACATGAATACTATTCTAATTTAAAAGTTACCGGCAATGTGAACCAAACTGAGACGTTTTTACCATTCTGTTTTCCGGGGATAAATCTAGGAAGTGATTTTACTACACGTACCGCTTCATTATCAGAACTAGATGAAAGTGACCGGATTACTTCAACCCTATCTACCGAACCGGTTTTGCTAACTACAAACCGTAGAATCACTTTTCCCTGAACGTTATTTTCCTGGTCAATAATTGGATATCTTACATTTCGGCCAATATAATTCAGCAGTTCCTGTTCACCACCCGGAAATACCGGCATTTGTTCAATAGTTGTTTGTATAACATCTTCATCACCAAATGTACCGGTTACACCTTCTTTTAGGTTAGATTTATCAACCGTACCAGTGGGTGACCCAATTTCGTCAACAATTGAAATAACAGCGTCCGATTTGTTGACCATTGCCATATCCTTCATTCCTTCATCTGAATTTACCTTGTCATCTTCTTCAATAACAGGCGGTAAAAACTGAATAGTTTTAATGAATTGTGAAGGTGGTGGAGCTATCGGTTCAATTGGCTTAACAACAAGCTCTTCTGTTCTCTCAATTTGAGAGATGTCCATTAAACCATAGCCTTCTGAAACATTTTGTAGATTTGGCTTGACCAAATTTATTAGTTTGGGTATATTTAACCCAACAACAGTCATAAATACAACAATTAAAATTGCTATATTATGTCTACTTTCAGATTCACTGCGCATTTTATATGCACCATACTCCTTATTTTTTCCTTGAAAAATAAGTTCACGCCATTCTACTGACGTTAAATTAATTTTAGCCATCTTTTCTATCTATTAAAAGTTAAATAACTTTACTGAAAACCCAGATAGTGACATTTATTCTGAATACGCTTATTCAGATTCGAAAGCTAAAATTTATTATAGTACAATTTTTACTTCTACTCCAATTTGTAAGTAACCGGAAGTGTATACCACACCGCTACATTCACACCATTTTGTTTGCCAGGTATAAACCTTGGAAGTGATTTCACTACCCGGATTGCTTCTTTATCACAAGCAGGATCAAGTGGTCGAACTACTTCAACTCTATCAACCATACCGGTTTTGGAAACTACGAATCGTAAAATTACTTTTCCCTGAACACCGTTTTCCTGAGCAATAACGGGATATTTGATATTTTTATTGATATAATTCAGAAGTTCTTGCTCACCACCGGGGAATTGAGGCATTTGCTCAATAACCTGATATACTTTATCCTCTTCTTCTTGCGTTACAGCCTGTTTTACATCAGCAATATCAATTTTTCCATTATCAACACCTTTTACATCGGCAACCGAAATTGCCACTTTGGTATTGTTCAGTTCTTCCTGACTCTTCATTTGATCTTCGTCCTTTACTTCCTCGTCTTTTTTGATGACAGGAGCAACGAATTTAATCGAACTTTTTAATGCAGGTGGAGGCTCAACCGGTTCTACCTTTTTGATGTCATTTTTAACTTCAGCTTTTTCTAATTTTGCAAAAGTAGTAACATCAGTTATTTTATCTACTTGTTTTGGCTTAACCATTTCGATAAGTCGGGGAAGACTGAAGCCAACAACTGCCACAACTGCAATAATCATTATTGAGATATTGTGTCGTCTGTCAGATTCGCTGCGCATTCTATATGCACCGTATTCCTTATTCTTACCCTGAAAAATAAGTTCACGCCACTCCAGGGATGTTAAATCAATTTTAGCCATTTTTTTTAGTTTTTAAGGCGTTTAATTATTTTGCTGTATTCGCAGAGAGCGCACCTTTTGTCTGATAATTTTTGATTAGAAATTTTTCACTGGGAGTAATTTTATCGATTACGTATTTTCCAATGTTGCAAATCTGCATTTCATCCAATGCATCAATCAGATTTTTGTACGTTGCCTGGTCGGCTGCCTTAATAATTACTACCGGTGTGTTTTTCCCACCTTTTATCTCAGAAGCTTGCTTAGTGTACTGATCCTGCGAAATTTTCAGTTGTGCTTTTTTCTCTTTCAGTTCGTTGATTTTGATAACAGCTTCTGTATTACGCTTCAAAAGAAATTCCCTGATACCATCAGCACTATAAGAAGTTAATTTCAACGATTTATAATCTTTGTAATTAGGTAATCCTTCGTAATAGAAAACTGAATCACCACCCGACAATACCAATGTAATAGCTTGTGATGCTTTTACGGGTGGTTGGTCATCTTTACTGAGTTTCTTATCATTACTCGGCATACTGATCTCCATAGTTTGAGGTTTACTCAAGGAGGTACATAACATGAAGAATGTTATTAACAACATGTTCATATCAACCATGGGAGTAAAATCAACGAAAACACTGATTTTCTTCTGTTTACTTCCACCTTTTTTATGTTTTCCTCCGGTGTCGTTAGTTTGTATTTCAGACATGATTTCTTATTTATTAGCTGTTTCGTTCTTCAATGATGTAATCAGATTATAACGATTTTCTCTCAAATCCTGCAGAGAAGTCATTACATCTTTAATTACTTTATACGGAGTTTTTGCATCGGCTTTTATTGCGATTCGGAAATCAGGATTTGTTGCTCTGGCATTTTTAACCCATGATTTAAACTGATTGTCGAGACTATCAGTAGGAATACCTAATGTTGCAAGCACTTTATCCTGATCAGTAGCTTTAAGAGCCAAATAATCCTTCATTTTTTTAATCGGAACTCCGAATGTGGATGACACCTTAAACTTCTGAATTTCTTCAGCAGTAAATGTAACACCATAATCTTTGCCCACCTTGGTCAAGGTTTCCACCATATCGCCTTGCTTATCCATACTCATAAATACCTTTCCAGCCGGGTCAATAAGAATTGCCAGAATATTGGTTTCAGGTATTTTGATTTCGGATACTGACGCGGGAGTTGTTACCTGTACCGGCTCTTTTTTCACGAACGTTGACGTTAACATGAAGAAAGTCAGCAACAGTACTGTAACATCGCTCATCGCGGTCATATCGATACGGGTACTTTTCCTTGCTACTTTTACTTTAGACATAATTTCGCGTTATTTTAGGTGAATTATTTGTGAGTTGCAGCAAATGTTTGAACAATTGAGAAACCTACTTCGTCAATTGAATAAGTAATTGTATCAATTTTGCTGGTAAAATAGTTGTACGAAATTACTGCCAAGGCACCTGTTAAGATCCCGAAAGCTGTATTGATAAGTGCTTCTGAGATACCTGCAGAAAGTGCGATAGAGTCAGTACCACCAGCACCGGCTAAGGCAGCAAATGAACGGATCATACCAATTACTGTTCCTAACAGCCCCATCAAAGTACCTAAGGTAGTGATCGTTGCAATAATAGGAAGATTCTGGCTTAACATTGGAAGTTCCAACGAAGTTGCTTCTTCTACTTCTTTCTGGATAGCAAGGATTTGTTGTTCTTTCGATAATGCTTTGTCTTCTTCAACTTCAGCGTATTTTATTAATGCCGAGTTTACAACATTAGCAACTGAACCTTGTTGTTTGTCACATACTTCTTTTGCAGCTTTTAGGTCTCCTTTTGATAAATTTGCTTTGATATCTTCAACAAATTTAACCAGTTTACCTGTACCCTGTGCAGTTTTGATTGCGAAAAAACGTTCAACGCTTAAAGCTAATACTGTTAACAATAAAGTTTGAATAAGCGGTACAATAACGCCACCTTTGTAGATTGTGCCTAACAAGTCACCTGGTTTTGGGTGTCCTTCAGATAAACCACCTTCGAAGTGTGAAGCATCACCGAAAATAAATTTGTAAATAAGCACTGCGAGAATAAAACAGGCTAACATGATCATTCCTGAAGACTTTACGAATGCAAATGAGTTGCTTTTTTTTGGTTGATTTTGATTCTTTGCCATAACGTTTTTTTTTAAGTATTAATTTTGATAATTTATTTTTAAGACTATTTGTATTTGTTGTGTTTATATTATAATTTCTTGTTAAAGCTATTTTACTTAGATATCTAAAATGACCACAAAAATAATAACAAAATCATTACTGTTCAATGTTTTTACAATTTTTAATTTCATTTTTTTTGCAAATAGTTGTTTATTAGCAATATAGCTCATTCAAATATTTTGATTTTGTATAAAAACAACTAAATTATTACAATTATATAAGCATTATGTGCAAAAATCATTCGATTCTGAAGTTGATTTGTAAGACAATCTAATTCTTTGAGTTTCAAACTCACAAATTTTGCCTACAATAACACTTAAAGCTTTCGAAAATGTCACAAGGGTTTTCAGGTTCTTGTTTGTTATAAATATAACGTACATTTATTCGGTTAAGTATATAAATTGAAACAAAATCAAATGAAATACAAAATATTTTTCAGAAAAAGTAACATTTGACTTATGAAATCCAATATATTTAACAAACAAACCCCGTCACTTATGTTGGCGGGGTCTAACTAACAAAATTGGCAAACAATATTTTACTGAAATTTAATACCTATATGGTTTAAAATTAACCTTATTAAGCTTATACGAAACGATTAACTCATGTGATCCAACAGTATTCTGGCTTATTCCACTTACGTTGAAATCATAGCTGTAAGCCAGATTTAAGCTCTCAGAAAGGTTGTATCCTAATACTACTCCCATTTCGCTTTGAGTCCGGTAAAATACACCTACATGGAATAAATCGGCTTCGTCGTAAAATTTAAAAAATGAAGTAAGGCTAAGTTCCATTTGGACAATACTGCCATACTGAATTGCGTCTAATCCATATTGCAGATTTATTAGCTGATCTTCCTTTTTCCGATAAACAACATAAGCATAATTCGCATTTGACAGAATATTATTTTCTTTAACCAAAGCGGACAACAAATTCTGACCGGAAACTCCAATTCTCCATAATTCATTTTTTAATTCAAAACCCAAATCGCAATTATAATTTGTTTGCTGCAGCAAGTTATTATATATTGCCGGATCATCTAATGTCATTGCAATTAGCTGATTTCGGTCGTATGACAAGCATTGGTAACTTGCTCCCAGCCCAAGATTAAGCTGCCATTCTTTATTGAGATTTATTTGATATGCATAAGATGCTGAGATATTTGAAATAGTATTATACCCGACTTTATCAGAATACACATTCACTCCAAACTGAGCATTGCTTTTAGGTAGAAACATTGTGCCAGTTGCATAATAGGTACTTGGTGCACCCGGAAATCCAATCCATTGTTTCCGGGCTGAAATACTGAAGATGGCTTGATATTCATCATTAATCGCTGCCGGATTTATATAATATGAATTATCCAGAATATTATTTATTCGTATATTGTATTGCGCATTGCCCAACAACCAATATAGTATGAACGATAATATTGTAAATGCACGTTTCATAGAAATATTCTTTTTTTTATCTAACAACCCGAACATATCCTGATTCTGTTTTAATTCCTGTGGCAGTAGGATAATTAATTAAATAGTAATAAACACCCGGTGATACCTGCTGACCATTATATGTTCCATTCCAACCCTCATTCCCATCATACAAAACTATTCCATTTCTATTATATATTTTAACATGCCAACCTTTTAAGAGTAAATCATTGATTCCATCACCGTTTGGAGTGAATGTATTCGGCATTTCAATCGGAGTTTTCACCCATACACGTTTGCTGGCATATTCGTGACAACCATTTGGATTAGTAGCTGTTAACCTAACATCGTAGTATCCAAGTTGACTGATTTTGAATTTATGGGTAACTCTATTACCATCATCGGTTGTTCCGTCACCAAAAACCCAGTGATATGTGGAATATGGAACATATTCGCTCCAAAAAGGAACTTCCAAATCCTCAGTAATTTTTTCCTCACTTTCAGTAAAAATGGAATAGCTCATTAAATCATAAGTAGTTGCGTTAAATTTAAGAGTATCATTACAACCCAACAATGATGTTCCGATAACACTGTATTGACCTACTTCTTTAATGCTGATTTTATTATCTACAGAACCGTTGCTCCATTTGTATGAATGGGCACCCCTAGCGGATATTACTACTGAATCGCCGAAACAAAATTTCGCAGCCCGATCGAGCGATAGTATATTTACAAGATTTACAACCACCATTGTTTGAAAACTGCTGGATAATATTCCATTTGAAATTACTAACTGTACCTGAAATTCTCCATTACGGGTATAATTGTGAACAGGATTTTTGGCATTAGATGATTCTCCGTCACCGAAACCCCAGAAATAACTATAATTATTATCTTCGAATGAACTAGACATAGAACTAAATTGATATCTGGATTTACTGCAATCAACCGCATCATACGAAATCCCAACATCTGCCACAACAACATTAAATGAATAATCTAATGTACAGCCAATGCTATCTGTCACCTGAAGGTCAACAATGGTACTTTGGGAGGTTTCCATAATTTCATTGTTTTTACCCTCTACAATTCCCTTATTCCAATGCAAGTGGTAAGGAGCAAAACCTCCCGAGATATTCGCAGTGAAACGTTTAGCCAGTTTATTGAAACTAAAGTTCATTACATTCTGAGAATTCAATGAAACAGATAATGGATCCTGACGGATAATTTCAAATTGAGTTGTTTGAGTACAAGCTTTTGAATCCGTTACAATGACTGAGTATTTTCCGGCTGGAATATTACTCAAATCTTCAGAATGGCTTCCATCTGACCACTCATAGCTATAGGGGGGGGTTCCTCCTGTTACAGTCAAATCAACAAAACCGCTATTGGGGTTATCACATTGAAAAGCATTAATAATTTTGGCGGTGATATTGATTTGCTGTGGTTCTGAAATCATAAATGTTTCACGGATATTACAAGGAGCACCATCGCGTATGGAAACGCTATAGATGCCAGGTCCTAGTTTATTTCGTTGATTTCCAGCATTTAAATTGTCATCCCAAATTAATGTAACTGGATTTAAGCCTCCTGTTATATTCAGGTTTATACTGCCATCATGCGCTCCAAAACATGAAACATTTTTGATAACCGGATTTATTGAAAAATTTGCATCCTGAATATTTACTTTAATTGCTTTCTGACAGTTATTTGCATCAATGATAGTGGCAATATAATCACCCGAATTAAGATTTTCCTGAAAAATACCACTACCCAAATTATCCCATTTCACAATATAAGGTTTCAAACCACCCGTAATATCTAATAAAATGGAAGCATCGTTTGCCTGATAGCAAGTCATTGGTTTAGTCACAACTATAACTTTCAATTCCTCTGGTTGTGTAATTTCAAGAACGAGTGTTTGACTACAGGCATTTGCATCAGTAACAGTGAGCTGGTATTTACCAGCAGATAAATTAGATAAATTCTTTTTTTTGCTCGTAAACCCGTTAGGACCAGACCAAAAATAATTATATTCTATGACTACTGAACTCAATTCAAAAGGGGTACCTCCATTAACATTGATTGAAACAGAACCTATTGAGTCACCAAAACACAAATTATTTTGTTGATTTTGCAAAGAAATATGTAAAGCTGGAGGCTCATAAATTACAAAGGATGCTGTCTTAATACCACATCCATTGGCATCGGTAACTAATAATGAATAAACTCCCTGATCAAGATTGGAGATATCTTCAGTATTGGCAAAAGTCAAACCATCCTTTGTCCAATAATAATTGTAAGGAGGAGTTCCACCACTTACAGTAACTTCAATTTGACCATTTTCACTTTTAAAACAATTGATGTCCCTTCTTGAATCAGTATTAATAGTCAACTCATAGGGCTCACTAATGCTATAAATGTATGAAACCGGACAGCCGCCTGCATCGGTAATTGTTATCGTGTAATCGCCGGGAATCAGACCTGCAATATCATTTTCCTGTGAGCTAAATCCGTTTGGACCTATCCAGGATACATTGTATTTTTGAACATTTTTAAAAGCTAAACCACCACTTATTTTAGTATGAATAGAACCATTCTTAGCTCCATGACACGAAATATTAGTTACAACAGCATTCGGTTTAATCATAGGGTAAACCTTGGCTGACAAGATGAAGTTTTCGCCCACACATGAACCTGTTACCGGTGTAACAATATAAGTTACAGTAGCTATACTATCGGTCAGATTATAAAGTTTCTGAGATATTTCAGCGATTGGAACTGATTGAAGATTTGCTCCATTTACGGAATTTGCTGGATTTAGTTGCGGAGTTGACCATGTATAGCTTGTATTTTCGGGAACTATGTCACCATTTTGCGAGTCAGGTAAAACAAAAAATGAAGTTCCACTACAAATAACTGTATTCTGTTTTGATATTGCAGCAATCGGATTTACAGAGACAAATGCGACATCGGAAACAAGTTTTGGAATTCCACCTGTTGCAAAACTGAGTTCGCAATAATAATATATTTTACTAATTACGTCAGCAATAGGATAATAGACAGAACTTGTTGCATTGACAATAATTCCTCCATTAGTATTTGAATTAATTGTATTCGAAAACCATTGAAAAGTAGGCTGTCCAACTCCATAAGTATATGAAACATGCAATGTATCTGGTTTATCACCCAAACAAAGCGAATTAGAAACCGGATTCTTCGTAATTACCGGAATATGATTTACAATTACTTTACCTGTAGAACTTGTAACAGCACAATTCAAACCATTCTCCTGTGTAATCAGGCAATAGTAATACATGGTTCCAGTCAAATCTGTTGAAGGAGTTAAGATATTGCTTATTGCCCCTAAAATGGCTTTTCCTGTAGAATTATCATTTACTGTGTTTTCGTACCATTGGTATTTATAATTACCTAATCCTCCACTAGCCCGAACCGACAAATCAGCAGCAACAGTTCCCTGACAAATTGTTTGATTTGAAAGTGGCTGATTTATAACAACCGGATCGGAAGCAACGTTAATTTCAGCTATATCGCTGGATGCTGAACCACAACCGTCACCGGTCATAGATATTTCCTCAAAATAATAATAGTGTCCGGTTTTAGTAAATATCGAAGGTGTGTATGTTGCACTAGTTGCGCCTAAAATTGATTTTGCTCCAACTTTAGAGTCGGAAGTATTCGAATACCATTGATATGTTGGAGTTCCGGAGCCTCCATTAAATTCTACTTTCAACGGACTTTCAACAGTTCCTCCAACACATATATTTTGCAACCGGGCTGGATTCACTGTTATTACAGCCGCATCGTTTACAGCTACAGTAGCAACATCGGAAGCAATACTTGAACAAACTCCTTTTGGTAAGCTTATTACACAATAGTAATAAGTTATTCCCGCAGCGTCTGAACTAGGATTATATGTATCTGAAGTTGCACCTACAATAATTGACCCGTTAAAAGTTGAGTTTGAAGTATTTGAGAACCATTGAAAGGAAGGTTTACCAACTCCATAAACATAAGCAACTTTCAACGGAACTATCTTACCTCCGCGACAAATATAACTCGATTGTGGTTGATTAGTTATTACAGCTGCCGGATTCACTGATATCGTAAATTTCTGAGTAAATCCAGTAGTACTCACTTCGGCAAAAGTATAAACCGGAGTAACCGAAATAGTTGCTATCTTCGTAATGGTATCTGTATTTAAGGCTTTAAAACCTTTGATAGTACCTTCACCCGATTCTGGCAGTCCGATAGTTTTGTTATCGTTTGTCCAGTTATATTTCATATCTCCTTCAATAAACGAAGAAAATAGTATATCGAAAGTAGTAACGCCATTACAAATTTCAACATTGGAAGGTTGTTTCATGTTGGCTGTTGGAATTACCGTAATATTGAATGATTTTGAAGCACCTGTCGAAATTAAACCTCCATTTCCAAAGGACGGAGTTACCGTAACTGTCGCAACAATAGGTGAATTTGAATTATTGATGGCAGTAAATGAATGTATATTGCCATAACCAGAAGCATCAAGTCCAATTTCAGGTCTGTCATTTGTCCATTGATAAGTAGTTGTGCCACCTGAATTAGCTGTTGTAAATAAAACCTGAGTTGTACTTCCTCCATTTGTCACAACCTGATTTAGAGGTTGGTATAAATCGCCCGCTGGATTAACTGTAATACTAAATGTTTTAGCTACTCCAACACAATTTGTTACATTATTTTTGGGTGTAACAGTGATATATGCTTTAATAACCGAATTAGTGGGATTCTGAACATTAAATGTACCAATATTGCCTGTTCCGGAAGCAGCAAGACCAATCTGTGAATTGTCATTAGTCCAGTTGTAAATGGTTTGATTGCTTCCACTAAACGTGATTGCATCTGATAGCTGTTGAGTGTTTTTAAGTTGATTTGAAATATCATTTATATATGGTAAAGCATTAACCGTAAATTCATTACTACTGGAAGTTACTGAACCACATTCGTTCGTTACAGTTAATATAACTTTGTAAACTCCCGGAGAATTATATACGATGGTTCCCTGATCAAGCTTATTTGAAGTTGAAGGATATCCACCTTCAAAACTCCATGAATAAGTCAGTGTTCCGGTTTCGAAAGTACAGTTGTTTATAGTTGCTTTAGGTATGAATGAAGCTGTTCCACAAAAATCAGAAATAGGATCAATAGTTGCAGTTGGTCGTTTTTTTACAACAACTGTTTGTTCTTTCATTGTTGTTCCGCTACTGTTGGTCATACTCAGCTTAATTTTATAAATGCCGGGAGTAACAAAGCTGAATGAGGGGTTATTCGATTGCTTAGTAGTGCCTTTGGAAAAACTCCATTCGGTAGGTGAACTTCCACAGTTATCAGGCGAATAAGTAACATCCCATAATGTACTAGAGTTGCAGGTTTTGGATAAATCGGTTTGATTAATTGCATTCACCGCAACCGGAGAACAGCCTGCACTTACATCAAGTGAAAACTGTGGATCAAGTGGAGATTCCACACAAATTGTTTTCTCAATTTGGTCATTTCCACATCGTTTTGTATCCACTCGTAATTTGATAGTGTATATTCCTGGAGAGTTGAATATCGGCAGGATGACATCGCTTCCATTTATCCAAAGATTTGAATTATCCTGTCCGAAATCATTTCCGAGCGAACCGCTTTTTAACGTAAACCCTGTAGAAGGGGTAATTACCCATACAATTTTTGGTACAATCGAGCAGTTAGCGCCAACATTTACATATCCAGATGTTGTATTTGTAAGGTTTACTGAAGTATTCGTTGAAACCACTGTCTTTTGCAAAGAAAAGTCGACTATTGGTGAAGTAGAAATATAAATCGGTACCACATTAACAGCAGTGACACCACATACGTTAGAAGCTATTATGCTTGCTGAAAATGAGTTGTAATAAGGAATAGTGCCATTGTAACTAGTCATTCCACATGAACTTTTGATAAAGGTGTGCGTAATCTCTGATGGAGCAGGATGTGTAAAAGTCTGGGGAGTTGTTCCATCATTAAAAGTTACAGTATAAGTAGTTCCCGGTGGATTATTTTCAGTACCGGTGATGGGAAATGTAAGTGAAACATTACTACAATTATCGGTATTACCAGGACTTCCTAAAGAGACTGCAGGATTTGAACCAACATACATATTGATTTTTTTAATAACAACTGCACCTTTATTGCCTTTAACGGTATAAGTCATTGTCCAAAATCCAATATTATAATTATGACTCAGCTTAACCCAACTTGAAGATGAAAATGGGAGTGAATTATCCCCCCAGTCAATGGTATAACTCGAATTCGTTAAAATAGTAGTTGAAGTATTTGTAAAGGTTACTTCTGCTGTTGTATTGCTGCAAACTTTCAGTATGGATTGGCCATTCACAGTACTTGTATCTGCAGTTGAATTAAATGATGCATCGGGCAATAAATCATTTTTAACAAAATATGCCTCTGTAGAAAAAAATAAGTTTGGACTTCCAGAATATGCAAAATTGATACTCAGACCACTCAGTATAGCTAACAAAAAAATATGTGTTAGAAACCTTTTCATAAACGAATAATAGCTTGTTCACATTTCATGAAACAAAAATACATACTATTATTTATATTATTGATATTCAGGCAATTGTAGTAATATATGCTACATAAAAGGAATTATTCTACAAGTGATTAGAATTGTTCAACTAATCTTAAAAACCATTCAGATTAAATGTAATTTTTTTTGTGAATTTACAGACTCAGAAATCTAATAATCAATACCTAAACTAATATTGCCAAGATGTCATGTAATACGTTTTAGTAATTTGTAGCAATAAATTTCCGAATAAACTAAAAATAATGCGATACTTTTTAATAGAAAATTAATTTCAAAAAAAAAAAATTAAAAAACAGATCTAAAATATTTACACAATTTAAGCATATAGTATTCGATTTTACAGATTATTAGCGCAAAAAAAGCGTGAATTGATTAATCAATTCACACTTCAAATCCCTAATTGGAAAGATTATTACTTTATTGCATGTTTTATATCTGAAAACAAATCGTCCACATCTTCCAATCCAACTGAAATACGGATTGTCTTATCAGAAACATTCATTTCACGACGGACTTCCGCTGTAAAAGTTCCGAAAATAGTACTGGCCGGATGAATAGCTAATGTTTTATTATCAAATAGGTTAGTTGCACGTTTAATCAGTTTTAACTTATTCATAAACGCGAAACAAGCATCGCGGGACGAAAGGTCAAAAGTAAACATAGCTCCGGGTCGGGAACCAAACTGTTCCTTACTTAAATCATGAAACTTGTTCGAATGTAATCCCGTATAATTCACTGATTCTATTTCGGGAAGCTTTTCTAGTCTCTCAACCAACTGTTTGCAGGTAGAAGTAGCCCGTTCATAGCGTAATGAAAGCGTTTCGAGTCCCAATGTCTGCATATAAGCTGCATGAGGAGTCATATATGATCCCAGATTGCGGTGAATTTCCTTTCGAAGTTTGGCAGTAAAGGCAGCAGGTCCGAATTCTTTAGCCATTACATGCAATTTAGGCGACGAAAGCCAGTCAAAATTACAATAATCAATAATTAATCCACCCAGACTTGTCGCACCGCCCGAAATATATTTCGTACTGGAAACTATTTCTATATTTATGCCAAAATCCTTTGCTTTAAAAGCACAAAATGGAACAATTGTTGTATCAGCAATTATAGGTACTCCTTTTTGTTTCGCCACCGCAGAAATAGCCTTTAAATCAACAACTTCCATTTGTGGATTTGTGATTATTTCCAAAAAAACAGCACAGGTATTAGCGTCAATATGCGCTTCAACTTCATCAACATTCGTGAGGTTACAAAACCGTATTTCCACACCAAATGCCTCTAGTGTCGATGCAAAAAACGAATAGGTATTACCAAATAAATGACGTGAAGTAATAATATTACTTCCCGATTTTGCCAGTGTAATAATAGTATTGGAAATAGCAGCCATACCGGAATTCAATGCTGTTACACTAAATGCACATGTAATTGCTCTAACCCGATCTTCAAAGTACTGAACGGTTGGATTGGTAATGCGTGAATAGGTATGATCCGCAGCTTTACCTGTGAATGCCAACTCCATCTGTTCTGCCGACTCAAATTCATAAGCTGCAGAATGATAAACCGGCATACTCAATGCTTTGTATGCATCGGGCTTCGGATAAGGTGTATGTAAAAGTTTTGAATTACTATGTTTTTCTTCCATCTATCTGAGTTTTGCTCCGAGTTTACTTTCAAAGTTTCCGAGCAGTTTTTTCATAATACTTTCAATTTGTCCATCGGTCAGTGTTTTGCTATCGTCCTGCAATAAGAAACTCACTGCATAAGACTTTTTACCGGCTTCCAGATTTTTACCTTCGTAAACATCAAACAAGTTTACTTTTTTCAGTATCTTGCGTTCAGTTTCGTAAGCTATTTTTTCTATTTCGGCAAAAGTAACGGACTTATCAAGCAACATAGCTAAATCACGTTTCACTTCTGGGAATTTCGATAATTCGCTGTATTGAACTTTGTGTTCACTAAGCTCCGATAGAATTGTATTCCAGTTCAGGTCTGCAAAATACACTTCCTGATCAATGTCGGCAACTTTACGGATTTTTGGATGAACAATACCATAAACAGCCAGTTTATTGCCACGTAGGCTATAAATGGTCAATGCTTCACTCAGCAGGTCATCGGCATATTCACCGCTAACCAGTTTTAGGAAATTGAAACCTAAACGTTTGAAAATATTTTCGATATAAGCTTTGAGTTCATAAATACTCGATTTTTGGTCAGCAGTTGTCCATGATTGAGCAAATTTATCTCCGGTAAGCCACAATCCCAAATGGAAATCTTCAGAATAAGCTGCCAGTGTTTCGCCTTCTTTTTTATTGTCGGCATTAAAATAATAGCAATTTCCGAATTCGTAGAATTTCAAATCAGCATTACGACGGTTGACATTGCGATTTATGTTTTCCAATCCACCAAAAAGCAAAGTTTGACGCAAAACGCTCAGGTCGGAACTCAACGAATTAATGATTTTTACGCTGTGGGCAGCGGGGAATGAAGTTAAGTCTGTATAATAGCCTCCTTTTGTAAGCGAATTGTTTAAAATTTCATTGAATCCCTGAGCTGTAAGTTGTTCTGAAATGAGATTTTGAAGCTTGTAACTATCCGGATTTGAGCTATAACTCAAGGTCGATTTCAGTGTTTCGCCAATTTCCACATTATTATAACCATAAATACGGAGAATATCTTCAATTACATCCACATCGCGTTGTACATCAACCCGATAAGCCGGAACGTTAAGCACATAACCTTCTTCGTTCTGACTTACAATTTTCATCTCCAAGGCAGTCAAAATGGTTTCAATATTATCCTTGCCAATAGCTTTTCCAATCAGTGTATTAATTTTACGCAAAGAAACCTCAACTTCAAAAGGTTTAACTTCTTCCGGATAAACATCAACAATTTCACTCGAAATTTGCCCTCCGGCCACTTCCTGAATCAGTAAAGCACAACGTTTAAGTATATAAATCGTATTTGTTGGATCGCAACCACGCTCAAAACGGAAAGAAGCATCAGTGTTTAATCCATGACGACGAGCTGTTTTCCGAATCGAAACCGGATTGAAATAAGCACTTTCCAAAAATACATTTTGAGTAATTTCCGTCACGCCCGAATCCAATCCACCAAATACACCAGCAATGCACATTGGCGCTTCGCCATTGCAAATCATCAAATCGGCTGAATTAAGTTTACGCTCAGTTCCATCCAGGGTGGTGAAAGGAGTTCCATCTGCCATTGTTTTTACACGCACTTCGCCACCTTTAATTTTATCGGCATCGAAAGCGTGAAGCGGTTTTCCTAATTCATGAAGTACATAATTTGTAACATCCACAATATTATTGATAGGGCGAAGTCCGATAATCAACAATGCATTTTTCAGCCATTCTGGTGATTCGGTTACTTTCACTCCCGAAATAGTTACTGCCGAATAACGCGGACAAGCTTCCATATTTTCAACCGTAACCGGGATAGTAAGATTTGTATTTTGTACAGCAAAAGCGTCAACTGAAGGTCTGAGTAGTTTCACCGACTTATCTTTTAATGCAAAAAAGGCTGCTAAATCGCGAGCCACCCCAAAATGTGAAGCTGCGTCAATACGGTTTGGCGTGATATCCACTTCCAATAAATAATCGCTTTTAATACCGTAGTAATCTTTGGCTAAAGTTCCAACAACTGCATCAGCCGGCAACACAATAATTCCATCGTGACTGGTTCCAATACCAATTTCATCTTCTGCACAAATCATTCCCAGAGATTCAACACCACGAATTTTAGAGCGTTTAATCGTAAAACTTTCGTCGCCTGAATAAAGAATAGTTCCAACGGTTGCAACAACCACTTTTTGTCCGGCAGCAACATTAGGTGCTCCACAAACAATTTGTACAGGTTCCTCACTACCTAGGTTTACAGTAGTAACATGTAAATGGTCTGAATTTTCATGGTTGGCACAAGTCAGCACTTCCCCAATTACCAGGCCTTCCAGTCCGCCTTTTACTGTTTGAACTTCTTCTACTCCCCCCACTTCCAAACCAATGGAAGTCAGTGCTTTCGACAAATCATCAGGACTTACATCAATATTAATGTAGTTTTTCAGCCAGTTATACGATATATTCATAACAAATTGATTGTATTTTTTTTGAAGCCACAAAGATACGATTATTTTTAAAGTTAGCGAACTGAAAACCTGCTAAATGAACAGTTTACATTTCTATGTTTAGATCAATTATGCAAAATTTCCGCACAAAAAAGTTCGAAACCTGTATTTATTCATTATTTTTGCCCATTCTTAAAATCAAACATCACTAAAAAACACAAGATTATGATTCAGGAAAATTTTATTCGACTTTTCGAAGATTCGTTCAGGAATAACTGGGAATTACCTGCTTACAGCAATTATGGCGAAGATCTCACAATGACTTATGCGGATGTTGCCAAACGGGTTGCTAAATTGCATATTTTATTTGAGCAATGTAAACTTCAACCCAACGACAAAGTAGCACTTATCGGTAGAAATAATGCTAACTGGGCAATAACCTATCTGGCCACAGTTACTTATGGAGCAGTTGTAGTGCCAATTTTACAAGACTTTAATCCAAACGATGTTCATCATATAACTAATCACTCTGAATCGACTCTGCTTTTTACAGGTGATAATATTTGGGAAAATCTGGAAGAAGAAAAACTGACTACTGTAAAAGCTGTTTTCTCACTTACCGAATTCAACTGTATTAGCTTATTAAATAAAGAACCTAAACCCGAAGGAGCAGAATCTGTAATATATGAAAAAATGGTAGTAAAATATTTACAACCTGACTATATTAATAGTCTTTTTCATGCCAAATACCCTCAAGGCTTTTTCCGTGACCATGTAAGATACATTGATAAGTCCAATACTGAAATTGTATCCATTAATTATACGTCGGGAACTACCGGTTTTAGTAAGGGTGTATTGACCTCTGGGAATGCAATGGCAGGCAATATTACTTTTGGTATTCGCACCGGAGTAGTTGCACCACGCTATCGTATTATCTCGTTCCTACCTTTGGCACATGCTTATGGTTGTGCATTTGAGTTTCTGACCACAACAGTTTCAGGTTGTCACATCTATTTTATTGGCAAGGTTCCCTCACCCAAAATTTTATTAAATGCATTTGCTGAAATAAAACCTAATGTGGTATTTCTGGTACCTCTGATTGTTGAAAAAATCTACAAAAAACAAATTCAACCTTTGTTGGCTAAACCCTCCATGCGTTGGGTATTGAGTATTCCTTTCCTTGATCAACCGATTTTGGCTCAGATACGCAAAAAATTGATGGATGCATTTGGAGGTGATTTTTCGCAGATTGTAGTAGGTGGAGCACCATTAAATGCAGAAGTAGAAGAGTTTTTTGCAAAAATTAAATTTCCATATACAGTAGGTTATGGAATGACAGAGTGCGCGCCGCTTATCAGTTTTTCCGACAGTAAAGATTTTGTGGCAAAATCAGCCGGAAAACTTCTCGACACGATGGAAGCAAAATTAATAAACAAGGATAATGAAACCGGAGTTGGTGAAATTTGCGTACGTGGTGAAAATTTGATGTCAGGGTATTTTAAAAATCCGGAGGCTACAAAACAAATCATGGACAAAGAAGGTTGGCTTCATACCGGTGACCTTGGAACTATTGATGCTGAAAAGAACATCTTTATCCGCGGTCGAAACAAAACAATGATTTTGGGCGCAAGTGGCCAAAACATTTACCCGGAAGAAATTGAAGCCAAACTTAATAATATGCCTTATGTGATGGAAAGTCTGATTATTGAAAGTAATGGGAAACTCATTGCATTGGTATGCCCTGATTATGAAGCTGTGGATGCCGACGAGAATGTTGATCAAAATCAGCTTGAAGAATTGATGGAAGAAAATAGAAAAACATTAAATTCTATGGTGGCAGCCTACGAAAGTGTATCTAAAATTCAACTTTATCCACATGAATTTGAAAAAACTCCTAAGAAAAGTATAAAGAGATACCTATATTCTACAGCAAAATAAGCTCACAATTAATTGACATTTAGATACTTAAAATTTATTTTAATATAAAGTAAAAAAAAGATGTTATTTAATAATACACAATAAAAAAATGATGTATCTTTGCATCGATTTTGAATAGCAAAATTAACATGTTAAATTTTTAAAGTTTTAAAGTAATGAAAAAAGTATTTTTGTTTTGCGTTGTAGCTTTGGCTTTCGCTTCATGTGCTCCTAAAAAAGCTGATGATGCTCCTAAAACTGATTCAACTGTTGTAGCTGTTGATTCTGTAAAAGCTGACTCAACTGTTGTAGCTGATACAACTGCAGTTAAGAAGTAATTAAAGATTCCGTATTATTTTACGAAATTTGAAGTCTGAAGAATTAATTTCTTCAGACTTTTTTTTATTTTTTTTCTCTCAAAAGCATTTTTTTTGGTAGAATTTGCCCAAAAAGGCATATATTTAACATAAACCAAAAAATATTTTAAAAAAAAGTGATAATTATTAATGTAGAATAAAAAAATAATGTACATTTGCATCGATTTTGAATTGCAAAACAAACATGTTAAATTTTAAAAGTTTAAAAAATGAAAAAAGTATTATTATTTTTTGTGGTAGCTATGGCTCTTGCTTCTTGTGCTCCTAAAAAAGCTGACGAAGCTACAAAAGTTGATTCAACAACAGTTAATGTTGATTCTGCTAAAGTTGATACCGCTAAAGTTGACACAACAGTTAAAAAATAACTGTAGGGCTAACGCAAAAAGAAATTCTTGCAAGCTAGGTAAGGTTCGTTATTTTATAACGGACCTTATTTTATTACTGTAAGTCTAATTTCATTCATTTTTTGTACCTTTGCAGACCATAATTAAAATCAACTAATTAGAATATGTTACGAATTGCAGTACAGGCAAAAGGGAGGTTATACGATGAAACTATGTTATTATTATCGGAAACTGGGATAAAACTTGAATCCGGCAAAAGATTACTACTCCTACCAGCCAAAAATTTTCCACTTGAAGTATTGTTTTTAAGAGATGATGATATTCCGCAATCTGTAGCCGATGGGGCAGCCGATGTTGGAATTGTGGGTGAAAATGAATATGCCGAAAAAAAGAAAAATGCGGTTATTACAAAGAGACTTGGTTTCAGCAAATGTCGCTTGTCGCTCGCTATCCCAAAAGAAATTGATTACAAAGGCATTAACTGGTTTAATGGCAAAATAATTGCAACTTCATATCCTGAAATTTTAAGTGATTTTCTGAAAGAAAAAAAAGTAAAAGCTGATATACATATTATTACCGGTTCGGTAGAAATTGCGCCAAGTATCGGATTAGCAGATGCTATTTTTGATATAGTTAGTTCTGGCAGCACATTAATAACAAACCACTTGAAAGAAGTAGAGGTACTAATGAAGTCGGAAGCTTTGCTCATTTCAAATCCTAAATTATCGAGTGAGAAACAAGCCATTCTGGATGAGTTAATCTTCCGAATCGAATCTGTTCAGATGGCTGAGGACAAAAAATATGTTTTGATGAACGTGCCGACTGAAAATATTGATAAAATTATTGAAGTGCTTCCTGGTATGAAAAGCCCGACGATAATGCCATTGGCAAAAGAAGGTTGGAACTCACTACATGCTGTTATAGATGAAAAGCGGTTCTGGGACATTATTGGGAAGCTGAAAGCACTGGGTGCTGAAGGAATTCTGGTAATTCCTATTGAAAAAATGATTCTTTAGTACTTGAATTGCGATTATCTTTTTAAATTTAAATGTTTGTAATGTGAATTTGTGTATTGATAGGGGAAACTCAAGTACAAAAGCAGCCATATTCAACCATTCAGAATTGGTTGAGAATTTTCATTTTGACATTTTCGGGCAAAATGAAATAACTAAACTTTTTGAAAATTTTCCAATTAAGAATTGTATTTTTTCAAGCGTCGTTACCGAAAATGATGAAGTTATTATAATACTTAAAAAAAAATCTCACTTTTTCATTGAATTAACTCATTTCACAAAGCTTCCAATACAGAATTTGTATGAATCACCCGAGACGTTGGGGAAAGATCGTTTAGCATCAGTTATAGGAGCCAGTTTTTTAAAACCAAGTAAGGATATTTTGGTTATTGATGCCGGAACAGCTATAACGTATGATTTTATCAATTCCAAAAAAGAATATTTGGGGGGTAATATTGCACCTGGTATAAATCTGAGATTGCGATCGCTGCATGAATTTACTCAACGATTACCTTTGGTTCAGATAAATTCGGAAAGTCCTCTCTTGGGAGTAGACACCAATTCAGCTTTAGTTTCAGGAGCACTTTATGGTATCATATTTGAAATTGATGGTTACATAAGTACATTAAAAATTAAATATCCACAACTTTCAGTATTTTTAACAGGTGGTAGCACTTTTTACTTTGATACCAAACTAAAAAGCCCCATCTTTGCAGAAAAAAATTTAGTATTAATTGGACTCAACCGTATACTTCAATATAATGTACAAAATTAAGTTACTAACCTTCACACTTTCAATTTTATTTTTCGCACAACTGGTTCAAAGCCAGAACAATACAAATTCACCATATACCCGTTTTGGTTTTGGTGATATAAGTGATACAAATAACGGTGAACAACGTGCTATGGGAGGCGTATCGATTGGATCACGCTTAAATACTGGTATCAACTCGGTTAATCCGGCTTCCTACAGTTGTGTTGACAGCATGACTTTTATGTTCGATCTTGGTGTCGCAGGGATGATGTCACATTTTTCTGATTCTCGGGGTGGCATAACCAAAGCAAATGGAAATCTGGAATACCTCAGTTTGCAATTTCCAGTAACTAAATGGTTGGGGTTCAGTGCAGGAGCTCTGCCTTATTCGTTCGTTGGGTATGACTTTTACAATAATGGTAGTACGATTACAATTAATCAACCCAAGAATGATACAATTTCAAATACCAAAAGTTACAACGGTAGTGGTGGTTTTAGTCAGGTTTACATGGGGCTTTCTGCAAATTTGTTTAATCATATTTCATTGGGTGCAAATGGCTATTATATGTTTGGAACAATCAACAATTCCAGGGATGTAAGTTATGGTGCAACAAGTGGTTTCACTTCTACAACTGAATATAATACACTGAAAGCCAGCAGTTTCAGATATCGTTTAGGAGCGCAATTTTATAATACATTTGCAAAAAAACACGATGTAACCCTTGGTGTTATTTTTGAACCAAAGACAAAATTAAATGGTAATTTCAAAAAAACTTTAGCAGGTATACTTGTAGAACCAACAGATTCATCCAGTAGTTTTGAAACTCCCGGAATTTACGGGCTTGGATTATATTATACATATGATAAAAAACTTTCGATAGGAATTGACTACAGTATCCAACAATGGAAGGATGCACAATTCTCAGGTAAAACAGACAGCTTAGGAAACCGCTCGAAAATATCTATTGGAGTTGATTATATGCCAAATCCAATCAGCAGAAAATACTCAGACCACGTGCACTATCGTGCTGGTTTTAATATGAGCGATTCATATTTCAATGTAAACGGTCAGCAATTACCAAAAAATTACGGTTTCTCAGTTGGTGTAGGATTGCCACTTAAAAATAGCAGTACTGTTCTAAATGCATCGTTGGAATATGGGAAAATAGGTTCGACAAGCTTGTTGAACGAAGAATATTACAAACTCACCTTTAACTTTACCTTTAACGAACATTGGTTCTTTAAACGTAAACTATAATGATGCACGGTGCTCAAACTCTTAAACCGATAAAAATGAGACCGGAATTTCGTACTATTTTAAAAAACAGTTGGAAAGAAACAGTAGCTATTGTTTTTCTGCTGTTTTTTGTTTTTTCATGTGTTAGCAATTCCGATAAAGCCGATAAAATTGCGGCTGTAACAGACCGTACTAAGATACCCAGACTTCATGCCACAGAAATAACCACAGTGATTTCCGATTCCGGAATTACACGATATCGCATATCCGCTTCACGCTGGGACATTTATGATCGTGCCATGCCACCTTATTGGGAATTTCCAAAAGGGATTCATTTGGAGCGTTTTGATCAATCATTAAAAGTAGATGCCAACATTCACAGTTTGTATGCAAAATTCAATGAGAATGAGCAACTTTGGGAGTTGCGTGGAAAGGTAAGGGCTATTAATCTCCAGGGTGAACTTTTTGAAACGGAACAACTTTTTTGGAATCAGCGACAGGAAAAATTCTATTCCGATACGCTAATTAAAATAACACAGGCAACTCGTATTATTACCGGAATTGGCTTTGAATCAAACCAAACCATGTCTAAATATCTGATAAAAAGACCTCAAGGAATTTTCCCTGTTAATGACAAAGAAGGTGATGGGTCAACAAATACTGCTCCTTAAGCTACACAAAAGGAATAAAGTTACTGACTTTTTGTATTCTTTCTTCCGCTATTTTGCAAAATTCCTCACTTAGTTCGTAACCAATGTAATTTCGTTTCAGTATACTTGCTGCCACGGCTGTACTTCCTGAACCCATAAACGGATCGAGCACTAAATCACCTTCATTGCTACTAATTTCAATAAACGGAAGACAAACTTTCAAGGGTTTCTGCGTTTTATGCTTGGTTCGTTCTTTACCCATGCAAATAGGTGATTGAATAAAGTTATGCATTTCGTTTACAGGTTTATGATTCCATGTTTTTGGTGTGCCTTTCGAGAAGTGGACTAACATTTCCATGCTGTTACCATACATTTTTCGGGTGTAAATAGCCGGAAAAGGATTGGTTTTATGCCAGTGAATAACTTTGCGAAACTGAAAACCGACGCGACTGACCATTCGGTTGAGATAAGAAACAAAATCGTCGCCACACCAAAGGTAACCTGCAGCACCGAGTTTGCAAACGCGAAAACATTCAGTCAGCACTTCTTCCAAAAAATGCAGATATTCTTCTTCCGACTCAAATCCGTCAAAATCGAATTCAGTTACCACATCTTTGTGATTTTTAAGCCCTTGAACATTTTGCGCTCTATATTGATAATAAGGAGGATCAGTAAAGATTAAATCAACACAAGCATCAGGGAGCTGTTTTAATCCATCCAGACACGATTGTTGATATATGATGTTTTGTTGCATGTTTCGTGTTTCGTGTTTCGTGTTTCGTGTTTCGTGTTTCGTATTACCGAACCAGAACACAAAACTTAGTTGTTTTTTTCTCCGAAATAGCTGTCAAGAAGATTTTTAGCAGCAACAAATGAGCTAATCTCGTCAGATAAAACTTTCTTTTCGTTTTCAACTAAACGGTTTTGGATTTCGGGATTTTGATAGAAATTAGATTTAAGTTGCTCATTAATGGTTTCGTACATCCAGTATTTTGATTGTGAAATGCGTTTAGAATTAAAATAACGGTTTGATTTCACAAATTCTACATAGCGCTTCACCATTTCCCATAGCTCCTGAATACCGTTGAGTTCAATTGCCGAACAGGTTATAGCTTCAGGAGTCCAGCCTGATTCGGGTGCAGGAAATAAATGCAAAGCATTCTGGTATTGAGTTCGTGCCACATTGGCTTTGTCGGTATTAGAACCATCGCATTTATTTATTGCAATACCATCGGCCATTTCCATAATGCCACGTTTTATGCCCTGAAGTTCGTCGCCGGCACCGGCTATTTGAATCAACAAAAAGAAATCGACCATAGAATGAACCGAAGTTTCAGATTGTCCAACGCCAACTGTTTCTACAAAAATTGTATTAAAACCAGCTGCTTCGCAAAGTATTATACTTTCTCTGGTTTTACGGGCTACTCCACCCAGCGAACCGGATGAAGGTGAAGGGCGAATAAAGGCATTTTTCGCTACAGAAAGTTCTTCCATACGGGTTTTATCACCTAAAATACTTCCTTTTGAACGTTCACTACTGGGGTCAATCGCCAAAACCGCGAGTTTATGACCGTCACGAACCAAATTCATACCCAAGGCTTCGATAAAAGTACTTTTCCCAGCTCCGGGAACACCGGTTATGCCTAAACGAATGGAATTCCCGGCAAAAGGGAGGCATTTTTCAATCACTTCCTGTGCAATTAACTGATGTTCGGGCAAGGAACTTTCAACTAAAGTCAAAGCCTGACTCAACATCGAAATATCAGCATTCATAATGCCTTCAACAAATTCAGCAGCAGTGTACTGACGACGCTTAGGAGCAGACTTCCGATATGGATTTAGGGTTGGAGCATTTACAACACCTTCATTTACGCTCAAAGCTTTATATGTCGGATCGTTCTCGGGATGTTGTTTTTGATTGTGCTGCATAAAAGTTAAGACTATACTAAAAGAGCCAAGATTGTTCCCGGCTCTTTGTTGTTTTTCGTTGAATTCGTGTTATTTCACTTTCCAACCAACAACCAGAATAATGAAACTATTTTCCGGATCATTGGTTTGAACTGTAAATGATTTCTTGTATTCCCCAACTACAAGACCTTTGGTATCGAGACTAACCTGAATATCAGTAGAGCGCCCGCTCTGAACCGATAATTTGCGTGCTTTTACGCTCAGTTCTTTATTGTTGTTGATAATTCTGCGAATTTCGAGGTTATTCTGACCTTTATTATTTGCTTTAAAATTGGCTGTTTTTGTCCCATTTATATTGATAGTTCCCAGATTGATAGTGTGTTCCTGTATTTCAAGAATTGGCGATTTGCGTTTTTGATCCAGAGTTAATTTACCAAAATCTTCAACCACATTAGCGGCTATCATTATCCGGTATTCTTCAGCTATTTTTTTTGCTCCATTTAATACCACAAAAATATCATCCGTAATCGGTCCCCATTGTGAACATTTTTTGGAATCGAAGTTAAAAGTTATTTTCCCTTCCTGATTTGGATTCAATGTTTCAGGTGAAATAGTAGCCGTCAAATAAGGTGGAAGTCCTTCGATAGAAGGTTTCAATGCAGTTTTACTATTATTCTGAATGGCTAAAACCCGTTCTTGTAATTTTCCTTTATCCACATTATTCATTTGAACCACTTTCGATTTCAAACCCAAACTACCCATCGTTACAGGATAAGCATTATTTTCAATGGATGGCTTTGGAATCACCTCTCCACGAATTGTCAATACGAATTGTTCTTCAGCCGCATTGCTGTACACGGTAATTGATTTGGTAAAATTCCCAGGCCGTCCTTGTGGATTATAAGTCACCGAAATGTTTCCTTTTTTGCCCGGCTCAATGGGTTCTTTCGTCCACACAGGAGTAGTGCAACCACATTGAGCTTGTGCTCTGTTGATTACCAAAGGTGAATTTCCTTTATTTACAAAATCAAAAACATGTGTAATTTTACCATCTTCTTCGTTCACTTTTCCAAAATCATATGATTTTTCGTCGAAGGTAATAACAGGTTTTTGTGAAAGTGCTACCAATGAAATTAGGAGGCAGAACAAGAGAAAACTATACTTTTTCATACTAAACTGAATTAATTAATTTGGCTTCTCATTAATTTTGAGATATGCAAAAGTATAAAAAATGTCGTTGATTATTCTCTAAATAAAAATTATTCTGTATAAATTTAGTTAAAGAACTGATTATTTATAGTATAACAGCATTTACAGAAACTTTGTCAGTTTCTATCATCATTCAAAAAAAGGAGTTAATAAGGTAAAAATGTTTACTTTTGTATTTTAAAATCAAGTAAAATATGAAAACTAAAATTCAGGAACTTAGCACAAAATATTTTGAATACGTCGTTGATTGTTACCGTCAACTTCACTCCCACCCCGAACTATCTTTTGAAGAATTCGAAACAAGTCAATTTATTCAAAATGAGTTGACCAAAATGGAGATACCGTTTAGAGCCGGAATTGCCGGTACAGGTATATTGGGAAAAATAGAAGGCCGGAATCCGACTAAAAAAGTAATTGCCCTGCGAGCTGATATGGATGCACTGCCAGTTTGCGAATTGGTTGATATTGCCTGGAAATCAACCAATGAAAATGTGATGCACGCCTGTGGTCATGATGCCCATACGTCTTGTTTGCTTGGCGTAGCGCAAATTTTGAACGAGCTTAAAAACGAATTTGAAGGAACTGTTTTGCTAATTTTCCAACCCGGTGAAGAAAAAGCTCCCGGTGGTGCTCGTTTAATGCTTGAAGATGGCCTTTTTGACGAACTCAAACCTGAATTGATACTGGCACAACACGTTTCGGTTGATTACCCAACCGGAACAATGGGTTTTCTCCCGGGAATGATAATGGCTTCGGCCGACGAAATTCATGTGAAAGTTCATGGAAAAGGTGGACACGGTGCGTTACCCCATCTTTGTAATGACACTGTACTGGCAAGCGCCCAAACCCTGGTTTCATTGCAACAGGTTCGTAGCCGGTTATGTCATCCGCTCACGCCTATGGTGCTTACATTTGGAAAAATTGTTGCCGCTGGAGCTCAGAATATTATTCCACACGAGGTTTTGCTATCGGGAACATTACGAACAGTAGACGAAAAGTGGCGGTTGGAAGCAAAAAATCATATTCGCAGGATAATTACCGACACCTGTGCAGCTTATGGCTGCACAGCGGAAATTGATATACCCGACGGCTATCCTTGCGTAATAAACAATGATGAGATTACCCTCAAAGCCAGTGAATTTGCCTCGGAATGGGTGGGTGAAAATAATATACGAAAGTTGGAAATGCGCATGACGGGTGAAGATTTTGCGTTCTATACACAGCAATATCCCTGTACTTTTTTTCGATTTGGAATAAAAGGCGAAGTGAATGCCAATACCGGTGGATTGCACAGCGCCACTTTTCAGATGGATGAAAAAGCATTCAAAACTGGTGTAGGAGGTATGGTGTGGCTGGCGTGGCGGTTTCTTTCAATTTAGCAATTTCCAATTTTCAATTAATTGGAAATTGAATTATTGGGAATTGAATCTTTTTCCAACTCATAATGATATACTTTATCATAAAGTGTTTCTTTTATCAACTCAAAATGTGAATCAGCAAAATGCAAATCATTACTCATTAGCTGCATAGAAATAAGAAAACCATCACCTTCGTAGGGCGGTTGAGCATATTTATGCGACACAACCGAAAAACCAAGTTTTTCATAAAACCGAATACGACTGATTGCATCCACATTAGTCGGCAACTCAACTTCAATGACAATAGGCAATTTAGTTTGCGACTTAAAAATCTCCATTGCATCCGTTCCAAGATGCTGACCACGCATTTGTTGACTGATGGCAACATGTTCGATGTAATAAAAGCGATCAAAAGTCCAGTAGTTGAATAATCCTACAAATTTATCGTTCTGAACCAGAGCGTGAGCACAAAATCGTTTTTCGTAGGTCAATTCATATTCCAATCCTCCCCATGTCCGACGCTCTTCAGGTGGAAAAGCTTGTATATAGAGATTATACAAATCTGAAAAATGCGGACAGTTAACACAGGTAATGCGATGAAAATTAAGCATATTCTCTGATTTAAGGTGTGATTTATCAAAGGAATCCGAGGTTTTATTAACACAACAAATATACAGATAAAAAAGTTCAAAACAAAGCGCATATTATACAATAAAAGGGGTTGAAAAGTGACAAAAAAAGAGTACTTTTGCGCTCGAATTTGAGAATACATTTATCAAACTATTTTTTATACTAACTAAATAACAACAGTATGATTTATTCCCACGAAGTAGAACACATGTGTGTTGTAAAAAAAGGCCCGGATCACGGTCCTGCTCCCATTCCTGAAGAAGGTAAATGGGTGAAATCAAAAGAAATTAAAGACATTTCAGGCTTGACTCACGGTGTGGGTTGGTGCGCTCCTCAACAAGGTGCCTGCAAATTGACCTTGAATGTAAAAGAAGGTATCATCGAAGAAGCATTAGTTGAAACAATCGGTTGCTCGGGTATGACCCATTCAGCTGCAATGGCTGCCGAAATTCTTACCGGAAAAACAATTTTAGAAGCATTGAACACTGACCTGGTATGTGATGCTATCAATGTGGCCATGCGGGAATTGTTCCTTCAAATTGTTTACGGACGCACACAATCTGCTTTCTCTGAAGGTGGTTTACCTATCGGTGCAGGGTTGGAAGACTTAGGCAAAGGCTTGCGCTCGCAGGTTGGAACTATGTTTAGCACAAATGCAAAAGGGGTTCGTTATTTGGAAATGGCCGAAGGTTATATCAACCGTATGGCATTAGACGAAGATGGTGAAGCTTGCGGATACGAATTCGTACGTTTTGGTCATATGATGGATTTGGTAAAAAAAGGTATGGATGCAAATGAAGCGTTGAAAAAATCGACCAGCAAATACGGTCGCTTTGATAATGCTGTGAGATATATCGACCCAAGACACGAATAGTCAAATCAGTTGACAGTTGACAGTTATTAGTTGACAGTGAACTACCAATTAACTAATTATCAAATTTATTCATCTTCAAATTAAAATATTATGCCATTATTTGAAAGTTACGACCGTCGTATCGACAAAGTCAATGCGGCTCTTAATACATACGGTATCCAGGATATCGACGAAGCCAAAGCAATTTGCACGGCTAAAAATATTGATCCTTACGCAATTTGCGAAAGTATTCAAAATATAGCGTTCGAAAACGCAAAATGGGCTTACGTAGTAGGTGCAGCCATCGCTATTAAAAAAGGTGCGACTACTGCTGCTGAAGCTGCCGAAGCAATCGGTATCGGCTTGCAGTCATTCTGTATCCCCGGTTCGGTAGCCGAAGACCGTAAGGTAGGTATCGGCCACGGTAACCTGGCTGCCATGTTGCTACGCAACGAAACGAAATGTTTTGCATTCCTTGCCGGACACGAATCATTTGCAGCTGCCGAAGGTGCCATTGGTATCGCCTTATCGGCCAACAAAGTTCGTAACGAGCCTTTACGCGTTATCCTAAACGGATTGGGTAAAGATGCCGCTATGATTATTTCACGTATCAACGGATTTACGTATGTACAAACTGATTTCGATTACTATAGCGGTGAATTGAAAGTAGTTCGTACCAAAGCCTACTCCGATGGCCCACGTGCTGCTGTAAAATGTTATGGCGCTGACGATGTTCGCGAAGGTGTAGCTATCATGCGTGCCGAAGGTGTTGACGTATCAATCACTGGTAACTCAACCAACCCAACTCGCTTCCAGCATCCGGTTGCCGGCACATACAAAAAAGAATGTATCGAACAAGGTAAAAAATACTTCTCAGTGGCTTCAGGTGGTGGTACAGGCCGTACTCTTCACCCGGACAATATGGGCGCCGGGCCGGCTTCGTACGGAATGACCGACACGATGGGACGTATGCACGGTGATGCTCAGTTTGCAGGTTCTTCTTCAGTTCCAGCTCACGTGGAAATGATGGGATTCCTTGGAATGGGTAATAACCCAATGGTTGGAGCTACTGTACAGGTGGCTGTAGCTATTGAAATGGCGAAATAAAACAACCCCTAAATCCCCTAAAGGGGACTTTAAGAATAGAAACTCCCCGATATGCTGATGCGTATCGGGGAGTTGTTTTTAGCATTATTACTAAAAGCGATATAATTGGGGAAAATTTTCGGGCATTTTCAGAAAAAAAACCTTTTAAAAAAGTTGCACAAAACATTGGTGGTGTTAATTAGGTTTCATATCTTTGAGGTCAGATTAAAAGAATAAGTATTTTGTTTGTTCTGAATGTTATGAATAGTCCAGATTAGCCAACTGACCATGATTTCTTCAGTTTTTCCCAGTATTCACTCAAAGTCATAGGGCAACAATGAACATTCACACAAATGGAATATGCCGTATAACGGTACCCACCGCCAAATGCCCAGAGTCTCGGTCGTTAGGCAAAAGTAGAGGAAAAATCAAAAGAGAAAAGAAAATCAATACAATCAACATGTTATTAGGCTCTAAAATATAAATGTTTATGAAATATCTATTGACATTTTGTATTTTCACAATACTTACAACTTTATTAACAGCACAAGTTTCTAAGACTATCAATGTGCAAACGGCTGGAACGTTAACAACTATGTTGTCAGCTACTGAGAAAACTACTGTAACTGAACTTACAATAACAGGTAAGATTGATGCAAGTGATTTTAAATTTATGCAGGACAATTTAACCTCACTAAGTACATTGGATCTCACGAATGTTTCTATAGTAGAATATTCAGGGTCTGATGTTCCTCCACCAATTGATCCGGGAAATCTCACTTATCCTGCAAATGAGATACCACATGGATCATTTTTAAACAACTCAACATTAACAACTAGTAGCGTTGCGTTAACTTTTAACATACATCTGTATTGTATTGAAATACAGAAATATAGATCCGTTCTTTGATTTTTTGATTTGAATTGACTTACATTTGCTCGAAAAAAAATATGCATTCGGGCA